>Ga0299915_10003291_pt1 | contig 11720 bp, 9 predicted proteins | sample RVTome_13_FD_200263 | JGI IMG/M metagenome (GOLD analysis project Ga0299915, IMG submission 200263) | Soil microbial communities from uranium-contaminated site in the Upper Colorado River Basin, Wyoming, United States - RVT92D227 (version 2) ... | reverse complement strand
ACAGAGGACAGCACCCGCTCCGACATCGGTTTCTTGCTCGACGTGTATCGAGTAAGCGAGAAGGCTAAGGCAGTCCGTCTCGGAATCACGGACACAGTCGGCTGTGCCGGACCTGAGGCGATCTCGTACCTCGTGAAGAAGATCAGAGCCGGGACGAAATCCCCGCTATCCGCGCATCTCCACAACGATTTTGGACTCGCAGTCGGGAATTCCATCGCGGCGCTCTCAAATGGGGTCGAAGCTATCGCGACCACCGCTGGAGGTATCGGAGAGCGCGCTGGCAATGTTCCTCTTGAGCAGTTCGTGATGACCTTGAAACACTTGTACAAGAAGGATCTCGGCATCAAGACGGAGGAGTTCTGCGAGCTCGCGAAGATGGTATATTCCTTCGCGAAGCTTGAGGTGCCGGCGACGCAGCCATTCATCGGGCAGAACGCGTTCTCTCACGAATCCGGCATACACGTCGACGCGGTTCTGAATTGCCCCATGACCTACGAACCAGTCAATCCAGAGGATGTGGGGAACCGGAGGAGGCTCATCTTAGGCAAGCACTCAGGCACTGCTATCGTGAAGGTGAGACTCGAGGAGATGGGTCTAGATGCCTCTCAGGACCAGATCTGTGATATCGTGAGGGCCATCAAGAGGGCAGGGGAAGATCATGGCAGAGTCTCGGATTTCGAGTTCTTTGAGATCGTCGAGGATGTCCTTGGCAAGAAGAACGGCGTTTAGAAGCTCGGATAGAGAAGTGGTTTTGAGGGTCCGTTGCTCACGAACCCCCTTTTTGGTCGGAATCAGAATCTAGCCCCAATTCATCCCTTTCCGAACGACCTGATCGCCGTCTTCTTCAGCTTCATGTTTCTCTGGCAGTTCGGGTATGTGCACGGAACGCAGTGGTACGTTGTCCTGCAGGATGTCTCAATCATTTGGTAGTTTGTGTTCCAGTTGGATACTTCTTTTGGCAATGTATCACTTGGACTGAATCTTGTCTTACGTGGTTAAAAACGCTTTCGTCGATGACAACATTCTGGTTGCGTCGGACGCGGGGCGCCGATATATACCACATCTCCCCAATCTCCATGTCGAGCTTTCGAGAAAGTTGTTGACAGTTCTTGCTGGTCGCGAACATGTCGGACGAACGGCGACTTTGTCCAGACGTCTCAGACAGGCACCTTTCGACCTGACTGGTTGAGCTTCGTCATTCCGAAGTCCTCGAAGCTCTTGAGCTCCTTGATCGAGAAAACAGGCCCGTCCTTGCACACGTGTCTTCCGTCGATAGCGCAAGAGTCGCAGATGCCTATTCCGCATTTCATGATGCGCTCGAGCGATGCTTCCATCGGTGTTCGCTTCTTCGTGGCCATGTCCATCAGCTTCGCCGCCATCTTCTCCGGTCCGCATGCGTAGATTGCATCGAACTTGTTCCCTTGAAGCAGCGACCATGCCAGCTCCGTCGCAAATCCCTTGAATCCCTTCGTACCGTCATCGGTGGAGATGTGGACAGATGCTCCGGACTTCCTCGCTCGTTTCTCGAAGAGCAGTCCTTCTTTGGTCCTCGCGCCGAGCACGAGGTCCACCTTGATTCTCCTCTTCGAGGCCTCCTCCAGCAGTGGGGCGATAGGCGCCATCCCAGCTCCGCCAGCGACGACCAGAATCCGCCTGCCTTTCAAAGAGAAGCCCCTTCCGTACGGTCCGCGGATGCCGATCTTCTCCCCGGTCTTCATCGCTGCAAGCGCCTTTGTTCCCTCGCCAATGATCTGATAAGTTATGCCGAAGCGGCTTCCAACATATGACACGGACATCGGGAACTCGTCCACTCCAGGAACCCAGACCATGACGAACTGCGCGGGATCCGCGGGGAGCTTCTCCCGGAATCTAATGGTTCTAATAAGAGGAGTCTCGCGGCTGTGCTCTTTGATCTTGAGCATTCTAACGCCTCGCAGGATGCGCCACCCCCACCAGCTCCTTTGGCGTCTTGTATCCGTTGTCCTTCATGAACTTGGACATGTCCTTGCAGACCTTGACGAACACGCCCGTTCCATCCGTCCACAAGGCGGTTCCTATCTGGACAGCGCTTGCTCCCGCCATCATGTACTCGACTGCATCTCTTCCGGAGGCGATTCCTCCGACCCCTATGACTGGAATCTGAACAGCTTCGTAGATCTCGTAGACGCATCTGAGACCTACTGGTTTGATGGCCGGACCAGACAACCCTCCGAACTTGTTGCCAAGGATCGGCTGTCTCGATTCAGGGTCTATGGCCATTCCCTTGAGCGTGTTGATCGCAACCAGGCCGTCCGCACCTCCGCGCTCTGCGGCCCTTGCTAGATCAGCAATGGATGAAGTGTTCGGGGTGAGCTTCGCGAGGATAGGCACCTTCGTCTTCCGCTTGGCGAGTCTGCAGATCGATTCTACCTTGTCCGGTGTCGACCCGATCTCAGCGCCATATCCCTTCGCATGAGGACAGCTCAGGTTCAGCTCGACTGCATCGACTCCCGACCTTTCCATGAGAGAAGCGAGCTCGGAGATCTCTTCTTCCGTTCCGCCAAATACGCTTCCTATGATGGGAATCCCGCTCTTCTTCGCCTCCCGGATTTCGCCTCCGTACAGCTCGATTCCAGGATTCGGCAGCCCCATAGCGTTCAAGAGACCGTGTTCGAGTTCAACAACGGTCGGGTTAGGGTGTCCGGCCCGGGGATCTCTACCGATAGACTTCGTGACTATTGCCCCAGCGCCTGCCTTGGCGACGGCCAGCATGCTCTTCCCCGTCTCATCCATGACACCAGAAGCAAGCATCGTGGGGTTTCGGAGGCGCAGGCCGCAGACTTCCACAGAGAGATCCGTCATGGGCTCTCCTTGGGATTGCCGGTATATCTACTATAACTTTTCTCGAAGGAGTCTTAGATTCTTCCTCTTAGCGTTCCAGAACAGGTCCTTTGACACTGCGCTCAAGTCGATCCGAATGTCGCACCGCGCACTGCTACCTCTTGGCGGCCTTCTTCGTCTCGTAGTCCTTGATCGCATCTCGGAGAGCGTCGGCCGCCAGGTTCGAGCAGTGCATCTTGGTAGGAGGAAGACCTTCCAGTGAGTCGGCCACATCCTGTCTTGATATCTTCTTCGCTTCCTCAATGGTCTTGCCCTTGGCCAGCTCCGTTATCATCGAGCTAGTCGCGATCGCCGCGCCACACCCGAATGTCTTGAACTTGATGTCAGTAAGGATGCCGTCCTTGACCTTGATGTACAACCACATCACATCCCCGCACTGGGGGTTGCCCACCTTGCCGATCCCGTCAGCGTCTGGTATCTCACCGACATTCCTCGGGTTCGCAAAGTGATCCATTACCTTCTCACTGTACACAGCTACCACCTGTTCCCGGACCCATTGGCCTCTCCGCGCTGAATGGGGATATCTCCCTGAGCTTGGAGACCACTCCGGGCAGCACCTCTAGTAAGTAGTCTACCTCCTCTTCAGTGTTTTCCCGTCCCAGAGTGACCCTAAGGCTTCCGTGGGCTTGTTCGTGGGTGAGGCCGAGGGCGAGAAGCACATGTGATGGCTCGAGCGACCCAGTGGAGCATGCAGAGCCAGTCGACGCGGCGATGCCCTTGAAGTCCAGCTGCAGGATCAGCCCTTCCCCTTCAATGAAATCGAACCTGAAATGCGCGTTGTTCACCAGGCGCGTGGTCTTGTGCCCGTTCACGTACGAGTGCGGCACAAGCTCAGGAACGGCCTCGACCATCTTGTCCCTAAGACGCTTCATCTTCTGGCATGTCGGTTCCATATCACGTTTGGCGATTTCCGCGGCTTTGCCCAGGCCGACCGCTCCCGCAACGTTCACGGTGGAAGATCTGAGCCCTCTCTCCTGACCGCCTCCCAGGAGAATGGGTTCGATCTTGGTTCCCTTCTTGACGTAAAGAGCGCCGACTCCTTTCGGACCGTGGAACTTGTGAGCAGAGAGCGAGAGCATGTCAATGTTGTCCGATTTGACGTCGATCGGCAGCTTGCCTATCGCTTGTACAGCGTCTGTGTGGAACGGGATGCCCTTGGCTTTCGCCAACTTCCCGATATCCTTGACTGGCTGGATCGTGCCGATCTCGTTGTTGGCGGTCATCACCGTGATCAGGACCGTATCGTTCCTGATCGCCCGCTCAATCTCAGCGAAATCGACCAGCCCCTCGGAGGATACTGGGATGTGTGTGATTTCGAATCCGAACCTCTTCAGGTATTCACAAGGTTCGAGGACCGCATGATGCTCGATTGTCGTTGTTATGATATGCCCCTTCATCTTTCCCTTGTACATCGCCGTGCCCTTGATCGCCAAATTGTCTGATTCCGTGCCCCCGGAAGTCAACACGATCTCAGTTGGGTCTGCATTTATCAGGTCAGCGACCTTCTTTCGAGCTTCTTCGAGGGCCGCCTTAGCCTCTCTTCCGAACGAGTGAATGCTAGAAGGGTTGCCGAACCTCTCAAGGAAGAAAGGGGTCATGGCTTCGTGCACTTCGGGCAGTACTCGGGTCGTTGCACTGTGGTCGAAATACACTCTTTTCTTTGGACTGGCTGTCATTACAGAGGAAGGTGATGCTGAGCGACCATTTTAATAGTTTCCTGATTGGCCAAATCGTTGTCATGTGGGAACTGGAAATGACTAATACAGGCCATGGCTATGCACTGAACCGATGGATGTCAGCCGCATAAGGGAAGACTTCGCAGTCCTCAGCAAAGATATCGGGGGCAAGCTTCCGATATACTTCGACAACGCCTGTCAGACCCTTCGTCCGAAGCAGGTCTCCGAGGCGGTCACGGAGTACTACGATTCGTTTCCCGCATGTGCCGGTAGGAGCGTCCACAAACTTGCCACCGAGGTCTCGCTCAGGTGCGATGAAGTAAGGACCAGAACTGCAGACTTCTTCGGAGCTGAGAGCCCCCTGGAAATCGCCTTCTTGAAGAACACAACGGAAGGGCTCAACACGGTGATCCTCGGGTCGGGACTAAAGAGCGGTGATGAGATTGTGACAACTGACTACGAGCACAACTCGGTGCACGTACCAGTGTTGCGGGCAGTCGAACTCTTCGGAGTCAAACACAGAATCGTGAAATCTGCTCCTGACGGGACATTCGACCTCGAATCCTATGAAAAAGCCATGACTAAGAAGGTACGGCTTGTGGCTGTGTGCCTCACATCTAACGTGACTGGTTACACCCTACCTGCTAAGGAAGTCATCGATATCGCTCACTCATGTGGCGCCAGAGTGCTGCTGGATGCTGCCCAGGCGGCCCCGAGCATGAAGATCGATGTCAGCTCCCTGAAGGTTGACTATATGGCTGCTTCTGCTCACAAGATGTGCGGCCCCTCGGGCGTCGGCATCTTCTACGCGCGAGCAGATGCCTCGGACAAGCTGAGGCCGATAATGTATGGCGGCCACGGCGTCACGGACACCCGCTATGACTCCTACGAGTTGCTTCCCGCGCCAGAGAGATTCGAGACTGGTCTGCAGAACTACTCGGGAATCGTGGGGACGGGCGCCGCTCTCGAGTATCTTTCGAGGCTCGGGATGGATGAGATCAGGGCGCATGAGATCTCACTGAACAAGCAGATGACTCGCGCGCTGGCAGATGTTCCTTCTGTGAAACTGCTGAAGCCACATGATCCGAATCTGCGGGGCGGGATGTTCAGTTTCAACGTGGACGGCCTCTCAGCGCACGATGTGGCCATGATACTGGACAACTCGAAGAACATCATGATGCGTTCCGGCATGCACTGCTGTCACCCCTATTTCCACGCGCTCGGGATCGAAGGTTGTGCGCGCGCGTCTGTGTACATCTACAACTCCAAGGAGGAGGCGAAGGTTCTCACGGACTCGGTGCGAGACTTGAGCGCCTCGTTGTCTAAGAAACACTAGGCAGCTGCGCTCACGAACACGAACAATGCGTCCTGATTCTCGAAGGAGATCACACGGGTCTGGATTGTCAGGGCGAGACCCGAGCAAGTCTTCACAGCCAGTGCTTTGATGTCAAGGACTTCGAGCGACGACCGGTTCAGCGCCGTGCCGTTCCATACCCATGTATGCGGATCACACGCCGGCTTCAGCATCGATGATATCTGGCCCGAACTTGCGGAGAGAGCGAAATCGCTCACAGAGACGTCGATGTTCTCGCCGTCGGAGAGGAAGGGTACCCTCCAGACGATATCCGTCTCGCAGCCTGACCATACGGAAGCCTCCAGAGTCGTCGACAAATCGTTGAGGACCGAGTCCAGTTCATCCGCGTTCCTGAAGAGAGCGTTGTCTCCGAGGACTTCACCGAGCACCGAAACCACCAGCAGCGCGCAAATCGACATAGCCACCTTCGACACCACGAAATCCATCAGACGGCCTCCACGAGGACATACTCGGTTCTACCGTCGATATGAGCAGACATCGTGAGCTCGAAAACCGGAGACTCCATTAGAAGTCCACTGCCTTCCTCAGTCCTCAACCAGGTGGCAGGATCCACGCACGTCTTGACCATGGTTGCGCCGTTCGTGAACTTGAGCACCACAGAGGACTTGTTCGCTCCTTCTCCGTCCCCTATTGCGATGCGTTCGAAAGCTAGTGTGCCTTCACTCGAGAAATCGAGGCTCACCGTCCTCGTACCGCCCGGCCCAGCGATTGTCAGAAGTTGCGCGGTCGAGATTATGCTTTCGACCTGCAGCTCGACTCTGTTCACGAAGTCCTTGTTCCTCAGATTGTCGAGGGCCTCGCCGGCTGGGATTATCGACAGGGATGCGACCACAGCGACTATCATCAGCCTCAACGGAAGCGATTCGAGGCCTCCGCTGTCCGTCTTCAGTCTCATCCAAGCTCAGCTCGGAATGACGGGAATTTCGAAGCTCGTGTCTATCCCGTAGTCGCCTTTCGCGACGGTCACGGTGATTGTAGTGAGCGTTGATCCGAACTGCTCCACCTTGAGGTCGGAGAACGCGACCTGGCCTCTGGAGTTCGTCACTCCTCTGACCACCTCGCCCTTGCTCGTCATCACATTGGCTCCCTGGAGCATCACCGTAGCCCCTTCGAGCCTGTCCCCCGATTGGTCGGCGACCGTCACTGTTATCATGACTCCAGATGCGGTGAAGATCCCATCCCCGTCAGTGTCCTGAACGATGATCTCCCCTGGCATGACGATTATCTCCCCGATTGAGTGCGGAGCCTCTATTGAGTTCATCCAGCCCACGATGATGGTAAGTCCAAGTCCCGCAACAACCACCATTATCAGGAGCTGGAGAGGCAACCCTTCGATTCCCGCACTGGCGTCCTTCACGAACCTCCGTTTCCTGCCTCTCATGATCGCACCCCTGTCGTGCCTTTGCTTCCGCAGGCATGATGCCCCCGTCCCATCTTCGTTCAGACGGCTACATGTAAGCTACGCCAGCAGTGCGGGTTGCGTTATCATGGATGATATCCAGGAAAACACGGTTAAATACGCTCCTGGGCCGTAATTCACCCGACTGCATCACACAGGCCCGAGCCTGCGTGGTCCCTGGAGTTGCGATCGGATGGAAGCGTCGAAGTGTCCGAAATGCGGCGACGAGCCGCACTTTGTCGATCAGCTAGAGAAGTGGTACTGCTACGGATGCAATTCGTATGTTGAGGAAGAGGAGCATCACGTATGCGAGGGCCACACGAACGCCCCGCCTATCGAGGCAAAGGCAACCGAGATAGCCAAGGAGCTGAAGGCCCTCGACGAGGACGACCAGCCCACGTGCAGCGTGTGCGGCGCCACGCTCGAGAAGATCCAGGACGGCAAGCTCTTCTGTTCCGTCTGCGAATCCTCTCCTGAGGCGCCAGCCGTTGGAGATGTGAAGCCCACAACGACTCACAACGAAGCGCAAGCTATTCTCGACAGCATCATCGTGGCGACGCCGGTCGAACCGCTCCCGAAGCCAGCTCCGATTCCGGAGCCAGAGGTCAGGAAGGAGCCTTCCGTGGAGATCAAGATGTGCTCCGTGTGCGGCCAACCACTGAAATACATCGAGAAGTACCAGAGACACTACTGCTACGGCTGCCGGAAGTATTCTCCGAAGGAAGCTTCGGAAAAGAAGCCCGAGCCAGCGAAACCAGAGCCTCCTGTCACGAAGGACTGCCCGGACTGTGGCAAGGAGATGAAGTTCATCGACAAGTACTCCGAATTCTACTGCCACACGTGCAAGAAGTATCCGCTCAGGACACAGAAGAAGACGACCGAGCTGAAGTGCCCGAAGTGCGGGGATTCTCTGCGGTTCATCGAGAAGTACCAGAGGCACTATTGCATGGCGTGCAAGGAGTATGCGCCCAAGGGGCACGGTCAAGGACCCACCGAGAAGAAGATTTGTCCATGCTGCAACGAGCAGATGAGATGGGTTTCCGAGTACAATGAATGGTACTGCTACAAGTGCAAGAAGTATTCACTCAGGCCAAGCAAGCCCGTGCTGCTGATCTGAATGCTGGCCTCACCTTCATTGTTTATCTAGTTCAACGTGCAGCGTAGAGTCTGCTGATTGCATGCCCGTTCAGCGTGTTCCTGTGAGTTCTAAGATCACTTCTTGTCTGGAGACGCTGGCCTCTTCCCGCGCTTCATCAGCAATACTGCGATCACGATCACGGCTATGACGATCAGCGCTATGGCGGCCAGCATCAGAGTGCTTGTTCCGCCTCCTGTCGACACGGTGAAATTCACGCTCTTCTCTATGACGTTCCCAGCAGCATCCGTCACGCGGACAGTTATCTCGTGGTCCCCATCTTCGAGGTCGAGAGCCTCGTAGGAAGTCGCTAATCCCACGGATACGAATGCTCCGCCGTCGACCGACACGCGCATGTTCGTGATTCCGCTGCCCGAGTCAAGGGTCGACCAGGTGACAGACACTTTCGACTCCGCGACCTCCTCGCCCTGGAATGGGGCAGTGATTGTGAGTGTGGGGCTCGTCCGGTCCAGAATCACCGTGACGTTGTCCGTCGTCTTCAGTCCGCCGAAGTCCGTTGCCTCGACAAAGAGGGTGTACGATCCCTCAGGGATTCCCGATGGCCCGTAGAAGATATGGCTCGTGGCGCTGATTCCAAGGATCTCCCAGAGCGTACCATCGTTGCTCACACGCAGGGCAGCGAGACCTGATCCCGAATCGCTCGCCGACCACTCCAACGTGATGGAGTAGCTTGATAGACCGGAGCCATTGATTGGATTGGTTATGTGCACCGCTGGTGCAACAGTATCCACGTTGAAGCTGACGCTGACGATCATGCTATGGCCCGCGTTGTCTGTAGCGTTCACATCGACCGTGTGGTTTCCATCTGCCAGGCCTGTGAACGTCGTCGAGAAGGCAAGGCCGCAGTCGAACCACGAGCCTCCGTCATTTCTCGCGAGGTACGACGCCACGCCTGATGCGTCATCGTCACATGTCCAGTTGACCGTCACATCGCTGGAGCCGGCGACACCATCCATCGTCGGCCAGATGATGCTCAGGACTGGAGGTGCGTTGTCAACGGTGGTCCAGGTGTCGTTCCCTGCAGCTGGGGTCGACTCATTGTTTCCCGAGCCATCTATTGCGAGCGAATAGAAAGCGTAGAGCCCATCGCCGTCTATCGTGGACGTGTTGATCACGAACGCGTACGGAGCTGTCGTGTCATTCCCGAAATACGAATAGCTCCCTGAGCCGCCGTGGCTATACCACAGTTGCGTCTCCTGTATGCCGTTGGTGTCTGTTGCCGTGACTGTGACAGTGAATTCAACGGCGGCAGTGTACGTGGGCAAGGGGTTCGCGAAAGACGCCGCGCTTGTGGTGTCCACGACCATGTTGACAGTCTTCAAGGTGGTCAACCCCGCCATGTCCGTGGCTCGTACAGACACCGAATGTGGGCCGTCTGACACGCTGGTGAAGCTGTGCGCGGTCGCAAGGTTCTTGTCGACCCATCCCGCGACATCCAGCTGCACCTCGCACTTCGCCAGGCCAGAGCCCGCGTCGCTTCCGGTCCATGTGACATTCACAGTCGCTGAATTGACCTTCTGGCCTTCCGTGGGAGTGTCTATTGCGAGTGTTGGAGCCTGCGAGTCCACAAGAGTCCAGGAGTCGTTAGTGCCGGTGAAGTCCTCTGTATTGTCCGCCCAGTCGACGGCCAAGGAGTAGAACTCGTAGATGCCGTCGCCTCCGATGGCGGCCGAGTCGAAACTGAATTCGTATGGGTCGCTCGGGTCAGCGACATACATCGCGTAAGAGGCTGATCCCGCCTTACGGAACCACAACTGGACCTCCTTAATGCCGTTCGCATCGCTTGCAGTGGCCGTGATTGGCACAGAAGCCGTGGTCGTGTATTGCGATAGCGCTGCGAGCTGGGAGGCGGGCTTTGCGTTGTCCCTTTGGAGGAGGAAGTTGAGCGTGCTTGATGAGTTCTTGTCAACGTCGACCCAGTCCATTGTCCTCCAGTGTCCAGTGGCCGATACGTTGACGTACAACCTGCCTGGCACGGATGCGTTAACGGCAATGAGCGTATAGACTCCCCTGATGTCCGTGGCGGTCGTGGCCACGACCGTTGATCCCTGATTCGCGGTGACCGTACCCCTCACCGCCGACAGGTCGAGCGCGTCGCGAACGGTCCCGCTCACAACCGGGAACCTGTCCAGCGTGAAGTTGACCCATTTGGTCTCGTTCCTTGACACTGTGAAATCAGTCGACGACGTATAGTGAGTCTGGTCCCACGCCTTGAGCGTCAGCGAGGCCGATGTTCCTTCCGCAGGCACGTAAGCGCTCGGCAGGGTTATCCAGTAAGTGCCGTTCGTGGGCGTTGTTACGACAGAGACGAGCGTAGTCCCGATGTAGAGCGCGACTGACGCCACTTCAATCAAGTCCGTGGACACAGCGTCTCTCACGGTGCCGGTCATCACCGGAATCTTAAGCGGGTAGAAGTCCTCGGTCTTGTCGTCGTCCATCACAAGGATGAGTGGGTATGTGGAGTTGGTGATGTACCCCGCCCTGCTGGCGTTGAGCCAGTAGGTTCCAGGCACAACATTCATCTGATAGAATCCCGCAGCGTTGGTCGTGGCTTGCTTGTTGTTGGTTACATTAGAGGATTCCAGGGTCACCGTGAATCCCTGAAGGCCGGTGGCTGTGCCAGGAACGTAGACATGACCACCGACAATCGGGTTCTGTGGGATCGGAGGAATCACAGGTCTCTCTCCAGCAAAGAGATAGACCCTGCCAGCGTTGGGCAGACCAGGCAAGTTGTAGAGAGGATCGCCGACGGCGAAGTCGGAGGCAACATCCCCAGTCATGTTGTCGCCCACGGCGACGCAACCGCCAAAGAAGTTCGCGCCGGAGTCGGGGACCAAAGTGAGGTTCGGTCCGGTCCATGCGCTTCCTCCAAAGTACGCGTACGCGCGCCCTACGGAAGTGGCATTCAGAAGGCTGTTGGGTGCTCCGACCAGCAGATCGGAGTATCCGTCCTGGTGTATGCCTCCCGAGGCTATCGACCAACCGAACCACTCGTTCGGAGATCCCCAGAGCGTCACGTCGACAGCCGTGTTGAACTTCGATCCGCCGAGGAGTATCGCGACCGATCCGGCGTCGGTACCGGTGTCGTCGTTGAAGGGTGCGCCGACAGCTACCTCTCCGAAGGTGTCTCCGTTGAGGTCAGTCATGATGGTGACGGCAGAGCCGAACTTGTCTCCTGTCGCCTTACCTGTGACGACGCTCACTGTCGGGTTTGCCCGGTCGAGGTTGCGGTAG
>Ga0299915_10003290_pt1 | contig 11720 bp, 9 predicted proteins | sample RVTome_13_FD_200263 | JGI IMG/M metagenome (GOLD analysis project Ga0299915, IMG submission 200263) | Soil microbial communities from uranium-contaminated site in the Upper Colorado River Basin, Wyoming, United States - RVT92D227 (version 2) ... | reverse complement strand
CCTCCTATGGGAAGCAGCTGCAGGCACGCGAAGCCGAGCTGCGGGCGGCCGCCGAGAGCCTGCAGCAGTTGGGCGAAGGACTGACGCGGGAGAAGCTGCTGGAACTCTTGGTGCAAGCGCCCGGCGAGGCGCGAATCCAGGCCCTGGTCAGCTTGGCCCGTCCGGGCCTGGACTATGGGTTCTTTCAGGCATTATCGGAGCAGATCGCCTCCGCCAAGGGGGAGGAGAGCCAGCGATTGATGGCGCTACGATCGCGGCTGCTGGAACTGACCGAGGAGATCGACAAGGCTCAGCAGGCCCGGGTCGAACGATCCGCGGCGCTGCTCGAATCGCTTCTGGACTCGGCCAACTTGGATCAGGCCGTGCAGGCCGCCTTGCCGTGGATCGACGAATTGTTCCTGAGCATCCTGCAGGCCAACTTGCGGGCGGCTCGGGAGACAAACGATGAACGGATCTACGGCCGGCTGAAGGAAATCGAGTCTGGGATTAACCGGGCGATTCTCGAGTCCCTTCCACCCGGCCTGCGCGTTGCCCAGCAGGCGCTTCAGATCGCCGACCAGGCCGAGGCCGAGCGCTTCCTGGAGCAATCCGCTTCCCAGGTGGACGAGGACACTCTCTCGGCGCTGATCTCCGCCGCACAGCGGCTGGAGAGCCAGGAAGATACCCAGGCGGCGGAGCGGCTGCGCCGGCTGCATCGCGTGGCGCTGCGCCACTCCATGCGCTCCAGGCTGATCGGTTAGGAGCCCAGCAGGGCCAACAGCCCAGGTTCGTCCAGCGTCGGTATCCCGAGCTCCTGGGCTTTCTCCAGCTTGGAGCCTGCACTCTCCCCCACCACCACGTAGTCGGTCTTGGCACTCACGCTGCCGGTGACCTTCCCTCCGGCAAGCTGGATCATCTCCTTGGCCTGGTCCCGGCTGAGGGTGGGCAGCGTACCGGTGATCACGAAGGTCAGCCCGACCAGCGGCCCGGCTACCTCGGCGGTCGACCGCTGCTGCGGCCACACCCCGGCCTTGCGCAGCTTCTCCAGCAGCCGGCGATTCCGCCGCTGCCCGATCCAGTCCACCACCGCCTGGGCGATATTGGGCCCAATGCCTTCCAGACCTTGCAGGTCGTCCAGGGTGGCTGCGGCCAGACCACCCAGGTTCTTGAATCGACGGGCCAGATCGGCGGCAACGGTCTCCCCCACCCCGCGGATTCCCAGGGCCGTGATCAGCCGGGCCAGCGGGCGATCTTTGGTGGCCTGGATTCCCTGCAGCAGTTTCTCGACCTTGCGTTCGGCGAAGCCCTCCAACTGCAGCAGATCTTTCGGCTTCAAGTAGTACACGTCCGCCACGTCCTTTACTAGCCCGGCGGCCACCAGCTGCTCGGCGACCTTGATCCCCAGCCCTTCGATATCCATTGCGCCCCGCGAGGCGAAGTGCTCCAGGTTGCGCACCAGCTGGGCCGGGCAGGAGGCGTTGACGCAGAAGATGGCCACCTCGCCCTCGACCTGCTCCAGCGGCTCGCGGCAGACCGGGCAGCTGGTCGGAAGCTTGAACCGCCGCAGGCGGCCGGTCCGCGCCTCCAGGATCGGGCCGATGACGTAGGGGATCACCTCGCCGGCCCGCTTGATCAGCACCCGGTCGCCCACCCGGATATCCTTCTCGCGGATGAAGTCGAAGTTGTGCAGGGTGGCCTGTCGTACGGTGACTCCGCCCACTTCGACCGGATCCAGCACCGCATAGGGCGTGATCACGCCGGTGCGCCCGACGTTGATGCCGATATCGAGCAGTTGGGTGGAGACCTCCTGGGAGGGCAGCTTGTACGCAATGGCGCTGCGCGGGTCCTTGCCCACGGTTCCCAGGGATCGAGCCAAGGCCAGATCGTCGATCTTGATGACAATCCCATCCATGTCGTAAGGGAACTGCTGTCGCCGGGCCGCCAGCGCCTCGGCGCCGGCCAGCGCTTCCTGGAAATCCTCACACAGGCGAGCGTTGTCTTCGACCGGGAATCCCAGCTCCCTGAGCAGCGTCAGCGCTTCCCACTGGCGGCCGATCGGAGCGCCGTCGGTCTCCATAATGGAATAGCACACCAGCCGGATTGGGAGCGAGGCGGTGACGGCCGGATCCAGCGTTCGCACCGCGCCCGAGGCCGTATTGCGGGGATTGACGTAGGATCGCGTGCCCTCGGCGGCTGCCCGGCGATTGAGCTCCTCGAAGTCCTTGCGGAAGATGATGGCCTCTCCGCGCACCACCAGCCGGCCGGGAGCCTTCCGGCCGTTCTCCTGAACTGGAACGCGCAGCGGGGCCGAGCGCACCGTGCGCAGGTTGGCGGTGATGTCCTCCCCCACTTCGCCGTTGCCCCGGGTTGCCCCGCGCACGAAGAAGCCGCCCTTGTAGTGCATCACGACCGTCAGGCCATCCAGCTTGGGCTCCACTACGAAGGCGGCCGCCTCGACTCGTGCATCCAGCTTCCGCAGGCGCTCGTACCAGGCGCGCACGTCGTCCAGGCTGAAGGCATTGCCCAGGCTGAGCACCGGCTGCGGATGCGGCACCCGTACCCGCCCCTCCGCCACCTCCCCTCCCACCCGCTGGGTGGGCGAATCTGGGGTGAGCAGCTCCGGGTGTGCCCGTTCCAGTTCGGTCAACTCACGCAGCAGCCGGTCGTACTCGGCGTCGCTGATCACCGGCGCATCCAGCACGTGGTAGCGGTAGTTGTGGTAATTGATCTGGTCGCGCAGTTCGCGAGCCCGCTGGGCGAACGACCGGTCAGCCATTCTCCCTCCTCACCGTGTGACTTGCTTTGCTCTCAATCCGCCAGCCGCGCAACGATCGCCGCAAAGCCGATACCGATCCAGGCCCCGGCCCACACATCCATCGGATAGTGGGCGCCCAGCCTCACCCGCCCAAGGCTGACCAGGACTGCGGCCCCCCAGACCGCCAGCCTGACCAGCAGCGGCGTCTGCGGAAGGGCGATCTCCACGGCGCAGACGACAAACCAGACCCGCATCGCATCGCCGCTGGGGAAGCTGGTGTCCACTGGGGCCGGCGACTGCCGCAACCGGATGTCCGGCAGCCGGGTGAACGGCCGGGGCCTGCGGATCAGCGACTTGGTGAGCCGCTCCACCAACGCGCCCCCTGCCGCGCCGGCCGCCAGCCACAGGCCGCTGCGCACGTCGGCAGCGATCAGCACTCCGAGCGCCGCCAGCCAGGCCCACTTGCCGCCCAGCGGGCGCAGGCCGGCCAGTATCCGATCCAATGCGGCCGGCAAAGGAGCCCGGTTCCAGGCTAACGCCGCACGGTCCTCCAGAACGGAGATGGGCAGCAGCCTCCACGAGAGCCCGGTGGCTACCCCCAGCACGGCCAGGGCCGCCAGGACCACCTAGGCGGCGCCTGCCGGCGGCCAGACCGGGTGAAACATGTGCCACTCCTGCGGCCGGCGTCGGATGAAGCCCTCCATCAGGCGGATCGCGGACTGGGCCAGTTCCCGAGAGGCCGCCATCTCGTCTTTGCTGCGGTCCGGCTCGAGCCGCCCGCCGTAGAGAGCCTGGTAGCGGTCCTCGCCCTCCGATCGCGGGCAGCCCACCAGCACCGGAGCGCCGGTCCGCCACGCTAATCGGGCATGGCCCACCGGCAAGCGGGCCGGCTTGCCGCAAAACTCCAGCAGTTCGCCAGCCGGGTCGGCCCGGTCTACGGCCGTCACCACCATCCCGCCATTGCGCAGGTGCCCGATGGCCGTACGCAGCGAGCCGAAGGCGATGGGCGTCAGTCGCAGCCCAAAGTGCAGCCGGATGCGGTTCTGGGCGTTGTAGCTGCCCGTGGGTTGAGCGTAGGAGAGCACCTGCACCGGATAATCCATGCCTCCCAGCATCAAGAGCAGGTGGTCGAATCCGGCGGTGTGGGTGCCGGCGAAGATGAGGCCTCGGCCTTCGCGCAACACGGCCAGGGCCTCGTCCTCCAGGGCCGGCTCCATGGTGGCCGCCCTGCGCAGCTCCGCGTGACCCTTGCGCATTACCCGGAAGAGCGACAGGTAGCTGCTGGCGGTTCCCTGGATCACCTGCTCCACCGCTGCGTCCAGCGCCGGATCTTCCGGCGGGAGGCCCCGGATCACCGCCTGATTGGCCCGCACCGCCTGGATCAGCGGGCTGTCGTGCTGGCCGGCAATCCGAGCGGCCAGCCGCTCCGCCAGGCGCTCCGCCGACTTGCGCGGCAGCAACCGGGCCAAGGCGATGCCGGCGGCCGGGCCCCAGCGGCTGTTGATGAAACCGACCAGGGTCATGGGGTTTCGGCGGATGGACCTCTTCGGTACTGCCTGAGCTCGCGCCCGATCGGCGCCGCCACCACAGGAATCCCCCGCACGATGCACAGGGCCACCGCCACCCAGGCGATGGTCTGGGAGGTGGTCAGCAGCGGCCCGGCCAGAATCGCGGCTGTACTGCCCGGCGGGTAGTCGGCCAGAGCCACAGCCAGGGTGAGCCCGCAGAAGGCCAGCACCTTGGCGATGCTGTAGCCCGAGCGCATCCAAGGCGAGCCCACCAGGAATCGGGCCAGCGCCGAGCGATGCTGTTGAAAGGGGGCCTGCCCTTGCTGCACCCCAATGCTGCGCAGGGCGTCGGTCAGAGTGGTGCGGGTGATCACGATGATGGGGATGGCAACCGGAATGGCACCCAGATCCGCCAGCGCCACCCACAGGACCAACTCGTAGACCCGGTCGGCGGCGATGTCGAGCACGCTGCCGATCAGGCTGGACTTCTGCCGGCGCCGGGCGATGGCCCCGTCCACCGTGTCCAGCAGGATGGCGATGAAGAGATACGGCACCGAGGCCAGGCGCACCGCCGGCCCCCCCAGATACAGCATGAGCACGAACCCCACCAGGATCGGGATTCGGCTGATGGTAATGAAGTTGGCCACAGCCCTCTCCCTTATGCCCGCCCGATTCTAACCCACTGCATTCCGGCCGGCGGCCGGTCGGGTGGAATGGAAAAGGGGCGGCCATCCGGCCGCCCCTGGTGTCGCAGCTCGCGATCTGTCCCCCTAGAACAGGCCGATGATCTTGCCGGTCTCCAGATCCAGGTCGATGTTCATGTAGGCGGGGAAGGTGGCCAGTCCAGGCATCGTGCTCATCTGCCCGATCAGCGGATAGATGAACCCGGCTCCCACGCTGGCGCGCACCTCCCGAATCGGCAGGGCATATCCCTTGGGAACGCCTTTCAGGCTCGGATCGTGACTCAGGCTTAAGTGGGTCTTGGCCATGTTGATGGGCAGCTTGCCGAAGCCCGCCCGTTCGTAATTGGCGATCTGCTGCTCGGCCAGCGGCTCGTAGCTCACCCGGTCGGCACCGTAGATCTTCGTGGCGATCGTCTCGATCTTCTTCTTGATGGGCCAGTCCAGCGGATACAGGAACTCGAAGTTGCTGGGCTGCTTGCAGGCCGCCACCACCGCCTCCGCCAGCGCGGCCGCCCCCTTCCCCGCGTCCGCCCAGTGGGTGGAGAGCACCGCATCGTAGGCCCCTTGCCCTCGGGCGTAGTCCCGCACCATTTCCATCTCGGCCGGGGTGTCGTCCTTGAACCCGTTGACCGCCACCACCACCGGGATGCCAAACTTCAGGGCGTTCTTGATATGGACGCCCAGATTGGGCAGCCCCGCTTCCAGCAACTTTAGATTCTCCTGGGTGTAGGCCTTGTCGAGCGGCGCCCCCGGGGTGACCTTGGGACCGCCGCCGTGCATCTTCAGCGCCCGCACAGTGGCGACCAGCACCACGGCATTCGGAATCAGGCCGGAATAACGGCATTTGACGTCGAAGAATTTCTCCATGCCGATGTCGGCGCCGAAGCCGCTCTCCGTGATGACGTAGTCGGCCAGCTTGAGGGCGATCTGGTCGGCCACGATGGACGAGTTGCCGTGGGCGATGTTGGCAAAGGGGCCGCAGTGCACGAAGGCCGGCTGCCCTTCCAGGGTCTGCATCAAGTTGGGCATCAGGGCGTCCTTCAGCAGCACGGTGACCGCCCCAGCCACGCCCAGTTGCTCCAGGGTGATCGGTGCGCCCTTCCTGCTCAGCCCGAACACGGCCCGTCCGACCCGCTTGCGCAGGTCCGCCAGGTCGGAGGACAACGCCAGGATGGCCATCAACTCGCTGGCGACCGAGATGTCGAAGCCAGTCTTGCGGGGGAAGATCGGACTGGGAGACCCGTCCGCCAGCTTGTCGTCGTTGAAGCCGATCTGGATCTGTCTCAGCGAGCGATCACAGACGTCCACTACCCGATTCCAGGTCATGGTTGCCGGGTCGACATCCAGCCGTTCCACGCCCCTGCGCTGCAGCGCCTCGTCCGACTGGCGGCTCTCATGGTACATGCGGCTGTCGATGGCTGCCGCGACCAGATTGTGGGCCACGCTGATGGCGTGGATGTCGCCGGTCAGGTGCAGGTTGAAGTCCTCCATAGGGAGGATCTGGCTGTAGCCGCCTCCGGCCGCCCCGCCCTTGATATTGAAGGTCGGGCCCATGCTGGGCTGGCGAATGCAGGCCATCACATTCAGGCCGAGCTCACTGCCCATCGCCTGGGCCAGCCCCACCGTCGTGGTGGTCTTGCCCTCGCCGAGCGGCGTCGGCGTGATGGCGGTCACATCGATGTACTTGCCCTGCTTGCGCCTGGCCAGCCTCTTCATCACGTCCAGGTGGACCTTGGCCTTGTACTTCCCGAAGAAGTCGAGATCCTTCTCTTTGAGGCCGAGCTTTTCGGCGATCTCGATGATCGGCAGCATCTTCGCCGCTTGGGCAATATCAATGTCTGACGGAACCGGTCGCTTGGTCTTGATGGCCATCGGGTGCAGCCTCCTGTTGAGCTCAGTATGCCGAGGGGAACTCGCCGGGGCGAGGAAGTCCCGCCTAGTTTGCACCGGATCGGCTCGTTCTTCAAGCGACGATTTTCACAAAGGGGGCCGACTAACCTAACCTGCGCCTGACCGCCGGTCCCGCGGCTCGCGAGCAGGCCAGTGGCTGCATGGGGATGATGCGCGAGACCCTGGGCGCCCTGGGAAGGTGCCCCACTAGCCGTCTGCCACTGACGCAGGCAGGCCCCCAGCGGTGCCAACATCGGGTTCGGTCCCCCCACAGATGCGGGGCTTGTTACCGGGCATGGGAAGGCAGACGCATGCCCCAACTGGGTCAAAGACGCCCTCAGACGATCATCACGCCGTGGGTATGCTGTCCTACACTGCGGTGATTGTGAAATCCATCACAGAATAGGACGGCGGAGGTGAAACATGCCCAACCCCGGCTCCAACGGTTCCTTCCAGCATCGAGTGATAGAAGCGACTCCCGGAGGCGAAGTCCTGGTCACCTGCCTGCAGTGCGGGACCTGCGGGGGCTCCTGTCCTTCGGGACCGGACATGGATCACACCCCCCGGAGACTGTTCGCCATGATTGGCGCCGGCATGGAAGACGAGGTGCTGCGTAGCAACACCCCCTGGTATTGTGTGTCCTGCTACTACTGTATGGTGCGGTGCCCCAAAGAAATCCCCATCACCGACATCATGTACACGCTGAAGAACATGGCGGTCAAGGCCAAACTCTATGACGATAGCGATGCGCCGGACTGGTCCAAGAGCTTCATCGGCTACGTCGAGAACTACGGACGCAGCTTCGAGCTGGGCCTGGCCACCCGCTACCACCTCACCCACAAGCCGCTGAGGAAAGTCGGGCTGGGAAGTTTCGGCCTGAGCATGCTGGGCAAAGGCCGGCTGGCGCTCCGGCCAGACCGCATCAAGGGCATTGAGCAGCTGCGCGCCATCCTGGATAAGGCCAAGGAACTGGAGGCCGTGCAATGAGATACGCTTATTACCCGGGGTGTTCGTTGGGCCGATCGGCCTGGCCGTATGAGGCCTCCACCAAGGCCGTTTCGGAGGCTCTGGGCCTCGAACTCGAAGAAGTCGAGGATTGGAACTGCTGCGGCGCCTCCGAGTATTTCTCGCTCAACAAGACCGCTGCCTACGCGCTGGTCGCTCGCAATCTAGCCCTGGCCGCCCGCCAGAACGGGCTGAAGCAACTGCTGGCGCCCTGCAGCATGTGTTATCTCAATCTGCGCAAGACCGACCACTACATGGGGAAGTACCCCAAGCTGGGCAAGACGACAAACGCCGCCCTGGCCGCGGGCGGATTGAGCTACAAGCCCGGCTCGCTGGAAGTCCGTCACCTGCTGGACGCGGTGGTCAATGATGTCGGGCTGGAGGCCATCGCCGCCAAGGTCACCCAGCCGCTGGCCGGTCTGCGGGTGGCCTGCTACTACGGCTGCCTGGTCGTTCGTCCCGAGTTCAACGGCAAGTCATTTGACAACCCTGAATATCCGACCCACCTGGACCAGCTGATGCAGGCCCTGGGGGCTGAAGTGGTTGACTTCCCGCTCAAGGCCCACTGCTGCGGCGGCCACATGACCCAGATCAGTGCCGATACCGCCTTCGAGCTGATCCGGCGGCTGCTGCATAACGCCGATGAGTATCAGGCGGACGTCATCGTCACCCTGTGTCCCATGTGCCAGTTGAACCTGGACGCCTATCAGAGCCAGGTCAACCGGCATTTCAAGACCGACTATCACATCCCGGTGCTGTACTTCACCCAGATGATCGGCCTGGCTATGGGGATTTCCCCCGACGCCCTGGGCATCGGCAGCGAGTTCGTGTCGGCGGGGGAGGCATTGGCCAAGATCGGCGAGACGATCGAGGCCGTGCCTGGGGGAGCGCCGCCGCGGCGCAAGCGCGATGAGAAGGCCCTTCCCATGCCTGGACAGAAAGGGGAGGCATAACATGTCCGAACGAATCGGCGTCTACGTTTGCCACTGCGGAAGCAACATTGCCGGCGTCGTCGATGTGGAGGAGCTCTCCCGCTGGGCGGGAGAGACCCTGGATGACGTGGTGGTCTCGCGAGACTACAAATTCATGTGCTCCTCCCTGGGACAGGAGTTGATCGAGGACGACATCAAGAAGGAGGGGCTGACCCGGGTGGTGGTGGCGGCCTGCTCTCCGCACCTGCACGAACGCACCTTCCGGCGGTCCTGCGCCAGCGCCGGGATGAACCCCTACCTGTGCCAGATGGCCAGCATCCGCGAACAGGTCTCCTGGACCACCCAAGACAAGGCGGCGGCCCTGTCCAAGTCCAAGGCCATGGTGGCGGGGGCGGTTGAGCGGGTCAAGCTGCATGAAGCGCTGGAGCCCAACCAGGTCCCGGTGAACCCCAACACGCTGGTGGTGGGGGGAGGCATCGCCGGGATCCAGGCCGCTCTGGAACTGGCCGACGCCGGCTACCAGGTGCACCTGGTGGAGCGCGAACCTTCCATCGGCGGCCACATGGCTCAGTTTGACAAGACCTTCCCCACCCTGGACTGCGCCGCCTGCATTCTGACGCCCAAGATGTCGGACGTGGGCAACCACCCGAACATTAACTTGCTCAGCTACAGCGAGGTAGAAGAGGTCACCGGCTACGTGGGCAATTTCGTCGCCCGGGTTCGCAAGAAGGCCCGTTATGTGAAGGAGGCCGATTGCACCGGCTGCGGCATCTGCATCGACAAGTGCCCTAAGAAGGTGGTGGATGAGGTCTTTGAGGCCGGGTTGGGATACCGCAAGGCCGTCTATCGCCCCTTCCCTCAGGCCGTCCCCAAGTTCCCGGTGATCGACCGGGAGAGCTGCATCTACTTCGAGCGCGGCACCTGCAAGGCCTGTGAGAAGTTCTGCCCTACCAATGCCATCGACTTCGAACAGCAGGATACGATCCTCGACCTGGAAGTGGGCAACATCATCCTGGCCACCGGCTACGACTTGTTCGACGCCCGCAAGATTCCACAGTACGGCTATGGCCGGCTGGCCAACGTGTACACCAGCCTGGAGTTCGAGCGGCTGTGCAATGCCTCCGGCCCGACCGAAGGCAAGATCGTGCTGCGGGATGGGGTCACTCAACCCAAGTCGGTGGCTATCATCCACTGCGTGGGCAGCCGGGACAAACGCCACAACCCGCACTGCTCGGCCATCTGCTGCATGAGCGCCCTCAAATTCGGACACCTGGTGACGGAGAAGACCGGGGCGGAGGTGTACTCCTTCTACATCGACATGCGCCCGCTGCATAAGGGCTACGAGGAGTTCTACGACCGGCTGCTCGAAGAGGGCATGCACTTCATCCGCGGCCGCGTGGCGGAAGTGACCGATGCCGACCGCCAGCCCGGCGAGGAGGGCAAGCTCATCGTGCAGGCGGAGGACACGCTGCTGGGAATGCAGCGGCGCATCCCGGTGGACATGGTCATCCTGATGGCCGGGCTACAGCCGCGCCGGGATGCCAAGGACGTCAGCCTGCGGTTCGGCATCTCCTGCAGCATGGCCGGCTGGTTCACCGAGCGCCATCCCAAACTCGACCCGGTGGCCACCATGACCGACGGCGTCTTCATCGCCGGCACCTGCCAGGGTCCCAAAGACATCCCCGACACGGTGTCGCAGGGTGCGGCGGCGGCCGCCCGGGTGCAGGGCATGATCGCCGTAGGCAGCGTGGAGGTGGAGCCGGTGGTGGCCACCATCCACGAAGAGCGCTGCTCCGGTTGCCGCATCTGCAACAACCTGTGTCCCTTCAACGCCATTGAGTTCCTGACGGACAAGGCCGTGAGCTACATCAACGCCGCCCTGTGCAAGGGCTGCGGCACCTGCGTGGCCGCCTGTCCGGCGGGGGCGATCAGCGGCGCCCATTTCAGCAACGAACAGATCTTCGCCGAGATCTCCGGGCTGCTGTACGACGTGGCCCGAGGCAACGGAGCCAAGACTCCGCAGCCGGTCGAGATCCCTGCCTAGGGAGGGTGAAAGACATGGCCGACGCGACCTTCGAACCCAAGATCATCGCCTTCCTGTGCAACTGGTGCTCCTATCGGGCAGCCGATCTGGCCGGGACCTCCCGCATCAAGTACCCCCCCAACCTGCGCATGATCCGGGTGATGTGCAGCGGCCGGGTGGATCCGACCTTCGTGCTCAAGGCCTTCGCCCTGGGCGCCGACGCCGTGATGATCGCCGGCTGCCATCCGGGGGAGTGCCACTACCTGGAGCAGAACTACAAGGCCATGCGCCGCTTCGCCATGCTGCGGCACACCCTGCGCAAGCTGGGGCTGGAGGAGGGGCGGGTCCGCTTACAGTGGGCCTCCGCCGCCGAAGGCGCGCAGCTGGCCCGGGCCATCAGCGAAATGACCGAGGAAGTGCGGGCGCTGGGCCCGCTCAATTGGCCTGCCCAGTGGTCGGAGGAGGACGGTTCGATCGAGACCGCCATCCTGCAGCTGGAGGAGGAACACGCACAGGCCATGGAGGTGGCAGCATGACCGAGCCGAACGGGAAGGGTGTGCTGGCCCTGTATTGGGCAGCCTCCTGTGGAGGCTGCGAGATCGCGGTGCTGGGCATCGACGACAAGATCCTCAAAGTCGCCGAAGCCTTCGACATCGTCTTTTGGCCCTGCGCGGTGGACGGCAAGGTGCGCGACATCGAGAAGATGGCGGACAAGAGCATCGACCTGTGCCTGTTCAACGGGGCCATCCGAACCAGCGAGCAGGAATACATGGCCCGACTGCTGCGAGCCAAGTCCAAGGCCTTGGTGGCCTTCGGGTCCTGCGCCCACGAAGGCTGCATTCCGGCGCTGGCCAATCTGAACTCACGTGAGCAGGTCTTTCAGACTGCCTATCACGACACCCCCAGCACCGACAACCCCTTCGGGATCCGTCCGCAAACCGAGAC
>Ga0299915_10003289_pt1 | contig 11723 bp, 7 predicted proteins | sample RVTome_13_FD_200263 | JGI IMG/M metagenome (GOLD analysis project Ga0299915, IMG submission 200263) | Soil microbial communities from uranium-contaminated site in the Upper Colorado River Basin, Wyoming, United States - RVT92D227 (version 2) ... | reverse complement strand
CTGTCCTCAAGACCGAGGACTTCGTTCAGGACGATCCGGGTCTTGGACAGCGCCTTGATGATGGACTTCTCGCCGCGCTCAATCTCCCGGGCGATGGCGATCTCGCCCTCCCGGGTCAGGAGCGAAATATTCCCCATCTCGCGGAGATAGAGCTTGACCGGGTCGGTCGTCCGCTCCAGGCCTTGGAGCGAGACGAGCTCGCTCTTCCGCCGTTTGGGGACGATCTCCTTTTGCTTGGTGTCGAGTATTTTAATTCCGTAGTCATCTATCGAGCTGAGGAAATCATTAAAGCTTTCCTCGGCGTCGAGCTCATCCTGGAACGTCTTGTCGATCTCCTCGAAGAGAAGATAGCCTTGTTTTCTCCCCTTAGAGATCAGCTGCGATATATCGCCTTTTTGATATTTCGTTTCCGCGGACACTAGCGGCTCCTCAAATCCGACGGATTTCGTATCTCGGCCGAAATCTTTTTAATACCCATGTGTTTTCTTGGTTTTATTCCATGGCCATGATCTGCCTGATTAGGTCCTGTTTCTGGAACATCAGAGCTCGGACCTTGTCGCGTTCGCCGGATTTTTCCAGGCGGGCGATTTCGGCCTGAATCTGTTTCACTTTGTTCTCCCTCGAGGTCAGGCGAAGGGCCGTGAGACAGCCGAGCGCTTCCTCGAGGGTCGCCGGGTTTCCGGCCTCCAGCATGGCCCGGGAAAGATGCCGCACCAGAGGAGAGCCCATCTCTTTTTGTAAATCGTGGAAAATAAAGTCGATATCCTTTCCGAACAGGTCACACATTATCCTAAAAACCGGCTCGCTTTGCAAGCCCGAAAAATCGTCCTCCTGGATTTCGGCGAAAACATAGGGGCGAAGATCTTTGTGCTCGATCAGGATCTGGAGAAGACGTTTCTCGGCGTGGAGGAGCAGGTCATTCGTTTCCCCGGGTTTCTCGAGGACTTTTTGAGTTGAAAGCTCCCGGAGGACGGATTCATCGACGGCGAGATGCTCGGCCGCCTGTTTCAGGTATTCGCTCCGCACGATCGCGTCGGGGATAGCGTCGATGATGCCGAGAACGCCGCGGAGAATCCTCGTTTTGACTTCGGGGGTTTTCATCCTCTTCCCTTCGACCGAGAAGTCGATTATGTATTTCAGCCCCGGGACGGCGGCCTCAAGAAGTCGAGCGTAAGCGTCCTTGCCCTTTTTCTGAATGAATCCGTCTGGGTCGAGACCCTCCGGAAGGACGAGGACGCTCGTTTCGAGACCCTTTTCGAACCCGATTTGGACGGCCCGGAAGGCGGCCGTCCGCCCGGCCGGGTCTCCATCATAGTTGATAGTCATCCTCGGAGCAAAGCGGAGGGCCAGCGTCGCCTGATAGGGAGTGAAGGCCGTTCCCAGAGAGGCGACGACATTGGTGATTCCGGATTGAACCAGGGAGAGGAGATCCGTATAGCCTTCGACGAGGATCGATTCTCCGGCGCTCCGGATGGCTTCTTTCGTGACATTGAGCCCATAGAGATGACGTCCCTTGGAATAGAGCGGCGTATCCGGCGAATTGAGATATTTGGGGTCGGCATCAAAGAGCGTCCGGCCGCCGAAACCGAGGACCTTTCCATTGAGACCCAAAATCGGAAAAATCACCCTGCCGCGAAATCGGTCATAATATTCGCCGGGCTTTTTCCCGGGCAGAACCAGCCCGGCCTTCTCGAGAAGACCGGACGAGACGCCCTTATTATTAAAGTAGGAAACGAGAGAGTCCCAGGTATTCAAGGCGTAGCCGACCTTGAAATCCTGGATGATGTTCTCGGCTAAGCCCCGTTTGCGAAGGTATTCCCAGGCTTTCTTTCCTTCCGCCGTGTTCGTCAGGTTCTTCCGGAAAAAAGCGAGAGCGGATTCATTGACCTTAAGGACCTGCTCCTCGAGTTTGAGGGCTTGGGGAGATATCTTTTTCTGCTCGGGAAGAGGGATGTGATAGCGCTCGGCCAGGGTTTTGAGCGCTTCGGGGAAGGTGAGATTTTCCTTCTCCATGACGAGGGAGAAGGCATCGCCGCCGACGCCGCAACCGAAGCAGTGGAACAGGCCTTTCTCCGCATCAACGGTGAAAGAAGGCGTTTTTTCGGAGTGAAAAGGGCAGAGCCCGACGTGTTTCCTGCCGCGCTGTCTGAGAGTCGTGTATTGGGAAGCGAGCTCTAGGATATTGGCAACCTGCCGGACTTGGTCGATAATCTCCATCTAATGTCTGAACGAGGGCCTTTTTTTGAAAATTTATGTAAATATAGGTTCCGCCCCTCACTTTGTCAAGAAAATCAAGGAAATTTTTTTATCCGGCCCGTTTTTTCGAAGCTTTTCCCGGTCCTAGAGGTGATTGATCAGGCTGGCTAGATAGGCTGCGCCGAACCCGTTATCGATATTGACCACGGCCACCCCGCCCGGACAGGAATTGAGCATGGCCAAGAGGGCGGCTAGACCCTTAAAACTAGCCCCGTAGCCGACGCTGGTCGGGACGGCGATGACAGGCATGGAGGCCAATCCGGCGACAACGCTGGGCAGGGCGCCTTCCATGCCGGCGACGACGATGAGGACTCTTGCCTTTTTGAACCTGTCATATTCTCCGAGCAGCCGATGGAGGCCGGCAACGCCGACGTCATAGATTCTCTCCACCTCATTTTCGAGCATATCGGCCGTGATATAAGCTTCTTCCGCGACGGGGATATCAGATGTGCCGGCCGTCATGACGACGATCTTTCCTTTTCCGGGCTCAGCCCGTTTCTGCTTGAGATAGAGAGTTTTAGCCTGGACATGATAGGAAACGCCCGGAATGACTTTCTTGACTTTTCTAAACGTCCCGGCTTCCACTCTGGTGGCGAGAAGACTGCTTCCTTTTTTTACGATCTCAGAGGCGATTTTCAGGATCTGCCCGTCGGTCTTCCCGAGTCCGTAGATGATCTCCGGGAAACCTTTCCGTATTTCGCGGTGGTGGTCGATTTTCGCGAATTCCAGGTCCTGGTAAGGGAAGTCACGGAGCGCCTCCAGAGCTTCCTGGGTCGAGATTTTCCGGTTGCGGACGTTCTTCAGAAGGTCTTCGAGCTTCGATCTCATGCCCGGATTTTATCATAAAATCGGCTCCTGTGTTAGAATACCGGGGAAAACACTCCTTTCATGGCTCAAAATAAGACGATCGCTCGGGAAATCCGGATCGCCGGGACCGGCGTCCACTCGGGGAAAACGGCCCATCTGACCCTCAGGCCATCGGATTCCGGAGAAATCGTATTCTTCCGCCCGGACCTCGAGAACAGCCGAATCTCTCTCTCCGTCGACCGGGTGGAATGCCGCAACAGCACGACTCTCCTCGGAGACAAGTTCAAGATCCGGACCATCGAACATCTCCTGGCTTCACTCTTCGCTTTCGGCATCCGAAGCCTCGATATCGAACTCGACGCCGATGAAGTCCCGATTCTGGATGGGAGCGCGCGACCCTTCGTCCGCGATCTCGAGGAGGCGGGGAGGCGCGATGTCGGAGGGGAAATCCCGGCCATCCGCATTGCCAAGCCATTTTCGGTCCGCGAGAATGATGCCTCGATTTTTTTCGAGCCGCCCGCGTCCGGAGAGGGGCTGCGCCTCTCCTACACAATTGCCTTTGCCCATCCGATCATCGGAACCGAGAGCCTGTCCCTAGATTTCGGCAGGGACATGTTTATCCGGGAAATCGCCCCGGCCCGGACGTTCGGATTTCTCAAGGACGTCGAGATGCTGCGAAGCCAAGGTCTCGCCTTGGGGGCCACCTTTGACAACACCATCGTTCTGGACAACGAGAAAGTCCTGAACGGTCCGCTCCGGTTTCCGGATGAATTCGTCCGGCATAAGCTTCTCGACCTCGCCGGGGACCTGGCTCTCCTCGGCCGTCCGCTCTTCGGCCGGATCTCGGCTCACAAGGCCGGCCACCGCCTCCATCTCAAGGGCCTTCAATTTCTGGCCCGCAATCCGGATTACTGGATGCCGCAGTAAAGCGGGAAACGGATTCGGTCCAAACTCGCCCAAGTTGCCCAAGTTCTTGAATACGCCCCCGATTTTGTGTAAAATGTGACGGATAACGAAAACGGGAGTCACAACGTGAAAGACGAAAAAACCAAGAAAGACGAATACCAGAAGGCCCTGGCGGCCTTCGGCGAGGCCATCAAGGAGTTCCGCAAGGAAAAATACGACAAGGCCGCGGAAATGCTCCAGACGTTCATCGAGAAACATCCCTCCGACCGGGAGCTTGTGGACCGGGCGAAAATATATATCGCCGTTTGCGAAGAACGGGCCGCGGAGAGCAAGGAAAGTCTGCCCCTTAAGACCGCCGACGATTATTTTCATTTTGGAGTCTATAAGGCCAACGCCGGAGATTTCGAAGAGGCCCAAAAACTCCTGGAGAAGTCCCAGAAAATGAATCCCGAAGACGGCAAGGTTTCTTATGCTCTGGCCGATCTTTTTTGCCTCATGGGCCAACCCGACGTCTGTCTCGAGCATCTTAAAAAAGCGATTCAAATCGACAAGTTCTATCGTATCCTGGCTCAAAACGAAACCGATTTCGAGCCTCTTTGGGAAGATAAAAAATTCAAGCTCATCACCCGAATCGTATGATATGAAACACCCCGTGTTGGCTTTGGTCCTGGCCGCGGGGCAGGGAACGCGATTCCAATCCGAAAAGAATAAAATCCTTCATCCTCTCCTGGGCAAATCCACGCTCCGCCTTGTCCTGGACTCTGTCCTGGAATTGAAGCCGAAGAAAACCATCGTTGTTGTCGGATTCGACAAAGAAGCGGTCAAGGCTGAGGCCGGCTATCCCGGCTTGGAATTCGTCGACCAGAAAGAGCTGAAAGGGACAGCCCGCGCCGTCGCCGCGGCGAAGGACGCGCTCAAAGTCCCGCGGGGTGAAGATATTCTTATCGTCCCCGCCGATCTTCCTCTTCTCCAACCGGCCGTCCTGAAATCGGTGATCGCCGCGCATCGCAGACATGACAACGCGGCGACGGTCGTGTCCCAAATTTATGTGTTTGACGTGGCAGAGCTGCGGCGGGCCCTGACGAAAAGCGCGGACCGCATGCGGAGAAGGGAATACGATCTCGCGGAAATCTTCGCCGGCCTTGGCCGGGCGGGCAAGAAGACGGAGATCATGAAGCCGGCGGATCCCGAAAGCGTCGTTTCGGTCGACACGAGGATCGATTTTGTCCGGGCGGTCCAGATCCTCCGGATAGGGAAGCTAAAGGAGTTGGTCGAATCGGGCGTAACCGTTCTAAATCCTGCTTCGACCTGGATCGACCTTGAGGCGAAAATCGGCCGGGATACGGTTATCTATCCCTCCGTCGTCATCGAGGGCCAAACAGTGGTAGGAAGTCATTGCCGCATTTTTCCCGGAGCGCATATCATCAATTCCCGGATCGGACAACACGTCCGGGTTCTGGACGCGACCATGATCGAGAGCGCCGATATCGAGGACCGCGTTTCCGTGGGGCCATTCGCCCGCGTCCGGCCGAAAACCGTCCTGAGCGAAGGCTCGCATGTCGGCAATTTTGTCGAAGTGAAGAACACCCGTTTCGGCCGCGGTTCGAAAGCCGGCCATCTGACGTATCTCGGAGACGCCGAGGTCGGAGAAAGGGTCAACATCGGGGCCGGAACGATCACCTGCAATTATGACGGGGTCCGGAAGAACCGAACCGTGATCGAAGACGGCGCGTTTATCGGCTCGGGAGCCGAACTCGTGGCTCCGGTGCGCATCGGCAAAGGCGCCTACGTCGCCGCCGGGTCCGTGATCACCAAAGATGTCAATCCGGACGCGCTGGCCGTCTGCCGGGGACGGCAGTTCGAAAAGAGAGGCTGGGCCCGGCGAAGGCGCGAGCGCCAGAAACTGGAAAAAAATAACGGACCGTAGAGGATCGCATGTGCGGCATCATCGGTTATATCGGGCCGAAAAACGTCGTTTCGGTTCTCATCGACGGCCTTAAAAAGCTCGAGTACCGCGGCTACGATTCGGCCGGCATCGCCGTGGTGGATCACGGAACGGTCAAGGTCAGAAGAGTCCAGGGAAAAATCGGCGCCCTGGAGGATCTGCTCCGGAGGTCGCCTCTGAAAGGGACCTACGGGCTGGGCCACACCCGGTGGGCGACGCACGGCCGGCCGAGCGAAGAAAATGCCCATCCCCACCGGGATTGCACCGGACAAATCGTCATCGTCCATAACGGCATTATTGAAAATTATCTCGCTCTCAAGAAGAAACTCCTGGCTGAGGGCCATATCTTCCAGACCGAGACGGACACCGAAGTCATCGCCCATCTTCTCGAAAAATATTTCACGGGGTCGCTCGAAGCGGCCGCCCGGGCCGCGGTCGCCGAGCTCGAAGGCACCTTCGCCGTCGCCGCGATTTCGGCGCGGGATCCGGATAAAATCGTCGTGGCCAAGAACGGGCCGCCGGCCGTCATCGGTTTTGGCGACGGGGAATATCTCGTGTCCTCGGACATCAATCCGATTATCGGCCACACGCCGAACGTCGTCTTCCTTGAAGACGGCGAGATGGCGGTGATCGAACCGGGCGGAGTGACCTTCGCCGATTTCCGGGGAAATCCCGTCAGAAAAAAAATCGAGCGCATCGCCTGGAATCCGCAGATGATCGAGAAGCGGGGATTCAAGCATTTCATGCTCAAGGAGATTTTCGAACAGCCCGAGGTCGTGCGCGATACTCTCATGGGGCGGACGTCGCTCGATACGAGCAGGGTCGTTCTCGAAGAGATCGGAATTTCTCCCCAACTGTTGAGGAAAGTCAAGCGGGTCGCGATGATCGCCTGCGGGACGTCTTATCACGCCGGACTCGTCGGCAAATACCTCCTGGAATCGCTGGCCAGGGTGCCGGTCGACGTCGAACATGCCTCGGAGTTCCGCTCCCGGGACTTTATCCTGGATAAGGAAGTGCTCGTCGTCGTCGTTTCCCAATCGGGGGAAACGGCCGACACGCTGGCAGCCCTCCGCGCGTCGAAGGACAGGTGCGCGGCCGTGCTTGCCGTGACCAACGCCGTGAGCTCTTCGATCGCCCGGGAGGCGAACGGCGTCCTGTATACCCATGCCGGGCCGGAGATCGGAGTCGCCGCAACCAAAACATTCACCGCCCAGATGACGGCCCTGGTCCTCATCGCCCTGTACCTCGCTCAAATCCGGGGGACGATGGATGATCCGGCAAGGACGGATTTCATCCAGGAATTCCAGCGGATTCCGCACAAGATCGAAAGAATTCTGCGCCAGGCCAAGCCCCTCGAAGAGCTGGCCCTCCGTTTTGTGCCTTTTTCCCATTTCCTTTATCTTGGCCGCTGGGTCAATTTCCCCGTGGCCCTCGAAGGCGCGCTCAAGCTCAAGGAAATATCCTACATCCATGCCGAGGCGTATCCCGGGGGAGAAATGAAACACGGCCCGATCGCTTTGATCGACGAAAGCATGCCGACCTTAGCCATCATCCCGAAAGACCGGGTTTACGACAAGATGTTGAGCAATATCTCCGAGATCAAAGCCCGGATGGGCTATGTTCTGGCCGTGGCTCAGGAGGATGATCTTGATATCCACGAACGCGTGGACACCGTGATTCCCGTCCCCCAGGCGCCTCCGCTGCTCATGCCGTTCTTGACCGTCGTTCCGCTCCAGCTTTTCGCTTACTATATCGCGGCTAAAAGGGGGGCCGACGTGGACCAGCCCCGAAACCTGGCGAAGAGCGTCACGGTCGAGTAAGAAGAGGCGGGACGCTTCATATCTCTTGGCAAGTGACAGTTCTCTCCCAAATTCTGTCCAATCCGGCCGAATTGACTATTTTATCCTAGGCTGATATCTTTTTGAGCAAGCAAAAGAATGAAAAAAGGAACCACAAGCTGCTCGAAGTGCCACTTCGATAATCTTCAAGACACTTTTTATTGCGGCCAATGCGGCACCCGGCTCCAGGCTGCGCCCGATATCTCTTTTTCTTATACCAAAACTCTGGAGACGCCTGTCCAAGAACTTGCCCGGGGAGCCATCGTTGCCGGTCGCTACGAAATCATCGAGGAACTGGGCCGGGGCGGGATGGGGGCCGTCTATCGCGCAGAAGACAAGAAAATCAATGAGGAGGTGGCGCTCAAGCTCATCAACCCGGAGATCGCCTCGGACCGGAAGATCATCGAGCGGTTCAGCCATGAGCTTAAAATCGCCCGTAAAATCTCGCACCGCTACGTCTGTCGCATGCATGACCTCGGCGAGTCCGGGGGTGTCCACTTCATCACCATGGAGTATGTCGCGGGAGAGGACCTGAAAAGCCTGATCAAGAGGATCGGCCGGCTGCCGGTAGCCAAAGCCCTTTCTCTCGCGGCCCAAGTCGCGGAAGGCCTACTCGAAGCCCATCGGTTGGGCGTCGTTCACCGCGACCTCAAGCCCGGTAACATCATGATCGACCGCGAGGGGAACGCCAAGATCATGGATTTCGGGATCGCCCGCTCGCTTCAGGTCAAAGCGATGACCGGCGCGGGTATCGTCATCGGAACGCCGGAATACATGTCTCCCGAACAGGCGGAGGCGAAAGAGGTGGACGGACGGTCGGACATCTATTCGCTGGGCGTCATTCTTTATGAGATGGTCACCGGACGCGTTCCTTTCGAAGGTGAGACGCCGCTCGGTATCGCCATGAAGCATAAAGGGGAGAAACCCAGGAATCCTAAAGATATCAATCCGCAGATTCCCGATGCTCTGAATCGATTGATCCTCAAATGCCTGGAAAAAGAAAAAGGGAAAAGGTTCCAGACGGCCGACGAACTCCGCTTGGAATTAGAAGCCGTCGAGAAAGGGATGCCAGGCACGGAAAGGGAAAAACCAAAAAGAACACCTCTGACCTCAAAAGAGATCACGGTGACCTTCGGGCTGAAAAAACTGATCATTCCTGCTCTGGCGGCCGTCGCGATCGTCGTCCTCGGGCTCGTGCTCTGGCGCGTTGCTGCCAAGGGAAAAGCCGTCGAGCGGTCCATCGCGGTCATCACTTTTCAAAATCAGACGGGAGATCAGGCCTACGATTATCTCCAGCTGGCCATCCCCAATCTTTTGATCACCAGCCTGGAGCAATCGAGACACCTCCACGTCACGACATTCGAACGATTGCATGACCTCCTCCGTCAAATGGGGAAGGAACAAACCGGCATCATCGACAGCGAACTCGGTTTTGATCTATGCCGGAAGGACAAGGTCGATGCTCTCGTCCTTGGAAGTTATGTCAAAGCGGGCGAGACGTTTGCGACGGACGTTAAGATGTTTGACGTTAAAACAAAAAAACTGCTGAAAAGCGCCAGCGCCAGAGGCGAAGGCGCTCAGAGCATCCTGAATAAGCAGATCGGCCAACTGAGCCGGGACATATCCCGCGGTATCGGTTTGTTTAAAAAGGCGGTTGAAGAGGCGAAGATCCCAATATCGGAGACTCCGACCTCGTCGATGGAAGCATATAAATATTTCCTCGAAGGGCAGGAAAATTTAGATAAAATGTACCGCGAAGATGCCCTTAAAAATTTGGAAAAAGCCGTTGAGCTCGACCCCCAATTCGCTATCGCCTATCTGTACCTCTATAGAGTCCATCGAAGTTTGATGAATACTCAGCGGTCAGCCGAGGCGCTGGAGAAAGCCAAGGCTTTTTCCGGGAAGGCGACGGAAAAAGAACGGTTGTACATTGAAGCCGCCTATGCCCGAAGGGTGGAGAAGAATACCGATAAAGAAGTGCGCATCCTCCAGGAAATCGCCGCGAAATATCCCAAAGAAAAAGAAGTCCACAGTTCACTTTTTGCCATTTACCGGCAAAAAAAGATGTTTCCGGAAGCGATCGCAGAAGCCAATAAAGCCCTGGAGCTGGATCCCAAGTGGGCGACAATCCTGAATCAACTTGGATTTATGTATATAGCGACAGGTGATCTCGGCAAAGCGGAAGACTACTTGAAGAAGGCCGTTTCTGTCGCTCCGGAAGACGCCAATCCTTTAGATTCCCTGGGACAACTCTATTTCCTCACCGGGCGGCTCGATGAGGCTATCGCACAATACAAAGAAGCGGTACGGATAAAACCGAATTTTGGGTCAGAAGATATCATTGCCTATATATACTCCATCAAGGGAGATTACGCTGAGGCCATGAGCTGGCTGGACCAATTCATTCTCGCGGCTCCGTCAAAAAACTCACAGAGCTTCGGTTATTGGTGGAAGGCGATCTATAACTATATCCAGGGTAAACGAGAGCGGGGCAGGCATGAAATGGAACGAGTCGGGAGTGCCTGGAAATCAATCGGAGACAGAACCGGGGCTGCTCTGGCCGAACTCGTCCAAGCCTGGTATTGTTTTGACAGTGGAGAATTCGATGCGGCCATCAGCCGATTCTTAGAATACCAGAAGGATGTCAGCGAGACCGACGCCCGATCCGACCGCGTAAACACCATCGAACATGATCTTTGGTTGGGACTTTTAGAATGGAAGCAGGGACAGACCAAGGCAGCCAAGCAAAGGCTCGATCACATCCGCTCGCTCTTTTCCGAGACGCTCGAGGATGCGGGAGGACTGGCCGCGCAACTGGAGAAGAACTCCAAAATTCTTCAGGCTGAAGTCTGGCTTACTGAGGGGAGAGAGGCCGAGGCCATATCCTTTTTAGAAAATGAATTCCGCCTGCAAATTCCCGTCATTTATCCTTCCTATGCCCGGACATTCATCTGGTATAACTTTCCGCTGGACCAGGACGTCCTGGCGCGGGCTTATCAGAAGAGGGGGAATTTGGACAAGGCGATCGAGGAGTATAGAAAGCTCATCACCCTCGACCCGTCTAGCCAAGACCGCCGCATCCATAATCCTATCTATCGCTATCGTCTGGCAAAATTGTTTGAACAGAAAGGGTTGAAGGAAGAAGCGAAAAAAGGTTATGCTAAATTCCTTGAGCTGTGGAAGGATGCCGACCCCGGCATCTCGGAGTTGGCCGATGCAAAAAAACGGCTGGCTCTTCTTAGGGAGTAAAAGCTTCTTCTTTCCGCTTTCTTAGAACTTGAGTTTCGCCGAAATCCTGGCCTGTCTCGGCTGCTGGCGTCCCCAGACCGCGCCAAAAATCGGGACATCTTCTTTGACATAGGCAATCGGCGTCTGGCTGTCCAGGGCGTTGAAGACATCCAAACGGATGGAAAGCGCCGCGTTTCTTAAAACGGCGGAGACCGGAAGGGCGAACGATTTCTCGAGCGAAAGGTCCAGATACGCATGGGCCGGTGTCTTCCGCGAACCGCGGCCTTCGGGAAAGGAGTAATATCCGCCGAATCCCGGCACGTAGCCCAGCTTTTCCCAATAATATCCGGAAAGATATTCGAACGCCGCCGAAAAAAGGAGGCCGGAAGGACCGAGAACGACGGCGTTCAGCTTGAGGTCGTGATCGATGGAATAGGGGAGCCTTCCGTACCAGCCTTCATCGCCGATCCCGCGCCCCCCCAAGCCGCCGAAGGTCGCGTCGACCCAGGCTTTCGTTTCGGCCAATTCCGGGAGCGAAGGAACGGCGATGTGATTGCCGAACAGTCCGAGGAAATTCGTGTTCCCTTCCTCCTGAGACCAGGAGCCCGTCTCGGTTTGACCCGGGTTCGTTCCGCGGGCGAGGGCATGGGAGTAGGAGGCGTTGAGAAAGAGCCAGCCGCCGATTTTGCCGCCGAGCTCGAATTCGATTCCGGAGTAATCGCGCCGTTTGTATTCGAAGTTGT
>Ga0299915_10003288_pt1 | contig 11727 bp, 13 predicted proteins | sample RVTome_13_FD_200263 | JGI IMG/M metagenome (GOLD analysis project Ga0299915, IMG submission 200263) | Soil microbial communities from uranium-contaminated site in the Upper Colorado River Basin, Wyoming, United States - RVT92D227 (version 2) ... | reverse complement strand
TAAAATTAATTTTAAAATCTATCGTCTAATTTATTTCCACAGTTTGGACAATGTTTTTCTAAGTTTTTAATTTCAATATAATTTTCCAATTGGTTTTTCAAATTAATAAAGATGTCAGAAAGCATAGATTCTTCTATTGAAATTAGTTTCAATTTTCCTTTCTGATATAATTTTATTTTTTCTTTCTTTCTTTTTTCATATTTTTTACCAAAAAAACCCCAATATTCAATATATAAGTCGCTTTCAGGTAAATACCAATCTGATTTTATTTTATTGTTATAAACATTTACAATTCTTTCGTATTCGTGCTGAATTCCAAAATATATTAGAGCATTATCAATAATTAATTCCCCTTTAGATTTAACTATGTGTCCATCTAAGCATTTAAAACTGGAAGGTCTTATGATTTTAAATTCTCTGCTTAATAATTTTTTAAGTAAAAATATGATAATTAGTAATATAATTATAATGAAACCAAATACAAATCCTCCAATTACAAAATAAAAAAATAACTCTTTCATTTTTATTTGGTTAATTTTGTTTTGTATTTAGATGATAAACTTCTATTTATAGAGTGTTTATAAAGAAAAAATAATGTAGAGGGTAAGAAAAACTACTGATTTTTAAAATTTTTATTTTATTCCAAAACACCTTTAGAGAAAGTTTTGCGCCTAAGATTTCAATGATTAAAAGTAAATAATACGTTCAAAATTTTCCAAGAACAATTATTTTAATAAGTTTTTAATTTTCTTTTTCATTTTTTAAAAATTTTAGTATACATTTAATGAAATCTGCTAAATAATTTAGATTTTTCTGAACATAGGTTAAAGATTTTTGAATTATCTACTTTAGCGTAGCCATGAATTAAAAATTTTCTAAATCTAGCCATGTTTGCTAGGCTTTCGCTTAATTTTAGATCGACAATATTTTTTTTACCAAGAATTTCAAACATCTCTGCATAACTTTCTGCTCTTTCAAATCCTTTTATAGAAATAATATGAGAGGCAATATCAATCGAGGCTTCTATCATTTCGAATAAAGAATATTTTACAGCTTGTATATCCTTGAAATTGTTTAGGAATTCTTCTTTCTGAATAGATTTATATTGATTTAAAAATTGAAGGCCTTTTCTATGAGATCTATTTTTCCTTGTATTAAATTCTTATCTATCAATATACTTCAACTCCCGAATCTTATCTTAATAATCGTGGTGAGGTTTGATATCTAAATATTCTTTAATAACTTTAACTTCAAACTGAGCTCGTTTAAGGTCATCGTTAGAATATATTAATATTGAATTTTTTAAAATAGAATTTAGAAATCTTAATGGTTTTTCGTTTAAGACGCGTATATCGACAGGTTTGTAGATCTTTATTATTTTATTTAATTCTTTTTCAATTAATCCCGAAATTTGCGATTCGTAAAATAGATCGTTTGGTTTAAATTCGTAACTAGTTAAAATACCAATATCTATATCTTCAAAATTATCGCTATGCAGTATAGAACCATAAAGATAAGAAGCGATAATCTCCGTTTTTTTGATTAAAACTTCCCTAATAATGCTACAAATTTTTTTTAAATCCATTTTCTAATAATTCATAGAGAGGCTCTAGGTAAATATATCTTTCGCCAATTTATTTAAACGTTTTAAATAAAAATAAGCGAATTTTTTTTTAGGATTTTATAAGATTTATAATCGATAGTAGAAACAGTAAAATTTTTGAATTTTAGTATATTTATTTTGAATTAGAAACATTTAAATATAGTTTTGATAATTGATCACTTGAAAAATATTAAAATATAGTTTTGATAATTGATCTACTTGAAATTATAAAAGAAAAAAAAATGGAGGAAATTTAAATGGTTCCTACTAAAATGAGTTCACCACCAAAGAAAAAGAAGGAAGAAGATGTTTTTGACGACGACGACGATATTAGCGAAGATGACGAGGATTTGGACGAGGATTTGGACGAGGATTCGGACGAAGATGACGATGATTTGGAGGATATCGACGATTACGACGAATACTAAATTGATATCTTAAATTATTTTAATTTTATTTTTTCTCTTCGTGTGTTCTCTAAAAATATATACAATTAATCTTAATAAATTAAATTTTTTTTATTAGTTAGCTTTTTCAATTTTTTAAATTTATTTTCTTTATTAAATTTTAATACGCCATTTAAAACATTGACAATTTATTCCAAATTTAGATTATTGTTGCAAATATTAACGAGAAAATGTTTAAAAGATATTTAATAAATAATGAATTAGGTAGCCTGATGTTTAATTATTCTAACAATTAATTGATTATACCCAAAAATTAAGAGTACAGATTGTTTTCTAAGGAGTACATTACTCATTGATGGTGATAAACTTCTTTAGAGATAAAACTTTTTTTAAAATACAGAATATGCGACTTTATCCAAATTTCAAACAATTAAATCTATTTAAAATAACATTTAGATCAAACTACATTCTTATTATAAGGTTTTTTACCGAATTAGAATTGTTAAGATATATAATATATTGTAGATTATTCATATAAGAAAAATAAATTAAATTATTCAAGTAAAATATGACTGAATTCAATAAAGATTTCAAAAAAATTCGACTTCGAAGTTTTTTTTTAAATCGTGAAAAAAAATCAGAAAAAACTGAGAAAAAAGAAGATTTCGATAAGAAATTAGAAGAAGTTGGTATGGAATACATACAAATGAAATTGTCACTTAAAAATATCACTCCAGAATACGAAAGTGAAATAAAAAAGAAAGTTGAAAACAACCTACTTAATGCTAAAATTAGACGCGCTTCAGAAAACGATTTGAATACGACTGTTGAAATTTATAATAGATCTTGGTTGACCTCAAACGAACCTTTTGCTCCATTGTCCCACGAATCAATTAAAGTTCTCTTTGACGATCCCGATATAGTTATTTTAATTGCTAAAGTTTATGGCATCGACGCCGGTTTTATAATTATAGATATAGAAGGAAAACGTAAAGAATACGGCGTAATAGCAGGATTAGCTGTCATACCTCGCTTTCAGAGAAAAGGTTTGGGAAAAATTTTAGGTTTAGCGGGTTGGAATTATTTAAAAAATAAGGGGATCAAAGAACTTAGGTGTGAAGTGTATCCCGATAATAAAGTCTCTTATAATTTTATTAAATCGTTAGGATTCGAAGAATTTGATCGAAAATATTACACAGCAGAAAATTTTCTTCGAACAAACAAAACCTAAGAGAAGATTTTAGTATTTTTCACTTATTTGTTCTTATTTCCAAGTCGACGAAAGATATTCAATCGTCTTAATGGGATCCGTAGTTGGTGGTTTACAGGTTTTATTAATACATACAAATGCGGTTGCCTTATTATTAACTTTATCAAACCATTCAATAAAATTAGAAAATTGGTCGATTTTAGGAGGATAAGAATCTGTAGGACGATAGATAAGAACCATATTTGGAACGTATTCTGAATTAACTTTTTCAAACATTTTTTTAGTATCTTCTGCTTCTGAATCTCCTGCAATGACTAAACTATACGAAGGTCCAACGGCAAAATCTACTGCAATCATAAATTGCGTGAATCCCAGATACGAGTTTTTGATATAATCCGCGAATACTCTACTTAATATGTCTGCTTTTTCTTCAAGTTGAAGATTTCCCGTAATGAAACTCAAACGTAATAAATTAAGGAAAGAAATAGAATTCCCCGATGGTATTGCACCATCGTATAATTCTTTTTGTCTTGTTATTAATTGTTCGCCGTCGTCAGCAGTAAAGAAAAAGCCACCAATAGAATCGTCCCAATAATGTTTTAATAATTTTTCGTTAAGTTCAAGAGCAGTTTGAAGATAAAACACGTCAAAAGAAGCTTCGTATAATTCAATTAATCCCCAAATGAAGAAAGCGTAATCCGTAAGGTATCCGTCTACATCTGCGTTTCTATCGCGATATCGGTGCAATAATCTTCCATCCGGTTTTCTAAGATTTTTTAAAATAAAATTTGCTGCTTTTTTTGCTGCATTGAGATAAGTTAAATCAGAAAAGACAGTAGCAGCTTTTGAAAGCGCAACTATCGTTAATCCATTCAAATCTGTAAGAATTTTATCATCCTTAAACGGGTGGATTCTTTTTTCACGCGCTTCAAATAGTATTTTTCGAACTTTTTCAATTTTATTTTCTAAATCTTCCTGAGAAATATCAAGATTTTTACTTATTTCTTGATAAGAACTATTTAGATGTAGAATGTTAAGTCCTGTATCTTTTCCATTAACTTCTTCTTTAAAATTTCCTGTATCAGTTAGGTTAAAAATTTTAAAAGCCAATTCAGCGTCGTCTTTAGTTAATAAATCGTTTATTTCCTTAACACTCCAGAGATAAAACTTTCCTTCCTCGCCTTCACTATCGGCGTCTTCCGCAGAATAAAAACCACCCTCGAGCGATGTCATTTCACGAAATATATATTCAAAAATTTCTTTGGCGGTTTTTGAATATTTTAAGTTTTTAGTTGCTTGATACGCCTCTATATACGCTATTGCTATTAGCGCTTGGTCGTATAGCATCTTTTCAAAATGTGGGACTAACCATTTAGAATCTGTAGAATATCTATGAAATCCGTAACCAATATGATCATATATTCCACCTTGTCTCATTTTTTGCAATGTTGTTTCAATTATCTCTAATGCTTCTTTCTTTCTCGATCTTTTCCAAAATCTTAATAAAAAGATAAGATTATGGGGCGTTGGAAACTTAGGAGCAATTCCAAATCCACCATTGGTTTTGTCGTATTGAATCATTAATTGATTATATGTTTCAATTAATGCGTTTTCGTTCAATTTATCGCCAGGAGCTTCGTTAGATATATTTTGTAAGGCCATTGTAATTTGTTCAGCAGAATCTATTAATTTTATTCTTTCCGAATTCCACAAGGATTTAATTCGAATTACTAAGTCTTTTAAACCCATCATCCCATATCGAGACTCTTTTGGAATATATGTCGCTGCGAAAAAAGGTTTTTTATCAGGAGTCATAATTATAGTTAGCGGCCATCCACCCTTACCTGTCATCATTTGGCAAACGGTCATATAAACACTATCGATATCAGGTCTTTCTTCTCGGTCAACTTTGATTGAAACAAAGGTTTCGTTCAATAATTTTGCTACATTTTCGTCTTCAAATGACTCGTGAGCCATAACATGACACCAATGACACGTTGAGTACCCAATAGAAAGAAATATCGGTTTATTTTCTTTTCTCGCTTTTTCAAAAGCGTTATCTCCCCAGGAATACCAGTCAACGGGATTGTTAGCATGTTGGAGAAGATAAGGGCTTTTTTCGTTAATTAATTGATTCCTAAATTTTTTAGATTCCATTTTTTCTCATTTTCCAGAATTTGTTCGAAATAATACTAATTATTAAAGAGATGTTTTAAATTATGAATTTGAGGATTATAATACGTTAAAACAAATTCAAAACAATTTAATTATATAACGATTTTCAGAAAAAATCTTAATAAAATATAAAATTCCCGCATAAAAATTAATTTTAAAAAATCGACATTAACCTAGAATGAATAGTTTTCATTAATAAAATAATAAACCTTTCAACTAGGACTAAGTTGGTTAAAACAATTGTAGTAAACAAATTGCTTTAAAGGCAATCGTCCTGGTCTTGAATTTTCTGTCATTTTCATAAGGTCGGTTAAGTCGGGATTTAATTCGCTAGATTTTTTGCCTATAATCACGAGAGTAATAACTCGCATTTCGATTGGTATTCCACAAACTTTTTTTACGATTGTTTCTTCAAAACCAGCGATCGGATGAGCAATTAATCCTAATTCTGTAGCTCTTAATATTATAAACGCAGTTGCTATTCCAGAATCAAATAAATAATACAATCTCTCTTTTATTATACAATCGTATTGTACCTTGCTAAATACAACAAGGATCATGGACGCTTTTTCTACCCATTTATTACCGGGCGCTATAGAAGTGAAGAGCTTTTGCAATTGCTCGCGATCGAATACAAAAATAAATCGCCACGATTGACTGTTTTTGCACGAAGGAGCTAATTGCGCCGATTCTGCTAAACTAACGATTAAATCTTCAGTAATTTCAACGGGATCTAGCGAGCGATAAGCGCGTCTTTTTTCTATCGCTTCTTTTACATCCATTAAGAGATCTTCTCTTCTAAAATTAATAAAACGCTTTAGTAAAAAGTCTTTACTTATAATAATGTATCCAATAATTTCAATATTCTTATTTTAATTGGAATAGTACTAGGAAAAAAAAAGAAAAAATGCATAAACTTAAATATCTACTTTTAACTCCGTTAAAACATTTAATCTCTAAAATTAACGAATTATTAATAAGAAAAAAAAAATTTTTATTTTTCTACTTTTAAAAAAACTTTTTTTATCCATTTAGGTAAAATAAACCCACAATAGAATTCAACAGCGCTCGAAATTAAAATAAGTCTAGTAATTGTAAGTGTAATCACAGTTAGTTCAACTATAGAATCTATGAAACTTGCTATGAAAAACGAAATAATAGCAATAATAAGAAAAATTCCTCGAAGTTTATGTTCCGGAACATTAGATTTAACGGATCTTATAGCAATAATAAATCCCGTAACCAGAAAAGTTGTTGATAATATTAGAATAACATATATTGTAATAAGTAATCCGTATTGCGCGTCAACTGGACTCAATTTTACTGCAATAAGGCTTGGATCTTTAATAAGGAGCGAGTAGAATATTATTTCGTAAATAATTCCTATTACGATAAATATTGATACTAATATTTTTTGTCTTTCTTTGTATAATAGTTCTGAAAAAGCTAGCATCCACAAAATTGACGAAACTGGATAAAAGCCAACCCCAATTATAAAATAAATTGCGGGTGGCAAGCCCACGCCGTTAAAGAGAGCTATGATAAAAGATACCGAACTTGCGTACCACGCTTCCACCATTCCAACCCAAGTTAATCCAAAAAATATGTAAGTCTTTTCTCGATTCACCCTGTAACGCAGAGCAATTTTAATTCCTACAAAAATGTAAATTAAAACTAGAACAATTGCAAATATTCCGTTCAATATAATTATCGGTTCTAAAGCCATATGTATTCAACATGTTATTTTAAACAAGAAATATTTAAACTTTTTATTATTCTTTTGTATTTCAAAAATTGGTTTAATTTTTTTAAAATATAACATATACAATTTTATTTTCTTAAACCTATTATTACATGATAAAATTTAATATAAAAAGGTCGTTGTTATGGTAACATTAAAACTTCATTACGAGCCACCGTTCAACATTTTAACTAAGAAAATAGACGAGAAAATCGAATTAGAAGAAAATATTAAATTGTTTGACTTAATAGATTACCTTAAAGGTATATATGGCACTGATTTTAAAGATCTAGTTTTTGATAAGAAAAAGAACGGAGAAGTTAGTTCTTTTATGTCAATAATAATAAATGGAAGAAGTTATCGCCACGAAAAGTTTTTTGAAACTTTACTTAAAGATGGCGACGATGTATCTTTTATTTACATATATTTTGGAGGATAATTCTAAAAAATTAAAAGATTTATTGCTTTTTGTTTTCTTATGTCTTAAGATTTTTTATAAAAGTTAGTATTACTTCGCTAGATAGATAAAAACCTTTATTAATTAACAGATCTAAGTTTTCTAATAATTCTTGTTCCTTTTTTAACTTTTTTTCTTTTGCTAAAGCGAGAATACCTAAAGTACCTAATATCTCTATGTTCAAAGATTTGGCTATACTCCTTCCTTTTTTTTCGTCAATTAATAAAAGTGGATCGTTAGTAATTAAACATAAATTAAGAGCTTCAGTTTCACCTCTTCCTAAATTTAATTCAGGAAATTTTAAGGTAGATACATGTTTGACTATTATCCACTTTTTTTTAATTTCTTCTTCTAATATTTCGCCTTCCTTGTTTAGTTTATTCGGAGTGTTAGTAATTTCTTCATGTACTGCCTTTGGAATAATTATTTCGTTAAAAAGACTTTTCAATAATGATAATTCATTCTTTTTTATAAATGCAATTAAAGGAGTACTGTTTGAAATAATAGAATAGTTTTTCATAATCTCTTAGCCTTTTCCAAATCGTTTTTCAAGTCTTCAAGGTCGTAATTCAATGGAATTTTTTTTTGTGATAATTGGTCAAGCAAATCCCATATTGTTAAAGAACTTAACTCAGCTGCTTTTCCTAAAGAAATTTCTTTGTTTTTATAAAGGGTTAAAGCGTGTTCTAATTTCCAAGCGGGAATTGCTTTGTCTAAAAGCCTCCTTATTATGCTAGATTTATCAAGCTTTTCAATTTCTGCAATCTTTTCTAATTCTTCAACCATTTCATTTGGTAGTCTCGATGTAATTGTTTTTCCCATTTTGGCGCACTAAATTTTTTATGTATTTAATACAATAAAATTAATACAAATTGTTAATTTAAATTTTTCTTAAGGAGGAATATAGATATATCATTTATTTATATATATTTTGGAGGTTAATATGAAATACTTTTTTGAAAAATTATCTATTTATTCGCTTCTTTATTGTAAAAAAAGTTTTAATAATAGACATTAATTGCTTTTCATCTTAATTTTTAACCTCATTTAGCTAATTCTATAAATGATTGATTTTTTCTAAGTACAGAGAAAAACTCTTTCCAGCTATATCATTTGTATCCAAAATATTGACTAAAAACCATTTTACACGAGATTGATAATAAAACGAGTTCTCGTATAAGTGCATTTACCACATTAATTACAAGATAAAAAATATTTTTAAAAGAATTTAATAACAATTATTATAAATAAAATTATGTAATTTAGTATGGAATTTTTGAAAAACTATATTAATGGAAAGTTTGTTGAGTCAAAAGCCACGGAGTTCTTCGAAGCTAAAAATCCTGCTTTGGATATTACTATTGCTAAAGTTCCCAAATCTTTAAAAGGTGAGGTCGATGATACCGTTGCCGTTGCAAAAGAAGCATTTCGGAATTGGGCTAATGTTCCAGGAATCCAACGGATTCAACCTTTATTGAAATTAGAAACTTTATTGAGAGAAAATATTGCAGCATTGACTGAATTAACCGTAAAAAATCATGGTAAAGAATGGTCGGCAGCAGAAGGTGAAGTAGTTCGAGCGTATCAAATGATTGACGCTGCCTTGGCAATACCCGAAATGCAAAAAGGAGAATTTATGGAAGAAATAGTCTCAGGTATTGACGAATATTCGGTTCGGGTTCCTTTAGGCGTATTTGCAATGATTCCACCGTTTAATTTCCCAGTAATGATTCCATTTTGGTTTTTTCCTTTTGCGATTGCTGCGGGAAATACATATATTATCAAGTCGAACGAACAAACACCCCTCCCAATGCAAGAAGTGTTCGAATTAATTGATAAGTGCGGATTCCCCCCAGGCGTTCTTAATCTCATTCATGGGGGCGCGGAAGTTGCAAATATGTTAATCGATCATCCTGATGTGATGGGAGTTTCAAGTGTTGGCTCGACTCCAACAGCTAAAGCCATTTATCGACGAGCAACTAATTTATGCAAGCGAGCTCAATGTCATGGCGGGGCAAATAATTTCCTTGTTGTAATGTCAGATGCGAATATTGATAATATAATGCCTAATATTATGAATTCTGTTTATGGTAACTCAGGACAACGATGTCTTGCTGGTAAAAAAGTGATCGCAGTGGGTAATGAGAAATTCTATTCTTATTTCAAGGAAAAGTACCTTATCGCTGCTAAAAACTTGAAAGTCGGATCTGGCATGGAAAAAGATAGTTTTATGGGTCCACTAGTATCGAAAAAAGCACTGGATAAAGTTGTTAATGATATTAAACGCGGCGTAGAAGAAGGAGCGAAGCTTATATTAGATGGGAGAAAAATTAAAATTGCCGGATATGAAAAAGGATATTTTTTAGGTCCTTGCATTTTCGAAGGAACAAATCCAGGCATGTATATTTATAAAGAAGAAGTTTTTGGACCAGTAGCTCATTTAATGCACTTACATACTTTAGATGAAGCAATAAAATTAATAAATAATGATCCACGAGGGAATGCTACAACAATTTACACAGAAAGTGGTGAGTCTGCTCGATCTTTCCGTAAAAATGTACATGCAGGGAACATTGGCATTAATTTGGGAATTGTGGCTCCATTATCATATTTTCCCTTCGCAGGAACAAAAGAGTCCTTTTTTGGCACATTACGCGCTCAAGGAAGGGAAGCTTTAGAATTTTTCACCCAATCTCATGTAGTCATTGAACGATTTCATGGATCTACAAAAATTGAATGGGATTAAATTTTTTCAATTAATTTATAACAATTAGATATTATAAAAGAATTTAAAATTTTTAACTTTTTTTTATTTTTATTATATATCTGGATTGGGAATCATTTTATCACGGATTACTTGAACAAGTTTCAAGTATGAATCAATAAAGCTGCGAAGCGTGCGGCGAGTGGCTCCATATTTTTCAAATTCTCCTAAAGTCATTCCTTTTTCTTCGTAAGCTTTTTGAAAATCTTCAAATTTTGAATTTAATGCGTTAATAATTTTAGGTTCCACGGGCACATCAATGCGTGGAACGGGATCAATTCCTGAAGCGTTAAATCGTTTTTGCCAGATAAATGGCATAGTTAAAACCATGTCTGCACCAACAAGCTCCGTCCAATGATATACATTACGGTATGCAGCCGCTAATAATCGAGTTCGATATTTACGCTGCTTGTATATTGCATATGCATGTTTCATCACAGCGATACCCGCCCAATTTAAGTACCCCGGGTCAATCACGATGTCTTTTTTCTCCAAAATCACTTTTAACCAATCATCTACTCGCCCAATCATGATGGTACAAACAGGTACCATGTCAGAAATTGGCTTATTTTCATTTTCTCGATGCAACAAGCCGTGTTCAACAGCTTCTGCAACTGCAATAGCTTGAGGAACAGTGAAACATACCGTGGCATTCACATTTATTCCATGATAAGTGGATTCTTCGATTGCCTTGACTCCTTGTTCAGTCACCGGGATCTTTACTTGAATGTTTGGGGCCAAAGTATTGAAATAAATCGCATGCTGCAGGATCTTGTCCGCATTATTCCAAAACTGAGGATTCGTTTGAATGGACAAACGACCTTTTTTCTTGTGTTCACGGTTAAATATTGGGCCTAAGATTGCAGCACCATTGATTGCCATCTCCTCGATTATTTGCCATGTAATATCAATTTCGGTTTTCTCGGGATTTTGAGCGATCATTTCTTCGATTCGCTTCATCCACACTTTTTCTTCTTTTTTAAGTACTTCACCCACAATGACTGGATTTGTCGTTGCACCCGTTGCTCCCCATTGAATTGATTCCTTTAATTCTTGTATGGCGCAAGAATCATTCCAGAGGAGCGTGGGTGTCCTATTTGTCATTTTATAGAGCGGTAATTCCATTTTTTTTCTCCTCAAAAATAATGTTCCTTATTATAAAATAATTTATTATTAGAATTGTTTTCTTACGGGTGAATAAAAATATTGATTTACGGATTTTACTTGTCAACTTCCTCAATTTTCACGGGTCGGTGCTCATCCAATGATCTTTTTGCTGCTAATGCTATTAAATTATCTTTTAGAGCATCTTCCCCTGATGGCGAGGGATCTTTATTGTTTCTCAGGTAATCAAAGAAGGCTTGGAGTTC
>Ga0299915_10003287_pt1 | contig 11728 bp, 13 predicted proteins | sample RVTome_13_FD_200263 | JGI IMG/M metagenome (GOLD analysis project Ga0299915, IMG submission 200263) | Soil microbial communities from uranium-contaminated site in the Upper Colorado River Basin, Wyoming, United States - RVT92D227 (version 2) ... | reverse complement strand
ATGACCGTCCCGTTCCTAATGGGCGTGACCTTGAACTCCTTCATCTCGAAGCCCCCAGCACAAGCGCGAGCAGCGCCATCCTGACCGGCACTCCGTTGAACGCCTGCTCGAAGTACATCGCGTGGTCTGTGGAATCCACCGACGGGTCGATCTCGCCGATCCTCGGGAGAGGGTGCATGATTATGAGGTCGTCCTTTGCGTCCTTGAGGAGGTTGAGGTCGATCCTGTAGGCGCCCTCGACCTTCTGGTACTCTGCGGGGTCCGGGAAGCGCTCCTTCTGTATCCTGGTCACATAGAGCACGTCCGCGTCCTTCACCGCCTGCTCGAGGTCACCGGTGATCTTCGGCTTCAGGCCCATCGACTCTATGCGCCTGAGGTGTTCCTTCGGCATCTGCAGAGTGGGAGGAGCGACGAACGTCAGCTCCGCCCCGAACATCGCAAGAGCCTCCGAGAGCGAGTGCACCGTCCTGCCATACTTCAGATCTCCGACCACTACCACGTGATTGCCTTCGATCTTCTTCTTCGCCTTCCTGATTGTGAACAGGTCAAGCATCGTCTGGGTCGGGTGCTGGCCAGCGCCGTCTCCCGCGTTGATGATCGGCTTGTCGGCGAAGTGCGCCGCGAGCCTGGCCGCACCTTCTTGAGTATGCCTCAGCACGATCACGTCGGAGTACGAATCGACCATCCGAACGGTATCGGCGAGCGTCTCGCCCTTCGACACCGAAGATCCCTGCAGCGCATCGAATCCGAGCGTCCTCCCTCCGAGCCGGGTCATCGCGGCGTTGAAGGACAGCCTGGTCCTTGTAGATGGCTCGAAGAACAACGAACCGAGTATCTTTCCCTCCAAGAGAATGCTTCTCTCGTCCCCTTTCGCGATCGGCACCATCTTCTCTGCGAGCTTGAGGACATGCTCGATCTGTTCCCGTGAAAAATCACGAATGGACACCACGTCCATTCCCTTGAATCCTTCTGACATCAGGAGCCTAATCGATTGACGGCATATAAGACTTTCAGACGAAACGGAGGAGCTGACTGGGTCGGTTTGAACGAAGGCGGCTAGACCAAGTCGAAGTCGTCGATCGCGGACTTCATGTTTTCCATCCAATCGTCCGCGCACTTGTGCAGCTTGTCCTTGAGCTGCGTCGGAGGAACGGCACTATATATATGATAATAGCCGCCCCGTTCGATGCTCTTGGTCTCCCTGAAGGCTAGGCCCGCGGACACGAGCTTCTGAAGCGCACGGTACACAGTGCTCCTATCCTTCTTGAGCGCGGGGGCGAGGTCGTCTGCCTTCAGCGGTCCCTGCTTGACGAGTTTCTTGTATATCGTCAGCTCGAAATCGGACAGTTTGTACATGCACTTCACAATGTCCCTGCATGTCGCCTGTCCCGAGAGTATCTTCTGAGGCTCAACCATGTTGCACGGTATTGCCATTTTTATACTTAACCGTTTTGTCCAGCACGTGTCCGGAGCTCCCCGGCCTTACACGTGAAAATGTTTATCTAGGTACTCGCTGTTCGACTATGCGCGGTAATGGCAATACCGTAGGAGAGATATCCTTGCAGAAAGATGCGACCCTTGACGCGAAGGGGCTCATGTGCCCCATGCCCATTGTGCAGCTCGCGAAGAAGATGAAGGAGTTGAAGTCCGGCCAAATCCTGGAACTTTTGGCCGACGATGTTGGAGCGAAGGAGGATGTGCCCGCTTGGTGCAGCAGGACGGGAAACCAGCTCGTGGGCACGGAAGAGGAAGGCAAGATCTTCAAGTTCTACATCAGGGTGAAGTAAGGATTCTCGGAAAATCAGGTGATTCGAATGGCGGACAAGTTCTGTATGGTCGTAAGCGAAGGGAGTTTCGACAAGGCGATGATGCCCCTGATCATGGGCAACACCGCGGCTAGCATGGGAATGGAAGTGCACGTGTTCTACACGTTCTTCGGGCTCAAGCTCCTCAAGAAGGGGAACAGGCCGAAGCTGCCCGGATTCATGAGGTTCTTCACCGGCATGATGGAGAAGAAGATGAGGAAACTCAATGTCCCTGGCATCGAGGAGATGACCAAGCAGGCTAGGGAGCTGGGCGTGCACTTCTACGCGTGCAGTACCTCAATGGCGCTCATGGGCATCAAGGAGAGCGACCTGGCCGAGGGCACCAAGGTGCTCGGAGCTTCCGCATTCCTCAACCTCGCGGCGGACTCGAAGATGACCCTGTTCATCGGATGAGTTGAGCAAGATGAGCAAGGTTGCCTTCATCGTGTTGAAGTCCCCGCAGGAGCAGGACCCCACCCACATGATGAGACGCTTCGCGGACAAGAACGACGCGAGCGTGATCCTGTTCGAGGACGGCGTGTTCCATGCTCAGCAGACAGCTCACGCCGAGAGGCTCAAGGAGGCTGCAGATGAGGTCCTGGTCAACAAGGAGGATTTCGAGGCCCGGGGCTTCGGCCAATCCGATCTGAAGGTCGGGAGGCTCGTCGATTATCCCGAGATCGTGGACACGATCATGGAACGCACGGACAGGACCGTGACCCTCTGAGGTGATGACATGGCAAAAACAATGACGATACTCTGGAGGACGGGCTCGATGATGGCGATGGACGCAAACATCGCTGTGAAGCTCGCAACTGCGGCCAGGGCGAAGGGATACAAGGTCAACATGTTCGGATACGGAGAGGGTGTGACTGCGGTCAAGAAGGGCCAGAACCCCAAGAGGTTCCCGAACGTGGGAAAAGAGCTGGAGCAGGCGCTCCAAGAGGGCGTCACAGAGGCAATATGCGAGACATGCTTCGCCGCCCGAGGCTTCGAGCGAGGAGAGGAGATACAGGGAGCGAAGGTCGGGAGCCTGACCAACGACCTGTTCAAGTTCGTGTCCGAGTCCGATAGGCTCGTGACCATCGCAAGGTGAGAAGAATGGCAAACTCAGCAATGGTGCTTGTCACAAAAGCCCCTTACGGATACGAGGATGCTTTCGCCGGCCTGAGACTCGCACTCGCCATCGGCGTCAACGGGATGAAGACCGCGGTACTGATGCTAGACGACGGCGTGTACAACGCCCTGAGCACTCAGAAGGCGGACACGGTCAAGATGCCATCGAACATCGAAGCGACAAAGGAGCTGTACGACTTCGAGATCCCTGTGTATGTAGTCAAGGAGGACCTCGCGGCCCGGGGGATCGACGAGTCAAGGCTCTTCGAAGGGCTCAAGGTCATCCCGGCCAGCAGGACGCGTGGGCTTCTGGCAGAACACGATATCGCAACCACTTTCTGATTCCTTCGGGAGGATATCCTCCCGCACATTCCTTTTATTACCCGTCCGGCAATCCCTGTACGTGCGCTTCGAGATACTAGAGAGAGATGGGCTGGCCAGGATTGGTAGGCTCGACATCGATGGCAAGCATTTCTCGACCCCCGCCATCGCGTTCATGGACACTGCGAAGCATCCAGCTCCTGAAGGGCATCTGAAGTTGGCACAGACAACGAGCCTTCAGGAGAACGGGCTGCTCGTGGCGACTTCCGAGTTCGGCATCATCGATGAGGATTCAAAGCGGAGGGCACATCTGGGGCCAGAATTCAGAAACTCGCCTTTTGCAGAGCAGCCTACGAAGGGGGAGTTTTCTGTACTCGAGGATATCGGACAGCTCTTGCTGGATTCGAGGGCGTTCGTCGACAGAATCGCCGAGACCAAAACGGGCAAGAGACTAATGGAGCCGCTCTACGCCTCCGTCGCGGGACAGACTCACCGGCTTGCGTTCCTAGTGTATTGCGGAGTCGATGTCCTTGACTCTGTGCCTCTCGTCATGGCAGCAGAGAACGGAACCTACCTCACGAGCTCCGGCCCGCTGGACTATTCCAAGATCAAGAGCCTGCCGTGCTCGTGTCCCGCCTGTCGTTCAGGCATGAGGAACAAGGAAGAGCTTCTGAGGCACAACTACAACGCCGCCATCGACGAGCTCGGACTCGTAGCCCACGCGATCCAAGAACGGAGGCTGAGGGAGCTGGTTGAAGCGAGGGTCCGGAGTGATCCCTGGCTGGTACAGAACCTCAGGCTGATGGACCTGCACCACTTTGACCTGCAGGAGATGCATGCGCCGGTCAAAGGACCGCCCTTCCACGCGGGCTCAAAGGAGTCGCTCGCCCGGCCGGACGTCGTTCGCTGGAGGAAGAGGATCGAGCAGAGGTACAGCCGGCCGGAAAGTGCCAAGGTACTGCTGCTGATACCATGTTCTGCCAAGAAGCCGTACTCAGTATCCCAATCGCACATGAGGTTCAGGGACGCGATACTCGCGAGCGGGAGGGAGAGCGCGGTGCACGAGGTCGTGGTGACCTCGCCTCTTGGGATCGTGCCTAGGGAGCTGGAGCTGTTCTATCCGGCGCAGGACTACGACATTCCCGTCACAGGGCACTGGGACAGGGACGAGAAAAAGCTCGTCGAGGAGACGGTCTCCTGGCTTGTGGAAAGCCAGGGGTACGACACGGTCATATCTCATCTGGGGGATGAGCGGGAGCCCGTGAACTCCGTCCTCAAGGATTTCGTTGACACTTCCCAGGGAGAGCCGGGCTCGAGAAAGAGCTTGGAATCCCTAACCCAGGCGCTCATAGAGCACGCTCCCGAGCGCTCGGGCAGCCCTTGGGCAGCAAGGAAGCTAGAGGACATGCGCTCGCTGTGCAGGTTCCAGTTCGGCCCGCCCGGAGAGGCCATCTGCGAAGGCGCGTCGATATCCGGCAGATGGCCGAACCTGAAGATCTTCAGAGGGAGCTCGCAGATGGGCATGTTGACGGGAGACAGAGGGATGATCTCCCTCACTCTTGATGGCGGCGAGGTGCTAGCCAAGAACAACGCGTACTGCGTTGAGATCGACGACTTCGTTCCGAAGGGCAACCTCTTTGCAGTCGGCGTGGAAGCGGCGAGCAATGAGGTCAGGATAGGCGACGACGTCGCAGTGGTCCACAAGGGAGACTTGAGAGCGGTCGGCTCTGCCCAGATGTGCGCGGCGGAGATGGCACTGGCGGAGCGCGGAGAGGCTGTGCACATCAGGCACGTCGCCAAGTAGATCGCGCACTTTCGCGGACCTCCCCTTGTCAGCTTATTAACCCTGGTTTCACATAGAACTCTCCCGAGAAGAAGGGTGAGATGAATGGTGGACGCAGACCACTACAGCTGGGAAGAAGTCTATGACCTGCTGGGTTGCGAGCCCGAGCTCGAACCGGCAGCTGACTATTGATACCATCCCGGATAGGTAGGAGATAGCTCCCCTACCTATCATCCTCCGTTTTTTTTCTGCCAATTCTTTATTTCTTCATGCGCCATTCAGCGACAGAAGGAGAGATGACGGTTGGGCTGCGGACCCTGTTGCCCTGGCAATCCTCGGTCGAAGAAGATCAAGATCGGCCTTCAGGATGTCGGCTTAGCCGACCTGGACAGGATCTTCGAAGAAGCGCTCAGGCTGACAGACTGTTCGGATCACGAACTCCGAGCCCTGATGCTCGAGAGGGTCAAGGCACGCAACTACGTTCCTCACGGTATGGAAGCGGAATACGCGGACGGGATATGGAACGCCTTCGTAGACTTCAGAGCGCAGAGGGAACGGACTGGGAGGAACTAGATGGAGCAAACCTACGAAGGGTATCCGCGAAAAGAGATCAAGTGGTTCCCGACCATTGACCTGGACAAGTGCACTCAGTGCGGGACCTGCGTCAAGTTCTGCCACCAGGAGGTGTACGAGTCGATTGACGGAAAGACCGTCATCGCGCGCCCGTACTCCTGCGTGGTCGGGTGCACTGGATGCCAAAGCCAATGTCCGGAGGAGGCCATCTCGTTCCCTTCGATGAGGGACCTGAGGGATATGCTCAGGGCACTCAGGGCCAAGTACGGACCGCCGAAGAGGTAATCATCCTGACCGCGAGAGAGGCAGACCAGCCGAACAGTTGCGCACAACCGGCCAAGAAGAAGCTGTCGTTCCTAGACAGGTTCTTGACCGTGTGGATATTCCTGGCCATGGCCCTGGGAGTGGGCATTGGATATGTGTACCCTGACATCGCGGACATCCTGGACGCGATGAAGATAGACACCGTTTCGCTTCCCATCGCCGTCGGACTGCTCGTGATGATGTACCCTCCCCTCGCGAAGGTGCACTACGAAGACCTCGGGAAACTCAAGCAGGCGAAGAAGATGTTCAGCACTTCTCTCGTGCTGAACTGGATGATCGGGCCGGTGCTGATGTGGTCCCTCGCCTGGATATTCCTGCCGGAGCCAGAGATGGCCCCGTACAGATGGGGACTGATACTAGTGGGCCTGGCGAGGTGCATCGCGATGGTCCTTGTATGGAACATGCTCGCGGAGGGAGACTGCGAGTACTGCGCTGTGCTCGTAGCCCTCAACTCGATCTTCCAGATCGTGATGTACTCGACGCTCGCGTACTTCTTCATCACCGTGATGACCCCCATAGTATCTCCGTCCTCGGAACTAGTGGTCGTGGACATCAGCATCCTCGACATCGCCAAGAGCGTCGTGATATTCCTGGGGATACCCTTCGCGGCCGGGGTCGCCAGCTGGTACTTCCTCGCTAGGAGAAAGGGGAGGGAGTGGTACGACAAGGTGTTCGCTCCGAGGATCAGCCCCCTCGCACTCATCGGACTGTTGTTCACGATCGTCGTGATGTTCTCCATCCAGGGAGAGCACATCCTGAAGAACCTGGTCGATGTAGTCAGGATTGCAGCTCCCTTGGTGATCTACTTCCTTCTGATGTTCTTCGTCAGCTTCGCGCTCTCGCACAGGCTAGGGTTCACCTACGGTCAGGGCGCGACCCAATCCTTCACCGCCGCGAGCAATAACTTCGAGCTGGCAATAGCGGTCGCGGTCGGCACCTTCGGCATAGAATCGCAGGAGGCGTTCGCGACGGTCATCGGGCCTCTGATGGAGGTTCCCGTCCTGATAGGCCTGGTCACCGTGTCCCTTTGGATCAAGCGCATGTTCTATGACATAGGTGGCATGCCGAAAAGGAGGACGGAGAACGGCCTCGGAAAGGGTATATAAGGGTCCGGCTGCATCTATTCCCCATAGCCCTGGGATGCACTAGTGGTACCGTACGAAACTTTAAAGCTCCACTTGTGGAAAGCGCACCTGGAGAGGGCGAGGTACGGATGAGCGTTTACGGACACGGTTTCAAGTCACTCATACCGCCGTCTGGAGGTCAGGCCCACGGGCCCCCCGTTGGGGCCGGGCACTCAGCACGGGTATTCGTGGTAGATGACGAGGACTTCATCCGCGAACTCTACAAGGACATGTTCGAGTCACACGGGCACACTGTCTTCTCCGCGAGGGACGGGGACGAAGCAATCGAGATCTTCAAGCGGATGAAGGCCAAGCCCGACGCGATTATCATGGACCACCGGATGCCGGGCAAGGACGGAATAGAGACGACCCGGGAGCTCCTCAGGATCGATCCATCGATTCCCATCATATTCTCAAGCGCGGACGAGTCAGTACGCGAGGAGGCGCTCAGAGCAGGAGCTGTATCCTTCTGGGCAAAGCCCTTCCCGATCGGCCTTTTGATAAACGCGACCCTAGATGTGGTCATGGCGAAGCGGGCAAAGTGACTCCAGACACATGTCACTGGATCTTGTACCTTAGCAGCGCTGCGATCCCGCCAAGGGATCCGAGCCTTCTGCCAGCTTCGTGCATGGAGCTGACTATCACGAACTCACCTTTCGAGTTCTCGACTGCTCGGAGGAGATGGTCGGAAGTCGAGGTCCTGACCTTCGTGTCAAGCACCAGGAGCGTGCGTATGGCACCGGCATCCGAAGCTGCCGAGACCTGTGCGTCGCCGTATGCGAAAAGCCCGTTCTTCCCTATTTCCGAGAACAGCTCCTCCACGAGCCTCGTCTCTTTCGAGACCCGTGACTCCTCGAGCGTCTTCCCCCCGATGCCCTTCTTCATCAGCTCGTGAATGCCCGCCATGCCGCTCTGGCCTGTCGAGTGCACGGACAGCGAATGAGACATATCCGGCAACTTCTCCCTCATACGCTTCGCGAGAGCCTCCTTCACGAAGCCCGGGCCTAGGATTATCACGGGCTCCCCATGGACCGAGGGCGCCAGCTTCGAGATCACATCATCTAGATATTCGAGCTCGTTGGGCCTGGAGGCGTACATCTTTCCCCCGGGGTTGCGCGCGATCGTAACAACTTCCTTGATCCCGTAGTCACGCGCGACCGCGATGACCGCCTCCGTATCCTCTATCGCGACGAAGAATATCGCGGGCTTATCGGACGAAGCCACGGCGCGTTTGATCCTGTCGAAGTGCGGGGGCCTCCACTCGGGCTTCACTATCGAGATATCATCTCCAGGGGCGATCATGAACGTGTGGTGCTGGCCTATGTCCTGAGGGCCGTCCCTTATCACGCCCGAGATGCGCAGCCTGTCGTCTGACTCGTGGAACTCTACGCCGTCGACGACCACGCCCAGGCGCATGCGTGTCTTCTCCATCCTGTCAGGCCGGAGCTTGTCCCCCTTCTCCTCCTTCCGCCTGAAGGTGGTCGCGAAGACGATGTCCGCCTTGTCGACCAGGTTGTACAAGTGCCAAAGGTCGTCAATGCTCTCTGACAGGAGCTTGATCTCGTTGCTCTTGGCATCCTGATATAGTATCTTCATCTGAGCTCTTGCGCTGACATGCCCGTGACCGCATATCAAGGCATCGAGATGTTACCGCCGGACATGGCTGGATGACCAGCGAGAAAGTTCTTTATATCCTGAATCCGGTTATCATAATCCAAGCAGTCAGAAGGGGGCGAACCAGACCATGGCTGAGTACCTGGCTATCGAGGAGATATTGGACGAGTTGCGTTCTGTCCCCTCGGTCTACGAAGCGACAGTCGTGTCTAGGAGCGGCATGCACATAGCCGGGGACGTCCCGAGAGGAGCGCACCTCGAGACCTTCGTCGCGATGTCCGCGATCCTTCTGGGAGCGGCCGAAACCTCGACTGCGGAACTCAAGGACAAGCTTCAGCATGTAATAGTCGAGCTCACGAGGGGCAAGATGATCTTGGTGAGCGCAGGCCCCAGGGCGCTCGTCGTGGTTACCGCCTCGAACGAAATGCCCTTGGCAGAGCTTGTCTCCAGCGTGAAGCAGCTGGCAGCGAGGATATCGGAGAAGATCTGAGTCTCGCTACATTCTTCTGAATCCGCCTTTGAGCCATTCCATCAGGATCTCATAGGAGTAGACGGCGCTCTCCTTCGGGCTCCTGCTCCTTCCTTCGGGCCGGCTCAGTCCCCTCTTGATGGCCGCAATCGCATCGTCCTCGTTCGAGACACCTTCGATCGACGCGAACGCCCTGCCGAGCTCATGCAGCTTGTGGGCGTCGCTCCCGCCCGTTTGAGGGAGTTGCTGCGAGTCGGCAATCCGCCTAGCTAGTTTGTTGGCGCTTCTTGAGCTGCCTCCGTTCAACACCTCGATAGCATCGAAATCGCATCTCTCCGCCTTCTCGAGGCCGATGCCAGAGGGGAAACGCTTGGGATGAGCGGCGACTGCGATTCCCCCGAGATTCCTGATTCTCTCAACGGTCTCCTCGATGGTCAGTCCCCGCGGGACGAGCGCGTCGACGCCATACGCAAGGACGTGACCGTCGATGGTTGACACTTCGACTCCGCGAATGACCAGCACTCCTGCCGACCGCGCAAGCTCGAGCGCCTTCAGAGAGCCCTCGATCGCGTTGTGATCCGTGATCGCGAGCCCGTCTAGCCCGACCTTCTGGCATCCGCTGATTAGTTCATGCACTGAAGGGACTGCATCTCGCGAGTAGTTCGAATGGACGTGAAGGTCTAGCTTCATCTGATCTTCGCACCGGCCGCTATGTCCCTGTCGAAAACTATCTTGACACCGTCGGGGCCGTGCATGACAAGGGCCTTATCCCCGTGAATCATCGCCGCGTATCTCTTGCCCGGCTCGCCCTTGTCCACGGTCGCTTGGACCTTCCTGCTGCCCAGGTCGAGCACCGAGGGCGGGCCCTCTGCCAGTGTCCCCGCCCTCATGTCAAGCTTCTGGAACTCCTTGAAGCTGAGGATCTTCTGCCCCGGCTCGAGCCCGCTAGATATCTGCGTCCCCGCGGGCAGATCCTTCTCCGGGGTAAGGAGCGCCAGCTTGCTGCCTTCCTCGGCGGCCAACAGCATGCCCTCGGATTTCACACCCCGCAGAACTGCCGGCTCCAAGTTCGTGACGACCACCAAGGTCTTTGTCTTGAGCTCGTCGGCCGAGTAGAACTCCTTGAGCCCGCTGACCATGGTTATGGTCTTCCCGACATCGACCTTCATGAGGTAGAGCTTGTCGGCGTTGGGGTGCTGCGTGACCTCGAGGACCTTTCCGACCTTGAGGTTCAGGGCGCTGTACGGTCCGAACTCCTTCAAGCCGGATACCTCGACCTTCGCGAACTGGGGGGCCGGCTTCTCCATCTTCTCGCCTTCCCTGAGCGGCATGCCCACGCCCTTCCAGCCGACCTCCTCGATCGTGCCTTCCATCCGCAGTTGTTTCCAGATGCTCTCTGAGGAGAACGGCATGAACGGGAAGGACATGACCGCGAGCGCTTTCGATATCAACATGCTGATGTGGAGGACCGTACCGCACCGCTCCCTGTCCGTGCCGACAAGCGACCACGGGGCAACGGCGTCGAAGTACTGGTTGCCGAACTGCGCGAAGTCCATGATGCCCTTGAGAGCCGCCCTGAACTCGCACCTCGAGAGGGCCTCCCCGACCTCGTTCTCAGCGAGCTTGATCCTTTCCAGCGCGGCCCTGTCGCGCTCGTCAGGAGTGCCCAGCTTTGGGACCTCGCCGTAATTCTTGAACGTGAAAGAGAGAGTTCTGTGGAGGAAGTTGCCGTATGTGGCGACGAGCTCGTTGTTAACCCTCTGGGCGAAGTCCTCCCAGGAGAACTCGCTGTCCTTTGTCTCGGGCATGTTCGCAGCGAGGTAGTACCTGATAATGTCCGGCTTGAACTTCGTGAGCAGATCGGGTATGTCGATACTGACGCCCATGCTCTTCGAGAACTTCTGCCCTCCCAGGTTCATGTACTGGTTCGCCGGTACGTCGTACGGCAGGTTGAGCCCACCATGGCCCATGAGTATCGCGGGCCAGATGATCGTGTGGAACACGATGTTGTCCTTTCCCAAGAAGTAGTAGCTCCTGCAAGCAGGATCCGTCCAGAACGCCTTCCACGCATCCGGCTTTCCCTCGGTTTTGGCCCACTCAATGGAGGCGGATAGGTACCCAATGACCGCCTCGAACCAGACGTACAAGCGCTTGCTCTCGAAGCCTTGGACCGGTACCGGAACCCCCCAGGAGATGTCCCTGGTTATGGGCCTGTCCGAAAGACCTTCCTTGAGGACGTTCAGGCTGAAAGCGCGCACGTGCGGGCGCCAGTGCGCGCTCGCCTCCGCGTACTTGATCAGCTCGTCCGTGAAATGTGACAGCTTGAGGAAGTAGTGCTCGGTCTCCTTGAGCTCCGGCTGTCCACCGCATATTTGACACTTGGCGTCCAGGAGCTGCTCAGCGTTCAGGTCCTTGCCGCACTGGTCACACTGGTCCCCTCGGGCACGCTCGTACCCACAGTGAGGGCATTTCCCCTCGACATACCTGTCGGGCAGGAAACGCCTGCAATGCCCGCAGTAGAACTGCGGTGTGGACTTCTTCTCGAGGTGACCCCCCTCGAGCAGCTTCAGGAAGACATGCTTCGCGACCTCCTCGTGGT
>Ga0299915_10003286_pt1 | contig 11729 bp, 7 predicted proteins | sample RVTome_13_FD_200263 | JGI IMG/M metagenome (GOLD analysis project Ga0299915, IMG submission 200263) | Soil microbial communities from uranium-contaminated site in the Upper Colorado River Basin, Wyoming, United States - RVT92D227 (version 2) ... | reverse complement strand
CAGAGTCTCTTATATTAGAGTAACTATTTGCAGGAAGCGTGGCACGGGCTTCCAGCCCGTGAAAACTGGCTTCATGGGCAAGATGCCCATGCCACTTCCTGTTACCATAATATACGAGTCTCTGTAAGAATTGCAGAAGTTCTTTGTGCCTTAGTGCCTTTGTGGTTCACAATTGTTTTCACTTTTGGCAATTTGGGCACCAGTGCATACCTCGGCCGTTGGAGAGGCGGGTTCGGCGGAGGGGGCGGCCGCAGCGGAGGCAGGGTCGGCCGCTTCTTTGATAGACCGCGGGCCGGAAGCCTCCGGCGAGGCCGTAGGCGTCCTGATAGGCGCCGTCTCCTATGGTTGTGCCGCGGTCGCCGATGGCCTCTTCGAGCACCTCGCGGGCAGCGCCGACAAGCCTCTCGACTTCCTTTCGGGTCAGCCGGCCGGCGGCGCGGGTGGGACGAAGGCCTGCCCGGAAGCAGATTTCGTCCGCGTAGATTTTGCCGATGCCGGCGACCACTCTTTGATCCATAAGGATTATTCCCAGTCTGGCCTTGCGGTTCTTCAAGGTTTGGGCAAGATAGGCGGGGTTGAAATCCTCGGAGAGCGGCTCGGGGCCGTAGCGGGCGAATTCAGGAAAAGAGTCAAGAGCAGTGCCTTCTCGGAGGGAGAGGCGGCCAAATTTGCGGGGATCGCGGAAGCGGAGTTCACCGCCGCCTTCGAGGCCCAAACGCAAATGGAGATGTTTGTCATGGGGTGAGTCAGGTGATTCCACCTTCAGGGTGCCGCTCATCCCCAGCCTGACCACCAAGGAAAAGGCCTCCTCCAGGATGAAGACGAGGGCCTTTCCTTTTCGCAGGAGGCGGGTGATCTGTCGGCCCTTGAGGCCCCGGCGAAAGGCGGCCGCGCCTCGGGGATAGCGCAGGAGGCTCTGGGTGCGGAGATTGACAGAGGTTATCTTCCTTCCCAGCGTCAGGGGAGCAAGTTGGCGTCGGATGGTCTCGGCTTCGGGCAGTTCGGGCATTTTCGCATCTTTTCGGCGGCCGGAGGCAGGCTCCTCTAGGCGTTTATCCGGGTTTGCGTGATTTGCCTGCTTCCGGGGAGAGGGCTTTGGCCAGAGATAGGCAGGGAATAGGGAATAAGGAAGCGAAGCCTGATATAGGGAAAAATAGGTTTGGGGCCGGGGGCTGACGGGTAAGTAAACCATAAGGCGATTCTCTCTTTTCTGATATAATCTTAATGTGGGGTATTTGTGTGGCCGGGAGCGGCTCTGGCGTGCTGGCTGATCCTGTGCTCAAATGAAAGGGAGGCGTCAGATGTTCGGTATTAGATTTTTGGGGTGGAAGTCGGGTGAAGCGAGCAGCCGGCGGAGGAGTGGCGAGAGCCGGGGCTTCACCCTGATCGAACTGATGGTGGTAGTGGCCATCATCTCGGTGCTGGCGGCAATCATTATTCCGGTCTTTTCCCGGGCGCGGGAAAGCGCCCGCCAGACGACCTGCAAGGGAAATCTCCATGCCATCGCCATTGCCATGCGCAACTTTACTAATGACCACGCCGATTTTCCCATGCCCTACGATCCTTATTCCGGGGAGGGAGGGGTAACCCAGCTTTACCTGGAGGGCTACCTGCAATCAAACAAAGTATTGAGCTGCCCGGATGATCCCACCACCGTAAACGACTACAATCTTGCTCATTCCAACCTGCCGAGCTGGGTGGATTGGACGGAGGCTAAGTTCAAGGAACGCTACTCCTCCTACAACGAGTTCTTCGGGGGCACTGATTACGCCTATTCGCTCTACAACTATTTCGGCTATACCGGTTACGCCTCGGAGCCGATTGACCCGGATTACCCGCGGGGCAATGGCGCCAGCCGGGCGGCCTTGATCGCCATAGCCGATTCGGAAGGCCTCTATCTGGGCAACCGGACGGACTGCAATCAGGCGACGCTCATCTGGGCGACCCCGGTATATCGTGATTCGAACCATCCCAACTACTGGGATGCGGACACGAGCGGGCCTCTTCTCGGGCGGGTCTATGACCGTCCCAGCCCGCAGACAGACGATTATGCCCGTCCCCTTTTCAGTGACAGCACGGATACCTATAGTTCCTATTTCCCCGGCCTGATAAATCGCAATGCTCCGGACTACACCATCATTACCCACTGTCCCTGGCACCGGGAATGGTTCGGCCGGGAAGCGGAGTGGAAGGACCTGGCGGTGCGGCTGAGCGGAGATGTTGACACGGTCCAGACCAACTCCTATGACTGGGTGGTGCAGAGGCCGGAGTAAGGGATCACGGGTGAGGGGAAATCGTGCGTGGGAGAAGTTGCGGAAAGCCGCTCGCGCGGTGCGGCGAAGGAGCGGCTTTGCCCTATGTCGGGCGGCGGCTCCGTGAGGCGGGAAAAAGGGCGCCTTTTCGCGGTGCGGCAACGGCGACCCCGGCTTTTTGCCGCGCCGCTTTCACGGCCATAGAGTTGATGATGGTCATCGCTCTGGCCGCGGTGATAGCGGCGATCGTCTTCCCCGTTAGAGAGGCGATCTCCCGCAGCAATGAGCGCTCCCGCTGCGCCACCAATCTGAGCGCCCTGGGGCAGGCGCTCGCCTCCCTGCGAGATGATTATCACGCCTTTCCCCGCGACCGCTTCGAAGCCGGGCTTGGGGAACCCGGAATCGGTGATACGGTTCTGAATCGCTATCGCTTCCCCGGCGTCGCCGGCCTCTATTCCCTTTACTACTTGACCGAATATACGGGTGCTTCGCGCTCCCTGGCGGGGACGGCGGCCTTCACCACTGATTCTACGACGGTCGGCGGAAGCGGGACCTCCTGGGCGACTGACGGAATCGTCAGCGGGGATTTCATCTGCCTGGACGAGGATGAAATCTGGTGTGAGATTGCAGAGGTTACGAATGACACGACAATAGTTTTGAAGCTTCCGTATCCGGGAGCGGGTGGAACCGGCGATTACACCCTTTCCAAGCGCGCGCTGGGGGAGCAGGATTGGTTCAGCGGCGGGCACTATCTGCGGAGGCTGAGGCCTCTTCATTGTCCGGCGAATCCGGTGGAGAACCCTCCGGCCGTGGTGGATCCGCCAACGCTGGGCGGATATAACAACTATGACCTCCACTATCGGCGGGATTGGTTTGACGGCGACCCGCCCTATCCGGCTTCTCCGTCGGATCGGCGGAACCTAGTGGAGAGCGCCTTTCCGCCGGCGGACACGCTGATCACCTTTTGCCCCTATCATCGCCGCTCCGGAGATTTCACCCTGGGCCATCCGGACCGGGGAGATGAGGATTTGGTATTATTCGCCGACGGCGCGGTGATGCGGCTTCCTTCCTATCCTTACAATGCGGAGGATTTCGGGAGCGATCCGAGCCCGGCGGAGTGGTTCTCGCAACAACGGGCGGAGACAGAGGAGTGAGTCTGTTGTTTCACCGCAAAGACGCAAAGATGAGACTTGTAGGGGCGGCTGCGCCAGCCGCCCGCCTCCGTTTGGGCTTTAGAAAACCGGAGAATTGTAGGGCGGGTGCTCCTGCGCCCGCCGCCCCAATCTCTCGGCGGGGGATGGAACCCCCGCCCTACAGGGTCTTGCACTCCAGGGCCGGGCTGACCCTGATCGAGGTTCTGCTCGCCCTGGTGATTCTGGTGATTGGGGTCTATACGATATTGAAGATATTCCCGGCGGGATTCGGCTTGATTGAGGCGAACCGGCAGCGGGCCATGGCGGCCTCCCTGGCAAACGCCGAACTGGAACACTGGAAACTCCTGGGCGAGAATATGTACTCCCTGCCCGAGGCGATTATCGCTGCGGATTATTCGGGGGAAATGCTCTATTATCCGATAGACCGCAGGCCGGTGGAAGATGATTACCTCAATCCCGGCGAAGCCGTTCCCCTCTGGCAGCCGGACAGCCTCTGGTGGCCGCGGGTGATCATCGGCGAGAGGGCGATTATCCCGCCGCTTTCGGGCGGGGAGTCTCCCCTGCCGTTCTACGTGCTGGCTTTCGCGCCCATAGACTATTTCCGCACCGGGGAACTGGTGCAGGTATATGATGGGAATCCCTTTACCCGCGTTCCTGCGAGTCCAGGGCTTCGGCAGTACAGGGTTGACTATGCGACCGGAGATTTCACCTTCGCCTCTGCCGCCGACAACCGCTACTTCGCCATCACCTACTCCTGGGTGGACGGGAACGGCGTCATCCATACGAGCATAGGAGAGGACCTGTCTCTCACCGCCGGAGATACCACAGAGCCGGTGAGCCATTATCCCGTCTTGGAGGGAAGCGAGCGCGTCTATCTGCGCTTCCGAGATGTCTCTCCGTCGAACCCGGGCGAGTCGGGAGAATTCTCTCTTGACGATTCTTCCATGATTACCGGGATGATTTACTTCTACTCCGGAGACGCGGGCCGGCAGGTGAAGATCAATTACCGCGCGGCGGATTGGACGATTCTGCGGGAGGATCATGAAATTCCGGCGGGGAGCACGGAGGCGGTGAGGCTGAATCTCGGGGGGATCAAGGGGCCCGATTATCGGAATCCGCCGCGGCAGCCGGAGCCGCAGCCGCTGAGCCCCGACGCCGAAGACGATCTGGGGAACGGGAACTACGTGGTGGCGGTGGATTTGAGAGAAGGGACGATCTATGCCGACCAGGATCCGCCGCCGACGGGGTTCACTTTCGATGATGTTGATTATCTTGCGGGGCTGGTGAAGTTTCCTTCCTCTGCGGAGGCGCGGACGGTGAGAATCTACTACCGGCTGCGGGGAGATTGGGCGGTGCAGTTGTGCCAGCCTGCGGCTTCTTATGCGGCCTATCCCAGCGCCGCTTCAGTCCCCTGGCCGTGGCCTTACGGCTACTTCGTCTGGGACAACCGGATCAAGCAGTCGGGCGAAAGCGATGATCAATACGAGGCGCGGCTGAGGACGCTCTTCTTTTTGGGGCAGGAGGAGCGGGGGGTTGTGACGGTCAGTTATTATGATAGTCTGGGCAATTATCATGCGGGGGAGTTACACACCCTTTCCGCGGCCGGGTTGGCCTCGGAGGTGCCGGAGGTCGAGTTCGCTCTGGACAGCCGCGGCGGACCCTTGGCGGACGAGGCCTTGGTTTCCTTCATTCAGATAGAGGCGGCGCCGAACCCGCGATCTTCGGTTATCGCGCACGGCGCCTCGCTGACCGCGCGGGTGTTGTGGACCGCCCGGGGGTGGTCGGAGGTGGCCGCGAGCGCTTCCATCTCCGGCCGGCGGGAGCCTTTGAACGAGGTCTGGAGAGAAGAACAGGTGACGACCTTCCTGACGAGGCCGATCAGGTAGAAGAATGTTCGGAAAACCCTTCGCCGCAAAGACGCAGAGGACGCAGAGAGACTGCTTGAGAGGGCAGAGGGCAAGCCTCTGCCCAACGCGGGCGCCAGCCGGCTTCACCCTGATAGAGGTGATGTCCGCGATAGCGATTATGGTGCTGGCGATGGCCTTGATAGTCCTTCCTTTTTTGAGCGCCTCGGATTACCTGGGCAAAGGGCGGGCGCGTTCGGAGGTGCAGCACACGGCGCACCAGGCGATGGAGGCCATGGTTCGGGAGTTGTCGGAGGCCGTGGATATGTATCTGCTGCCCGGCGATCCGAGCGTCTGCGCTTTCGTGCCGCCGGCGAAAGACAATAACGGCAATCTGCTTTTTCCCTTGTCACCTCGGACTGATGGGAACATTCCGCCGAGCATCGTGGCGATTCGCTACTGGCGGATCTCTCGTGAAGACGATGATTTCACCGATGGGGTGCAAGGCCGCTCCAATCGCTGCTGGTATGACCGCTTCCTGACCAATCCAAAAGATATTCCGGCCGACTATACTGATTCAAGTTATCTTGCCCGGACGCTGGTGGTTGACCCCTATGATCTGGATTCGGAGGGTGATGCGCTGAGGGGGGTCAGCCGATTTGTGCCCTTCCCGGACGACATTGCGGTTCCGACGGAGAGAGAGCGCGAAGATAACCTGATTGCCATCTCCCCGAAGGAAGCGGATGCGGACCTTCCGGTCTTGCGCTTCGAGCCCACTCCCCAGGCGAACGAGGCGCTCATGCGGGGGAGCGATAATGCTTATCTCTATTATTCGCGGTTTCCGCTGTGGGAGCCGGGATATGTTGTGCAGGTCTTTGACAGCATCGGCAATCTTGTGGACCCTCCCCCTTCACGAAGGGTGGATCCCTACCGCGGGGAAGTAAATTTCGCCAATTACACGGCGGAAACGGGGGCGGTGCCGGCGGATGGCGCTGATGGCAGCGCCGACGGATACAGCACCATCACGCTGAGCCATCTTCCCATTTCGCAGTCGGAAGCAGTCCAAGTCGGTACAGCAAGTTTCACGACCCTGCAGAGGAGGCCGGGCAATGCGCCGGATGACCTGCATTATTCTTTCCTGACGGCGACGACTATCCGGGTGGCCGCCTCCCCCTGGGCAGGGCAGACTTATTTGATAACCTATCAGTGGTCGGATTTCGATCCGGTGAACTATAGAGTTGTGGCCACCTACAGCACGCGGGCTTTGCTGAAGGTCTCGCTTACGGTTAGCAAGCGAGATTCCAAGAGCGGGGAGCCGCAGGATATGCACCTGGAGCAAATGGTGAAGTTGAAGAATGTACTGCGCTAGGCGGAAGAGTTTAGAGTTCAGAGACACTGGTAGCCGCAGGCTTCAGCCTGCGCAGCCTAAAGGCTGCGGCTACCAGTTCAACTCTCAACGCGTTTCCCCCCGGGGCCAATCGCTCATCCTGGTGATCCTGATTATGATTGCCGTGGCGGCTGCGGCGGCGCTCTTTGTGACCCTGATTACGGGAATCCAAGCACGCACTTTCCGGCAGGCGGAGATCATCGCCATTGACAACATTGCGGAGGCGGGCGTCCGCTATGCGGATTATCAACTTACCTATTCCGCGGAGGGGGCGGACTGGCGGCCGATTCCCTCCGCTTTTACCAATCCCTATCCCTACCAGTTCGGCCGGGGCGAATTCCGGCTGGCGCTGACCTATAATCCTCAGCCGGATCAACCCCTTTCCCGCTTCATCAAGATCGAGTGCACGGCGAGACTGCAAAACAACCCCTTCCTGAAGCGGAGCCGGACGGCGTATAAGCCGATCTTGCTGGCGGATTACCTGCGCTTTGTGACCAACCGGGACCGCTCCAGCCTGCCCGCGGTGCTGGGTGTGCCGGAGGTGGTGCAGGGAATAGGGACCTACGCCTTCACAACCCTCTTGGGGGCGCGGGCGGGAAATGGAACGGCTATCTTCACGGCCAGTGATGACACGGTAACAGGCATTGGAACTTCGTGGTCAAGCGAGGTGAAGGCGGGAGATCTCATCAAACTCAACGCTGACGGCCTCTGGTGTGTGGTCAGCGAGGTGGTGAGCGATACCGAGATTACCCTTGCCGCGGCCTACTTAGGGAGCGTGGGAGAGAGCCCCGGCCTATACAGCCTCAGCAACGGAACCTCTCCCCTGTGCCTCAACTCCGATGTCAACTGGGCGGGGCCGACAAACCTCATGCTAGGCCTGAATGAGAGAATGGAGGTGCTGGGCGGCAGGAGCGGATACGTGCCCTGGCACCTTTGGACCTACCGAACCGGCACGGCCTCTTTCGCCAATGGTTCCACGGCCGTCACCGGAGCCGGCACTTCCTGGATAAGCAATGGGAAAGTTCTTCCCGGTGATTGGATTAAGAGGGCTGCGGACCCGGAAAGCGCCTGGGCTGAGATTGCATCAGTGGATGATGAGACCAGCATTACCTTGAAGTCAGGCTATGCCGGGGCGACCGGCAGCGGGCTTTATGAGATTCGCAAACTCTACGCGCAGAATGTCCGCTATGAGGAGCCTCCGCTGATCAACACCACGGACCCGGCGAGCGGGCAGTCGCGTTATCTCCTATTGACGCGGGATTCCGGCACCTGGCAGAGCGGCGGGAGCGGCTGGTACAACACCGGCTGGTACGGCTATGGCAATGGAATCTATATAGACGATTTCAGTGATATCCAATGGGGCCACGACCTGGCCGCGCTGCGAGACGAGTGGATGAACCCGCAGGCGGACAATGATCCTCTCCCCGATCTTGATGATGACAATGGACCCTGGGACAGGCCGGGGTGGTCTTACACGCCCCCTGGACTGCAGATCATCCTGCATCCACAGGGTCAGTATGGGATCACATACCCTTACATTGAAATGGTCCGCGATGATCCGGACCCTGTTTCCGGGGGTTACTGGCGAGATGCGAACGGGGGATGGCTGGGTGACCGCACCTATCCTGATGGCATCACCGTCCTTGCGGCTAATACGCAATGGTTCCCATTTCCGTCCAATGGGGTCATCTTTGCGGAGGGGAATGTCCGCGTAGCGGGGGTTCTGCCGCCGGCGACTTCCGGTGATTTGGAGCGATATTGTGCTGACCAGGGGACTGCGGATCCGGCGGATGATGAGCGCTATTTTGACCTCACCATCGTCTCCGATGCAACGATTTACATCGAAGGCGATGTGATGAGCCCCAAGAGCTATGAGAACAACGGCGGGGAGATTGCCGGCTCGGATTACGAGCCCGGGGGGAGCGCGGGGGAGATTCGCAACTCGCGCCTGGCCCTGCTTGCAAGAGACCATGTTTGCCTGAACCTGACGGCGGCGGGCGTGAGGCTGGACCCGAACGCGGCCGGGGTGACCGGAGCATGGAGCAGTCCGGATTCAAACTGCTGGAACATTGCCGCCGACCAACAGGTCTCTTTCTGGTTCAAGACCTGGCAGCCGGCGGGATCGGCGCTGGTTTATCTGCGCCATGCGGGTCAGGCGACGACGGCCACGGTCTGGAATGACGGGGCGGGGAATCGAACTTATTCGCGGGCGAACCTTTACGTTGATGCCACAGACAACGGGACTGCCGACGGCAGCAATTTCCCCTGGGACGGGGCAAATCCGGATTTCCTCTTCTCCAGCCCGGAAGATCCGACCAACCCTTCCCCGGCGATTACGCCTGACCTGAGGAGTTCGAACCGGACGCTCGACCGCACCAATCTCCAGGACCGCTGGGAGGTGAGCGTACGCAGTCTGCCCGGCGCTGGAGCGGGGGCGCCAGCGTGGGCGGGAGTACGGAATTACCTCTCGGTCAGGGCGCCGGCGACGAGCACGAATCCGTATCGCCTCGCCGGCTTCCAGGTGCTGCCGAGCCGGATCAACGTAGATGCCCTCATCTATGCCCAGGAGGGCTCCTGGTTTGTGCTGCCAGGGCCCTGGTTCAATGGAGCGTGGAACTATCTGGGCAATTATCTGGCAAATGATCCGGTGGCCGATGTCGTCGGCACCGGCGTTCCCTCGTATCGCAGGGCGGTGAGTTCGATTCCGCTCATCAATCCTGACAATCCCGGCTTTGCCATCTGTCAGCCGCGGGTTTACATCAATGGCGCCATTTCCGAGAACCACACTGCGGCCCTGGGGGATGCGCACGATTGGCTGAGCAAGTGGGGCGGAAGGAGCCTGGGCTTCGGCGCGGCGGACCCGGAAACCACGGTTACTCTTGCGGCTTCGGATCCGCGCATCTCGTATATCTTTGACGAGGCCCTGCGGAGCGCGGTCTATGAGACGACGAACGCGGACGGAGATTCGGTGGGGCTGGCGCCCAGGCTGCCGAAGTTGCCCTGTCCGCCGGGGCTGATAGTGTGGGAGCAACCATAACCGTCTGAGGGGTCGAGAGTCGAGAGTCAGATTGACTTCCGTTCTGCGGTCTCGTTTCTTGCTTGGAAGCCTTCGACTGCAAGACCTGGATAATTCTATGGCGGCGGCTTGTTGCTTGTCTGCAGTGGGGTGTGATATAATTTCTGGACTTTCTTCGGCCCGCTGAGAATGTAAAGGAGGGCTGGTAATGGCGCAAGGGGCGGTGCTGGGCCTCGATATTGGCACCCGGATGATAAAGCTCTGTGAGATGCGGCCTGGCCGAGAGGGACCGGAGCTGCTGACCTGGGGGGCCTTCCCGACGCCGGCGAACACCATCTCCAACGGGGTAATTGTGGATCCCGGTCTATTGGCGGCGGCGATAAGGGATTTGCTGGCCTCCTCTGGGGCGAAGAGCCGAAAGGTGAACTGTGCGATTGCCAGCCAGTCTTCGCTGGTGGTGAGGCCGATAGAAGTGCCGCGGATGACGGAGGCGGAACTGGCGGAGACGATGCGCTGGGAGGTGGAGCGCTACATTCCGTTTGCGGCGAGCGAAGTGGTGGTGGATTACAAACCGCTTGTGCCGATAGATCAGTTGCCGCCGGAGGCGCAGAATATGGATGTGCTCCTGGCCGCGGGCCAGGAGGATATGATAAACGCCTATATAGAGACGCTGAACCTGGCGCGGCTGGAGCCGCTGTCTTTGGATGTGGAGCCGCTTTCCGCCTGCCGGGCGTTGATTGACATAAACGCCGATGAAGGAGCCTGCGACCAAGTCATCGCCTTGGTCAATATCGGGGCGGGCACAAGTGATATAAGCATTATCCGCAGGGGGCTGCTCTCTTTCGCCAGGCCGGTGCCGCTGGCCGGGGACAGCCTGACGAATGCCATAAGCGAAAACCTGGGCCGAGAGTTCGAGGAGGCGGAGAGGCTGAAGGTGGAGGAAGGACTGCTCCTCTTCGACCCGACGCTTTACCGGCCCGCCCTGCAAGGCAGGGAGGCCGCGCCTTCTGCGCCGGAACAGGCGCGCAAGGTGCTTGAGAGCGCCCCGATGGAGCCGGAGGAGGCGGGCACTGACAGGCCGGTTTTCGATTTGGGAGAAGAAACCGCTCCGCCGCCTCGGGTTGAGGCAGGCGGCCCTCCGCCGGTTCCCACCGCGCAGACCGTTGGCGACACCGTGGGCAGGAGAATCTTCGAATCCATCGCTCCGACTCTGGCTGAATTGGTTACCGAGATTCGCCGTTCTCTGGATTTCTATTCCACCCGCTCCGCCCAGGCGCCGGTGGAAAAGGTGCTGGTCTTCGGAGGCACGGCCCGCCTTCCTCACTTCGAACTCTTCTTGTCGAACGAACTCGGAATGCCGGTGGAGATAGGAGATCCCTTGCGCCGCCTGTATGTGCCTGGAGGGGTCTCTGAGGAACTGAGATCCTTTGCTCCCATGCTGCCTATCGCGGTGGGGATGGGGATACGGGATATCCTGCAGTAATCTATCTATTGGTAATGTGGTCTGGAGGTAAGCAGGCAGATGATAAAGATAAACTTGCTGCCCGCGCGAGTTGCAGAAGCGCGCAAGGTTCGCAGCCTGATGAGGCTGCTGGTCCTGGTGGTGCTGATAGAGATCGCCGGCCTCTCCTTCGGGGTATTCAGGCTGGTGCAGATAGAGAAACAAAGGCAGAACCAGTACGAAGATGCGCATGCCCGGGCGGAGCAAGTGCGCGGGCTGGAGAAGAAGACCCAGCAAGAGAACACCGCGGCGGCGCCTTTCCGGGCGGCGATGGACTGGAACACGAGTCTCTATGCGCACAGCAGCAAGATCAGTGACACTCTAGAAAAGATAAACGAGTATGTCTTCGAGAAATTGACCGTGCGAAGCATCCAGGTAAATGGAGCGGCGGTGCAGTTGAGCGGAGCGACCAAGGACATTGATCATGTCGCCCGGGCCTATTTCAACCTGCTGCGCAGCCCCTACATCTCGACGGCAAGCATTGCCCTGAATCCGGGGGGGGGCTCGGGCCGCGGCGGGGCGAGAGGAGCGCCGGGGGGGGGAGGATTCCGCGGCGGCCCGCCGGGGATGGGAGG
>Ga0299915_10003284_pt1 | contig 11732 bp, 10 predicted proteins | sample RVTome_13_FD_200263 | JGI IMG/M metagenome (GOLD analysis project Ga0299915, IMG submission 200263) | Soil microbial communities from uranium-contaminated site in the Upper Colorado River Basin, Wyoming, United States - RVT92D227 (version 2) ... | reverse complement strand
GAGCAGACCCTCGGCGTCACCGGCCTCCCGTGCCGCTCGCCTTACCGGAACCTCGTCTTCGCAGGCCGCGAGGTGGTCCCCGGGCTGGGACTGGAAGGCGAGTTCCACGCAGGGGTCCAGGCGGCCGGCGCCGCCCAGGAGCTGCTCGGGAAGAAGGAATTCCTCAAGTAGCTTGCTTTTTCTCGCGTTCTGCCTAATATCCGCCGGCTCTCGGGAGACAGACATGTCACGTCGCTGCGAACTTTGTGGGAAGGGGCCGCTCGTCGGCAACAACGTCTCCCACGCGAACAACAAGACGAAGACGCGCTCGCTCCCGAACCTTCGCTCGGTCCGCGCCCTCGTCGACGGGTCCGTGAAGCACATCCGGATCTGCGCGCGGTGCCTCAAAGCCGGTCGCGTCGTGAAGGCGGGCCGCGGAAGATCGCGCCCCGCCGCACAGGCTTGAGGGTTGCCCAGACTCCCGCTCACCGAGCGCCTTCACAGCAAGGCGCGCGGCCTCGAAGTGTTGCCCCTGCCGCGAGCGCTGGCCCTCATGCACGAAGGCGATCGGGAGGCGACCCGCGCGGTGGGCCGCGCCCTGCCCACGCTCGCTCGCCTGGCCACGCTGGCCGCGCGCGCGCTCGCCTCGGGTGGGCGGATCGTCTACGTGGGCGCCGGCACCTCCGGTCGCCTGGGCGCGCTGGACGCGGCCGAGTGCCCGCCCACCTTCGGCGTCTCCCCTTCGCGGGTCATCGCGCTGGTCGCAGGCGGAGCGCGCGCCCTGCGCCGGGCGGTGGAAGGCGCCGAGGACGACGGGGCCGCGGGGCGCCGGGACGTCCGGCGCGCGAAGGTCGGCGCACGCGATCTCGTCGTCGGGATCAGCGCCTCTGGGACGACACCGTACGTGCTGGCGGCGCTCGAGGAAGCGCGCCTGCGTCGCGCCACCACCGGTCTCGTGACGAGCAACCCGGCCGCCCGCCCGCGAGGGGTGAAGCGGGTCGTGCTCGAGACCGGGCCGGAGCTGGTGGCGGGCTCGACCCGCATGAAGGCCGGCTCGGCCACCAAGATGGCGCTGTCCCTGCTCTCCACGGCCGCCATGCTCAGGCTGGGCAAGGTGGTGGACGGACGGATGGTAGATCTCGTGCCCACCAGCTCGAAGCTGCGACTGCGGGCGAAGCGCATGGTGATGGACCTCGCCCGCGCCACGGCCTCGCAGGCCGAAGCGGCGCTCGCCGCGAGCGGATGGCGCGTGCGCGCCGCCGTGCAGGCGCTCGGGCGGGCTTCGAGGTAAGGGTGACGTGAGGCGCGGGCTCGCCACTGGCCCTATGTGAGGACTCGAGGAGCCATGGCCAAGCCGAAGGACGGGATTCCCTTGTCGCCAGAAGCGCTCGCGAGGGTGCGCGCCGGGCTCGCCACCGCGAGCGGCAAGCGCCGCCTGGATCTGATCCTCGACCAGCCGGATCCGGGCGCGGTGGTGCGAGCCCTGCCCGCCGACGACCTCTTCCTCACCATCCGCGAGATCGGTCTCGGCGATGCGGTCGAGCTGGTCGAGCTCGCCAGCGCCGGGCAGTTCCGCACGTTCCTCGACCTCGCCTGCTGGCGAGGCGACCGCGCCGCGCCGCGCAGCGCCCTCCCCTGGCTGCGCGCGGCCCGCGCTGAATCGATGGACAGCCCCCGCGCGGAGCGGCGCTGGAAGGCGAAGGTCGCGGGCCTCGACGTCGAGCTGGTCTATCTGTTGCTGCGGGAGACGCTGCGCGTCCACGACCTGGAGGAGGACCCCGACCCGGACCTCACGAGCGACCGCTTCCTCCGCACCCCCGAGAACAGGTTCGTCATCGAGTTCCTGGCGGATGGCGCCGAGTACATGGCGGTGCGAGGTCTCGTCGACGACCTCTACGCCGAGGATCCGTTCAAGGCGAGCCGGCTCCTCTCCTCGATCCGCTGGGAGCTGCCGAGCGAGCTGGAGGAGACGGCGCTGCGCTGGCGCACGGCGCGCCTTGCGGACCTGGGCTATCCCACGCGCGAGGAGGCGCTCTCCTGGTTCGCGCGGCCGGTCGCCGGGCCGACGGCTCCGGCGGGCCTTCCCGCCAGGCCGCCGGGGTTCTACTTGGAGAGGATAGGGACGGGATCCCTCCTCGCGCGCGCCGCGGCGGGCCTCGACGGGGAGGCCCGGGAGCACCTCGAGCTCGAGCTCGTCGCCGCCGCCAACGCGGCGCTGGTCGCCGACGCGGTGGACCCGGGAGATCTCGACGCGGTGAGACAGGCGGTCGAGGCCAGCCGGGTCCTCGTCGAGATGGGCCTCGAGGAGGAGGTGGCCGGCGCAGGCGACGCGAGAGCGACCGAGATCCTGCTCCGCACGCCGGTGAAGTCGCTCTTCCAGCGGGGCTTCGGACGGATCCTGGCGCTCAAGTGGCGAGCCGAGAAGCTCCTCGCCTCGGGGCGGACGGGCTCGCGCGCGGCGCCGCTCCTCGACCCGCCGCTCGGGGAGGCCCTGACCGCGCTGGCGCGGCCGCGGCCCCTCTACTTCCCGGGCCTGGAGGCGCCGCGCGACGAGTGGGGCGCGGACGTGGCGGCGGCCTTCGAGCCGCGGCCGTTCCGGTCATCGTCGGAGCTGGCGCGCACGGCGGAGGCCCTGGCGCTGGCGGAGGGCCTCGCCTCCCTGGCCCGGCACCTGGGGTTCGACCCCGCTCCCGCCGCCCCCGCTCCCGGCTTCCCCGCTACCGCCGCCGGAGCGCTGGCGCCGCGCCTGTCCGCGCTCTACCTCACGGCGCTCGCGAACGAGCGGCTCGGCCGCGGCTTCGCGCCCGAGCCGCTCGCGCGCGAGGACGTGCCGGCGGCGGCTCGCGCGCTCGCGGAGCTCACCGATGCACGGCTCGCTTCACAGGGGGACGCCGGCCGCCTGCTCGCCGACCTCGCGCGCGCCAGGGCGGGCGAGCTCGCCATGCTGCGCGACGGCGCCGTGCCCGACCCAGGGCAGGTTGCGTCACTGTTGGTCAAAGACTAGCGGGGGACCCGCCGGCGCCGTGAGTGCGCGCCAGCTCGAGCGTGTTCACGAGCAGCATGGCGCGCGTCATCGGCCCTACGCCTCCCGGAACGGGCGTGATGGCGCGCGCCCGCTCCGCTGCGAGCTGGTACTCGACATCGCCAACGAGCTTGCCGCTTTCAAGCCGGTTCATCCCGACGTCGATGACGACCGCGCCCTCCTTCACCCAGCCCCCCTTCACCAGCCCGGCCTTCCCGATGGCGGCGACCAGGATGTCGGCCCGCGCGACCTCGGCCGCCAGGTCCGCCGTGCGCGAGTGCGCGATGGTCACCGTGGCGTGCGCCTCGAGGAGCATCATGGCCATGGGCTTTCCCACGATGTTGGACCTGCCGATCACGAGGGCGCGCAGGCCCTTCGGATCGCACTTCGCCTCCCTGAGGAGCCGCATGATCCCGGCTGGCGTGCAGGGGCGCGGGCCAGGGATGCCGAGCGAGAGCGCGCCCACGCTGTAGGGATGGAAGCCGTCCGCGTCCTTGCGGGGGTCGATGGCCTCGAGCACGGCGCGTTCGTCGATGCCCTTCGGGAGCGGGAGCTGGACCAGGATCCCGTGGACCGCCGCGTCCGCGTTGAGCTCGCGGATGAGGCGCAGGAGCTCGGCCTGGGTGGCGGTCACCGGCAGGTGGTGCTCCACGGATCGGAACCCCACCTCCTCGCTGTCCTTGCGCTTGCCGCGGACGTAGATCGCCGACGCGGGGTCGTCGCCGACGCGAACCACCGTGAGCCCGGGCACGATCCCGCGCCGCGCAAGCTCTTGCACCTCCTTCGCGACCTCGGAGCGCACCTGCGCCGAAACAGCCTTGCCGTCAATGATGTAGGACATAGGGCCGCGCAGTATAGCCAGCCGCGCCTCCACCGTCACGGCTGGGTGCACGGCGCCGCCGGCGCGCGTCGCCTCGGCGGCGCTAAGATGATCGCCCTTCCCCTCAGGAGGCCTCCATGGACGTCCCGAGCTGTCCGACGTGCAACACGCCGCTCGACGGCGACGGCGTGTGCGTGACCTGCCGCGCGATGTCGCAGGGGCTCATCCCCCTCACTCGCTCCGGGTACGCCGAGGTCCGGAAGATGATGGACCTCCTCGAGGCGGAGGGGCTCGCTCCCCAGATCGAGCAGGTGCCGCCGCGCCGTCCAGAGGAGCGCGCGCACCCACACTGGAACGTGTACGTGCCGGAGAAGGAGGCGCCCCGGGCGAGCGAGCTGCTTCGCAGCGACTGGGCGGAGCTCCTCGGCGACCTCGACGCCGCCCGCGCGGCGGAGCGCGGGATTCGCGCCGTCGATCTCGACGCGGGGGGGGAGATCGAATGCCCCGCCTGCGGGCACCGGTTCACGCCTTCCACGGCGCAGGCGGAATGTCCGGACTGCGGCCTCACCCTGGGCATCGCCGGCGAGGCCACTCCCGACGAGGCCGAGCGGAGCTGATGGCGCTGGCCGGTTGAGATGAACCCGTGAACGAGCCCGAGTCCGCGCCCGAGCCCGACGATTCCGGGCGCGGGCGCGGGCGCGGGCGCGGGGCTCACTCCAACCGGTCTCCGCCACGTGAGCCGCCGTTCACATCACTAATAGTCGTCGAGCGTCCCTCGCGCGCGCCTCGCCGGGAAGGCGCCCGCGCCGCTCGTCGCAGCCTGCGCGCCGCGGGCGCTGCTCCGCTCCCGGATCCGCCCCAGGGCTTCGCTTGATTCCCGTCCCTGCCCGGCTATGATGCGCGCCGCTACACCCACAGCCAGGAATCCCCCATGGCCCAGCGCACGCCGCTTTACGACGTCCACGTCCGCGCAGGCGGGCGGATCGTCGAGTTCGCAGGCTGGCAGATGCCCGTCCAGTACGAAGGGATCCTCGCCGAGCACGCCGCGGTGCGAGAGCGAGTGGGCCTGTTCGACGTCTCCCACATGGGAGAGGTCGTCTTCCGCGGCCCGAAGGCACTCGAGGCGCTCCAGCGAGTGTTCACGAATGACCTCGCCCGCTGCGCGGATGGCCAGGCGCAGTACGGCTGCCTGTGCCGGGAAGAAGGCGGCATCGTGGACGACGTGGTCGTCTACCGGCGCGCGGCGGACGACCTCCTCGTCTGCGTCAACGCGGCGAACCGCCAGAAGGACTTCGAGTGGCTCCACGGACACGCCTTCGGCGCCGACGTCGCCAACGAGTCCGACGCCTGGTCCCAGCTCGCCCTGCAGGGTCCCCGCGCCGCCGAAGTGCTGCAGAGGCTGACCAGCGTGCGCCTGTCGGCGGTCGGGACCTATCGCTTCACCAACGGAGATGTGGCCGGCGTCACCTGCCTGCTGGCGCGCACCGGCTACACCGGAGAGGACGGGTTCGAGCTCTTCAGCGCCTCCGAGCAGGGCCCCAAGCTGTGGGCGGCGCTCATGGAGGCCGGCCGCGCCGAAGGCATACGACCCTGCGGTCTTGGCGCGCGAGACTCGCTCCGGCTCGAGATGGCGTACCGGCTCTACGGCTCGGACATGGACGACGGAACCACGCCCCTCGAGGCGGGGCTGTCCTGGGTGGTGAAGCTCGACAAGGGCGACTTCATCGGACGCCAGGCGATGCAGAAGCAGAAGGAGGCCGGGCTCTCCAGGAAGCTCGTCGGCTTCACCCTCACCGAGCCCGGCATCCCGCGCCATGGCCACGCCGTACTGCAGGACGGCAAGCCCGTCGGCAGCGTCACGAGCGGCACCAAGTCGCCCAGCCTGGGCACGTCCATCGGGCTCGCCTACGTGCCTCCCGGCCTCGCCGCGGAGGGCTCGACCTTCGCCGTCGACATCCGGGGGCGCGCGGCGGCGGCGAAAGTCGTGAAGACTCCCTTCTACGCCAAGAAGAAATGATTCCGAGGAAAGCCATGAACCTCCCTGACGACCTCAAGTACACGAAGGACCACGAGTGGTGCCGGATCAAGGGCAACCGCGCGGCGGTGGGCATCACGGATCACGCCCAGGACCAGCTGGGCGACATCGTGTACGTGGAGCTGCCCGAGGTGGGCGACGCCGTGAAGAAGGGCGAGTCGTTCGGCGTGGTCGAGTCGACCAAGGCCGTCTCGGAGCTCTTCTCTCCCGTCTCCGGAAAGGTGGTCGAGGTCAACGATCCGCTCTCGGACGCTCCCGAGACGATCAACGAGGACCCCTACGAGGAAGGGTGGATGATCCAGGTGGAGTTCGCGGACGCGAAGGAGCCGGACGCCTTGATGGACGCCGCCGCCTACAGGAAGTACCTCGAGGAGGAGTCGGAGTAGCCGCCGGGGAGACGGGACTTGCGCTACCATCCACACACCTCCGAAGAGATCCAGGAGATGCTCGCTGCTGCCGGAGCGAGGAGCCTCGACGACCTCTTCCGCTCCATCCCGGAGCCACTGCGGCTGCGGCGCCTGCTCGACGTGCCGCCCGCGCTCGACGAGATCGCGCTCTTCGCCGAGATGCGCCGCCTCGCTGCCCGCAACCAGACCGAGCACCCGCCCTTCGTGGGCGCCGGCGCCTACCCGCACCACGTCCCGCCGGTGGTCGACCAGCTGCTCCTGCGGGGCGAGTTCTTCACGGCCTACACGCCGTACCAGCCCGAGGTCTCGCAGGGGACGCTGCAGGCGCTCTTCGAGTGGCAGACGTACGTGTGCCTGCTGACGGGCCTGGATGTGGCGAATGCCTCCATGTACGACGGCGCCACCGCCATGGCCGAGGCAGCGCTCATGGCGGCCCGGCTGACCGACCGCAAGAAGATGGTGGTCTCCGCCGCCGTGCACCCCGAGTACCTTCGCGTCCTCCGCACCTACCTCGCCTCGACCCACGACGAGATCGTCACGGTGCCCTACGGCCGGGACGGCCGGACCGACCTCGGCGCGCTCTCCCGCGCGGTGGACGACCGGACGGCGGCGGTGATCGTCGGGTATCCCAACTTCTTCGGCGTCGTGGACGCCGTCGAGGAGGCTTCCGCGCTGGCCAGGAAGGTCGGCGCGCTCTCCGTCGCGGTGACGAACGAGGCGGTGGCGCTGGGGCTCTTCAAGGGCCCGGGCGAGCTCGGCGCCGACGTGGCGGTGGGTTCGTTCCAGAGCTTCGGCAACACGCTCAACTTCGGCGGGCCCGCGCCGGGCTTCTTCGCGACGCGCGACGCGAACGTCCGCCAGATGCCGGGCCGGCTCTGCGGCGCCACGGTGGACAAGCACGGCCGCCGCGGTTTCGTGCTCACGCTGTCCACTCGCGAGCAGCACATTCGCCGCGAGCGGGCGACGTCCAACATCTGCACCAACGCCGGGCTGTGCGCGCTGGCCGCGACCATCCACCTGGCGCTGCTCGGCCGCAAGGGCCTCGCCGAGCTGGCCCGCCTGAACTACGCCCGCGGCCGGCTGCTGCGCGAGGCGATGAGCCGCGCCGGGTTCCGACCGTGCTTCTCCGGGCCGAGCTTCAACGAGACGGCCTTCGACGTGGGCGACGCCGAGGCGGTGGTGACGCGACTCGCCAGGCGGGGCCTCGCGGCCGGCGCGCCGCTCGCGCGCTGGTACCCCGACGACGCCGGGATGAAGGGGGCGCTCCTCTGCGTCGCGACCGAGGTGCACACCCCCGAGCTCATCGAGATGTTCGCGCAGGCGGTGAGGGGGCGCGCATGACCAACCGGACCGGCTGGAAGCCCGGCATGGCGAAGGGCTCCGACGCGCCGGCGCCGGGCGCCGACGTGGGCGCCGGGGGCGCCACGCGCGGGATCGCCTACGAGGAGCGGCTCCTGTTCGAGCACGCATCGGCGGGCGCCAGGACGGGCGTGTCGCTCCCGCCTGCCGGAAGCGACTTCGATCCGGCCAAGGAGCTGCCCTCAGCCATGCTGCGCGGCGAGATCGCCGGCCTGCCCGCGCTGGGCGAGCTGGAGGTGGTGCGCCACTTCACGCGCCTCAGCGCGTGGAACCACGGGATCGACACCGGGTTCTACCCGCTCGGCTCCTGCACCATGAAGTACAACCCCAAGTCATCGGAGGCGCTGGCGCGCCTCCCCGGCTTCGCCGACGCGCACCCCCTCCTCCCGGCCGAGCTGTGCCAGGGCTCGCTCGAGCTCATGTACCAGCTCGAGCGCGCGCTCTCCGAGATCTCCGGGTTCGCCGCCACCACGCTCGCGCCTGCCGCGGGCGCGCACGGCGAGCTCACCGGCGTCATGATGATCCGCGCCTGGCACGTGGCCCGCGGAGACGCTCGCAAGAAGGTCCTCGTCCCCGACACGGCGCACGGCACCAACCCCGCCACCTGCGCGCTGAACGGGTACGAGGTGGTCCAGCTCGCGAGCGGCCCGGACGGCCGCCTGCACCCCGAGACGGTGCGCGCCGCGATGGGTGAGGACGTCGCGGCCATCATGATCACCAACCCGAACACCCTCGGCATCTTCGAGTCGCACATCGCCGAGATCGCGGAGATCGTCCACGCCAGGGGCGGGCTCGTCTACGGCGACGGCGCCAACCTGAACGCGCTCCTGGGAGTGGCGCGGCCCGGCGACATGGGCTTCGATGTCATGCAGTTCAACCTGCACAAGACCTTCGCGACCCCTCACGGCGGCGGCGGCCCCGGATCCGGTCCGGTCGCGGTCGCGCAGAAGCTCGTCCCGTTCCTCCCCCTGCCGGTGGTGGTGAAGGAGAGCGAGCGGTACCGCCTCGTCGACGACGGCAAGGAGCGGCCGCAGACCATCGGCAAGCTGCGCGAGTTCCACGGCAACTTCGGCATGTTCGTGCGCGCGCTCGCCCTCATCCGCGAGTACGGACCGGAGGGCCTCAAGGCGACCGGGCAGCTGGCGGTGCTGAACGCGAACTACATCCGCGCGGGCCTCAAGGACGTCTACCACCTCCCCTACGACACCGACTCGCTGCACGAGGTGGTCTTCACGGACAAGGCACTCAAGGCGACCGGCGTCACCACCATGGACGTCGCCAAGCGGCTCGTCGACCACGGCTTCCACCCGCCGACGGTCTACTTCCCGCTGGTCGTCCACGGGGCGCTCATGATCGAGCCGACCGAGACCGAGTCGAAGGAGACGCTCGATCAGTTCATCGAGGGCATGCGCGCCATCGCCGACCAGGCGAGGGTCGATCCCGAGGGTCTCAAGAGCTCTCCCCAGAAACCGGTCCGCGCCCGCCTCGACGAGGTGCGCGCGGCGCGCAAGCCCGTGCTGCGATGGCGGCCCGGGATGAAGGTCGAGTGACGCGGGCGGATCCACTCTAGGGCGGCGCGGCACCGCGGAAGATGTGCAGTCCCGAGCCGACCTCGAGGTAGAACCCGAACACGAAGGCGATCTCGCCGTGCTCGTTGGCCAGCCCGCCCGGCGGGTTCACGAACGGCTGCGCCCTGCGGAACGCCTCCATGGCGGTGCTGTCGAGGAAGTCGACCCCGCTGCTGCGCTGCACGTGGACGTCCTTCAAGGATCCCCGGTTGTCGAGCGTCACCGTGAGGACCGTGAGCCGGTCCTTGTAGGCGTAGCGCTCTCCCGTCGGATCGCGCCTGACGAGCGCGGTGTTGGGGTCCCACTGCGTCGCCACCGCCTGCTTGATGCGATTGAAGTAGCTCGCGTACTTCCACTCGCGCGTGTTGAGGTAGGTGCCCTCCCCCTCCTCGACGCCGTCCAGCCTGTCGGGCGCGGGCCCGCCGGCAAGGCGCTCGTAGCTGGCGGCCGACGGGCGCAGCTGGATATGCCCGGGCAGCCCGTCTCCCCCAGCGCCCGTGGCCGGCTTCTGCCCTGCCTCGCCGGATCCGGGTCCGCCGCCTGGCGGCGTGAGGACCGGCTGCGAGCCGGGCTCGGCCTGGACGCCTCGCCGCGGATCGAGGGGCCGCAAGTCACCGCGGGAGTCGGAGCGGAGCGCGAGGCGATCTCGTGAGGCCTGGGCGGGCGCAGGCGGCGAACCCGCGGTCTTCGGCGGCTGCCCCGCTTCCCCGCCTCCAGGCGACCTGGCTGCGTCCCGGCCGCTCTCTCCCGCCGCGACACGCCCGCCCCTGGCTGGCTCCGCCTGCTTGCCGGCGTGCGGAGCGGAGGGTTTCGGCAGCGTGTTCTCGTAGCCGGGCCTGGCGTAGCGAGAGCGCGTCTCCTTCTCCACCGTGCTGTTCTGCTCCGCGACGAAGCGGCTGTCCTTGGGTGGGGTCGTGTTCTTCGATGGCGCCACGTCCACGACCTGGCCCTTGACCTTGTTCGGGGGCAGCGGTGGAGGGGTCGGCGTGGCGGGCCGAGCGGTTCCGGTACGAGGCGTCGGCTGTGTGAGCCGCCGATTCGCTTCCCACTCGGCGCCCGACAGCGGCGCGAGCGAGACCGACCGCGGCCTTCCCTGCACTCGTTGCGGCCCGACGATGCTGTCGACGTGGATGACCTGGAGCGCGACGGCGTTGACGAGCAGGGCTATGGCGATCGCGGCAGCGGCCTGCCCCCACCTGTGGGGACGCTTGCGGGCACGGCGCAGGCTGGGGCCAAGGTAACTCACGGGTTTCGCCAATTCTAACCAGGGACGCCCATCTCGCCTTCACCGAAGTAGAAGGCTCTCGGGCTACCATGAGCCCCCGAAGGGTGCCGAGCAAGGGGCCCCCCCGTTGACCATCGGTTGGCGGAGGAGCTAAGAACCGCCCGCTCACCAGCCCCGCTGCCCTCCGCTCCCATGCTCTCAACCAAGGACTCCAACCCAGGCGCGATCCGAACGTTCCGGCGTTGGCTGGCGCCGCTGGCGGCAGGCGTGGCGCTCCTCCTCACCGGCTTCGTCTGGCTCGCCGCCGGCTCCGAGAGCGTCCGGAGCCTCCTGCGCGCCCGGGTCTCCGGCGAGCTGGCTGCGCGCTGTCCCGGAGCGATGCTGGTCGGCGACGTCCGTGTCGATGAGCTCTTCCGCCTCGTCCTTGGGCCCATCGTGATCCCGTCCCGGACGGCCGGAGCACCCCCTCTCCTCGCCATCGACCGGACCACGGTGCGGCCACGCCTGCTGGCGCTGCTGAATGGGCGCGTCGAGGCTACCTCGGTCGCGCTCGACGGCGTGCGGGTCGAGGGCGGGTCGAAAGGGGAAGCGCTCGCCGAGCTGGCACACGCCTGTGATTCTGAGCGGATACGGAGCGCCAACCGCCCCGCCTCCGGTCCCGTTCGGGCGATCACTCTGGCGTTCTCGCGCTCATTCGTGACTTTCGGACAGGCGGCGGACGCGGGGGCACTGGCCGCGGAACTGGGACCGTTTGCAGGACGCGCGACGCTCGGCCGCGACGGCGCGGAGGCGACCGCACGGATCGATTTCCAGATGCCCGTCACCGGTGGCGGCGTGGTGCACGTGCGCTGGGGCGCGGGCCGGGGGGCGCTCGGTGCGAACCTTCGCGGGCTCGTCCCTGCATCGCTCCCGGAGATCTGGCGAGCGCGCCTCCCCATCGACTCCACCGCGGGCACGCTCGACCTCGACGTCGACGCCCCGGCGCTCACGGCGAGCGGCGCGGGCGAAGCCCGCCTCCAGGGCGTCCTCCGCGGACTCGAGCTGCGCTCCGACCGCCTCGCCCCAGGCCTGGTCGGACCCATCACGCTCCGGTTGACCGCGACCGCTCGCTGGGACCTGCGGGCAGGCAGCCTCGAGCTCGACCAGGCCCGGATCGAGCTGGGCGATGGCGCACGCGTGAGTGCTCCGCTGCGCGTGGCGCTCGCCACGCGGCCTGAGCCCTGGATCGAGATGGAGACGGCCGCGAGCGCGCTCGACTGGGATGCCTTGCTCGCGGCTCTCCCACCCGCCCTCGCCCCCCCTCCCGAGGCTCCGGCC
>Ga0299915_10003280_pt1 | contig 11737 bp, 11 predicted proteins | sample RVTome_13_FD_200263 | JGI IMG/M metagenome (GOLD analysis project Ga0299915, IMG submission 200263) | Soil microbial communities from uranium-contaminated site in the Upper Colorado River Basin, Wyoming, United States - RVT92D227 (version 2) ... | reverse complement strand
CGACGTTCGTGGCGCAAGCGCTCCGGGGCACTCCGATCACCGTCTTCGGCGACGGGGCGCAGACGCGTAGCTTCTGCTACGTGGAGGACAACGTGGAGTGCCTGTGGCGGCTGCTCCACTCCACGTATCAGGAGCCGGTGAACGTGGGCACGCCGCAGGAGATGACCATTCTCGAGTTCGCCGAGTGGGTGCGCAGGAGCGTGGGCGCGCGGAGCGAGATCGTCTTCAAGCCGCTTCCGCAGGACGATCCGCGCGTCCGCTGTCCGGACATTTCACGGGCGCGCGAGGTCCTGGGCTGGGAGCCGCAGACGTCCTTCGCGGAAGGGATGCGCAAGTCAATCGCCTGGTTCAAGGATAGAATCGATCGTGGCGAGCTTGCCGCCGCCGTGTAGAACGGGCCGCGTAGCGAGCATTCCATTGAGCGAGCAGGCCGCGCCGCCCATTGCAGGCCCGCAGCGAGTAGGCCGAAGGGCCGTGAACGAGCGAGGAGCTTGCGGCGGCGCGGCCGTTGACGAGCTCGCCGAGCGTAGCGAGGCATTCAAATGGACAAGAAGATCCTGATCACCGGAGGAGCCGGGTTCATCGGCTCCACCATCGCCGATCTGTTCCTGGCGTCGGGCTGGGAGGTGGCGGTGCTCGACGACCTCTCGTCCGGCAAGCGCGAGAACGTGCCAGCCGGGGCGCGCTTCTACCCTTGTGACGTGCGGAGCGCGGCCGCCACCGAGGCGGTGATCCAGGAGAAGCCTTCCGTCGTCTGCCACCACGCGGCGCAGATCGACGTGCGCAAGTCGATGGCGGACCCACGGCACGACTGCGACGTGAACCTGGGGGGCCTCCTCCATCTCATGCAGGCGGCGGCGAAGGCAGGCTCGGTGAAGCAGGTCCTGTTCGCCTCGTCGGGCGGGGCCATCTACGGCGACACCGACCAGGTCCCCACGCGCGAGGATCATCCGGCGCGCCCGCTCTCCCACTACGGAGTGGCCAAGGCCTCCAGCGAGCTCTACCTCGGCGTCTACCGGGCGAACCACGGCATCCCCTACGCAGCCCTGCGCTACGCCAACGTCTACGGCCCTCGCCAGGATCCACACGGGGAGGCCGGGGTGGTCGCCATCTTCTGCGGGCGGCTGCTCGACCGCAAGCCCTGCACCATCAACGGAGAAGGCAGGCAGACCCGCGACTACGTGTACGTGGGCGACGTGGCGCGCGCGAACCTCCTCGCGGCCGAGAGGGGATTCGCCGGAGCGCTCAACGTGGGCACGGGGATCGAGACGGATGTGAACGAGCTGTACGCGAGGCTCGCAGGCGCGGCAGGAGTCGAGGCGCCACCGGTGCACGGCCCGGCCAAGCCCGGCGAGCAGCTGCGATCCTGCATCGATCCGTCCGCCGCACGCGCGGCGCTCGGCTGGGCTCCCGCGATGGCGCTCGACGAGGGACTCTTGCGAACGCTGGAGTACTTCCGCGCCAAGATGAGGTGACGGGCGGCTCGCGCGTCGGGCCCGGAGCGCCGCGACAGCAGACGTCCTGTGCGCGGGCGGGGTCGCCGCGCCCACACCGTCCCCTCGCCTCGCGAGACGTCTCGGTGGTTTACTCGGGCCGGTCCCCCCGCGGCGCGGTGTTCCTCTGCCAGACTTTGCATTTCTCGGTGTCCGCCGTGTCCAGAGCACGGAGGGGGCCGGATGACCCGGCCGCCCGAGAACCCGAGGCAGCCCAATGAGACGAACCGTTGCCCTCACCATCGCCGCGCTCACCGCAGCTTGCGGCGGTAACAAGCCCATCACCGTCGAGGAAGCACGCAGCGCCCTACCGCAGGCCGAGCAGGCCCAGGTGGCGTTGCCGTCGGGAGCCGCGAGCGCGCTCACGGTGTCGAGCAACAGCGCGCTCATCATTTCCAGCGCGACCGATGTCACGGCTCCGGCGGGCAGCGCAGGCTACGCGCACGCGTCCTTCGCGCTGGCGACCCTCGTGAACGGCGGAGTGGGCGCGACGCTGCTCGTCGTCCGGGCCGTCTCGGTCCTGCCGCCGACATCGTGCGAAGGTGACACGTGCACGTGGGGGCCTGGCTCGGGCGCCCTGGAGCTGAACGACTGGCGGCTCACGGTCTCGAAGCGTGATGACCACTACGAGTGGGCTCTCGCCGGCCGTCCGAAGAACAACCAGGCCGTCGGCTTCGTCACGGTGGTCTCCGGCAACGCCTTCCCGACCAGCCAGCCCCTCGTCGGCCACGGTGACCTGCTCGCCGACTTCGACGCGTCCGCCCAGCTCGCGCACTGGTCGGACGACGCGCTCCCGCAAGGGAAGATCACGGCGCAGTACGACACGCGCAGCGGGCGCCAGGTCTCCGCCCAGTTCCTCGGCATGAGGGACGAGACCGTTCCGACGCAGACCGTGAGCGCCGCGTACGCGTACCAGGCCACCGCGGCCGGCGGCGACCTCCAGGTGGCCATCCACAACCTCAGCACGACCGCGGAGCTCACCCTGCGCACGCGTTGGACGAGCACGGGCTCGGGCCGCGGCGATGCCTCCTACACCGACCCGCTCGCGACGTACACGCAGAGCCAGTGCTGGGACGGTCCTGCTTCGACGCCGCCGTTCCTCCTCACGTTCCAGTCGTCGTCGCCGACTCAGCCGGGCGACACCGGCGGTGACCCGACCGTGCTCTGCGCCTTCCCCTCGGCGCAGGCTCCGTCCATCACCACGCCGTAGCGCGGCCACGGGTGCCCCGCTTCGCGGTCATACCGGGCGGACAGGCCTTGGCGCCGCGCCTCGGCCCGTCCGACCCGTCGCGCGAGCGGGGGCTCCTCGCCGACCTCTACGCGCGCCACGCCGCTGCCGTCTTCGGGCGGTGTCGCTGGCTCCTTCGCGACGAGGAGGAGGCCAAGGACGCCACGCAGGAGGTCTTCGCGAAGGCGCTCCGAGCGTTCGGGGAGTTCCGGGAGGCTGCCTCTCCAACGACGTGGCTCTTGCGGATCGCCACGCACCACTGCCTGAACGAGCTGCGAGCGGGAAGGGCGCGGTGGCGGGAGGAGGCGGGTCGCCTCGCCGAGCTCCGGCGCGACGAGGGGGTCGAGCCCGAGCGGCGCGAGCTCGTGCGCGCGCTCCTGGGCCGCGCGGATCCGGAGGAGCAGGAGATCGCGGTCATGTACTACGTGGACGAGCTGACGCAGGTGGAGATCGCGGCGGCGACCGGCCGCAGCCTGCCCACGGTTCGCAAGCGCCTGCGCGCCTTCCTCGCCGCGGCGCGCGGTGCGCTCGCCGAGGCCTTCCCGAACATCTCGCTTCCCGAGGAGGACGAGCTGTGACCTCCCGTTCCCTTGGAGGCCCCGGTCCCGGTTGCTCCGCGACGCGGATGAGGCAGCTCGCCGCGGGCGAGCTCGAGGGGGCCGAACGAGTCCGCCTCCTGGAACACCTGGCCGGCTGCTCCCGCTGCCAGGGGACGCGGCGGGAGATCGCCGAGGAGGAGCGCGCGCTCGCGGCGGCGCTGCCCTTCGAGGACTTCGCGGCCGGCGTCGCCGAGCGGCTGGCGCAGGTCGAGCGGCCGGCTCGGGGCTGGCGCGCGCTGCGGCGCTGGGTGCCTCTCGCGCTGGCCGCGACGCTCGTCGCCGCGGCGGCGCTCCCGATGGTGGCGAGGCTCACGACCCCCCGGCGAGACGAGGGCGTCCGGATCAAGGGCGGACCCACGCTCACCGTTTACTTGCAACAGGCGGGTGGTTCGCGGGTCCTCGAGCCGGGCGAGCCGGTTCCGGCCGGAGCGCGGCTTCGCCTCGTGGTCGCGCCGGCGCAGCGCAAGCACGTGGCCGTGCTTCTCCTCGACTCGGACGGGGTGGCCGTCCTCCACGCCGGTGAGGCCGTGGCGGGCCCCCTGCCGGACGCGTTCGACTGGACCGGCGCGGCCGAGGCCACGGTGGTGGCCGTCCTCGCCGACCAGCCCATCGACGTGGCGGCGCTCGCCGGGCGCCTGGCGAAGGGTGGGGTGGAGGCGGCGCGAACGCCCGGCGCCGAGGTGGTCACGCTGCAGCTCGTCCGGAGATACGGACCGTGAAGATCCGGGACGCGGCCACGGTCATCGCGCTCGCGGCGTCGCTCGCGTCCCCTCCCGCCTTGGCCGCGGAGCGGCGGCTCGCGCTCGTGATCGGCCAACCGGATGGGGGCGCGGGGAGCGTGGTGTTGCGCTATGCCGAGCGCGACGCGCGCCGGATCCACGGCATCCTGATCCGGCTGGGCGGCGTGCTCGGCACGGATGCGCGGCTCCTCCTCTCGCCGGGAGAGACCGAGGTGCGACGCGCGCTGAGCGACCTCGCCGAGCGCAGCCGTGAGGCTGGCGCGAAGGGCGACCGGACGGTGCTGCTCGTCTACTACTCGGGCCACGCCAGGGACGGCGCTCTCCGGCTGCGCGAGAACCGGCTCGAGCTGTCCGAGCTGAAGCGGCTCCTCGAGCTCGCGCCCGCCGACGTGCGTATCGGCCTCATCGACTCCTGCCGCTCGGGCGCCATCACCCGGGCCAAGGGCGTCCGGCGCGCCCCCGCCTTCGAGGTGGCACGTGCCGAAGGACAGCGGGGCCTGGTGCTGGTCACGAGCTCGGGCGCCGACGAGGACTCCCAGGAGTCCGACGCCATCGGCGGCAGCTTCTTCACGCACCACCTCGCCTCGGCTCTCCTGGGCGACGCGGACGCCTCCGGAGATGGCAAGGTGACCCTGGCCGAGGCCTACGCGTACGCGTACGCGAGGACGGTTGCCTCGACCGCAGACACCGCGGCGGGGGTGCAGCACCCGGCGTACCTCTACGACCTGGGAGGCGCCGGGGATGTCGTGCTGACGGAGCTCCCCATCGGCGGCGCGCTCGTGTTTCCGGCTGCGGCCGAGGGCTCGTTCGTCGTGCTCGACGGCACCCATCGCGCGGTGGCCGAGGTGGCGAAGCCAGCTGGCGCGCCACGCAGGCTCGCGCTTCCCGCCGGGCGCTACACGGTGAAGAAGCGCCTGGCCGCGGGAGACGGGCTCCTCGTCCAGGATCTCGAGCTCGCCTCGTCGCCGGTGGAGGTGGACGAGGGGCGCATGGCTCGCGTGCCGCTCACGAAGGACCCGCAGAAGGGATTCGGCGGCTCGCGGTGGTCCCTGCTGGCAGGCCTCGGAGGGCAGCGCTTCTTCGGCCCGTCCGCGGCGAGCGGGCTCTTCCCCTCCGTGGGGCTGGGCGGCCTCGAGCTCATGGTCCGCGACGACCTCGGCCACGGCCTCTCGTGGGGCTTCGACGCAGCGCTGGGCGGCGGCAGCTCCGCGCTGGGGTTCGCGGGCGACACGGTGGCGATGCGCATCGGGGAGCTGTCCGGCGGCGGCTCGATCGGGAAGGACTTCCACGCTGGGCCCGTCACCATCTCCGCGGGCGCGCGGCTCGCTTTCATCTACCTCACGCGGAGCTTCCCGGAGCGTCCGGATCTCCCGTCACAGTACTTCTTCACGTTGACCCCCGGCCTCACCGGCGCGGTCACGTGGGCCTTCTCCGACCGCTTCGCGGCCATGGCGCGGGTGCGAGGTCACTACCTGTTCTACAACGTGGACCGGAACATGAGCCTCGGCTACGCCGAGATGCTCCTCGGGGTCGTCTATGCGTTCGGGAATTAGCGGCGTGATCGTGCTGGCCGTCCTCGCCGGGTGTGGCACGTGGTCGAACGAGGACATCGCCTTCGTCGAGGCGCTCCCGACCTCGCAGGCCTTGAAGGTGGCCTTGCCCGACCCGGCCGCTCAGGCGCTGTGCGCGCCGCCCGGCTCCTCCGAGGTATGGGCCTGGGCCAAGCCGGCCGGCGACGGCATCAACGCGCTCGTGGATCTCCTGCTGAGCTTCGTCGACGTGGTGAAGAGCGTGACACCGTCCGGGCGAGCCGCCGACGCGCGAACGTGGGGACCGTTCGACGATCAGAAGCACCCGGGCAAGGAGGTGCGCGTCAGGATGACGCGAACTCGGGATTCGGACGGCGTCCCCACCTACGCGTACTGGTTCGAAGCTCGGCCCAAGGGCGGGGAGTTCCAGGCGATCCTGGAGGGGAGCTTCCGCGGGGAGTCTGCTCGCGCGGGACGAGGCGAGTTCGCGCTCCGCTTCGACACGCTCCGCGCGCTGGGGATGGACGACCACCCCGACACGGATCCGACCGGCGTGCTCGCCGTGCAGTACGACAAGACGGGCGACCCGCGCACCGTGGGGCTCGACATCCAGTCGAAGACGGGCAGCCTGGCCGCCTTCGACTACGGCTTCGCGGGGTACGCCAGCGGCAACGGCTTCTTCCGCTACGCCTTCACGAACGAGCAGCAGCAGCAGTACGTGGTGGATGCTCACTTCGGCGCGGCTGGCGAAGGGCGCGCAGACGTGACCGTGGTGCTGAGCTCGACGTGGAGCCTCGGCTTCTCGGAGTGCTGGGATGCGGCCGGCTGTGTCACGGACGTCAAGGACCCCAACGCCGGAACGCTCCTGTTCCCGGACGGGCTCAGCAAGCTGTGCCAGGGCGGCCAGTGCCCTTCGGGAGCATGCCCGGCGTTCTGACCCGCCTCTCGCCGTTTCTACCGCGCGCTCGCGGGCCGCTCCGCTTGCGGCGCGCGCTCGGTGAGCAGCTCCGCGTACGCCGCCAGATACGCCTCGGCCATTCGCGTGGGAGAGAGCGTGAGCGCTCGTTCTCGGGCACGCGCGCCGAGTGCCGCGCAGGCGTCGGGCGTTCGGATGAGGCTGGCGAGCATCCTCCGGATCATGGGCGGAGAGTCGGGGTCGACGAAGAGGGCGGCGCCGTCCCAGGTCTCCCGCAGACTGGGTATGTCACCCAGCACCAGCGCGCAGCCCGCCAGCCCGGCCTCCAGCACGCAGAGGCCGGACGGCTCGTAGCGCGCGGGCAGCGCGTAGATCGAGGCGCGCGCCAGGAAGCAGGCTAGCGCGTCTGGCGAGAGACGCCCGAGCTGCCGCGCGCGGCGCGAGCACGCGGAGCGATGCGCGCGGCCGGCGGGGTGCTCGTCGCCGGCGACGAGCACCGGCCAGGGCAGGTCGCGGGCGATGGAGTCGAGCGCGGCGACGTTCTTGGCGGCGTCCGAGAGCCTCCCGGCGGACAGGATCATCGGCTCCTTCTCTCCGGGGCGGAAGAGGGCGGCGGAGCGGCCGTTGGGGATCACGCGCGCGCGCGGGAGCGCGCCGTAGTGCCGCCGCAGAGCCTCGAGCATCCAGCGCGTGGGCGCGACCACCAGGTCCGCCGCGGCCAGCCCGCGAGCGACCTCGCGCTGGTAGCGGTCGAAGCTCGGCGGGGGGCGATCGCGGTGAACCGCCTCGAACCAGGAGAAGACGCACGAGTGAGCGAAGACCAGCCTCGGGACCCCGAACGGAAGCGCGCCATGGGCATAGTCGTTGAGATGGACGATGTCCGGCCGGAGGTGGTCCGCCAGATCGAGGAGCCAGGCGGAGGAGCGCGACACGTCCTCCCACGGGTCTTCCATCCACTCCGGGCGGTCGGCGCTCTCGAAGATCTCGAGCCCCGGAACGCGCCGAGCCTCGGCCCACTGAGCAGGCGAGAGCACGCTCCCCTTGGTGGCCAGCGCCACGCGGGCGCCACGCCCAGCCAGGGCGCCGCTCAGCTCGAGCGCGTAGGCGAACACGCCACGCACGGTGTCGGCCGTCATGAGAACGTTCATGGCCGCCCTCGCCAAGGACCGCCCCGGGTGAGTTCATTCTATCGCGAGCTCGACAGGTGCGCCGCCACAGCGGTGCCGAGTTCACGCCATCGCTCGTCCCAGCCGTCAGCTCTCCTCGGGCGGCTCGTCGTCGCCGGAGGCCCCTGCGAGGTATCGCTCCAGCTCGGCGCTCGCGTGGGCGTGCTCTGCGCTGTCGATGCGGCCGGCTGCGAGCATGCGATCGAGCACGCCGCGCGCGCGCCGCCCAAGCCAGCGCGAGGGATTCCCGAGATCTGCCTTGCGGGGGGCGGGCAGCATCGCGGCGAGCAGCGCGGCCTGGGCGGACGACAGCTCGGCCGCCGGGATCCCGAAGCGCGCTCGCGCTGCGGCTTCCGCCCCGAAGACGCCGATTCCCCACTCGGCGACGTTGAGGTAGAGCGTCAGGATCCGCCGCTTGGAGAGCCGCCGTTCCAGCTTCACCGACAGGATCGCCTCGCGCGCCTTGCGCCAAGCGCTGCGCTCGGTGCCGAGCCAGAGGTTCTTCGCAAGCTGCTGGGTGATGGTCGAGGCACCTCGCAGGGGCCGGCCCGATCGCAGGCTGTCATCCGCGGCCGCGCTGACCTCGTGCCAGTCGAAGGCGCCGTGCGCGTAGAAGCTCGCGTCCTCGGAGACGAGCACCGCCTGCACGAGCCGTTCGGAGATGCGATCGAGGGGAACCCATGCCTGACGCGGCCGGAAGGCGCGACGAGCAGCCGATGCCTCGGCCCGGCGCTGCTCGATGAGGGCAGTCGTCCGAGGGTTCTTCGTCGCGACCAGTGAAGGATCGGGGAGCGCTACCCAGAGGGCCGCCACGGTCGCGGCGAGCACGCCGGCGGTGACGACCACCATGAAGAGGATGCGGCGCACGGCTGCAGCTTACTACGCGCCGCCATCCAGCTCGCGCGAGGCTTCACACAGGAGCTCGCTGCGGGTCTGCAATGCGCGGCGCAGCCTGCTTCACGCGGAAACTGGTGAACGGCTGCGCCGCGCAAGCTCCTCGCTCGCTTACGGCCCTTCGGCACCATCCGCTCGAGCGCGGCGGGGGCGGTGTGCTGGCGGCGGCGCGCGCACGTTCGGCCGACGGGCCCTTTTGGTTCCTTGACCCGACCGGGAGCCGCCGGTAAGCGGGGCAGCTCCTGAATGCTTCTCCGAGGCCAGTTCGAGGCCGGGAGGGAAAACCCATGGCAGACGTGAAGAAATACGCGGAACGCGATTTCTCGAAGGTGCGCGGCCTCAGCGGCATCTCGGACAACCAGATCGCCGAGCACCTCAAGCTCTACGCGGGCTACGTGAAACGCACCAACGCGCTCACCGAGAAGCTCTTCGGCCTGTGCACCGACGGAAAGGCGTCCGGCGCGGACCCGGTTTACGCGGAGCTCACGCGCCGCATGGGGTTCGAGTACAACGGGATGATCCTGCACGAGTATTACTTCGGGAACATGAGCGGCGGGGCGCAAGCCGAGCCACCCTCGGGCGGCAAGCTCAAGAAGGCGATCGAGTCCGCCTTCGGTGGGAAGTTCGACAGCTGGCTCGCTGACTTCCGTGCCATCGCCACCATGCCGGGCGTGGGCTGGGCGATCACCTATCAGGATCCGAGCACCGGCTGGCTCTCCAACCACTGGGTCACCCTGCACAACGACGGCAATCCGGCGGGCTACGCTCCCATCCTCGTCATGGACGGCTGGGAGCATGCCTTCATGCGCGACTACCAGGCCACCGAGCGGGCGAAGTACGTGGACGCCTTCTTCAAGAACATCGACTGGGAGGCTTGCGAGAAGCGGCTCAAGTAGCGCGTCCGCTGACCCCGGTGCCCGCCGTCCGCCCAGCGATCCGCCCATGGGCCCGCTCGTCCCATCTGCCCGCCGCGGCGCCATCCTGAGGAAGCTCCTCGCCTGGTGGAACGCCGGCCATCGCGACCTGCCATGGCGGTTCCCGCAGGGCACCGCGGATCCGTATCGGGTGTGGGTGGCGGAGGTCATCCTCCAGCAGACGCGGGTGGTCACGGCGATCCCGTACTACCGGAGGTTCCTCGGGCGCTTCCCCTCGCTCGCGGACCTGGCGGCGGCCAGCGAGGAGGAGGTGCTCGAGCTCTGGAGCGGGCTCGGGTACTACGCGCGTGCCCGGCGCCTGCACGCGGCAGCGCGAGAGGCGCTGGCGCGCCACGGCGGGCTGCCCGCGTCGTACGGCGCGCTCCTGGCGCTGCCAGGCTTCGGGCGCTACACCGCCGGGGCCGTGGCGAGCATCGCGTTCGCGCAGCGGACGCCGTGCGTGGACGGCAACGTGGTGCGCGTCCTGTCGCGCCTGTTCCTCGTCGAGGGGGGGCCGCGAGCGGTCCGCGAGCGCGTATGGGCGCTCGCTGGTGAGCTCGTCCCGCGCGACCTTCCCGGGGATTTCAACCAGGCGCTCATGGAGCTGGGCGAGACCGTGTGCGGCAAGCTACCTCGCTGCGAGCGCTGCCCCGTGACGCGGCTCTGCGCCGCGCAGCGCGCTGGGCGCGAGCGCGCGATTCCGGCCGCGCCGGTGCCTCGCGCGCGCCAGCGCCTCGAGATGGCCTGCGCGGTGGTGGCGCGCCGGGACTCGCTGCTCCTCGCGCGCCGTCCATCTGGCGGCCTCTTCGGCGGGCTCTGGGAGCTGCCGAGCGTGGTGGTCGGCCCCGAGGAGGACGGGCGCTGCTCGCTTCGCGACAGCCTGTGGCAACGATTCGCGTTCCGCGTCGCCCCGCGGGAGGAGCTCGCCACCGTGGAACGTACGCTCACGCATCGCGAGCTCCGCCTCGTCGCCTATCGCTGCAAGGCCAGCGTGGCGACGCTGCCCCAGGGCGCACCGCTTCGCATGGTCAGGCGCGACGCGATCGGCGAGGTGGCCCTCTCGAGCGCCATGCGCGCGCTGCTCGACGAGCTCGTTCCATGGTGCTGCGCACGAGGTCGTTTCGGATCGCGCGATTCGCTCGTGCGATAGCCATGCCGGCCACGGTGATGACCCTGGCCGAGGTTCCGACCAAGCCGAGCGTTCGGGCGAGCCTGCGCTCCACGGAGATGGTATTCCTTCCGAAGCGGAGCGCCGAACCGGGCCGCTGCCAAATCCGCCCGAAAACCCTTGACACGAGAAGGTGCCCCCGTATAATTCGCGCCCTTTCACCGGGAAGGGCATCTGTCGTTTCGGGCGCCCTCCTGAGCCACACCAGGGCGTTTTCATTAAGGGAAAACTTCTTCCTCATGCCGACGATCAGCCAGCTTGTGCGGCAGGGCCGCGAGCAGCTCCAGACGAAGAAAAAGGCTCCCGCGCTCAAGGAGTCGCCGCAGAAGCGTGGCGTCTGCACGCGCGTCTACACCACCACGCCGAAGAAGCCGAACTCGGCGCTGAGGAAGGTGGCGCGCGTCCGGCTCACCAACGGCTTCGAGGTGACGAGCTACATCCCGGGCGTCGGCCACAATCTCCAGGAACACTCGGTGGTCCTCATCCGGGGAGGCCGTGTGAAGGATCTCCCCGGCGTGCGCTATCACATCATTCGCGGGACGCTCGACGCGGTCGGCGTCCAGGGCCGTAAGCAGGGCCGGTCCAAGTACGGCGCCAAGCGCCCCAGCTAGCGGCAAGGAAGAGCCGATGCCTCGTCGTCGCGAAGTCGAGAAACGCAGGATCCTGCCCGATCCGAAGTTCCAGGACCGGCTGGTGGCGAAGTTCGTGAACAACCTGATGCGCAAGGGCAAGAAGTCGGTGGGTGAGAGGATCATCTACGGCGCCTTCGATCAGGTCGAGCAGCGGCTCAAGGACGACCCGCTCAAGATCTTCAAGAAGGCCCTCGAGAACGTGAAGCCGGTGGTCGAGGTGAAGAGCAGGCGCGTGGGCGGTGCCACCTATCAGGTGCCGGTCGAGGTCCGCCAGGATCGTCGCGTCGCGCTCGCCATGCGCTGGCTCATCGACTACTCGAAGGCGCGCGGCGAGAAGACGATGGTCGAGAAGCTCGCTGGAGAGATCATGGATGCGGCCTCGAACCGAGGCAACGCCGTGAAGAAGCGGGAAGACACGCACAAGATGGCGGAGGCGAACAAGGCCTTCGCGCATTACA
>Ga0299915_10003279_pt1 | contig 11738 bp, 11 predicted proteins | sample RVTome_13_FD_200263 | JGI IMG/M metagenome (GOLD analysis project Ga0299915, IMG submission 200263) | Soil microbial communities from uranium-contaminated site in the Upper Colorado River Basin, Wyoming, United States - RVT92D227 (version 2) ... | reverse complement strand
AGAAGAACAAACCTGAGGTAAAACACTGTAATCATTATGATTTATACAAAATTACTCATTATTACTATCGGCTGTTGAACTTGGTATTATGAAATAATGACTGTTTTCAGAATTCTTCAACAGCCTAGGATTCATAATTTTTTATTCATAATTACAATATGTAAAAATTGTACTAGGTGTTTAAATAGTTTAATTTAAACAACCAGTATTTGTATTTTTACAGTTTGATAATATTTTCTTAAAATAGGAATTTGAATATTACGAAAGATATTAAGATTAGAGCAAAAGCAAATCTTACTCCTGATGAAAGTTTTCCATCCATCATAAAGCCGCCTAGTAGTCCACCACCTGTGCTTTGAACAAGTACAAATATGTAAAAAACCTCTTTTATTGATTGTGGACTTACCTTTGTTATTCCGAAATTTAAATTTCCTATGTTTCCTCCTGTTGGCATTTTGCCTTGTAAGTCAAATATTGCCTGAAAAATTGTTTTGTCAATTATTAGTATTACTGCAAGGAAGACAAAGAAACTTATGAATATGACCATTGCGTATAGTGACATTTCTGCTCTTCTTTGTTCTTCTACTAGTTTTACTTGGTCTATTTCTCTTGCTGCTGCTTCAAAAACTGTTGCTGTGTTTCCTCCTATTTCTAGTGATTTGTTTATTGTTATTACTATTCTTTGGATTGCAGGTGTGCTGACTCTTTTTGCGAAGTTTTCAAGTGCTTCGTCTACTGGTAGTCCCCATGTTAGTTGGGATGCCATCATTTCTAGCTCTGGTGTAAGATCTCCGTGTTCTCCTTTTGAAGATGTTATTATTGCATCAAAGATTGTCATTCCTGATGCGGTAGAACTACTTATTTCTCTTAGAAAATCTGGTAGTTGATTCTCTATTAGTTTTTTCTTTTTAGCTTTTGTATGATTGTAAAAACCTATTGGTCCTATTGCTGTTATTAATCCAAATGTTATGAAATCTATTCCTGTTAATATGTTACCTGATATTTTTACTGCTCCTGCATATATTAAAATTCCTATGAAAAATAGTATTATTGATAGTGTAAGTGATATGGCTAATAGTATCAAAATTTTTCTGTCTTTTCCATAATATCTATTTAAACTATATTTTTTGGTGAGGATTGGAAGTTTCATATCGTCTCCCCCATTCCTGATCTCATCATTACATAGAAGCCAAAGTATGCCATAGGTAAAATCAAAAGTGCTATTATGTACATGAAGGTAAACGATATTCCACTTGAACTTGTCATTCCCATAACAGATATTATTATTACAAGAAATAGTGGGAATGCTATTACTGTTGTAACAAATGCTTCTGCCATTATTGCTAGGCTTTCAAGGTTTCTTTTTCTGTCTACTAGATCTGTTCTCATGTATTTTTCTACGCATCTTTCAAGATATGGTCCTAGTTGGCTTCCTGATTGTATTGTTGCAAGTATTCCTTGTACAAAATCTTTAAATTTATTTGAAGGTGATATTCTAATTGCGTTTTGTAGTGCTGTTATTGTATCTACACCCATCATGTTTATTTCTGTAGCTATTTTTTTTGCTTCTTTTTGTATTTCACCATATAGTTCTACTTTTGATAATGCTTCAAAGATTTCAGAGGGTGATATTCCTGCTACAGACATTGTGTTTATAAAATTTGTAGCGTAGGGTATGTATCTATCTATTTTTTTTCCTCTGGATTTGGCTTTTGATTTTGGTAGACTTATGTAGTATATGCCTATTACAAAAGGAACTAAGCAAGATAATATCAGCATTAAAAGAGAAGTAATATTATTTGGTATTATTAAGTAAAGAATTAATAGTGATATAAAAGTTGATATAAAACCTAGTATTATGTTCATTAGGACCATTGAGTAGTATTCTTGAAATACCATTGGTATATCTGCTTTTTCAAGTAAGTTATTTTTTCTTATGTCAACTATATTATATTTTTCAAAGATGTTTGAAAAAAGTCTTCTACAAAACCTTGTATAGTTTGTAGATTTCACTTTATAATTTCCTCCTTTGCTTTTTTTAGTATGTCATTAGGATATCTTGAATATTGGTTTATGACTTTCCATACTTCTATGTAGTCTCTTATGTTTTTTTCTTTCATCCAGCGCAATATCAGTTTTCTGTTTTCTAGTTCCTTTTCTAGTTGTTCTTCTGTCCAATCGCATTGTAGTCTTATGTTATTTAGTATTTTGCTGCTGCCACTTGATTCGAATCGGTCATCTGTTTTTGATATCCATTTGTAGGGTTCCATGAAAATAAGTTGGTTTGTATCTGAATCTAGTTTTACTATTTCTGTTATACTAGTCGTTCTTCTAACCATTTTTCCGTTTATGTCTACTGCGTTTTGGAAAACTATTATGTCTAATGATGTAAGTAGTGTACGTGGAAGATTTATTGGTGGGTTTTCAAGTCTTTGTATAAGTGTGTGTATGTCGCTTGCGTGAACTGTTGCATATGATGTATGTCCTGTTGCCATCGCTTGAAACAGGCTATATGCTTCTTTTCCACGAACCTCTCCTACCATTACTACTTTTGGTCTTTGACGTAGTGCAGCGCGTATTAGGTCAAACATGTCTATGTCTTTACCTGTTTTTTCATCGCTGGCTGTGAATCCTTGACGTGTGGTTCCTGCTATCCAGTTTTTATGTGGTAAATTAATTTCACGTGTATCTTCTATTGTTACTATTTTGTGTTGTTCTGGTATGAAAATTGATAGTGCATTTAAGGCAGTTGTTTTTCCACTTGCTGTTCCTCCACAAAATAGTATTGATGCGCCTTTTTCTATTGCCAACCAAAAGTAGGCGGCCATGTCAAGTGAAATTGATTGAAAACTAATCAAGTCTATTGGTGTTAGTGGGTTTTCTTTGAATTTACGTATAGTAAAAGTTGATGGTTTTGTAACAGTTCTTGCAAGTGTTGTCTGTAGACGTGACCCATCTGGTAGTTTTCCATCTACTATTGGTGAATAGATACTTATTTGTTTGCCACATATTTGTGCGAGACGTACGACAAAACTGTTTAATTCTTTTTCTTCATCAAATTTTATATTTGTTGTTATTGCATCATATTTTTTATGATAAATAAATATTGGTATTTGATGTCCATCACATGATATATCTTCTATTCCTTCGTCTTTCATTATTATATCTATTTTGTTGTATCCTAGAAAATCTCTGAAGAGATGATAATAAATTTTTTCCTTGATCTTTTTTTCTTCTTCGGTTAATTCGTGTTTGGTTTTTTTGATTGTTTTTTTATCTTTTGTTTTTGAAAATGTTTTTGATTTATCCTTTTTTTCAGTTGTCTTTTTAAAAAAGAACGGTTTTTTTTCTTTTGTTTTATCTTCATCTATTTTAATTATTGTTCTTCTATTAAAATCAATATCATTATCTATTACTATTTGATCTAATGTTTCTTGTAAAAATTTATTTTTTTCTTCTTCAGTCATATTGGCAGCGTTTACATCTGCAAGCATTTTGAATAAGTGGGTGAGTTCTGTTTTGATATCTTTTTCAACTTCTGTTAAAACAGGTTCTGTAATTTCATAGAAATATACTTTGCTACTTTTATCTTGTAGTATTCTTCTGGTTGCTAGTCCATTATATCCAAAACCTTTTTTTTCTTCTATTACCTCGCAGTTTTTTTTATCAAAGTATAGTTTCTTTATTATTGGAGCTTTTTGTAGTAGTCCTTTTGGTTCATCTTTTTTTTCTTTTGTTTGTCTTATTTTTTCTTTTGGTTTTTCTTGTATAGTTTTAGTTTGTGGTTTTTGATTTATTATCTCGGTTTCTACTGTTTCTTGTTCTTGTATTATTTTTTTTTCTTGTACTTTATTTAATAATCCCATATTTTATCACTTTTTATTGTATTTGTTCAAAACTTTTTCATATAATTCAAAATCTTTTGATTGAATAAATTCGATTATTATGTCTTCTGGGAGTTTTTCTAAAAGATTATCAACTATTCTTAGAGCTTGTCCTATTTCTTCATCTGAAAGATCGATATCTGCTAGTTCTGGTTTATTTGTTTTTGTTGGTTTTTGTGTTTTTGTATCTATTTTAAATCCGGTTTTTTTCTCTTGTTCTGCTAGTAGTACTTGTTGTTCCTCTTTTTCTCTTGCTTTCTTACTTATTATATCTTCTATTTTTTGTTGTCTAACTAGTATTTTTTCTTCTTCCTGTTGTTCTTTTAGCATCTTTTTTATTTCTTGTTCTCTGAGTAGTTTTTCTTCTTCTATTTTTTTTATTTTTTCCTGTCTTTCTAATTCTATTTGTAGTTGTTTTTCTAATACTCTTTTTTCTTTCTCTTGTCTTTTTTGTTCTATTCTAAGTTGTTTTTCTTTTATTTTATTTTCTTTTTCTAGTTGTCTCTGTTTTATTTTATTTAGTTTTTCTAGTTCTTTTTCTTCTTCTTCTTTCTTTTTAAGGTCCTCTTCTTTTTCTTTTGCTAATCTTTGCATTTCTTCTAGTTCATGTTTTTTTCTTTCTAGTTCTTGTTTGGTTTTCTCTAAATCTATTTCTGAGAGTCTTACGTCTTTTGTTTTAGTTTGTGGTTTTTGTTTTATTATCTCGGTTTCTATTGTTTCTTGTTTTTGTATTTTCTTTTGTTCTTGTGCTTTTTGTAATAATCCCATGTATTATCACTTTTTATTGTATCTATTTAAAACTCTTTCATATATTTCAAAATCTTTTGATTGAATAAATTCGGTTATTAGTTCTTCTGGGAGTTTTTCTAAAAGATTGTCAACTATCCTTAGGGCTTGTCCTACTTCTTTGTCTAAAAAATCTATATTTGCTAGTTCTGGTTTATTTGTTTTTGTTGGTTTTTGTGTTTTTATTTCTATTTTAGGTTCTAATTTTTTCTCTTGTTCTTTTATTTTTTCTTCTATTTTTTCTTGTTCTGCTAGTAGTGCTTGTTGTTCCTCTTTTTCTCTTGCTCTTTTATTTGTTATTTCTTCTATTTTTTGTTGTCTAGCTAGTAGTTTTTTTTCTTCCTCTTGTTCTTTTAGCATCTTTTTTATTTCTTGTTCTCTTAGTAGTTTTTCTTCTTCGATTTTTTTTAATTTTTCCTGTCTTTCTGATTCTATTTGTAGTTGTTTTTCTAATATTCTTTTTTCTTTTTCTTGTTTTTCTAATTTTATTTGTAGTTGTTTTTCTTTTATTTTATTTTCTTTTTCTAGTTTTTTTTGTTCTAATAATTGTTGTTTTTCTTTTATTTTATTTTCTTTTTCTAGTTGTTTCTGTCTTATTTTATTTAGTTTTTCTAGTTTTTTTTCTTCTTCTTCTTTCCTTTTGAGTTCTTCTTCTTTTTCTTTTGCTAGTCTTTGCATTTCTTCTAGTTCATGTTTTTTTCTTTCTAGTTCTTGTTTTGCTCTCTCTAAATCTGTTTGTTCGATTGTTACATATTTTGTTTTTTGTGTTGTTGTTTGTTTTTGTGTTGTTGTTTGATTTGGATTTCTATTTATTTTTATACCTAATCTAGCTAGTAAATTTGGATTATTATCGATTTTTTCTACAAAATCTATATTTTCGTTAGTTAAAGGTTCATCAAAAGAAGTTATTTGATTTGAAAGTGGTGTTAGGTTATTTGTTTGTATATTCTGATTAAAAGATGGACCTCTTTCCAGTTCAAATAATGAATCGTTTTTTTCAAAAGTAGTTTGTATAGTTTCTGGTTGGAATAAAGACTTTTTTGGTGTCCTAGACCATAGTTCTCTTATCTGAGTTAGTGTAGTTTTTTCTATTGATTCTTCTTTGTTATTGGTTTGTAGTTCATGTTTTTTGATTAATTCATCTATTTTGCTTGTGGTATCTAGGTGTAGATCTATGAATGTAGGAGTTTCCGTAGGTGTTTCTGGTTCTGTTTTTTGTTTAGTTTTATTGCTTGGTTTTGAATTAAATTTTATTTTTTTTGTTGTTAGGTTTGTAAAAAATCCCATTTCAGATAAAAGTATTTGTATTTTGTAATTTATAGGCTTAAGCTTCACATCCCATTCTTTTTTCTGCATTCTAACCAAATCTCCCATCTGGATTTAGTAGATGCGCTACATTAACAACTTTCTATGAGGCATCCCAATTTTTCGTATATGTGAACTATTATTAATTTAATAAAAGTTTCTATAAACTCAATTATATTGTTTTATGGCATTGAATGTTTGATCTTTGAAGTGCTTGGAATATACTACGAATGGTTGTTCGAATGGGTATGAATGGGTACGAATGAGTGCAAGTGATGGGTCTGAATGGGTGCCAATGATTTTTTGAATGGGTGGCAATGATTGTTTGAATGAGTGCTAATGGCAGATGCGTATGGGTTGCCAATGGGTAGATGTGAATGGGTTTCCAATTTCGTAAAATATTTACTATAGTAAATATTTTAAAAAACAAAATAAAAATATTAAATAATATTTTTTACTTGTAATATATATTTGTGCAAAATGCAAATTTACTTTATTGTTATTATACCAGACAACCTTTAAATAACAAATGTTACAAAGGTTATCAGTATAACATTGTAGATATAGTAGAATAGTATTGATTTTTAATCCGGGAGATTAAATTTCAAAAACTATAAATATCAAACATCATATCTACAGGTTTAACTCGAACATATATATATGTAGGAGAGTATGGGAAAATATGAAAGCAAATAGAAAATTTAAGGAAGAAAAAGCAGTATCAGCTGTTATTGGAGTTATTTTAATGGTCGCAATAACAGTTGCAATCGCAGCAACAGTATATGTCTATGTTAGTGGAATGCTCGGTGGTGGAGCTCAAAAAGCCCCAAGTATGGCATTTAACAGAATAACTTCTGGGACTAAGGGATTAACACTCGTAAGTGCAGATGCTGGTTTACTGTGGAGTGATTTCGCGATTCTGCAAAATGGGACTATAACTTTGGCAACAACTCCTGTTGCTACTAGTGTCCTTGCAGGACAGTTTATTGCACTCCAAGGAAATTCTGTCGGTACTATAACTATAAGACACACACCAACAAACACATTGATGGGTACCTGGACCTGGGCGTAATAAAATCAAAAATATAAATTAATCAACCCATCTTTTTTTTTATTTTTTTTTTAATAATTTAGAATATTATTTTAACAAAAGTGAAATTACATAATTAGGTGAAAAATATGGAAAATATTAATTGTACTCTAGAGGAGTACAAAATGTTAAAATTAAATTTACATAGAGACCTTGTTAATTGCTATAAAAAATATCAAAATCAGGTAGGAATAATATCAATTATTGGATTATTTGAAATAGTAAAACAAGAATTAATACAGATTCACAAAAACGAATAAAGAAAATGTAGATGAAAAAAAATAAGTGAAAAATGAACAGGATAATTTCAATTTTTTAATTTGTTTTTTATAACATTTTTTTAACAAAAACTTTTAAACCACAAAACAAGATATAAAGTCTGGTTGCCGTATAACCCATTATTTTATCCACATTTTCATTTTCAGGATCATCCATTTTATACTCCTCATTGAACATGAATCCTGTGGTTCTATAAAATTTTCGCTGACCTGTATTACTCCTATGTTTTTCAGTTCATTCTCAGCTCATAAAGATTTAGCCGAGACGATGATGTCCGGTGCTGGAAGATGTTGTCCCGGCATTACCTCAGCTTTCCGGCTCATTCTCGGTATTTATAAACTTGAGGCGGTACCAGTATTTGTAAACTAAGACCCTAAAAAAGCACATTAATTTATATGGAGAATATTAATAGGCTAAATTTGAGGGTTATTTTCATGCCGAAAAATGCTGGACTTTTATTACTCATGCCAGCTCATAACACCACATTCGCCCCGCTTCATCCAGCGTTTATTGCCCAATAAACTGTTTATATAGCTGAGTTCTTGTCTGCTGGCATTGTAGGTGTCTTTCTCAAAGATAAACCCATTACAAAGAGAACTTTATAAACAACTAGTTGTTTTAGAAATTATTAAACAAGGATGGGATAAAATATGACATCAAACGAACTCTTAGACATAGTAGCATTCATAATTTTCATCATATGTATAATAATCTATACTGTAGGGTTGATATATAAAATCAAAAAACCTAAATGGGGTGAAAGAGGATTTTTAAACATAATATATGGACTATGGGTTAAAAGAGTAGTTGATGAAAAAGAAACACTCCTAGCAGTTCAGACAATGAGAAATCTAATCATGGCAATAACTTTTCTTTCATCATCAATGCTTCTACTCCTAGGATTACTATTACAGAGCCCCAATATACAATCCAATCAACTCATCAATCCCTCTACAACCTCAACAGGGATATTCGCACAATATAAACTACAACTCTTTGTAGCAGTCATAGTTTTTTCAGTATCAATGTTTTTATTATCCTTAAGGCAAATGGTACGATTCACAATATTAATTGGTACCCCAAATGAATCATTTGAAAATATTTCAAAAGAGTATCTATTATCGACACATAATAAAACAACAAATGAAGAAAAAATCCGCTATCATATTAATCCAGATATACTAAAAAGAGACGTGTTTTTAAAGGCAATGAATCGATTCACTTTTGGAATTAGAGCAGTATTTTATGGTATAGTCATAACATTATGGTTCGTCAATGCTTATGCATTCATTGTAGGTACCATCAGCCTAACCATATTTCTTGTTGCATATCATGAGGTTGAACCTAGTCCTCATGAAGAATTACCCTTATAACCTAAACAAAAGATTATGAGCCTACTTATGATTCCGATTTTATTATGGTGTCCATCGGCCTAGTAAATATACCTGGTAAATTTGTTCTTGCGCCTCTTTCTGGAGTAAGCTGTACAGCATTCCGCTTATTATGCAAAGAAAACGGTGCAAACCTAATCTACACTCAAATGATAGATGCAGATATCATTAACGAAAAAAATCATGATGAACTAAAAGAATTCCTAAACATTCAACCACAGGAACATCCAATCACTGTCCAGATTATTGTAAATAATAAAAAAAGTCTTGTAGACGCAGTAAAAAAAGTTGAACCATTTGCAGACATAATTGATCTAAATATAGGCTGCATCGAAGATGATTATCTAACAAAAAAAACAGGAGCTTATCTACTCAAAGATTTACCATACACAATAGATTTGTTTTCCTCAATGATAGATGCAACAAATAAACCAATTACTGCAAAAATCCGTATAGGCTGGGATGCACAAAATATTAACGCAGTAAAACTAACACAACTACTAGAGGAAGCAGGAGCATCAGCAGTCTGTATTCATGGCAGAACAGCACAACAGAAATATGCAGGAAAAGTAAATTGGACGATTATGAAACAAGTAAAAGAAAAAACAAGGATACCCATAATAGCCAATGGTGATATAGATAGCATCGACGCAGGTCTCATGTTGCTATCAAAAACCAACTGTGATCTAGTAATGATAGGTAGGGAAGCTATGCATCGCCCCTGGGTTTTTTCCCAAAAAACTGTTGATATAAAAGAACAAATTTTTCGTTTCATAGAATTATATACACAGTATGAAAAAAGGCAATCAGTCCAAGAAGTAGCAGACCATGTATTCTGGATGCTTAGAGATTATGAAACCGTGGAGGATACAAAAAAGATTCATCTACTAAGGACTATACCACAAATTAAACGTTATGTAAGTAGACTACCTTAATATATTATCTAAAACTTGGATGATTAAAAGTTAAAAATAATCATCATTTTAATAACATTGAATCTGATATCATCAAAACTATGATAGAAACAGCAACCCTGTTAGACATTTTAAGATTCATCATTGGAGTCTTAGTACTATCATATGCATCCTATACAGATATCAAAACCAGAACTGCATCAGGATTATTATGGATCATAATGAGCCTTATAGGATTAATATTGCTACTAATCCAATATTTAACAATAGGTTTTGAAAACATAATGGCTCTCATTTTCATACCAATAATGATAGGCTTTGTATACCTATTATTTCAAATGCGCCTACTATTTGGCGGAGCAGATGCAAAAGCAATAATGGCAATAACAATACTACTACCACTACAACCAAAAATATATCAAATACCAATATGGGGACAATCATTTATGCCAGCATCATGGACTGTTTTTGTAAACTCACTAATAATTTTCTTATTCATACCAATATTCTTACTAATCTACAACCTAACACAAAGAAACATAAAACTACCACATGCACTACTCGGATACAAAATGAAAATACAAAAAGCAAAAGAAAAATTTGTATGGCCACTAGAAAAAATACAAGATAGAAAAACAAAACTAATCATCAGACCAAAAGAATTTGACACACAAGAAGAATATAAAGAATTTGAAAAACAAGGAATCACAGAAATATGGGTTACACCAAAAATACCATTTATGATACCACTACTATTAGGCTTTATATGCACATTTATTTTTGGTGATATTTTATATACTATAATGAGCCTATTTATCTAAAAAATCAAATACTAGTTTTTATTTAACCAATAAAAACCCTAATGATAATTATGACTAAAAAAGACTACTATGAAACACTAGGAATAGAAAAAAATGCGTCTAAAGCAGACATAAAAAAAGCATACCGTAAACTAGCATTAAAATATCATCCAGATAAAAACCCTGATAAAGATTCAGCAGAAAAATTCAAAGAAATCTCTGAAGCATATGCAGTACTATATGATGATGAAAAAAGACAATTATACGATTCGTATGGGCATTCTGGAATAGACGAACAATATAGCCAAGAAGACATATTCCGAAGCGCAGACTTTGGAGATATATTCAGTGGCAAAGGCTTTGATTTTAACATAAATGATATATTTGAAAGATTTTTTGGACAGGGGATGAGAGGTTTTAACCGTAGAGGTTCCACATATACAAATACACGTGGATCAGATTTAAGATACGATATAGAAATAAGTCTAGAGCAAGCATACAAAGGAGTTGAAACAACAATACGTGTACCAAGAACAGAAACATGCGACAACTGCAATGGAACTGGAGCAAAACCAGGGACAAGCAAAAAAACATGCCCGCAGTGTAAAGGCTCTGGTCAGATTAGACAAACCAGGCGTACTGCTTTTGGAATGTTTACACAAGTATCAACGTGTAACCGCTGCCAAGGACAAGGAACAATACTAGAGACACCATGCCTAGAATGCAGAGGAAGCGGACTAGTTCAAAAAACACGTAGTATAGAACTAAAAATCCCATCAGGTGTAGATGATGGATCCCAACTAAGACTAGCAGGTGAAGGAGAAGCAGCAACAGGCGGCATAGGAGACTTATACATAGTAATACATGTTAAAAAACACCCACGTTTCAAAAGACGAAAAAATGATTTACTTATAATAGAAAACATAAACTTTGTAGATGCAACACTAGGAACAAGAATAAATGTGGAAACACTCTCCGGAAAACAAGAAACACTAAGGATACCTGAAGGAACTCAAAATGGGGAGATATTTAAGATAAAAAACGCAGGAATGCCAAACCTAAATAAAAGAAACACAGGAGATCTATATGTAGAAATACATATACAAACACCAAAGAACCTATCATACAACGCAAGAAGACTACTAGAAGAACTAAAAGATGAATTTAAAAGATAATCTAGTAAAAGCCATTAGTTTTTGGACAAATTAATAAACTAGGATTCAATTACATCCCTAGGATGAGATGTATGAAATCAGAAAAGTCAGCGAAAATTAAGGAAAGAGAGTTAA
>Ga0299915_10003278_pt1 | contig 11743 bp, 10 predicted proteins | sample RVTome_13_FD_200263 | JGI IMG/M metagenome (GOLD analysis project Ga0299915, IMG submission 200263) | Soil microbial communities from uranium-contaminated site in the Upper Colorado River Basin, Wyoming, United States - RVT92D227 (version 2) ... | reverse complement strand
ATCCCCAATATCAGTAAATATCAGATCAACATCGGCCGATTCCGTGGGCTTGACTCCTAATGAAGTGCAGAAACAACTATCATAAGGATTGGTGCAGCTGAGACCAATAAGCACAGTATTTTTCCTTTTGGAAACATAGTAAGGATCTTCGTATGAGTCAGTAAACACCTTGTCTATTATGGCCATAGCTCTGGCATCACAGGGGCGAATACCAAAAAGGATTCGTTTCTGCTGATCTTGTGATAGTTCTAGGTGGTAACCATCAGTATCCTTCTGGAAGCTGAACATTTTCTCCATGGCGGGGAGAAAACTAGACTTAGCCGGGATGACTGTATTTCTGTACCACTCGAAAAAGCCGGTGTCTTTCCCATCCCACTTAGCCATCTCGGTAACGCCTTTGTCTTTGGATGGAACAAATACAATCAATTCGCGACTCCATCCCTCAAGGAGCTTCCCTATGTCTTTTTTGTTGATCTTCTTAGTAGTCACCTTGGCCCTCTTTTATCTAATTAAATCTTCAGCCTCTTCATATTCGTAAGCAGTCATTAGAGGTGGTGCATTTTTGTCCGTTCCTGCCTCATAATTGAACATTTCATTAACAAGCCCGCACATCTTCTTTGTTAGGCTTCTTAACGGGATATTGACCGGACAAACACGCTCGCATTCGCCGCAATCAGTGCATCTTCCAGCTACATGTATATTTCTAATTATCTGAAAGATGAGATTATCCTGCCACTGCGGAACTGATGATACCCATTGTGGCTGGGACTCCTCAACAAAGCACCGCTCACAAAAACAAGCCGGGCAGACCTGGCGACACGCATAGCACCGGATGCAGCGCCTGAGCTGTTCTTTCCAGAATGCCCATCTCTGTTCCGGGGCCATATCTTCCAGTTCCTTAATCTTCTTCCGGCTCAACTCCCTATCACCAACCGCGGCAATTGGTTCACCAACAAGGGTATCATATTCCTGAGGGGTGGGAGACTCACAGCCAAGGCAGTGTTCAAAGAAGACTTCCTTTATGGGGAACTCTTTTTTCTCTCCACCAACAGTTATTGCTACCTTTTCTCCTTGGAGGGCAATGTCATCAATTTCATCTCTGTCTTTGCCCACCAACTTTTCTACCTTCACTATATCAATCAACCCAGAACAAGGAACACCAATAATTACGACATCCTCTCTGATAACCTGATTATCCTGTATAAGACTGACAATGGAGCGACTATCGCAACCTTTAGCAACTAGGCCAATCCGTCCTGGAACCTCAGTTAAGAATTTCGCTAGATTATTTACTATAAATGGGTTAATTACTAAAGAGGCAACTTCCTCTTTCTCTTTGGTAATTAAAGGAGTAGTGCTGAATTTCAGACTCCCCGAGGCAAAGCCAACTATATAGTCGACCTTTTCCTCTTCTAGCAGTTTTCTAGCCTCTTTCCGTAGCTCTTGTTCCATATTACTGCCCCTCTTCAGCAAATAACTTATTAGGTCCGATTTCTTCTATATCTTTGGTTATATCGGCAACTATTTGGGCAAACTTGGCACCTTCTGATGCTGACACCCAACTAGCCTGAACCCGCTCTTCCGGAATACCTATATGCTCTAGGAATTTCTTGGTTAGAGCGATTCTTCTCCGGGCGCGGTAGTTCCCCGCTTGGTAATGGCAGTCACCGGGATGGCAGCCGGAAATTAGAACACCGTCAAAACCCAGACGCAAACCCTTGAGGATAAACAGGGGATCAATTCTTCCCGAACACGGCACCTTTAATATTCTTACGTTGGCTGGATATTTCTTACGACTGGTTCCAGCTAAATCAGCACCAGCATAACTACACCACTTACACAAGAACCCGACTATTCTAGGCTCCCATTCTGATTTATGCTCCATTACTATTATGCCTCGCTTCTCTCGGTTAGTGGGGAATTAAAGAAAGCTCATACCAGCATGCCTTCCATTTCCGCTACAAGCTGCTCGCTCGTATAGTGTTTAAGGCTTATCGAACTACTAAAGCAACTGCCAACGCAGGCACCGCAGCCCTTGCACAAGGCTTCATTAACCCGGCATACCTTCTTTTCCTCATCGAAGGTGACAGCGCTGTAGGGGCAGACAAGCCTGCAAATCTGGCAGCCGGAGCAGATTTTCTCATCAACAATAGCAGTCGCCGCCTCAATCTCCACGCTGCCTTTCTCAATCATTGACAGAACCTCAGCCGCCGCCCCTGAGGCTTGGGCTACAGTATCCGGAATATCCTTGGGACCCTGACAACAGCCAGTTATGAAGATGCCATCGGTAGTCGTAGCTACGGGGTCTAGCTTAGGATGTCTTTCCAAGAAGAAGCCGTCAGCACTTCTGCTGATGTTAAACAATCGGCTAACATTCTGAGCGTCTGGTTGTGGTTCCATAGCTGTGCTCAGAATAACCATATCCACCGGCAAACGGTGCTGCATACCTGGGTGATTTTTTTCCTCATATAGAACAATAAGCTTTCCTTTTTCTGCCGGTGTTTCGGCTATATTCGTGACCCCACTGGGGCGAGCTTTAATAAGGGTAGTGCCCTCTCTGATAATTCGGTTGTAGAACTCCTCAAAGCCTTTACCAAAAGCCCTGATGTCAACATAAAATTCGTAGACCTGGGCTCCTGGAACATGCTCTCTTATCAGGTGGCTAAACTTCAGGGAATACATGCAACAAACGCGGGAGCAGTACTCATGATAGTTCTTATCTCTACTACCTACACAATGGATAATAGCCACTGTCTGAGGCTCGGTGCCATCTTTCAAGAGAATGTGGCCTTCGGTCGGCCCGGCAGCATTAATCATCCGCTCGAACTCGAGTGCGGTGAGGACATTATCAAAACGCCCATAACCATATTCATAGGCACCGCTGGGTTTGAACAAATCATAGCCAGTAGCTATGATGATATTGCCAACGTCTACTTCAACTACCTCATCTTTCATTTCGTGATTGACTGCCTCGCGCTCACAAACCTTGGCACACTCCAAACATTCAGAGCAGACAGCACAATTCAAACAACGTTTGGCTTCCTCGATAGCCATTTCTTCACTAAAGCCCAGCTCCACCTCTGCAAAGCCCTGCCGCTTGTCTAGTTCGAGAACTGGCATAGTCTTTCTCGCCTTTATTGCCACACCCTTCTTTGAGACCTCTTTTACCCTTTCACGGCGGGTTGGTCTTCCTCTCTTCAGATCTACTCCCCTAAGGTAATGGTCTATAGAAATAGCCGCCTCTTTACCAGCCTCAATAGCGGAAATAACATCATCTGGACCAGAGACGACATCGCCACCGGCAAAAACACCTTCAATATTCGTTTGCAAGGTAACTGGGTCAACTGAGACAGTCCCAAAACTGGTGTATGCAAGCTCTCTGGCTAGCGCTGACTTATCCACAGCCTGGCCAACAGCAATGATTACATTGTCAGCATGTATATCAAATTCAGAATCTCTAATCGGTACTGGGCGTCGACGTCCACTCTCATCGGGTTCGCCCAACTGCATCCGAATACATCGCATGCCGGTTAATCGGCCTTCTTCCGTCAGAATCGCCACAGGTGCTGCCAGAACATGAATCTTCACGCCCTCCCGCTCCCCCTCTTCCACCTCAGTACGAAGAGCAGGCATTTCGGCTCGAGAGCGTCGATACACCATTGTAACCTCTTCGGCTCCCAGGCGTTTGGCCACTCTGGCGCTATCTACCGCTGCATTGCCACCACCGATAACTGCTACACGCTTTCCAATTTTGACCTCTCTCCCCAAATTCACCTGTCTAAGGAAATCAAGTGAATAAACCACACCCTCGGCATCTTCATTGGGAATACCCATCCTCTGGCTCATACCTGCACCGGTACCGAGGAATATTGCGTCATAACCCTTGCTGAAGACTCCCTTAAAGTCTTTCATTGGGGTGTTTGTCTTGATCTCTACCCCCAATTCTTCAATATACCTGATTTCATTATCCAGTATTCTCTTGGGCAACCTGTATTCAGGGATAGCATAGCGCATTAGGCCACCGGCTTCAGGCGCAGCTTCAAAGACGGTAACCCCGTATCCCATCCTAACTAGGTCGTACGCACAGGCTAAGCCGGCTGGTCCAGAGCCGATGATGGCTACTCTGTCTTGCTTCGTCCTTTCAACCGGAGGGACCTTTTCCCTGCCCGCCCTGAGTTCATAGTCGGCCATGAAGCGCTTTAGATAGCGGATGGCTATTGGTTCATCAACCTTTCCCCTTTCACAGTCAGCTTCGCAGGGATGAGTACAGACTCGCCCACAAACACCAGCGAATGGCTGTGTCCTCCTGAACACCTCGAGTGCCTCCTTGAATTTACCCCGCGAAATAAGGGCTACGTAAGCCTGTGCATCAACTCCAGCCGGACAGGCAGTCCGACATGGTGGAGCGCCCCGCTTGTCGATAGTAAAAACATTGGGGACAGCCTGAGGGAAGGGACGATATATAGCTTTCCTCCTAGCCAGTCCCAGGTTGAACTCAGAAGGTACTTCAACTGGGCAAGCCTTCTCGCACTCAGCACAACCGCTACAGTTCTTGGTATCCACATGCCGGGCTTTCTTCCTAACTTTGACCTTGAAATTACCGATGTAGCCAGAGACTTGTTCCACTTCACTGTAGGTCAAAAGCTCAATATCAGGGTGAGAACCCACCAGTGTCATCTTGGGAGTAAGAATACAGGCTGAGCAATCCAGGGTAGGAAAGGTCTTGTCCAGTTGCGCCATGTGCCCGCCGATACTCGGAGTTCTTTCCACCAGATAGACCTTATGTCCCGAGTTAGCAATTTCCAGGGCAGCCTGCATGCCGGCGATACCAGCACCCACTATCAAGGTATCAGGGTTAATAGAAACCTGCCTTGTTTCCAAAGGCTGATGATAATAAACCCGTCTTACTGCAGCGCTTACCAGTGCCTTTGACTTCTCCGTAGCCTCGGCAGGGTCTTCGGTAACCCATGAGCACTGCTCACGAATATTTGCCATCTCAAACAGGTATGGATTTATTCCGGCCTCCTGGCAGACACGGCGGAACGTAGGCTCATGCATTGTCGGTGAGCAAGAGGCAACAACTATGCGATTAAGGCTCAGCTTTTCAATATCTTCCTTAATAAGATTCTGTCCAGGGTCGGAGCACATGAACTTGTAGTCACGAGCTACTACTACCGAATCCAAATCCCTGGTAAAGTGAGTAACCTCTGTCACATCAACCGTACCAGCAATATTACTGCCACAATGGCAGATGTATACACCAACCCTAGGTTCCATTTTAAGCCTCCTGTGTTGACTTAAACCAATACACCTTCAATCTCAGCTATGATCTGCTCGGTGGTGAAGTGCTTGCCGGTGATGGCGCTGCTAGGGCAACCGGCAACACATACACCACAGCCCTTGCATAAAGCCTCATTAATCTGGCTTACCTGTTTTTCCCCGTCTAAGGAAATCGCACCAAAAGGGCAAAGAAGCGCACAAATCCGGCAACCAGAACAGCGCTCTTCATCAATAACCGCCGTAGCCGCCTCAACCTCTACCGTACCCTTGCTAATCATCGACAGAACACGAGCAGCGGCAGCTAAAGCTTGAGCAATAGTGTCAGGTATATCCTTCGGTCCTTGACAGCAACCAACTACAAATATGCCATCGCTCATAGTAGCTACTGGATCCATCTTGGGGTGTCTCTCCATGAAGAAGCCATCAGCACTGCGGCTAACGCCAAATAGTCGACCAACTACCTCCGCGTCTGGTTGTGCCTCCAGAGCCACACTTAGGATAACCATATCTACCGGCTGACGGCATTGTGGGCCGTCTTCTAATTCATACTCAACAATAAGCTTACCTTCTTCTTCGGGTTTCTCAGCCACATTTGTTATTCCGGTAGGACGAGCTTCTATGAGAACTGTTCCTTCGTCGGTAACTCGGTTGTAGAACTCCTCAAAGCCTTTACCAAAAGCCCTGATGTCAACATAAAATTCGTAGACCTGGGCTCCGGGAACATGCTCTCTTATCAGGTGGCTGAACTTCAGGGAATACATGCAGCATACTCGGGAGCAGTATTCGTGGTAATCTTTGTCTCTACTACCGACGCAGTGGATAATAGCAACACTCTTGGGATGAGAGCCATCTTTAAGTACAATTTCACCTTGTGTCGGTCCGGCAGAGTTAACCATCCTCTCAAACTCAAGGCTGGTAATAACATTAGCAAGTTTTCCATAGCCATATTCATAAATGCCCCTCGGCTTAAACAAGTCATAGCCCGTAGCTAAGATTACGTTGCCGACATCTACTTCAATTATTTCGTCTTCCTGTTCAAAATTAATAGCCTTTGCCTCACAAAACTTCTCACAGGCACGGCAGGTGCCTTTCAAAAAATAAGCGCAGTGCTCGGTATCAATAACAGGTATATTAGGTACTGCCTGAGCAAATGGCGTGTAGATAGCTTTTCTTTTCCCTAGACCAAGATCAAACTCACTTGGTACCTTCCATGGGCATTTTTCCTGGCATAGACCGCAACCGGTACACTTATCCTTATCGACATGCCGCGCCTTTTTCCTAATCTTGACCTTGAAATTACCAATATATCCGGAGACTTCGGTCACCTCACTATATGTCATCAGCTCAATATGAGGGTGAGAACCCACCAGTGTCATCTTGGGAGTAAGAATACAGGCTGAGCAATCCAGGGTAGGAAAGGTCTTGTCCAGTTGCGCCATGTGCCCGCCGATACTCGGAGTTCTTTCCACCAGATAGACCTTATGCCCTGAGTCAGCAATTTTCAGAGCCGCCTGGATACCAGCAATACCACCACCTACTACTAGAGTATTAGGATTGATAGGAACCCACCTCACCTCCAGAGGTTGGTGATAATAAACCCGCTTTACCGCAGCGCTGACCAGCGCCTTGGCTTTCTCTGTAGCCTCATCATGGTCTTCGGTAACCCATGAGCACTGTTCACGAATACTTGCCATCTGAAACAGGTAGGGGTTTATCCCAGCCTCCTGACAAACATGACGGAATGTAGGCTCATGTAGCGTCGGCGAGCAGGAGGCAACAACTATACGATTAAGGCCGAGTGCTTTAATATCCTCTTTGATCAGGTTTTGTCCTGGTTCGGAGCACATGAATCTGTAGTCGCGAGCTGCTACAACCGAAGCCAAATTCCCGGCAAAGTGAGCAACCTCTGCCACATCAACCGTACCAGCAATATTACTGCCACAATGACAAATATACACGCCAATTCGAGGTTCCATTATCAACCTCCCTTAAGTTGCAGATGGCAGTATTGTCCCAAACATACGCAGATAGTAATAACACAAATGAGCTTACTCATGTAAGTAAGCTCTAGGCAGGTCTATTGATACCATTGTAACAATATACCTAACTTCTATCGACCTTGTCAAGCGCATTGACATGGGAGTTATGGTTGGCATATTATACAAAGAGCCCAAAATACCACATTTTGAAACTTTCGTGCCCGGGAAAAAGACATGAATGAAGAACGAAAACAGATACACATAAGAATAGCAGAGGAGATCTACAGAAAGCTAAAGGTCAGATGCGTATACGAAGACACGTCTATTCAAGACTACGTACTCAAACTCATAGCAGAAAGCATGGGGCAACATTCTGCCGAGGAGGGTTCAGTCCTGATTGTAGAGGACGAGGCAATTGTACGGGAGTCACTCAAGGACTGGCTTAAGGATATCTATAAGGTGACAACAGCTGAGACGGGTGAAGAAGCACTGGAGCTAATAGAGAAAGAGGACTTCGATATCGTGATTGTAGATGTGAGATTACCTGGAAAAAGCGGGCTCCAGGTACTAAGGGAGGTGAAGGAGATAAAGCCGCATATTAAGTGCATCGTTATAACGGCCTATCCCTCAGTGGAGCTAGCAGTCGAGGCAATGAAGCTAGGTGCCGTTGATTATCTAATCAAGCCTGTTGCCCCTGAACGTCTAGAGGGACTTGTCTGGGAGACTCTCATCAAATGCAAAACAGCGATCAATAAGAAGGCCTTCGGTGCAAGAGAACTCGGTTTTGTAGACGATAAGGCAACTGAGCAGGCATAAGGTGGAAAAGGGGCTGGCCTGCTTTCATGTACTCTCTTGTTCTAGCCAGGAGCCATCAACTCTTATACTAAAACGCCCTATTGTTCAGCCTGGCTATTTGCCGAATTAGTTCTAACCGCGGTCTCTTGAATTGCATTGTTCACCATAGATGGTCTATCATAAAGATTAGATGATTCTTAAATACCGGGGTAGGCACGAAGATTTTGCTTGGTTCAAGCAAGTTCTCTATGTAGTTTTACGCAGGTTTTTTCTTTAAAGAGAAGTGCTTCCGCAGCTGCCCTTTTCCATTGTGAGCGAAGCAGTACCAAATTAGACGAGGCTGGAATCTCGGGCTAAAAAGCGATATTGTTTGAAATCAGAGGACTGTTGGGTAGTAGATAATATCATATGTTATAGCCAAAAGGTCCAAGTTCCCTTATTTGTTCTGTCATCTCATCTACTATGGAAGCAAAGCGGTCTGCTTCCGAAGCTGAGACCCAGTCCAGTCGCAGTCTCTTATCTTCAATGCCGAGCTGACCAAGCATTTTCTTGAGCAGTGGTATCCTGCGGGCTTCTTTCACATTACCTTCCAGGTAATGACATTCACCGGGATGTCAGCCGCAGACTAGAACACCATCTGCCCCCAGTTGAAAAGCCTTGAGGATAAAGGTGGGCTCTACCCGGCCGCTGCACATGACCCTGATTACACGCACATTGGGCGCGTACTTTCTTCGAGATGTACCTGCCAAATCGGCCGCTGCATAAGAGCACCAATTGCATAAGAATCCGACTATCTTTGGCTCGTAGCTCATACTAGCACCCCTTCTAGTTGTGCCATAATTTGCTCGACAGTGAAATGTCTGCTGGTGATAGCCCCGCTGGGGCAGGCGGCAGCGCAGGTGCCACAGCCTTTGCACAGGGCTTCGTTGATAACGGACACCTTTCTCTCCTCGTTAAAGGAGATGGCATTGTATGGACACATTGCGATGCAAGTCTTACATCCGGAGCAAAACTCCTCTTCGATAATTGCTGTAGCTGCCTCAATCTCAACGCTGCCCTTGCTTATCATGGCCATGACACGGGCTGCAGCTGCTGAGGCTTGGGCTACTGTGTCGGGAATGTCTTTTGGTCCCTGGCAGCAACCGGCAACAAAAACGCCATCTGTAGTAGTAGCCACCGGGTCGAGCTTTGGATGCTTTTCCATGAAGAAGCCATCTCTGCTCCTGCTGATAGAGAATAGCTTAGCCATATCGCCAGCATCAGCTCTGGGCTCCAATGCATTGCTCAGAATAACCATGTCAACGGGAAGACGCCGTTGACGACCGATTAAGGTATCCTCACAGACGACTGAGAGCCTTCCTTTCTCTTCAGGAATTTCGGCTATATCTGTGACTTCCCCCGCACGACCCCGGATGAAGTTTACCCCTTCTTCCTGAAGCCGGTTGTAGAATTCTTCGTAACCCTTGCCAAAGCAACGGAGGTCGATATACAGGTCATATATTTCAGCATCGGGTATTTTCTCCCTTATTAGATGGGCGAACTTGAGTGAATACATGCAGCAGACGCGAGAGCAGTACTCATGATAGTTGATATCGCGACTGCCGATGCAGTGCAAGATAGCCAGGCTTCGTGGCTCTGTGCCATCCTTGAGCATTATTTTACCGCCAGTTGGACCTGAAGCGCTGCTCATTCTCTCGAATTGAAAGCCAGTAATGACATTGTCATATCTCCCATAACCGAATTGTGACATTGGGGTAGGGTCAAAGGGATCGAAACCAGTGGTGACTATAATGCAGCCGACATCCAAATCAACTATCTTCTCTGTCTGCTCGAAGTCTATTGCCCGGGCTTCGCAGAACTTTTCGCAGGCACGGCATTTGCCTTTGAGAAAATAAGTGCAACGTTCCCGGTCAATAACCGGAATGTTTGGCACTGCCTGGGGGAAAGGTATATAGATAACCTTTCTTTTGCCGATACTGAAGTCGAATTCGCTGTCTGCTTTCATAGGACATTTATCTTGACAAGTGCCACATCCGGTGCATTTGCTTTCATCAACATAGCGTGGCTTCTTTCTTATTTTGACCTTGAAATTGCCCACGTAGCCTGAGACTTCCATGACCTCACTATAAGTCAGGAGTTCTATGCTTTCGTGTGACCTCACCGAGGCCATCTTCGGTGTCAGTATTCAGGCGGAACAGTCTAAGGTGGGAAAGGTCTTATCGAGCTGGGCCATGTGACCGCCTATAGAGGGTTCCCGTTCCACTAGGTAAACCTTGTGCCCAGAATTGGCAATCTCAAGCGCTGCCTGTATACCAGCGATGCCTCCACCGACCACCAGGGTATTTGGATTGACCGGTACCTCTTTAGTTTCCAGTGGTACGTGATGTAAAACACGGCGTACTGCAGCGTTGACTAGCGCGCTGGCTTTCTCAGTTGCTTTCTCGCTATCTTCATGTACCCAAGAACAGTGCTCCCGAATGTTTGCCATCTCGAACAGGTACGGGTTTAGACCGGCGCTAGCTACGGTTCGCCTGAAGGTTTGTTCGTGTAATCGTGGTGAGCAGGAGGCAACGACAACGCGATTAAGCCCCAGTTCTTTGATGTCGTTCTTTATCAATTCTTGACCTGGGTCGGAACAAATGAATTTATAATTCCGGGCTATAGCTACCGATGGTAGACCTTTGGCGAACTCGGTTACTTTCTCGACATCAACAATACTGGCGATATTGGCGCCGCAGTGGCAGATATAGACACCTATTTTCGGCTCCATTCGGTCCTCCTTATCGTTGCTTAGTATATCTGGCTAACACTTTCTCGGGTGGAACAATGTTTTCTTGTAGGCCCAAGGCCTTGCCATTAATGCCAAACGCTATACCCATAAGCTGGGTGAAGAATAAAATAGGTAGGCTGAAATTCGTCTTGAATTTTTTATTGACCACGCTCTGGTAGGCATCCAGATTCAGGTGACAGAATGGGCATACAGTGACGATGCAATCGGCGCCGTTGCTTGCAGCGTTGTCGAGTAGTTTACGAATTAAGCCTAAGGCAATATCTTCTTCCGATAGAATGAGCGAGCCGCCGCAGCAGCGAGTCTTGAGCGGAAACGGCACAACTTGGGCTCCTAAGCTCTGTGTAAGGCGGTCCAACGATTGAGGATATTCCGGGTCGTCAAAGTTCGGCGTAGGCCGTACTACCTGGCAGCCATAGTAAGGGGCTACTTTGAGTCCACTGAGGTCCACTTTGACCTTAGATGCGATTTCGTCATGGCTGATGTCGTTGGCGAAAACATCAAGGATATGTCGCACCTTAATAGTGCCGTGATACTCCATACCACCGGCTGCCAGAGCTTCGTTTATGTTCTTCCTAATCTCAGGGTATTCCTGGAAGTGTTGGTTAGTCCTGTTTAGGATGAGATAGCAGTCGCTACAAGCTGCTACTAAGTCGAACCCTCTTTTTTCAGCCAGTGCTAGGTTACGGGCGCAGCAACAAAAGGCGGCTAGTTCGTCAACAACAGTGTATGGTGTAGAACCGCAGCAATTCCAATCATCAAGCTCGATGAGTTCCGTATCCAGAACCTTAGCCACAGCTTGGGCTGATGTGTCGTAGGCGCGGCTGTCTTCGTGCATGCAGCAGCCAGGGAAGTAGTTATAATATCTCATGATGCGCCTCCAATGCCCTGGCTTTGTCCA
>Ga0299915_10003277_pt1 | contig 11744 bp, 5 predicted proteins | sample RVTome_13_FD_200263 | JGI IMG/M metagenome (GOLD analysis project Ga0299915, IMG submission 200263) | Soil microbial communities from uranium-contaminated site in the Upper Colorado River Basin, Wyoming, United States - RVT92D227 (version 2) ... | reverse complement strand
CCTTTCTCTTGACCCGGAAAATCATGACGCGAAAAATCGTCTTCGCCGGCGAGAGGGGCGTTTCCAAACGGAGGCTGAGCGAAAACCTCTATGCCGTTCGGCCGGACAGCGTCTTTTCCGAAGACAGGCTCCTCCGCGCCGCGGAGGAGCTTAAAAGCGCTCTTCGCCGGGAAGGATTTCTGAACGCCTCGGTCGAGGTCCGGACGGTCAAGGACCCGGCCCTTCCTCTCATGGATATCTTTTTTACGCTTGCCGCGGGACACCGTCCGACCATCGAAAGCTTCGACATCGTCGGCGATCCTCAACTTCAAGTCGCCCTTTTGAAAAAGAGACTCGCCAGCCGTGAAGGCCGGCCCTACATCCCTTCCGTCCTCGACGAGGACATCGGACGGATCAAGGCGTTCTACGGGTCTCGCGGCTATCCGCGGGCCGAGGTTGCCCTGGAGAATCCGGAGATCTCCGAGGGGAGCCGCTCAGTTTCGCTTGTCCTCAAAGTCAAACCGCATGAGCGGATCCGGATCGCTATCTCGGGAGCGAAAGTGCCCGAAAGCCTGGTCCGCCCGATCTGGGAAGAGCCGGTTTTCGAGGAATGGGCGCTCGTCCAATCCGAAGCCCGTGTCGTCTCCCATGTCCGAAACCAGGGCTATGTCTTCGCCACGGCTAAGTCATCCCTGGAAAAAAGCGGAGGGGAGATCCGCGTCGTCCATGAGGTGAATTCCGGCCGGAAATACACAATTTATGACGTGGATTTCGAGGGTCTTCGCCATTTCACTCCGGCCGAGCTCAAAAAAAAGATCAACATCGGCTTCTCCCTCTTCGGCGGGATCGGCGGACAAACGCTCTTCGAGCTGCCGACGCAGATCGAACGATTATACGAGAGCGAAGGCTTCCCCGAAACCCGGATCGACCTGAATTTTCGAAAAATCGGAAACGACATGCGGGCGATATTTCTCATCGAAGAGGGGCCGCGGATGACAATCGGACGTCTGACCCTCTCCGGCGCAACTCTTTACGATCCCGAGACGCTCCGGGGACAGCTCACGAGCGCGGAAAACGGACCCTATTACGAACCCGCCATCCGCAATGACACCGGGCGACTGGAAGCGTTCTATCTCGATAAGGGCATCCGCGGAACGAGCGTCACCGCCGCCGTCGATGACCTTGGTCCAGGCCGCTTCGGGGTCGCCTTCGAGATTAAGGAAGGACGGCGGATGACGATCGAGCGGATCGCCATCACCGGGAATAATCGCACCCGGCGAGAGGTGATCGAACGCGAGCTCAAGATAAAGCCCGGCGATGCCGCGTTCATGGACCGGATCCAGGAGACCAGACGCAGCCTCGAAAAGCTGGGCATCTTTTCCGAAGTCAAGATCGAGGAGATCCCAATTTCCGCCGAATCCGAGCAGCTGGTCCTCAATCTCCGGGAGGGGGAAGGCAACTACTTCGGCCTGGGCGTCGGGTTGGAAACGAAATACGCCCAGCAGAGCGTCGAGATTTGGACGAACGCCATCCGGCCGCGGGGAACGGCCGAGCTCATCTTCGGCAACCTGTTCGGCAGGGCTTCGCAGCTCAGCTTCGTGACCCAGTTCAGTCTGAAGGAAACGCGCGCCGTCATTTCCTGGGAGAACAGATACCTTTTCGGAATCCCCGCCCAGACATCGCTCAGCGCCTGGATCGAACGGGAGGAGCGGGTGAGCTACGGATTCGAGCAGAGGGGCGTCAGCTTTTCCCTGATCAAGCCGCTTCCCAAGGATTGGATCTCTTACACCACCCTGCGCTGGGCGAGCACGACGCTCACGTTTCTTAATGTCGCGGAATCTCTCGTGGACCGCCAGCACTATCCCTTTTCCGCGACCTCGATTTCGGAGAGCTTTATCCGCGACCGCCGCGACGATGCTTTCAATCCCGAATCAGGATCCTTTTTCAGCGGAGTCGTGGAATGGGCCTACCCTCTGTTCAAAGCCGAGTCGAATTTCGTCAAGATTTTTCTGAAATACCAACGGTATTGGCCCGTCTTCCGGGTCCTGAATTTCAGAGCGACCGTCCGGACGGGCCTGGGGATGGGGACGATGCCTATCCACGAGCGGTTCTTCGGCGGAGGCAGCAATTCCTTCCGCGGCCAGACGTTTGACCGGCTCGGCCCGGAAGATCCGTCCTCGTCGCAGCCCATCGGGGGGAAAGCGCTCCTCCTCTTTAACTTCGAGATCCGCTTCCCCTTGCTGCCTTCCTTGCCGGACCTTAGCGGTGCCGTCTTTTACGATAAAGGCAATATCTTCGCGGAAAGGAGCGATTTTAATCTCGGCCGGCTCGAGGACGCCCTCGGCCTGGGCTTCCGCTACCGGACCCCCCTCGGGCCCGTCCGGATCGACTTCGGCTGGAACTTCCATCCTCCCCTGGAGCGAAAGCAGCCGATCGTTTTCATCACCATCGGAAATGTTTTTTAGGAGATATCTCTGCCGGGCCGCGGCCGTGATCGCCGCGGCGGTCTTGGGGGCCGGAGGGGGGGCGTCTGCCTCCATCCGCCAAGTCGATGTCGTGAATTGCGTCGTGGCCGAAGTCAACAGCCAGATGATCACCCTGGTCGATGTCAAGATCGTCGACGCCTTCGGCTTCTTTGAGACGGAAGCGGCCGCCGGTCCGCTTGAGAGGCGGCGTTTCGTCCTCGAGAAAATGATCGATCAAAAGGTCGTCCTCGACCTCGCCCGGGAAAAGGCCTCGGTCGATCCCGCGGCAGCGGCCGCCGAGCTCAGCGGAATGCTGGCCAAAATCGGCAAGGAGGAGGCTCAGCGCCGGCTCGATGAGTTCGGGCTGGAGCCCGCCGACCTCCTCCGCTATGTCGACGAAAAACTGCTGAGCGAGATGATCATCAACGGCCGATTCGGCCGGGGAGTCGGTGTCTCTCTCGAGGAAATGGAATCCTTTTATACCCAGACCTACAAGCCGGAAAGGGTGAAAAAAGGACTGGAAGTCATGCCTCTGGTCGAAGTCTTGGACGCCCTCGAATCGGAGATCAGGAAGGCCAAGGTCGAAAGCCAGTCCGCGGACTGGATAAAAAAACTCCGCCTCGAGGCGGAGATCGTCATCCGCCCCGACTGCCTCAAGAACTAAGCGCTATCCGCTTGAAATTGCTGTAACGATGTACCGGAATCGCTTTTGCTCGTTCTTTTCTCCTGACGCCGAGTTGATATAATAGGGAGGTTCTTTATCCCCGAAGATCGGAGCGAACATGACCCGAAGCGCGTTTTTATTTCCCGGCCAGGGCTCGCAGGCCGTGGGCATGGGCAAAAGTTTTTACGATCATTCCGCTGCCGCCCGGGCTATTTTCGCCCAAGCCGACGAGATTCTCGGGTATAAGCTCTCCAGCCTGTGCTTCGAAGGGCCGGACAATGATCTGAAATTAACCCGAAACACCCAGCCGGCGCTGCTCACGGTGAGCCACGTCGCCTTCATTCTTTTGGAAAAAGAGCCATGGATAGCCGCGGGCCACAGTCTGGGAGAATATTCGGCGCTCGTCGCGGCCGGATCCCTCCGCTTCGAGGATGCCCTCCTCCTCGTCCATAAGCGCGGACAGTACATGCAGGAAGCCGTCCCGGTGGGGGAAGGGGCCATGGCCGCCGTGCTCGGGATGGGCTTCGAGGAGCTCTCCTCAGTCCTGGCTCGAGTCGCGGGCGGGATCGTGCAGATCGCTAATTGGAACAGCCAGGACCAAATCGTCATCGCCGGTCATAAGACGGCCGTCGAAGAGGCCCTCCGGATCGCCAACGCGCCGCGCGCCGTGATGCTCCCCGTGAGCGCGCCGTTCCATTCAGCCCTGATGCGAAGCGCCGAAGAGCGGCTGTCGGTGGATTTGGACCGGACGGAATTCGCGAATCCCAGGTTTCCGATCGTCGCCAACGTCGCGGCCAGGATGATCCGGACGGGCGAAGAAGCCCGGGAAGCTCTGAAGCGGCAGGTCACCCGGCCCGTCCTCTGGTTTAAGTCCATGGAGGTCCTCCGGACGGAGAGCATCGACACTTTCGTCGAACTGGGGTCGGGAAAAGTCCTGACAGGCCTGATAAAGAGAATCGGCCGCGGCTGGCCCCATCCTTTTACGGCGTGGGCCGTCGAGGACGCCGACTCCCTGGAAAAGACCCGGAACTCACTTCCCTGAGCTTTCTCTGAGCACGGGCGGGCCGTATTTCCAAAAATATTCGGCTGCCGAATAGACGGCCAGGCCGAGGACAAGCCAGAGCCCGACCCGCGCGATCACGAAGGCATCGCCCAGGACGGATTCACCCGCGATCAAGAGAGCGATAATGATTGTCTCCATGGCCATCTTGATTTTGCCCGGCCAGGACGCGGGAATGACAAGGCCTTTGGATGCGGCGATCGCCCGGAATCCCGTGACGGCGATTTCGCGGCCGACGATGACGACAGCCATCCAAGCCGGAACAGTGCCGGTTTCGACGAGACAAATGAAGGCCGAAACGACCAGGAGCTTATCGGCGATGGGGTCGAGGAGCTGGCCGAGCGCCGTGACCTTATTCGTCCGGCGCGCCCAAAAGCCGTCGACCGTGTCGGTGAAGGAGGCGAGCAGAAAAATCCCCAGGGCGATGAACTCATGACCTTCGAACGGAAGGCGGATGGAGACGATCAGGAATGGAATCAGAACGATACGGAGCAAGGTCAGGACGGTCGGTGCGTTCATGCGGGCGGATGTTCTCCGGCCAGATTACTATAGCTTCCCGAGGGAGTCAACTTGGAGGGGAAGCCCAAAATTGCCGATAGAATTTTTTTGCCCCGGGCTCGCTATATGTTTCAAGTGAAGAACAAAGTTCCTGGCGTTCATCCCGAAATGTGAGCTTGGCTCGGCGCGAGAATTACCCACGGCCCCCCGGAACCAGTCCCGGCGGTTCCCCCCGTCTACAAGCCGACGGGGCCCCCCTCCGCTATGGGGCCTTAGGGAAATTCCCGCGCCGAGCCTGAAATTCCGTCTATATTCTATCGGCTATTTTGGGGGAAGATCCCTTCCCTCGGGCGCCGGCGACGCGTCTTGAATAAAATTCTTTTATGAATATGATGAGCTTATGTTCCGGCCGAAGGTCTTGAGAGCAGAGTTCGGCACCAAGGAGGTATGGTCATGAGATCTTTTCGGAAAACGGTCGGTTCGCGGGCCGCGTTTTTTGTCCTCGGCACGCTGACCCTGGCGCTCCTTATCTTCCCCCAACAAGCGAAAAAGCCGCAGCGGATCATGAACACCGATCCGCAGGAACGCTTAAAAGGGTTCGATGAGTTCAGCCGGATGAAAGGCATTTCCAAGTTCAAAGACCTCAAGTGGCAGCATCTGGGCCCGACGAACGTCAGCGGCCGCTCGACGGACGTCGCCGTGGTGACGCCGAAAGGAAAGAGCTATACGATCTATGTCGCGACCGCCTCCGGCGGCGTGTGGAAAACGGAAAACGAAGCCCTGACCTGGGAACCGATTTTCGAAAACGCGGCCTCGACCTCGATCGGCGATATCGCCCTCGACCCGTCCAATCCCAAGACGATCTGGGTCGGAACGGGCGAAGCCAATATTTTCCGCTCCAGCCAGGTCGGCGCCGGCATATACAAATCGACCGACGGCGGCATCAGTTGGACCCACATGGGGCTGGCCGGGACGCTGACGATCGCCAGGGTCATTGTCCATCCCAAGAACGCGAACGCCGTCTACGTCGCCGCGTCCGGCCACGAATGGACGTTGAATCCCGAGCGGGGCGTGTTCAGGACGCTTGACGGCGGCAAGACGTGGGAGAAAATTCTCTACGTCAACGAGGAGACGGGCGCGATCGACTTGGTCATGGATCCTCAGAACAACGAGACGCTCTATGCTGCCACCTGGCAGAGGACGCGGAAGAAATGGAACGACCCGCGCAATGACGCGAACTCCACGGGGAGCGGAATCTGGAAGACGACGGACGGGGGGAAAACCTGGAAACAAATAAACTCCGGCCTCCCCGAGGCCAGGTTCCGCGGACGGATCGGCATCGACCTCTGTCTCGCCAAACCCAAGGTCCTCTACGCCCTAATCGATAATTACGAGAAAGCCCGCGAAGCGACCGAGGCCGAGCTCGCGGATTCCTACGGCATCCCTTCGAGCGGATTCATCAAAGGCGCCCACCTCTACCGATCGGACGACAGCGGCGAATCGTGGAAGCTCGTCTGTCCGACGACGCCGGAGATGAAAACCGCTATGGAACGCCATTCCGGGACCTACGGCTGGGTCTTCGGCCAGGTGCGCGTCGACCCGAACGACGAAAACACGGTCTATACGATGGGCCTCGGGCTCAACCAATCGACCGACGGGGGAAAGACCTTCCGCGGTCTCCGCGGCATGCACAGCGACCACCACGGGCTCTGGATCGACCCCGACAATTCCAATTACCTGGTCAACGTCAACGACGGCGGCATCGTCATTTCATATGATAAAGGCCGGACGTGGAGGCAGAACCGGGACAACCTGCCGGTCTGCCAGTTCTTCAACGTCAATTACGACATGGCCACGCCTTTCAAGGCCTATGGCTCGATGCAGGATCACGGAAGCTTCCGGGGTGGTGTCGATTTGAGCCGCGGCCGCGATCGAATCCCGGCCGTCGTCTGGGAAGGAGCGCCCGGGGGCGAAGGTTCGAACCAGGCGATCGACCCGAACAACCCCAATATCGTCTATTCGGCGGGATTCTACGGCACGCTCTCGCGGACGGAATACCAGGCCGACGGCACGCGCAAGAACTACGACCTGATGCTCAAAGCCTCGATCGAGGAGGGGCGGCTCCGCGGCGAATGGCTGGCGCCGTTCATCCTCTCGCCCCACAATCCCAATGTTCTTTACCATGGGATGCAGTTTCTTTTCCGTTCGTTCGACCGCGGCGATACGCTCGAGCGGATCAGCCCCGACCTGACCTACAATACGACCGCGGAGATGGGGGACATCCCCTATCACACGGCCTTTTCCATTTCCGAGTCGCCCTTGAAGTTCGGATTGATCTATGTCGGCACGGACGACGGCAAGATCCAAGTAACTCGGGACGGCGGAAAAACCTGGAACGAGATCACGGCCGGGCTGCCCTATCAGAAGTGGGTCTCCCGGGTCTGCGCTTCGCAGTTTGACTTAGGCACGGTCTACGTGACCCAAAACGGAAAGCGCGACGACGACTTCACCCCCTATCTTTGGAAGTCGACGGACTATGGCAAGACCTGGGTCGATATGGCAAAGGGTATTCCCCTGGGACCGCTGAACGTCGTCCGCGAAGATCCCGTCGACCGCAACATTCTCTACGTCGGAACGGACGGCGGCGTGTTCGTCACGCTGGACGGAGGAAAGACATGGCAGATCCTGGGGGCGAATCTCCCCATGACCTACGTCCATGACCTGATCATTCATCCGCGCGACAACATCATCGTCATCGCGACACACGGCCGGGGGATGTATGCGCTGGACGCCAATCCGGTCAACAGCAAGGACAAGCGTCCCCAACGACGCATGTTCTAATCCGGCTTTTTTTGGAGAGGGAGGATTTGCGACCGTCCCTCTCCTTTTTTCGAGGAGGAATGATGACTTCATTCAAACGATCCCTGGCCTTTGTCCTCGCCCTCGGCGTTTTGTTGACGATCGCGGCCGGCGCGGCTCAAAAAACCGTTCCGCCGGCAAAAGCTCAGAAAAAAATCGAAAACACGGACCCCGCCCTGCGCCTCAAATGGGCCGAGCAGCACGCGGCCCTGAAAGGCGCGACGCCGCTCAAAGATCTCAAGTGGCGTTTCATCGGGCCGGATATCATTGGCGGCCGCTGCACGGACATCGCCGTCCCCAAAGGAAAAAGGCACACGATTTATATCGGCTCGGCGACGGGCGGCCTGTGGAAGACCGAAAATTCGGGAATCAGCTGGACGCCGCTGTTCGACGAAATGCCCACCCCCTCGATCGGCGATATCGCCATTTCGGAGTCCCACCCGGATGTCGTCTATGTCGGCACCGGAGAAGCCAATATCTTCAGGGCGTCGATCGCCGGGACGGGCGTCTATAAGTCCACCGACGGGGGAAAGACCTGGCGGCATCTCGGCCTGGCCGGGACGCAGACGATCGGCCGGATCGTCGTTCATCCGGCGAATCCGGACGTGGTCTATGTCGCCGCCTCGGGCCACGAATGGACCTCCAATCCGGAGCGGGGGGTGTTCAAATCGACGGATGGCGGTAAAACCTGGCAGAAATCCCTCTTCATCAACGATAGAGTCGGAGCGATCGACCTGGTCATGGACCCCCAGCATCCCGACGTTCTTATCGCCTCGATGTGGAACCGGATCCGCCTCCGCTGGAGCGACCCGACCCCGGGAGGAGAAGACGGATTGTTCAAAACGATCGACGGCGGCAAGACGTGGAAGGAACTGACCGCGGGCCTGCCCGATACAAAGCTCACCGGACGGATCGGAATCGATCTTTGCCGGACCAAGCCCCACGTCGTCTATGCCTATGTCGACAATCATAATCCGGGGCGGATGCCGAACGAGGGCGAGCGCGACGCCTACGGCCGGCTCAAGGTCGGGGCGAAGATCGTCGGGGCCGAAGTCTATCGCTCCGACGACCAGGGTGAAACCTGGCGGAAAGTGAGCCCGGCGGACGACATGATGGAAGGGTTCGGCGGGACATACGGCTGGGTCTTCGGCCAGATCCGCGTCGACCCGAGTAACGAGAACACGATTTATATCATGGGCCTCGGCCTGGCCAAATCGAGCGACGGCGGCAAGTCCTTCGCAAGGATTTCCTACAACGGTCTCCACGGAGACCATCATGGCCTGTGGATCGACCCGGACGATTCGAACATCCTCATCAACGTCAACGACGGCGGGGCCAACATCTCCTACGACGGCGGCAAGGCGTGGCGCGATTTCCACAGAGGAATCCCGACGATCCAGTTCTACAACGTCGCCTTCGACATGGAGAAGCCGTTCAACGTCTATGGCTCGGTCCAGGACCACAGCACCCACAGGGGCAACATCGCCCACTTCCTGCCCCGAACGCGGCGCGAACGCCGGCCCGAAACGCGATGGGAGGGCGCACCGGGCGGCGAGGGCTCCCATATCGCCGTAGACCCGGGCAATTCCGCTCTCGAATATTCCTCGACGTTTTACGGCCGGCTGCAGCGCTCGGAGTTTAAGAACGGCATGTGGGAAAGCAAGGACATCTATCCCCAGCCGGCGCAGGGCGAACCCGAGCATCGGGGACAGTGGCTCGCGCCGACGATCCTCTCTCCCCACAATCCGTCGGTCATTTATCACGGTTTCCAATACCTTTATCGCTCGATGAACAAAGGAGAGACGTGGGAGAGGATCAGCCCGGACCTGACCGCTTTCGATCCTCAGAAACAGGGCAGGCTTCCGTACGCGATTCCGTTCGCGACGCTGACGGCCATTTCGGAATCGCCGTTCAAATTCGGGTTGATCTATGTCGGGAGCGATGATGGCCGCGTCCATATCACTAAGGACGGAGGCGCGAACTGGGCCGAAATCAGCGCCGGTCTACCGTATAACAAGCATGTCTGGAGCATCACCGCCTCGAAATACGACCCGGCGACGGTCTATGTCGCGCTCATCGGCCGGCACGACGATGATTTTGCCCCGTATCTTTTCAAATCCGTCGATTTCGGTAAAACCTGGATCTCGGTCGTTGCCAATCTTCCGGGCGGGCCGACGAACGTCGTCCGCGAAGACCCGAAGAAAAGCGGCGTCCTCTATGTCGGGACCGACCTCGGCGTCTTCGTCACGACGGACGGAGCGAAAACCTGGAATTATCTGGGGAGCGGGCTGCCGAACACTCCGGTCTGGGACCTTCAAATTCATCCCCGGGAGAGCGCGATCGTCATCGCCACGAACGGCCGGGGAATGTGGGTGATCGACGATATCTCCCGCCTCCAAAAATAAAACCGCTGAGGGGCGACCGGCGGGGATTGAGCTTGTCCGCCGATTTGAGGGCATAGGAAGAAACGGCCCGGCCGGACCCGCCCCAAAAAGATAGAGCGGCCGGGCGAGAACCACCGGTCCCATCCCTAGTTTTTTCCCCAGGGGAGTCTTTTCCTTGCCCGGCCTCAAGGTCCCGGGGCGAGACACGGGCGAAATTGTCAATAGACGGGGTTTTTCATATAATTCGGCCGTGCCCGAACCCGCCTCCCTCACCCCGATGATGGACCAGTATTTCCGGATCAAGAAGAAATATCGGAACGCCCTCCTCTTCTTCAGGCTCGGGGATTTCTACGAAATGTTTTATGAAGACGCCAAAATCGGGTCGCAGGTCCTGGAGATCGCGCTCACCTCAAGACAGAAGGTCCCGATGTGCGGCGTTCCCTATCACGCCGTCGATTCTTATTTGGCCAAACTCCTCAGGCGCGGATTCAAGGTTGCGATCTGCGAGCAAGTCGAGGACCCCAAGGCGGCCCGGGGCGTCGTGAGACGGGAAGTGATCAAGGTCCTGACTCCCGGAACCGCGGTCGAGGTGGACCTCGAGACACCCAAGGAAAGCGTCACGATTATGGCTTTGTCGCCGGGCGAAAAAGGTTGGGGATTGGCTCTCATGGATCTCGCCTCCGGCGAGATGAAGGTCGCGGAGGGGGACGCTGGCGCCGAAAAATCTCTCACGGACGAGCTCTTCAGGATTTCTCCGAAAGAAATCGTTTATCCCGAGGGCGACGAAGAAGCGATCGCCCGGCTCATGGCCGGAAGCGATCTGAAGGGCGTGTTGCGCAGCCCGACCGAGGCTTGGGCGTTCGATCCCGCCCATGCCGCGAATTATTTAATGGAGCATTTCCGGGTGACATCTCTGGCCGGGTTCGGACTCGAGAAGAAAAATCGGGCGGTCTCGGCCGGAGGGGCGTTGCTCTATTACTTGAAGACCATGCGCAAGGATGCCCTCGCTCTTGTCCATAAGATCTCCTATCTTCAGGCCGCCGACCATATGGCTCTCGACGCTTCGACCGTCCGCAACCTCGAGCTCACGAAAAATTTGAGGGACGGGCGGGTCGAAGGCTCGCTTCTCGGCGTCGTGGACGAGACCATCACCCCCATGGGCGGACGCCTCTTGCGGAATTGGATCGTGCGTCCGCTTCTCGACTGCGGCGAGATCAACCTCCGCCTGGACGCGGTAGAGGCCTGGCTTAAGGACGCCATCGCCCGGCAGGAACTTCGGGATACGCTCAAGGGCATCCTCGATTTGGAGCGCCTCGCCGGGAGAATCAGTCTGGCCGCCGCCCATCCCCGCGACTTGGTCGCCCTTAAAAAATCTCTGCTGCCGCTGCCCCGCATCCGGTCGATCCTGGCCGCTTTTTCCACGCGGATCCTGGCCGATGTGGCCGGGAACTGGGACAGCGCTGAAGATATCGCCGGCCTGATAGAAAGGGCCGTTCTCGAGGAGCCGGCCTTCCTCCTCACCGAAGGCGGGATCATCAAGGACGGCTATCGCTCCGATCTCGATGAACTCCGGACGGTCAGCCGCTCGGGGAAATCGTTCTTGTCCATGCTCGAGAAGAAAGAGCGGGAGCGGACCGGAATCTCCTCTCTCAAGGTCCGCTACAACAAGGTCTTCGGCTACTATATCGAGGTCACCAAGTCCAATCTTCCCCAGGTTCCGCCCGACTACATCCGCAAGCAGACGCTCGTCGGCTCGGAGCGGTTCCTGACGCCCGAGCTCAAGGAATATGAAGAGAAAATCCTCCACGCCGAGGAGCAGATCGGGGAGCTCGAAC
>Ga0299915_10003274_pt1 | contig 11754 bp, 8 predicted proteins | sample RVTome_13_FD_200263 | JGI IMG/M metagenome (GOLD analysis project Ga0299915, IMG submission 200263) | Soil microbial communities from uranium-contaminated site in the Upper Colorado River Basin, Wyoming, United States - RVT92D227 (version 2) ... | reverse complement strand
GTGGAGCGCTATTTCCGGGATGCCAAAATTACTGAAATCTACGAGGGCACCAGCGAGATCCAGCGGTTGGTGATCTCGCGCCAGGAGATGTCTGAGGTAAAATCGGCCTGAGGCGGGCATTTGCCCCCACTTTGCAGGCATTTTCTATGACCGATCCGGCTCTCATGGCGATCATCATCATCCTGGCAGTGCTGCTAGACCTGGGTGTAATGTTCTGGCTGCGGCACGTGCAGGAAAGCCGCGTCCAGGCGAGGCAGAGCAGCGTGCGCGTGTTTGGGGTGGTGTCGCCGGTGTTGAGCTGGGTGAGGGGGAAGGGCCTGAGAGTACTCAGGGTATCAGGGTCTGAGAGTACTCAGGGGGTCAGGGATCAGGAGACTGGGGGGACTGAATCAGCGATTCATATAGATTCAGCGAGTCAAGCGATTCAAGCAGAGTCAGCGAGCCAGTCGGAATCAACGATTCATAGTGATTCAGCGAGTCAAGCGATTCAAGCGGAGGCAGCGAGCCAGGCAGAATCAGCGATTCAGGCGGAAGCAGCGACCCAAATGGATGCAGCAACCCAGCCAAAGGCGGTGACGCGGACGTGGACGCGCTGGGTGGAGTGGGCGGTGATCGTGGTAGGTGTGACGCTGTTCTGCTGGGGCATTCTCGACCTGCGCTCGCTGACCAACCTGCCGGGCAATGAGGCGGAGGTGTTCCAGGCGCTGGATTGGACGTTACTGAACAGCCTGCGCCAGTACCATTCTTTCCCCCTGTGGAACCAATATATCATGTCGGGCATCCCTTACGTGGGCGACCCGATGCTGCATGTGTACAACCCGCTGGTGACGCTGCCGGTGCTGCTCCTGGGCGTGCGGGCGGGCTTCAAGCTGGCGCTCTATTTGAGCTTCCTTGCGGGGGCGTTTGGCATGTGGCGGCTGGGGGGCATCCTGGGGATGAAACCGGCGGCGCGGGTCTGGATGGCGCTGACTTTCGCCTTCGCGGGGCAGCCCACGGCGCGCTTCTTCCAGGGGCAGTACCTGTTCGTGCTGGGCTTCGCCTGGATCCCCTGGGTGGTGGGCAGCCTGTTCCAGGTGGTACGCCTGCACCGTCTCAAAGACGTTGCTCTGGCGGTGATCTGCATGGCGCTGCTGTTCTTCTCGGGCAACGCCTATTACCCGTTCTACATGCTGATCATGGCGCTGCTGTTCGGACTGCTGATGCTGCCGCAGCTGATGCGGCGCAGACCGTTCATCAAATTGCCATGGCAGCCCACCTGGGCGTACGTGCTGGTGGGCGTGCTGTCGCTGGGGGTGATTGCCGTCCAGCTGCTGCCCACGGCGGAGTTTTGGCCGCGGGTAAACAAGGCTATGAAGCTGGAAGGCACACACAGCCTGGCACAGATCTTCCTGGACTACACCTCGAAAGACACCTACCGCGAAGACGCCTACAGCGTGATGCCAGCACGGGAGGAGTTCTACGCCTATATTGGCATGATCCCGTTCCTCTCACTCGGCTTGCTGCCGTTGGCTTTTTGGAAGCGTGAGCGCAAGACGTTGCTCTACTTCGTGCTGATCTTGCTGTTCATGCTGCTGTGGATCAGCGTCGAGTACGTGCCCTGGCGCGAATTCTTCGTTCGCTCGTCCTGGCTGTTGCAGTTCCGCCACCTGCTGCGCAGCCTGGTTATTGGCAGCTTTGCGCTGATCGTGCTGGCAGGATACGGGCTGGACACGCTGTGGACGGCCTTTGCCGACAACCTGAGCGCGGTGCGCAGCGGGACAAAGACAGCCCAGGCGCAGACGGCTCTTGCCTATGCGGGGCTGGGACTGCTGGCGCTGTTCATGCTGCTGGGAGTGCTGGATGTGTTCAACACCAACCAGCAGTTCCTGAGCACCAATGACGTCTACACACCGGCTTACCGGGTGATGCGCTGGGTGCGGGAGAACGACCTGGGCGACTACTACGTGCGCCACAACCCCAACAACGCCTGGCAGGATGCCACTATTTCGAATAACCTGCGCTTCCTGGATGCCTGGTACCACTTCGCCGATATCCGCAGCATTGAAGGGGTGGTGAACCAGCGCCCGGTGGTCGCCGAGCCGCAGTACCTGACCCAATCGCAGGACGAACCCGACCCGCAGACGGGCGGGGCGGTGTTGAAGTCAGTGGTCGAGAAATACAACATATTTGAGTTAAAGGACAGCCTGCCGCTTGCCTTCGTGGTGAGTAATGTCGAGCTGGCGAAAGGCAGCGACGCCGGTCAGCTGCAGCGCCGCGACGTCACCCCAATGCTGCCGCATTTCTCCTCGACAGGGCATGTGGATGTGATCGCCGAAGGGCACGGCGGCGACTTGCTGGTGGTGATGATCACCAATTATCCCGGCTGGACGGCGCGCATGGACGGGGAAGTGGTGGAGATTAAGAACGTTGGCGGCTACCTGGCGGTAGACCTGCCGCCGGGACCGCACCAATTCGAGTTCATCTACCAGCCGCGCTCCTTCTTCTGGGGATTCTTCATCAGCCTGATAACGACGGGCATCACCGGTTGGCTGCTGCTGCGCGACCTGCCGCTGACGCGCCGCCGCATGCAGGAGGCCCTGCCGCGCTGGCAGGCCGGATTGAAGCAGGGGCGTGAACGGCTGCAAGGATGGCGGCAGCGTCTGGCGCCAGAAAGCGTGCAGGCAGTGTACCGCCAGGGCGCACTGCATCCCACCCAGGCGCTGGATCTGGCGGAGGAGACGCCGGTTGAAGTAGCAGTGCTCAAAGAGCGAGCGGGTGTGGGCGAGCTGCTGCGCACCTGGCTGTGGGCGAGCGCCAGGCTGCTGCGCAGCATGTCAATCGCCATGCCGCTGGCAAGCTGGTTGTTCGTGGTGGCGATTGCCGTCTACGTGATCACCCGCCTGTGGCGGTTGGCGGATTTCCCGATCTATTTCTTCACCGACGAGGCCATCCAGTCCCTCTCTGCGGCGAATTTGCTGCACAACCAATTACGCTCGCCCGATCACACTTTGCTGCCCACCTATTTCCAGAACGGCATGTATTTCAACTTGAGCCTGTCGGTCTATATCCAGCTTATTCCCACCCTCTTGTTCGGCAAGTCGATCTTCGTCACGCGGGCCGTCTCGGCGCTGGTCTCGCTGCTGGCAGCAGGGGCGGTGGGGCTGATCTTGCGGGACATCTTCAAGGTGCGCTACTGGTGGCTGGGCACGCTGCTGCTGTCGATCACCCCGGCGTGGTTCCTGCACTCGCGCACGGCTTTCGAGACGGTGTTGTTCGTCTCAATGTATGCGGTGATGTTCTACGCTTACCTGCTGTACCGCTACCGCGACCCGCGCTTCCTGTTCCTGGCAATCTTCATGGCAGGGTTGGCGTTCTACTCGTACAGCCCTGGGCAGTTGATCGTGGTGGTGACGTGGATTTTATTCCTGCTTTCTGACCTGCCGTATCACTGGAAGAACCGCCGCCTGGCGCTGCCTGCGGCGGGATTGGTCCTGCTGGTTGCTCTGCCCTACCTGCGCTTCCGCTGGGAGTCGACCTTCGACCCGGGGAGCCATTTGAGCATCCTGGGCTCGTATTGGATGCAGCCGCTGCCGCTGGGTGAGAAGCTGGCGCGTTTTTGGCAGGAATATCTGAAAGGGATCAGCCCGGCTTACTGGTTCTTCCCCAACGAACACGACCTGCAGCGGCACCTGATGAAGGGCTACGGGCACATATCACGCATCTGGCTGCCTTTTGGGGTGCTGGGCGCACTGCTGGCGCTGTGGAAAGGACGCTTCTCGGCTTACCGCAATACGCTGGTGATCCTGCTGGCTGCTCCCCTTGCATCGGCGCTGGTGGGCATCGGCATCACGCGGGTGCTGGTATTCGTCATCCCGGCGGTGCTGCTGATCGCACTGGGATTAGAGCTGGCGCTGGGCTGGCTGGAAAAGCTGTTGGTGAAGATCGGCAAGACCTGGAAGCCCGAGACGGTGTCCAATACATTGGCGGTGGGGCTGGCGATCGCTTTATGCTGGGCAAACTTTGCCATGCTGCGCGATGCGCTGGTCAACGGGCCGACCTGGTTCCAGGACTACGGACTGGGTGGGATGCAATACGGCGCAAAGGAATTGTATGCCGAGGTGAAAGATTACCTGAACGAGAACCCCGAGCAGCGCCTGTTGATCTCGCCCAGCTGGGCGAATGGGGCGGACGCGGTGACTGCGTTCTTCCTGCCAACAGGCTTGCCGGTGCAGATGGGCAGCATCGATGGCTACATCTTCGAGCGCCAGCCGCTGGACGACCGGCTGACCTTTGTGATGATCCCCGAGGAGCTGGACAAGGTGATGTCCAGCGGAAAGTTCAAGGATGTGAATATCTTGCGCACGCTGTATTATCCCAACCGGAAGCCTGGTTTTTACTTCGTGCAGTTGGGCTACGTCGATGACATCGACGCCATCCTTGCCGCAGAACGGGAGTTGCGCAAGGAGATGCAGATGGGCGAGGTGACCATCCAGGGGCAGCCCGTGAATGTGCACTACAGCCCGCTGGACATGGGCACCATCCAACATATCTTCGACGGCGATCTGAACACAGTGGCGCGCACGATGGAAGCCAACCCCTTCATCATTGAATTGACTTTCCCCGAGGCGCGGCTGGTGTCTGGATATGTGATGACCACCGGCAGCGCCAGCGTGAAGGTAACGGCGCTGCTGGTTACAGATGCGGGGGCGGAACTGCTCACTTATACGGATACTTTCCAGGGCACGATTTCTGATCCAGGATTTACGGTGATCTTCGACCAGAGCGTGCTAGTGAAGGCGTTGCAGTTCGAGATCCTGGAGGTGGGGGTGGGCGAGCCTGCGCATGTGCATGTATGGGAGATTGAGGTGAGGTGATATTATGAAGGCAATCCTGTTTGATAAGCATGGTGGGCCTGAAGTCCTGCAGTATAGCGATTTTCCGACGCCTGAACCCGGACCCGGGCAGGTTCTGGTCAAGCTGCAGGCCGCGGCGCTGAACCGGATGGACTTGTGGGTGCGGGAGGGATGGCCGGGGATTAAGCTGGAATATCCGCATATCCCGGGGGCGGATGGGGCAGGGCGGATAGCCGCGCTGGGCGAGGGGGTCGAGCGCTGGCAGGTGGGCGAGAAGGTGGTGATCAACTCTACCCTGAGCTGCGGGGAATGCCCCGAATGCCAGGCAGGGCGCGAGAATCGCTGCCGGAGCTACCAGCTTTTAGGCGAGACGGTGCGCGGCACCTATGCCGAATATGTGGCGGTGCCGGAGAGCAACCTGTATGCGCTGCCGCCGCACTTCGAGTCACGCGCCGCAGCCGCGGCGGCATTAGTATTCCATACCGCCTGGCACTCGCTGGTCAGGCGGGCAATGCTGAGGCCGGGGGAAAGTGTGTTGATCGTGGGCGCTTCGGGCGGTGTGAACACTGCCAGTATCCAGATCGCCCGCATGTTGGGTGCGATGGTCTATGTGGTCGGCTCGGGGACGAAGAAGCTCGCTCTGGCAGAGTCGCTGGGCGCACAGTATCTGATCGACCGCTCCCAGGATGAGAACTGGTCCAAGACGGTGTATGACCTGACCGGTAAACGCGGCGTGGATGTAATCGTGGACAACGTGGGCACCACCTTCCCCCTCAGCTTCCGTGCGGCAGCGAAGGGTGGGCGCATCCTGACTGTGGGCAACACGGGTGGAGCAAAATTCGAGATTGACAACCGCTACATCTTCAGCAAACACTTGTCAATCCTCGGCTCGACGATGGGCACGCGCCAGGATTTCGCCGAGGTGATGGGCAATATCATTGATGGCAGGCTGAAACCGGCCTTAGACCGCTCCTACCCATTGAAGGAGGCGGCCCTGGCGCAGGAACGCCTGCAGGCGGGGCAGCAAATGGGCAAGATCACCCTCGACATCCTCGGGTAAAACTCATGACAGACGACCTTCCTCCCACCACCTCTACCGGAGCAAACCCTGAGCCGCCAGCCCGCCCGTGGAGCGTAACCTTGCTTGCATTTGGGGTGTTAAGCATAACAGTCCTTGGCTTCCTGCGTGGATATTTGGCGATCCGCGACTGGCGCTTTTTAGCAAGCTGGCCCGGCGTGTCGCCGCTCTACCTGGCAGCCACTGGAGTGCTGGTGGGGTTGCTGGGTGCAATCGTCTTTTGGGCGCTTGCCTGCCGGAAACGCTGGGCGATGCGGTTGGCACAGGCGGCAGTACTGACGCTGGCACTTGGCTATTGGCTGGATCAAATCTTCGTGGCCGACCATCCGTTCAGCGACCCGGCAGGCGCAGCCAGGGCTTTTCTGCCAGTCAACTGGCCCTTTGCGGTGGGCGTAACCGCTATTATCATGATCTACACCGGCCTGGTAGCGCGCAGTGCCAGTGTCAAGGCTTACTTCGGAGACAACAATGAGTGATGAGTCAAAAATCAAGCACTTACACGAGATGAAAGCCCAATCTCGGCTGGGCGGCGGCGCGGAGCGTATCGAAGCGCAGCATGCCCGCGGCAGGCTGACTGCCCGCGAACGCATTGACCTGCTGCTCGACAAGGGTTCCTTCCGCGAGCTCGACCCCTTCGTCACGCACCGCTGGCATGATTTTGGGCTGGAAGAGCAGCGTTTCCTGGCAGACAGCGTGGTGACGGGTTGGGGCACGATCGAGGGGCGGTTGGTTTACATATTCTCGCAGGATTTCACCGTCTTTGGCGGCAGCCTGGGCGAGGTGCATGCAGAGAAGGTGTGCAAGGTGATGGACATGGCGCTGAAGAATGGCGCGCCAGTCATCGGGCTGAACGATTCGGGGGGCGCGCGCATCCAGGAGGGGGTAGTCTCGCTGGGTGGATATGCGGACATTTTTTTAAGGAACACGTTGGTTTCGGGTGTGATACCGCAGATCAGCGTGATTATGGGACCGTGCGCCGGCGGGGCAGTATATTCTCCAGCATTGACCGATTTCATCATCATGGTGCGCAAGTCGTCCTACATGTTCATCACCGGCCCTGAGGTGGTCAAGACGGTCACGCACGAGGAAGTGAGCTTCGAGGATCTGGGTGGTGCAGATGTGCACGCGCAGGTCTCGGGCGTGTGCCACCTGGCAGCCGATACCGAGGGGGATGCGTTGTACATGATCCGCAAGCTGCTGGCTTATCTGCCGCAGAACAACATGGAAGACCCACCCTTTGTCGCCACGGAAGATGACCCGCTGCGCATGGACGAGAAGCTGGATACGCTGGTGCCGGATGAGCCGAGTAAGCCGTACGACATCAAGGATGCCATCCACATGATCGTGGATGGGGGACAGTTCCTGGAGATCCATGAGGCGTACGCACAAAACATCGTCATTGGCTTTGCCCGGTTGGGCGGGCACGGAGTGGGCATCGTGGCGAACCAGCCGGCAGTGCTAGCAGGGGTGCTGGACATCAAAGCTTCTGAGAAAGCGGCGCGCTTCGTGCGTTTCTGTGATGCCTTCAACATCCCGGTAATCACCTTCGTGGACGTGCCGGGCTTTTTACCGGGGGTGGACCAGGAGCATAACGGCATCATCCGCTCGGGCGCCAAGCTGCTGTATGCTTACTGTGAAGCCACCGTGCCCAAGATCACCATCGTGACACGCAAGGCATACGGAGGTGCATACGACGTGATGAGCAGCAAGCATGTGCGAGGGGACGTGAATCTGGCGTGGCCCACGGCGGAGATCGCCGTGATGGGGCCAGACGGGGCGGTGAACATCATCTTCCGCAAGGAGCTGGCGCAGGCGGAAGACCCGGCGGCGCGCAAGACAGAGCTGGTTAATGAGTACCGTGAGAAATTCGCCAACCCCTATGTGGCGGCTTCACGCGGTTACATCGATGACGTGATCGAGCCTCGCGAGACACGGCCGAGGCTGATCAACGCGCTGGAGATGCTGGCGAACAAGCGCGACTCCAACCCACCCAGAAAGCACGGCTGCATCCCCTTATGAGCATGCTTACCGATTACCCACGCTTACAAGAAGTGGCGCGCTACGCCGAAGAGCACATCCATACAAGCGCAGTACAGGCGAATGACCAGCCCTCTCACGTTGGACCCGATTACCGCTGGCAGCACACGCTGCGGGTGACGCAGTACGGCGTGAAGATCGCCAAGGCGGAGGGGGCGAATGTGGAATGGGTGACGGCTGCCTGCTTGCTGCATGACTCGGAGTGGTTCTCAGAGATGCATAATAAAGAGATCGACCATGGGTATGTCGCAGCGCGTGAGATCCGCCCATTTTTAGAGCAGATCGGTTACTCACCGGAGGCGGTGGATAATATCTGCTATTCAGTTGCAGTGCATTCCGCAGGCAAGGTCTGGTACGAGCACGAACACACGCTGGAAGCCATGATCGTCTCGGACGCCGATAACGTGGATCGCTTTGGGGCGCTGCGCACGGTGTTCTGGTGTATGGATGAGGTAAATGATCTGGCGGCGCTGGCAAACAAGCTTGAAAAGCGGGTGAAGCGGCTAGTAGATTACCGGGAGCGTCAGATAATGGAGACGGCGACGGGCAATCAAATGTTCAACCAGCAGCTTGATCGCCAGATCGATTTCTTCAAGCGGCTGATTGCCGAGCATGCGTTGACGCGTTTACCAGAGTAAAAAAGTTTAACGCAAAGGCGCAAAGAAGCGAAGCCGCTAAGGATTTTATAACTAACTTTGCGTCTCTGCACTTTTGCGGCTTTGCGTTGAAGATCTTTTTAGAGGCAAAATGCTGATTGAGATCAACGGTCACCAGTTGAACGTCGAGGACGAGGGAGAGCGCCAGCGCCCGGCGGTCGTGCTGCTGCACCACGGGCTTGGCTCAGCGGCGGCATGGCGCAAGCAGGTTCCGGCGCTGGTAGGTGCAGGCTTCCGCGCCATCGCCTATGACCGCTGGGGTTACGGCAAATCGCAGGGGCGAGCCGGTATCGATATGCCCGCCTTTACGCAGGACCTTGCGGACCTGGAGCGGCTGTTGGATGTGCTGGAGCTGGACAAAGTGGGGCTGGTTGCGCACAGCGATGGCGGGACGATCGCCTTGTATTTCGCCGCGGCACATCCGGAGCGGGTGCGCTGCTTGGTGACGGTGGCAGCCCATGTGTACATCGAAGCCAGAATGGAGACGGCGCTGCTGGAGGTGTCGCATAATTTCGAGCAGGACAAACGTATACGGGAAGGACTGCGCCATGTCCACGGTGAGAAATTCGAACAGACCTTTCATAACTGGTTTGACGGCTGGCGGGTGTGCGAGTGTGGGGGCTGGGATATGCGCCCGCAGATAGCGTCCATTGCCTGCCCGGCGCTGGTGGTGCAGGGGGCAGAGGACGAACATGCCACGCCGCAGCATGCCATTGACACGGCGGCAGTGGTTCCCGCTGCCGAGCTGTGGCTGGTGGAAGGGGCGCGGCACATGCTGCCGCAGGAGAACGCTGAGCAGTTCAACGAACGCTTGCTGTCATTTTTGCACATGCATATGTAGGAGTAATTTTATGTTAGAAAAGGTATTGATCGCCAATCGAGGGGAGATCGCCGTGCGCATCATCCGTGCCTGCCGCGAGGTGGGTATACAGACGGTGGCGGTGTATTCGGATGCCGACCGCCAGGCACTGCACGTGCGTTATGCTGACGAGGCCCACCATCTGGGCCCGGCGCCGTCGCGCGACTCATACCTGCGCGGCGACAAGATCATTGATATAGCCCGGCGTACCGGTGCAAATGCCATCCACCCCGGCTACGGCTTCCTGGCGGAGCGGGCTGACTTTGCTGAGGCGTGTGCGGCAGCGGGGCTGGTGTTCATCGGCCCGAAGGCCTCTTCCATTGCCGCCATGGGCGATAAAGCCGTGGCACGCGCCACCGTGTCGCGCGCTGGCGTGCGGGTGGTGCCGGGCACGGAGGGGGAAGGGGCGCTGTCTGACGAGGAGCTGCTGGCATTGGCGCCGTCGATCGGCTTCCCCTTGCTGGTCAAAGCTACAGCAGGCGGCGGTGGCAAGGGCATGCGTGAAGTGTGGGGACTGGATGAGATGCCCGATCTGCTCAATGCAGCCCGGCGCGAGGCGGAGGCCTCCTTTGGCGACGGAAATGTCTATCTGGAAAAACTGGTGGAAGGGGCGCGACACATTGAGGTACAGATTTTGGCTGATGAGCAGGGCAACGTGATCCACCTGGGCGAGCGTGAGTGTTCCATCCAGCGCCGCCACCAGAAGCTGCTCGAAGAGTCGCCATCGCCCTTCATCGGCGACGATGAGGAATTCCGCCAGAAACTGGGAGCGGTGGCGGTGCGGGCGGCACAGGCGGTGCATTATCTGAACGCGGGCACGATCGAATTTTTGGTCGATAAGGACAAGAATTTCTTCTTCCTGGAGATGAACACACGTTTGCAGGTAGAGCATCCGGTCACCGAGATGGTCACCGGCATCGATATCGTCAAGGAGCAGCTCCGCATCGCCCGCGGGCGGACACTGCGCCACCAGCAGCAGGACATCAAGTTCAACGGCTGTGCGATTGAATGCCGCATCAACGCCGAAGACCCCTCTAACAACTTTATCCCTTCCACCGGGCGCATTACACACACGCTGCTGCCCACCGGTCCGGGCATCCGGGTGGATACGGGCGTTTACATCGGTTTCGAGGTCTCACCTTACTATGATTCGCTCATCTCCAAGTTGATCGTGTGGGGCGAATCGCGCGGTGAAGCCATCCTGCGCATGCGCCGGGCGCTGGAGGAGTATAAGATCCTGGGCGTGCGTAACAACATCTCTTTCCACCAGCGCCTGATGGATTCGCACCGCTTCATGGGTGCCCAGTATGACACGCGCTTCGTCGAGGACCGTTTCTCCGTCGAAGCGGAGAATGAGCGGCTGACCCGTCCGGATATCGCCGCCTTGATTGCCACGCTGGTAGCGCACCAGGTGACTGAGCGTGCAGCGCACGTCGTGTTGCGTAACGAGCGCGATACGAGCAACTGGAAGTGGCTGTCACGCTGGGAAAGACTGCAGAGGTAGGTGATCTTATGAAATATGTGACCACGGTTGGAGGGCAAGAATTTTCTATCGAGATCGTCGATGAGCACCACGTCATCCTGGATGGCAAGCCATACGAGATCGACTTCGTGATGGTTGGCAACCAGCCGGTTTATTCACTGTTGGTGAACGGCGAGTCATATGATGCGCATGTGTACCCGGATGAGAATCTGTGGCAGATCATGTTCCAGGGCGGGGTCTACAGTGCCATAGTTGTGGACGAGCGCGAGAAACGCCTGCGGGCGGCAATGGGCGGCAAGGTGGCGGAACACCAGGAATACCATCTGCGCGCGCCCATGCCGGGGCTGGTGGTTTCGGTGCCGGTGCATGAGGGACAGGCGATCAATAAGGGGGAGGTCTTGCTGGTGTTGGAGTCGATGAAGATGCAGAACGAGCTGCGTTCGCCGCGCAGTGGCGTGGTAGCACGCCTGCGAGTCAAGCCGGGCGATCGGGTGGAACAGAAAGAGACGATGATGAGCGTGGTGTAACCATGACAGCCACGGGGCAGGAAATCGAGGTCAAGTTCTATCTGCGTGACCTGGCGGTGCTGCGGCAGAGGCTGGTGGAGCTGGGTGCAGAGCTGGCGCAGGAACGGGTGCACGAGGTTAACCTGCGCTTTGACACGCGCGAAAAGGCACTGCTGCGTGCGAAGCAGGTGCTCAGGCTGCGGCAGGATACGGAGGCACGCCTGACCTTCAAGGGACCGGGGCAGGAACAAGCTGGGGCGCAGTTCAGGCAGGAGCTGGAGTTTACGGTCTCTGACTTTACCA
>Ga0299915_10003271_pt1 | contig 11760 bp, 11 predicted proteins | sample RVTome_13_FD_200263 | JGI IMG/M metagenome (GOLD analysis project Ga0299915, IMG submission 200263) | Soil microbial communities from uranium-contaminated site in the Upper Colorado River Basin, Wyoming, United States - RVT92D227 (version 2) ... | reverse complement strand
TTGCCGCTCCTCGACGATGAACAGCGGCATCGCCTGCGTCGCGGCGCCTTGCATCTGCCCGCCCGGCGCGCGCGCCGAAGTGCATCACTTATTTCCTGACAGACCCTAAGTTGGCTGTTGTCGAGGCAAAGCGGCGCCCAGCTATCAATGATCCGGCAGCTGGTTGCTGGCGGCTGACAGTTTGAGGCGCTCGTCCCTCCGATATTTTCATACCGCGTGGGCGCCTTTTCATTGGTTCCGGTTTATCCGGGTCGGGCGGTTTGGCGGAGGATCAAGGCCATGCGCATTTTGATCACTGGCGGCGCTGGGTTCATCGGCTTTCATGTGGCATCCGGGCTTCTGAGTCAAGGCAACGAGGTTTCGCTGATCGACAACTTCAACGATTTCTATGACCCGGCCATCAAGCGGGCCAATGTTCGCGACCTGACGGATGCCGGCCTGGGACGGGTGTTCGAAATGGACATCCTGGATGTGCCCGGTCTTCGTTCCGCCTTCCATCAAGTCCAGCCTCAGGCCGTCGTCCACCTCGCTGCCTGGGCCGGCGTCCGCCCCTCGATTCAAATGCCGGAGCTTTACGCGAACGTCAATGTGACGGGCACCGTCAACCTTCTGGAGCAGGCGCGGGAAACGCACGTCGAGTCTTTTATCTTCGGGTCGTCTTCATCGGTTTACGGCGGAAGCACGAAAGTACCGTTCAGCGAAGATGATCCTGTAGAGCGGCCGATTTCCCCCTATGCGGCCACCAAGCGCGCCGGCGAACTCCTCTGCCACACGTACGCCCACAACTTCGCGCAACACATCACCTGCCTGCGCTTCTTCACCGTTTACGGGCCGCGCCAGCGGCCCGAGATGGCCATCCATAAGTTCACCCGCCTGATGATGGAAGGCAAGGAAATACCCGTCTTCGGAGACGGGCACTCGCAGCGCGACTATACATATATCGACGACATCGTCGACGGTGTTCTTGCAGCACTCCGCGTGAACGCCGAATTCGAGATCCTGAACCTGGGCGAATCGAGGACCATCACGCTCATCGAGTTGCTGGCCCTGATGGAGAAGGCGCTGGACAGGAAGGCGATCACCCGCTTTTATCCCGAGCAGCCCGGCGACATGCCCATCACCTATGCCGACATCACGCGATCCCGGCGCATCCTGGGGTATGACCCGAAGTCCCCCATAGAGGAAGGCATCCGTCAGTTTGCGGCGTGGTTCCTGAAGAGATATTGCTGAAGCCGGCGCACGCATCCGGCGGCTCAGGGCACCTCGGCGATCGAAAGCGTGTGGGACTGCTCGTTGACGACCACGATCACCCGGCTGTTGGGAAGCACGACCACATCCACGGGCCCCTTGTCTACCTGTACGATCTTGGCCTGAAGCGTGCTCAAGTCCACGGGCAGGATGGATACCGACCTGGAGCCGGTATTGACCACGAAGACGCGCTTGCCATCAGGGCTGACGGCAACGCCGAAAGGAGATTTCCCCACCGGGATGCTGACGAGCACCGTGCGGGACTTGGCATCAATAACCGTCAGGTCGTTCGAGCGGCTGTTTGCGACGAAAATCCTGGAACCATCCGGAGTAATAGCAATCCCGTCCGGTGCTTCGCCGACCTGTATCTTGCTCACCACGGACTGGCGGTCGGGATTGACTACCCACACCTCGTCCGAGCCGCCGTTGACGACATAGACCATTTCGTCGACCGGCGACACTGCGATCGCGATGGGTGAAAGGCCCATGCGGATGTTCGCCAATACGCTGCGGTCCCGAAGCTCGATAATGTGGAGGATGCCCTCCTTGGTGCGGCCAAAATTGGTGACGAACGCGCGATACCCGCGCGGCCCCAACGCAATCCCGACCGGCGCTCCGCCCACCACGATGTTCGCCGCCACCCTGAAAGAGGGGATGTCCACCACCGCCACGGTCCCGGATTCCCTGCAGGTCACATAGGCCGTTTTCCCCGTGTCATCCAGGACCACACCAAGCGGCGAGCTGCCGACCACCAGGCTGCGCACAACCCGGCGCCGGTTCAGGTCCACTTCTATGAGTTCGCCGGTGCCGAATGAAGTGACATAGGCGGTATCGCCTTCGGGGCTCACTGCAACAAAATTCGGCAGTTCTCCCACCTTTTTGACACGATAGGTCTTTCCCAAAGCCGGAAAAGGAAGTGCCGCCAGCAGCGCAACAGCCAACAGCCATCTATTCATGAAATTATCCGGTTCCCCGTTTCAGTTCGGTCACTTGAGGGGTGTGCCGTCCACCATTTGAGCTGCCCGGACCGTGTTGGCCATGAGCATGGCGATGGTCAGCGGGCCCACGCCGCCGGGCACGGGAGTGATGTAAGAACATTTTGGAAAGACACTCCCGGCGTGCACATCGCCGACCAGAGTATAACCCTTCTGCGCATGCTCGGCCAGTCGCTGCTGGTCGTCGCCGAAAATCCGGCGGATGGCTTCCACCGAGTCGACGCGATTGACTCCCACATCGATGACCACCGCCCCTGGCTTTACATACGATCCATCCACAAACGCAGGCTTGCCCATTGCCGCCACGAGCACATCGGCTTCCCGCGCCACGGCGGGAAGATCCTCGGTCCGCGAATGACAGATCGTCACGGTGGCGTGTTCCTGCATGAACATGATGGCCAGCGGCTTGCCCACGATGTCGCTGCGCCCGATCACGACCGCCCTGCGCCCGGCCAGCGGAAGGCCGCGCCGCTTGAATATCTCGATGATGCCTGCCGGAGTGCACGGTTTCAGCCTGGCGCTGCCGGCCACAAGCAGCCCGACGTTGTAAGGATGGAAACCATCGACATCCTTTTCCGGCCGGATGGCGTGCAGCACGCGTCGCCCGTCGACCTGCGGCGGCAGCGGCACCTGGACCAGCAACCCGTGGATGTCGCTGCGGCGATTGAGCGTTTCGACGGCGTCCATGACTCGGTCCGTGTCCGAGTCCGCCGGCAGCTCCACCTTTTCGGACAACATCCCCAGAGCCTGGCAGGTCTTTACCTTGCCGCGCACGTAAACATGGGAAGCGGGATTGTCTCCCACGAGGACGACCGCCAGTCCGGGCTTTACGCCTCGGCTGCTCAACCGCTCCACCTCCCGGGCGACTTCTGACTGGATTTCCTGCGCAATTGCCTTGCCGTCGAGCCACTGTGCCATGTCTAGGGAAAAACCTCCGCAATCATTTGGTGGCCGCAATCAGACTGAATACGCCGTCATGGGGCGACCTCGGGCTCTTCAGGCCCTGGATGACCACCTGGCGAAAGCCTGCATCGAACAACATCTCGATCATGCCCTCACGACTGTAGTATACACCCATGGCTTCCGCCGGATTCTTCTGGGCATACCGGATAATCATCTGCCGCCACTTCCATCGGAACCTGTTGCGCGACGTGCCGGGTTCGAGCACCTCGCCCACCAGCAGGTAGCCGCCCGCAGCCAGAATGCGATATGCCTCCGCGAGGAACTGTGCCGCCTGCCGGCGGTGCAGGTCGAAGATCGATACCAGGATTTCGGCGAACCCATCGCAAACGGGCCAGCGCGGCTCTTCATAATCGCGGAATTCCACAAACTGGTCGAGTTTCAAGTGGCGCGCCCGCTGGCGCGCCCGCTCGAGGAGAGTGACATTATTGTCGAAGGAATAGATGCTCCCGGCGAAGGCTTTCCTTCCCGCAAGTCGCAATGCGAACGTGGCGGTGTCCGAGAGGAGATCGACGATCCTGCTCCGGCGCGTGTTGATGACAAAATCGACAATCTGGTCGATGGTCGCATAATAGTCGAGCCCGGTGCGCCACTGAAAATAGCGAGCCACACCCTCTTCATAAGAGTCGATCTTTGCCGGAAGGCTGGCCAGGAATGGACGGGGACGCGGCAGGCTGAAGTCGAACTTTTTCTGCGCTGCAGACGGAGACCGCATGTTGGTCACTCGGGTTGCCTGATGGGCCGCGGGGCTCCTCGGTACTCGGGCAGCAAGCGGACCAGCATAAAATTCCGGGTTCGGACGGCAACAGAATACCGCTCCGCCCAGTGAGGGTCAATCCGGAGACGATTCCCCAACTCATCCCCCTCCTCGCCGCAAATCCAGCCGGCGAACTGATGCGGCGCCTGCATGGCGCCGAGCCAGGCGGCCTGGTTGCCTTCGGCATACAGGAACTCCCTCACGGGCAGACGCGAATCATAGATCAGGGGCGCCTGCCTCCCCATATCGATGAGGATGCCGCTGCCGTCATAGTTCTCGCGTAAGTGGGCGATCACCGCATGCCTTTCCTGCTCGAGGTAGTCATGTTCCCGCGCTTCCTGAAGCGCCGCCCTCGTTTCACCCTCGAGCAACGGCACCTGCATGCCGAAGCTGCAGAGCAGGGCAAGCGAAAGAATGTAGCGCTCCCGCGCCAGGCCCGCGAGCAGGAGGGTCAGCGCCACGGCGGGAATCAGCAGAATGCCCGGTCCCGGATTGAGAAAGTGGTATTGCCATTCACGGGGGAAAGCCCATGAAAGCCATGGAAGCGCCATGGCCAGAAGGCACGCGCCGATGAGAACCCGCCTGGCGGCCTCGGCTCTTGTCAGCCACAGGCTGCCGAAGACCGCGATGGCCGGCAGCAACAGGACGGAATAGCGCACCCGGTAGATGAGGCCCCAATAGAGCGCTGCGGTGTTGATGAACGAAGGCAGCCACAGCAGCAGCAATGGCGCCAGTCGCTGGAACCGCGGCCAGCGAAAAACTCCGTATATCGTGCCGGTCAGCCCGATGAGGAGCGGGACGAGCGTAGCCGCCTGGCCGAGCTCGCCGCAGTGATAGAACGCTGAAAGAATGGGCCTGCGCAAGGTCTCGTAGGGCGCCGGATAACCTCTGGCCAGGTAATGGAAAAAACTGTCGCCGAGGCGGGCGTAGACGTAGCCGAAGTGCAGCAGCAGCGGCAGGCCGCCGGCGGTCATAAACAGCAGGCCGGCGCGGGCTGCGTGCCGCGGCGAGATACGGCGGGCGGCGGCATCGTAAGCAAGCAACAGCACCACGCCCCCCAGAAACAGCCAACCCTCGTACCGGCACAGTGCGGCGAGCGCAGCCCATGCGGCCGCACACCACGGCAGCGCGTTCATCCGCTCCTGGCGCCAAAGCAGAAGCGCATCGAGACTGAGCAGGTTCAGCATTATGAACAGCGGCTCGGTCAGAGGGCTGCTCTGGAAAAACTGAAGGTTGGGATTGGCCGCCAGCAGGACGGCGGCGAATGCCGCTGCCGGGCGCGACCGCGCCGCGCGGCAGACAATGCGAAAAATCATGCCGACTGAAACCGCAAAGGCGCCGACGGAGATCAAACTGGGCAACAGGCCCGAGCGGTACTGGCTTTCAATCATGACAAACGGCAGGTAGAGCAGGTGGATCAACGGCAGCCACTGCGGGCCAAGCTGAGCGTATCCCGGCGCCCGCGAGTCCAGAATGCGCCGCGCCACTACCAGATGCGCCTTGGCATCATAATGCGCCGTGGTGAGGTCGTTCCAGAAGTAGAAGCCGAAGCAGAACAAGCCCACGACAGCACCTATGGCAACGACCCACCCGAACTCGCGTCGGGAACAATCGGCTTCGGCCTGGCTCGGTCTGGACATCAGGGATAAATCCGGTAAAGCATCCTGGGAAAGGCGATGGTTTCGCGCACATGGTCGAGTTTGCAGATCCATGCCACCACGCGCTCGATCCCCATGCCGAACCCGGAGTGCGGTACGCTCCCGTACTTCCTCAGGTCCAGGTACCATTGGAAGGCATCAATCGGAAGGTTGTGTTCCTTCAGACGCCGCAACAGCAGATCATGGTCGTGCAGCCGCTGTCCTCCGCCGATGATTTCGCCGTAACCCTCGGGGGCCAGCACGTCGACGCATAAGGCGACCTCGGGGCGCTCCGGATCGGGCTGCATGTAGAAAGCTTTGATGCTCGACGGATAGCGGTGCACCATCATCGGAGAGGTGAAGTACTCCGAGAGCGCCGTTTCGTCCCCTCCTCCCAGGTCGGACCCCCACTGGATTGCGGATCCCGAAGCCTGCAGCCGCTTCACCGCGTCATCGTAGGACAGCCTCGGGAACGGCGCTGAGATAGCCTCCAGCGGCTTGATGTCCCGCTCCAACACCTCCAGCTCCGCCCTTCTTCGAGACAGGACCCTTTCCACAATGAAGCAGATGAGCCCTTCGCCCAGCTGCATGGTGTCCTCGAGAGTTGCATAGGCGACCTCCGGCTCGATCATCCAAAACTCCATCAGATGCCGGCGTGTCTTGGACTTCTCGGCCCGGAAGGTCGGGCCGAAGCAATAGACCTTGCCGAAGGCGGCGGCGGTCGCCTCGTTATAGAGCTGGCCGCTCTGGGTCAAGTATGCCTTCTCGCCGAAATAATCGGTCTCAAAGAGCGTGGTGGTACCCTCACAGGCGTTCGGCGTGAAGATCGGCGTGTCCACCAGCGTGAAGCCCTGGTTGTCGAAATAATCGCGGCAGGCGCGGATGATTTCGTGACGGACCTTCATGATGGCGCGCTGGCGCGAGCTCCGCAGCCACAGGTGCCTGTGCTCCATCAGAAATGCCACCCCGTGACCCTTGGGAGTGATCGGGTAAGCGTCGGCCACCTGCCGGATCGTGAATCCCTGCACCTCCAGCTCGTACCCGCCGGGAGCGCGTTCATCCCTGCGAACCCTGCCGGTGATCTCGATGCTGGACTCCTGAGTCAGCTTGTCCAGTATTTCGAAATCCTCTTCCGAGAAGCTGCCCCGGGAAGCGACGCACTGGATCACACCCGTGCCGTCGCGGAGCATGATGAATTGGAGCTTGCCGCTGCTTCGCCGGTTGTACACCCAACCGCGCAGGGTGACCGCTTTCCCGTCGTGAGCGCCGATATTCTCAATGTATGCGTACGACATGTTCCATCCTTCCCTCGGGAAAAAGTCGCGCGCGGCTATTTTTCCCGAAATACCATGTGAGTGGGCCACAGCCCGGACCGATGGCAATGCTGGAGGTACAGCTCATAGTAACTGTCCCGCAGAAACCGGGATTCATCGAAATCCATCCGCCCGGCCGCCTCGCGAATTCCTTCCTGGCTACCCTCAAACTCCGCGTAAATGCCGATCGGCGTTTCATCCAGCGCGATATGCAATTCCTGGTCTTTCCGGCTGCCGGCCCTGGCCGCGTATTCGGTCCGGTACTTCTGATACCGGAACCAGACCTTCAGGCCGAGCCGCTCGAAAATCTCCACCGCCATGGCGCCATTGCCCACCTCGATCTCCAGCTCTTCCCGGATCTTAAAAAGGTCCGAGATCTCGGCCGGGGATTTGAAAGTCAGCAACGCGCCTTCTGCCTCCGTGCGAACGCGCAGCAGGCATCCCTGCGAACGCAACCGTCCATCTGGAAAATCCAATAGCAGGTTGTCTTCGAAATGACGGTCAGCCTTCATCAATGGATTCAGTCTCGCCAGGCATCGGCGAAAATCGTCCAGGCCGGCCAATCGGATCTTAACCTCGGTTTCGACACTCACTTCCAACTCCCCGGATGGAAAACCTAGCACGAATTTCAAGGACAGTCACCGAAATCCCCGAGGGCGACCCTCGAAAGCGCCCGATCGACCTTGGCACACGGACCTTCAACTACCAGGTCTGTGTCCGTCCGTGTCCTCTTTGTCTCGCCTGCAAAAGCCGCTCCCGGAACTGTCAAGCTGGGAGTTTTCCTGCAAAATTAATTCGACTTTTTTGGCACACTCTGCGTCAAAACATCCAGACGGCAAGAAGTTGAGCAGGAGTTGAGCAAGGTTGATAGAGTCAAGCGCAAGGCCGGGACGGCCAACCGATACTTCGATAAATGCCGGCCCCATCCCTCGGGATCCGGAAGCGGATTGGATTGCGGCCAGCCGCCAGGGGGATGGCCTGGCTTTCAACCGGCTGGTGCTGAAATGGGAAAAGCAAGTTTACAACCTGGTTTTCAGAATGGTGCATAGCCGCGAAGAGGCCGCGGAGGCAACCCAGGAAGTCTTTATGTCCGCTTTCAAGCACATTCACCGCTTTCGCCACGATGCCAGATTTTCGACCTGGCTCTACCGCATCGCTGTAAACCACTGCATTTCGCGGCTGCGCAGCCGCCCGCCCGGCCTGCATTACTCTCTGGATCAGGAGGCCGGAATCGACCTGATCGGCAGGATCAAGCCGGTCGAATCCCATGAGAAAGAGCTTGCGCGCGAAGAATGCCGTACGCATGTGCGCAAGGCCCTGCGCTCCCTCACGCCGGAGCAGCAGGCGGTCGTAGAGCTCAAGTTCTTTCAGGAGCTCACCTTTGACGAGATAGCGGCCATCGTCCAGGCGCCGCTGAGCACCGTGAAGTCCAGGCTGTACTCCGGGCTGGAAACCCTGAAGACGAGGTTGGGGCACCTGGGCATCGCCGAACGGACGGAGGCAACACCATGACCAGCAAATGTGAAGCGTTCCGCAGAGAGATACCGAAGGCCATCAGCGGGGAGTTATCGCCCGCTGTGCAGAGGGCCCTGAACCGGCATCTGGAAGAATGCCCCGCCTGCAGGATTGAGCAGGAGCAGTATGCGGAAACCCTCACGGCTCTGCGCACTCTTGAGGACGAGCCGACGCCGCGTCATTTCTTCGTTTACCCCCAGGCAGGCCGCCTGAATCCCTGGCAGGTGTTCCGGCGCATGGCCCGAGGGTGGCAGGCGGCGGCCGCCGTCGCTGCCGTTGTCGCCGTCGTGGCTGCAGGCGCCGCCATGGCCCGGCTGCAGATAAAAGTGAGCGCTGGCGTGTTCTATGCCGGCTTCGGCCGGCTGCCGGCCCAGCCTGCAGCCACGACGGCGCCTCCGACCCTGGACACCAGCGACCTGGAGGCGAGGATCCTTCAGGCAGCCGAGCAAAAATCCATCGAGAACGACCGGCTATGGGTGGCCGCCCTGCGAACGGAGCTGAATCGATCTGTGCAAGCCCTGACTCGAGAGCAGCGGGACCTCCTGGACGCCGCACTGGCCGGCGTGGAGACACGCCTCGACACGCGTATCGCGGTGACGGCGCAGTCCATGCAGACTGAAACATTGCGGTCCCTGCAGCAGCTCTACCAGCTGGTGTCCCAGGAGCGCACCCTCGACCTGACCGCCGTCAACGACCGGTTCAGCCAATTGGCGCTGACCGCCGCAGAAAGAACGAACCAAACCGATGCGATCCTGGAAACATTGCTCCAGGTAGCTGAACTGAAGCTGGGAACCACTCCCGGAGGACAAAAATGAAACAGAACATTACCGCACTCTTGGTTATTGGCATGCTGGGAATGATCTCGTGGGCCGCAGCCCAGGGCGCCCAGCTCGTCGACCTGAAAAAATCGAAACAGGAGATCGAAATCATGAAGGGTATCTTTGAGACCACTCTCAGCTTCATTCTCAAGGATATCCGGCAGCGGGAGGCGGGCACATCCAAGACTGAAGATTCCCTGCGACGCCTCTATCCGGGCGGCACGAACGTCGGAGGCGTTTATCTGCAGGGGCAGGGCGCTGTCTTTATAATCCCGATGTCAGGCTTGCGCTCCCGCATAAGCGAATCGTACGCCCAAATGGCGTATGCCGAGGAGCTGCAGCTGGCAGCGCAGGAAAGCGCGCGTGCCGCACTTGAGGTCCAGCGGGAAGTGCTGCGCGATATGGTGGCGTCCGGCAGGACCCAGCCCCCCGCTCCGCCACAGCCCCCCGCTCCGCCAAGCCCGCCCGCCGCTAAGGCCGGTCAGAGCCAGGAGGAGGTACGAAAGCGCCTTGCCGAAGCTCAGGAAAAGGTCAAGCAGCGGCGCGATGAATTGCAGGCGCGAAATCAAAAGCTGAACGAGTATCTGGAAGAGATCAAAGTGCACCTGATCGAGGCGCTGGCGAATCACGGCGACTCCATGACGACTGTAAAACCAACCGAGTACATCACCCTGATAATCACGGCCGATGGTGGATTCGGGGGGCATTTTAGCCTGGGCGAGGAAAGCCCGACGCCGGAGTATCAGGTTCTTTCCGTCCAGAAATCGATTATTTCCGAGTACAAGGCAGGAAGACTGGGCCTGGAGGCCTTCAGGCAGAGGGTCGTGCAGTACAGCTACTGATCCGCTCCGGCCGAAATGGCGGCTCCTCCTATCGCAGCCCGGCGGCGTCCCGGAGGAGCCGCTCCGGCGTCACTCCGCTCATCTAAACCAGCTGCTGCCGCACACTCACGCCACATTCTTTCAGCAGATTCATGGCGCGCTCGTTGAGCGGATAGTTCTTGTTATAGACCACCTCGCTGATTCCGCTGTTGACGATCATCTTGGTGCAGAGCAGGCACGGGGCATAGGTCGTATAGAGGGTGGCGCCTTTGACGCTCGTGCCGTGGTATGCGGCCTGCGTGATCGCGTTCTCCTCTCCGTGCGAGCAGAGACACTCCTCGAGCGCCGTTCCGCTTTCAGCCATGCTGTTGCAGCGCGGGCACCCCCCTTCGTTGCAGTTGCGCGCGCCCCGCGGCGTGCCGTTGTACCCGGTGGAGATCACACGCTTGTCCTTGACGATGATCGCCGCCACCTTGCGCTTGATGCAGTTGCTGCGCGTGGCCACCACCCGCGCGATGTTCATGAAGTATTCGTCCCAGTCCGGCCGGTGAAAGCTGCTCATGAGCTGCGGCAAGAGCCGGTTGAGGTGCTCGCGGAGTTCGTCCAGCGTGCCGTTGTTCGAGACAATGAGGTCCGCCATCCGGTGCGTGGCCAGCAACTGCTGGGCGGCGGGATCCGCGCTTTCGAGCTCGCGGGCCTCTTCCCGCTCGAACTGCTCCGGCGTCGCCGCAGCCGATTCGCGGCCCCGCGCGCGGCTGCGTTCGAACCTCAGAGCCGGATCGGCATCCACCGACATGAGAATGAAATCCTGCCGGCGGCGCAGCACTTCGACCTCGGCGGGATTCCGTATCGAGTCAACCACGCAGTTGCGCTCCTGGCCGAGATGAAAAAACATCCGTTCGGCCAGGACGCCCGGCCCGTTCTTCGAGCGCAGCTCAGTCCCGACCGCGATGAGGAGGTCGCGCGTGATATCGAGTCCTGTGCGCCGGATTTCCTCCCGGATCTCGTCCGAAAGCGAGAAGTATTCGAATCCCCGGCTGATGAGATAGTTGCACACCTCCGTCTTTCCTGCAGCATTCTTTCCGGTCAATCCAATGATCATGGCCAGCAATTTAGACAGAAGCCCGCACCGTGTCAATGCGGAATAAAACAGGCGGAGAAGAGAAAAACAGAAGCCACGGATTCCACGGGTTAGGTCGAGTGGGCACGGACTTTTGCTGCCCCGCAGGGGTGGCGCGGCGCGCCCAGCAAAGCAGCCGCCGAACAACCCGTACTACTAACGATCAAATCCTTGCCTGCCGGGAAAGGATTTTTTCACCGGCAAGAGGCAGTTTCACGGAGCGCACCGAGGAAATCAGGACGCGGAAGAACATCGACGAACGCGGATTCTGCCGGCGCCGCATGGTCGGCGAGTGGATTGCACGAGCTTTTGCTGCCGTCTTTGCCTGAGCCTGCCCGGGCAAGCGCGCCTTGTTGCGGCCTATCCATCCGATGCGACAGGTCCAACAGGCGCGCTTGCCCGGGGAGGCTCAGGCAAGGACCGCCCCGCGCAGCGGGGCGCCCTTCGGGAGCAGCAAAAGCTCATGCAATCTACCCGTGAAACTATGACAGAACGGGCCTTTCAGCAAAACCAGGATCGTCGAGTAGCCAAGGAGACGACCACGCTGGAGGCTAGAGATGAAGCATATCGGAATGG
>Ga0299915_10003267_pt1 | contig 11766 bp, 4 predicted proteins | sample RVTome_13_FD_200263 | JGI IMG/M metagenome (GOLD analysis project Ga0299915, IMG submission 200263) | Soil microbial communities from uranium-contaminated site in the Upper Colorado River Basin, Wyoming, United States - RVT92D227 (version 2) ... | reverse complement strand
TTATATTGCAGATAGCAGCAAGTATCTGGCTGTCGGTGACAGGCATAACCGGCGGCGAGTCGATAACGATTCGGTCGTATCCTTCGCAAAGGTGCTCCAAGGTTCTGGCGAAGGCTTCGCTGTTTAACATCTCAGATGGATTAGGTACAGCCGGCCCAGATGGCAGGACTTCAAGGTCCTTAATCTCTGTGCGATGGATCGCTTCCTGCAAAGTAGTAGTGCCGGCAAGGACACTGCTAAGGCCTTTGTGGTCATGGTTGAGCTTGAAGATTTGGTGTTGCATAGGCCTTCGGAAGTCGGCATCGATTATGAGGGTTTTTTGGCCGGCCTGCGCCATCGCAATGGCTAAGTTGCTAACCAGGCTCGTCTTGCCGTCAAGAGGTGCAGGGGAAGTGATAAGCACCGTCTTTGCCTCATCTTTAGGTGCACCGAAAAACACAGCGGTGCGTATTGTGCGATAGGCCTCTGCGGCGCGGGAACCGGAGTCCAGATGAACCTTCTGACCCCGGTCTACTATGCTTTCCCTGCTGGGCATCGAGGGCACCGCACCCAGAACCGGCAGCCCAAGGACGGCCGATATTTCCTCAGCCGAGTGTAGCTTCTGGTCCAGCCAATCCCGGAAAAGTGCCAGACCTGCTCCCAGCATAAGCCCAAGAACCAGTGCAAAGCCCATAACCCGCGCCCTCTGCGGCTTGGATGGGCTGGTGGCGGGCCGGGCCACCTCAAGAATACTTATATTAAGAGCGCCGACATCCTCGGTGACATTTAGTTCCTTGATTCGGTCATCCAGAATATCGCAGAGTTTTTTGGTCTGTTCCCACTCCGACTCTAAGATTGTGTATTGCGTGAGTTGCTCGTTAAGCGCCACGACCTGTTGGCGCTGCTCTTCGAAATACTTGGTGATCTGGTCCTGCTTTTCCTTCGCGGCCAGGTACTGCTGTTCTGCCACCTGGAGCTGTGCCTGAGCGAATTGCACAGCCAGACCGGCAATCCTCTCTTGTATGTGGGCAATCTCAGTATCCAGCGCCTTGATGGCAGGGTGGTCGGGCTTAACCTCCCGCAGCCGGTCCGCGCGGCGAAGTTGCAGTTGGTCAAGCCTGGCTTTGAGCTCTGTCTCCCCCCCATCCTGAGAAACATATCCACTTCTGCTCCGCTGCGCCTCTACAAACTGCTTCAGCATGGTTGGGTCGCTCACCATCTTCTTGGTGGACTCGTAGGCGGACCTGCTTTCAATAGCTGCGAGCTGGGCCTCGGTCAAAACCGCAGAAAGCCGATCCAATCTTTCCAGTATTACGTTGCCCTGGCTGCTTTCGAAAGCAAGCCCTATGTTTTCCTTCTTAAAGTCCATCATCGCCCTGAGCTTTTCAGAAAGCTCTTGACCGCGTCTATCCTTTTCATTTTGGAGGATTTTCAGCACTTCCGCCGAAGTGCTGCGCTTGCGAGTAGCGTGATAAGTTACGTAGGAATCCACCACCGCATTAACTAACTGGGCGGCCTCAGCCGGATAAGGGCAGTCAAACGAGACACTGATAATCTCGTCTTTCTTACCTACCGTTACATCGATGGTCTTCTTGAGGTAAGCAATCGGGTTATCCACGTTGGCAAACGCTTTCAATTGCCCTATGCCGGCCGTATCAAGCGCAGCAGCAAGAATCGGCGTAGACCTGAGTAGTTCCGTCTGGGTATAGAGGTAATTCGTAGACCTGGTCATGACGCCTTCTTCAGTCCCGGTCATTATTTTCGGACCGGTCTGCTCGACATAGACCTTGGAAGTGCTGGTGTAAATGGGCGTCGACTTGGATAGGTATAGAAAACCTGCTGCCAGAGCTAAAGCGATGCTAAGCAGCAGAATCCAGCGGCTTTGCCACAGAGGAAAGATGAGCACAGAAGTCAGAAGACAGAAGTCAGAAGTCTGTCGTCTGTCGTCTGTCGTCTGTCGTCTGTCGTCTATCGTATGTCGTATGTCGTTCATCATCCCTGGTCCCTCGTGAATCGTCCCTCGATTAGTCTTAGCGCCACACAGGCACATAAGCTCCAACATGAATGCTGAACATCCTCTGCAGAAACACAGTTGTACGCGTTCGTTGTGTGTGCTCCACAGCAACAATATCATTTGGCTTTATAGGGATATTCAAGGCCTCGGTTTTTAGCCCTGCCACCTGTGGGCAGGGCTTGCCCCCGGCACAGGTCCGGGGGCTAATCGCAACGTTTACGACCTGGAAACTCGCGCTGGCAATCGTACCGTCCGCTTTCAGGCGGTAGATTGTAGCGTATCGCGGCTCAGCATCTCTATCCAATCCACCTGCGAAGGCCAGCGCCTGCATAACGTTGTACCGCTCCTGCGGAGGATAAGGGAAGTTGCCGGGCCTATTTACCAAACCTATGACCGAAAAAACAGGCACACGAATCGGCTCAACTGTAACAGTATCACCCTCATCAAGTGCAACGTCAGCAAATGGAATGTTCAACCCCTTCACCGGGAGCACAATCCCGAGTTCATCGGCATTCTGACCTTCCTGTAGTTTAGCGATACCTTCCTGCCTGGAGCTCTTTTCGTGCTTGAGCACTTCGCAGAGTGCGTCTCGGAGCTTCTCCAATGCCTCATCGGATAACGTACGTATCTGCTGGTCTGGGCTTGCAGTTCCCTTCGCAAGGATAGTTCCATGCTCGCTCGCACCAACGTAGTAGGCGGGTTCTAATTGCCCTGCGAGCAGGCGCAGCTCTTGTTCCACCTGAGCGGCTGAAACTGTTGGTTCCTGCTCCGCTAATTTCTCCAACAAGGCCCGCCTCTGAATGTTGCTGCTAACATCTAACAGCTCGACGAGCACCACCTTTTCATCTCGCTTTACAGTCAGCAAGCCCGTCGTACCGGACGGCGTCAACTGGGTAAAAGACAGCCGGAGTCCAACTGGGATTGGCGGTTGGCGATTCGCGATTGCCGATTCGGCAGTAGTGGAGGAATGGATTATGCGTATAGTAGCAGCCCCATCCTCAACTATGCCGCCGGCCTCCATAAGAAGGGCGGCAAGCGACATTTGGTCACTTCGCAGTGAGTAAATGCCCGGCTTCTGAACAGCTCCCATGACGGAAACCTTTGCCGTCTTATACTCCAATATCTTGGCAAACACAGAGGGACGCGTGACCGCGTAAGTAGGATAATAAGCATCGACAACGGCTGCTTCTATTTCACCCAAGGTTTTATCTGCCGCCTCGATCTGGCCCACCGCCGGGAGCGTGATAGTCCCGCTTTCGCTAATCCGACAAATGTATGGAGTGGCGTTCTCGGTGACTCGGGGATCCTCAGCCGTGACGACCTGCAGAATCGTGGGCATAGTAAGCTCAATCACCTCGCCAGGCACGACACGGTAAGGTCCCTTGCTTATTCTGGCTCGGACAATTCGTTCCAGGTCCACAGCCGGTCCGACAGGACCGGCATTCTCGAAGTCAGCCAGCTGATCTGCCGAAGGCAGATACACCTGATCCTGGCATGAGAGCTGGCAAAGACAAACAATTAGGGCGACAACCCATCGTAAATTGACAATTGACAATCGAAAATTGAAAATTGCCCCATCCCCCATCGTATCCTCAGATGCCAAACGCCTCACTCTGTTTGACATAGCCCTACCTCCTTGCAAAACCAATTATCCGTATGAGTCTCAGGTCACAGATTTCTCCGTTGCGGTTTCCCTGAGCCGCCGTAATCATTCCCTCCAATGTGATGTTGCCGCCGGCACCAGAGGTGGCCGGAATGGACTGCGCGGCGCCGGTCTATACGGTATGCGTATCGGCGGCCGCTTCATTACTTCTGCCGGCACTGTGTTCCGCAACATATCTGCAGGCGGGTCGTCTTCGCTTCCAGCCTTCGCAGCCGCTCCCGCCTTCGCGTAGCCCGCTTCGGCGGGCGAAGGAAGGTCCAGCCTTCGCAGCCGCTTCGGCGGAGTAGGCTCGGCGGAGTCGGCTCGTCGCGTGACGACAACCGTCTTTAGTGTGAAAGGATCAAAAGCGGTCATCTCTCTCAGTTTCAACACCATCTCATCATTCTTGCTTGCGATACCAGCCAAAGCAGCCGTCACCGTGGCGCCAAACCCTACAAGGACCGCAGAAACAAACGCTCCCCACAACACTACGGACTTAAGACCTGATTTACCTCTTTTACCGATCAACCACTTGTGTTTCATGTCCATCTCCTCATGCCTTGCTTGTAGTTTTCATAAAAAAACCCGACAGAGCATTTATCGGCTCTGTCGGGATCGCTTTTCGTAAAGTAGCATCCGTCAAAAACTCAGAATTTTAGGCTGTGCAAAACAGCTCTTGATTCGTCCCCTTTCAATTGTCAATTGTCAATTTACAATTTTCAATTCCCCAGACTATCAGCCTTCTTCTATTTGTCAAGAAAAATTATAGGACGTTTTAGATTTTTTCTTGTATTCTTGTTGGTTGTACTGTCTGATTTTATTATCGTTCTGCAACACATAGTGGGGCCAACAACTTACGGCGCTTATAATTCTGATGAGGATACCCACCCGCCCGAGTATGTGCCTGGTAATCTGAGGGACCTGCCTCACTTTTGCCGCAGGCGTTCACGGGGCAACATATTGAATTCTGCCCCCGATCCACCCTGCCGGCAATTTTCAATTGTCAATTGTCAATTTACAATGTGGCCTCTGTGTTGTCTGGTTTCCCGAGAGCCTGATGGCCTCCGCCTGATTTGCTGGCAGCCTGATTCCCTTTCTAAAGTCAGCATTGCTTCGGGCTTAACCCGCCGACGTATGGCGGGCAGAGGCCTCGCAATGACGTAAAAACGCCCATTTATCCGCCAGACGTACGGCGGATTTATCGCTGTGAACGGCTATCTTTTGGGTGGCACGGCCATCTTGGCCGTGTTTTCACGGGCTGGAAGCCCGTGCCACTGTTGAGCCTTAACCACGAGAAGGAAGTGGCCTACTCCGTATTGCGTATTGCGTAGTGCGTATAACGGACGACGCATCACGCAGGACGCACGACGCACAACGAACGAAGCTCCTGACTCGATTTTGTCTGCTAAATTTTCCAGATTTTTCTTGATAACAGCTTGGCTAATTTGGTATAAATAGGGTTGCTCGGGTCTGCGATTCTTTGATTCTTGATTTACAGGATTGTTAGGTTTTTCAGGAGGATTTGTGAATTGTTAAGGTGCAGGGGTGTGACGTGAGCACTGTGCGGGGCAAGCGGTGTTCGCGCATTCTACCTGAGCGCTCGTATTGGAGCTTTTGAAAGAAGGAGTTAACAAGAGTTCAGAATTTTGAATTTAGAATGAAGAATTCTTAATTCTCAGCTCTTCATTCTCAATTTTGCTTTGGTGTGTGGCCAGAGCACAGTCATTTTGGCTTATTCGAGGGAGGAATATTATGTGCAGAAGAATTCTTTGTTTAGTTTCTTTTGTGCTGGTGCTTGGCTTAGCGGCCAACGCCTTGGCTCAGCCCAGCACCATTCCTGGATGGTGGAACGAAGATATCGGCGTCCCCTTGGCCGGCAGCGCCACCAAGAGCGGTGACATATTCACCATCACAGGCAACGGCCATGACATCTGGGACGCTGCCGACGATTTCCGCTATGTTTACAAGGAGCTGACCGGCGACGGTATGATCACCGCGCGGGTCGTCAACCACGGCACCGGCACGAATACTTGGGCCAAGGGCGGTGTCATGATGCGTGACAACAACACGGCCGGCTCGCCGGATGCCTATACGGTCATCACGGACAACTCCGACGGAGGGGCGGGCAACGGTGCCGGCTTCCAGTGGCGTGATTCGCAGGGCGGTGGTGCAAACTGGTCAGGCACCGGTGCCGCGACGGCCGTGGACCCGCCCCAGTGGGTCCGGCTCGTGCGAGCGGGCAATACATTCACTGGTTACCACTCAGCCAACGGAGTGAATTGGACCCAGCTACCCGACCCTCACACGGTCGTCATGCAAGATCCGGTTCTGATCGGGCTGTGCGTGACGTCGCACGCCGCCGGCGAACTCCGAACGTATCAGTTCGACAATGTCACGCTGTCGGGCAATATTACCGACAAGCCACCTCAGTTCAAGGCCTGGGGACCTGATCCCGCTGACGGTAAGACCGGCGTGGCCGTGGGGCTGGTTCAGTGGAAGGCAGGCGAGACCGCAGCTTTCCACGATGTGTATTACGGCACCAATCCTACGCCTGGTCCGGCTGAGTACAAAGGCCGACAGCAGTACCTCGTCTATTGGGGTGGCTCTGTTACGCCCGGAACTACTTACTACTGGCGTATCGATGAGGTCGAGGCTGACGGCGTCACCATCCACAAAGGCGATGTCTGGAGCTTTACAGCTGCGCCATTGACTGCCTATGACCCGAGCCCGGCTGACGGTGCCAAATGGGTCGATACCGAGGCTGACCTTAGCTGGACTGCTGGTGCCACCGGCATTAAGCGCGATGTGTACTTTGGAACAAGTCAAACTGACGTGGCGAACGGTACGGGCGGCACATTGAAAAGCAGCCAGCAGACAACGAAAACATACGAGCCTGGAACCCTTGCACTGGATACAACTTACTACTGGAGGATCGATGAGTACGACTCCGGCGGCACTAAGTATCCGGGCAAAGTTTGGAGCTTTACAACGATCAGCGCCAGCGCCGGTATCAGGGGATACTACTTCAACAACATGAATCTAACTGGCGTTCCTGTGCTGGTCCGTATAGACCCTACGATCAACTTTAACTGGGGCGATCCTGGTTCGCCGGACCCGGTGGTCAATGTGGATCAATTCTCCGCCAGGTGGGTTGGCGTGGTGGAGGCGCTATACTCCGAGCCTTACACGTTTGTCTGCAATACTGACGACGGCTTCCGGATGTGGCTGGACGATGTGCTGATCATTGATAGTTGGGTACCGCAGGCGCCAACCCTGCATAGCAGCCCGGCCATTAACCTTGTTGCCGGGCAGCGATATGGCGTTCGAGTAGAATACTATGAAGATGGTGGAGGCGCAACGGCACAACTATTCTGGGAGAGTCCTTCCACACCCAGGCAGATAGTTCCCGCAGGGGCTTTGCAGCTTCCGCTGACAGCCGGTAACCCGAATCCGTCTAGCGGTGCTGTAGATGTCAAGCAGACGCCCACTCTGAGATGGTCGGCGGGCGAGAAAGCTGTTAAGCACAACGTGTACTTTGGCACAGACGCTACTGTGGTGGCAAATGCCACTACGGCCTCAGCAGGTATCTATCGGGGCCAGCAGAATCTCGCTGCTAACAGCTATGTGCCTACCGAAACGCCACTTGCGTGGAATAGCACTTACTACTGGCGAATAGATGAAGTAAACGCCGCCGATACCTGGAAAGGCAGCATCTGGAGCTTCACTACCGCCGACTTCCTCGTGGTGGACGACTTTGAGGACTACACGGATGATGTCGGCAGCAGAATCTTCCAGACCTGGAAGGACGGCTGGGGATACACCAACCCGTCGCCCGGCTATGCTGGCAACGGCACCGGCTCGGCTGTGGGTAATAGTAATCCTCCGTATGCCGAGCCGACTATAATTCACGGTGGCGGCCAGTCGATGCCGTTAGGTTACGACAACACTGGAACGACCGGCAAGGCCCGTTACTCAGAGACGTTCCAAGAGTGGACCACGCCGCAGGATTGGACCGTGAACAGCGTTAAGGCGTTGACGCTGTACTTCTATGGCGCTCTTGCAAATGCTGCTGAGCAACTGTATGTGGCGGTGGAAGATAATGCCGCCCACGTTAAGGTCGTGAACTATCCTGATCTGGAGGCCGTTCAGGCAGCCGGCTGGCAGGAGTGGAACATCGAGCTGACCCAATTCAGCGCTGCGGGCGTAAATCTGAAGGCTATCAAGAAGATGTATATTGGCCTGGGCAACCGGAGCAGTCCGAAGCTTGGCGGCACGGGCACAATATATGTCGATGACATCCGGGTATATCCCAGCAGATGTGTTCCTTCAATGGGTAAGCCCGCAGCCGACTTGAGCGGCAACTGCATCGTTGACGCGGCTGATGTGGATATTCTGGCCAATCTGTGGCTGGATACTGGCTTCCAGGTTACGCCGGTCGATCCCGGCACTACCGGTCTGATAGCACACTATCCGTTCAACGGCAACACCAACGATGTTGTTGGCGGCCATAATGGTACTACCGTTGGCACGCCGACCTACACGACAGGTAAGATAGGTCAGGCGATTCTGCTGAATGGTGTGGATCAGATGGTGGATGTTGGTTCTGTTGGCATCAGTGGAGCAGCCCCAAGGACAGTCTCCGGCTGGGCCAAGTCAAACTCTACCGCGATGCCTGACTGGACAAACATCTTTGGCTTTACCGGTACTGACGACGCCAATCTGAGCGGTAGAAGCTTCGATATCGAGCTTCGAGGTGGACAGTTGCAGTTCTGCATCCATGTGTACGGCTGGGAGGATAACATTCTCCCGCTCGATCTGGATTGGCATCACCTCGCGGCTACGTATGATGGCACTACGATCAGATGGTACGGTGACGGTGCGTTCATCGGCAGTCTTGTGCGAACTCCTGCACTGAATACGGAGGATACTGTCCACATCGGTCAACGTGGCGACAGCGGCGAGGCTGTCAACTTCTTCCCGGGCAAGATTGATGATGTTAAGATCTGGAACCGCGCATTGACCGGGGCTCAGATTGCGTGGCTTGCCGGACGTACTTCGACGTTCTCGATACCGGCTGATTTGCGTCAAGACAACGTGATTAACTTCAAGGACTTTGCTGTACTGGCGGATTCTTGGCTTGAAGAGGTCCTGTGGCCGTAATCGCATCGTTCATTGTTCACCGTTTATAGTTCAGTGGCACGGCCATCTTGGCCGTGTTTTCACGGGCTGGAAGCCCGTGCCACAGGCGAACAGTCAACTATGAGCTTCGGGGCCTATTCCGACCGTCGGGATAGGCCCCATTTGCTATGTAGAGTTTGCCTTTAACTTACAGTAATCATGGCCGCCACTTGATCTCGATTAACGAGACCGCATACCTTGGCAGACTGAAGGTGGATTCCACTTTCCCGTCATGAACATCATAGTAGCGGATTGGTTCCAAAAGTTCCAGCCCTGTCCCGAGCCCAGTCGAGGGATCACCCGCAGCTCGCAACTGGGCTAACATATCCGGCGTGGGGTTCTGTGGGCTGCTTAGTTCCAGCCAGCGTGTGTAGGCATTGCTGTGGGTGTCGTCGATCCGATAGTGGACTATGCGAGCCCGTGCTGCGTTATTGTCAGGTATTTGGACAGTCAACCTTACCGAAGCAGGGGGGCTATCGACCATATCGTCATGGTAGTTCCAAAGAATTACCTGCACGATTTGCTCAGCGGCGACTGCCAAGCCGTCAATGTCTGGTTGGTCTCGAACGCCCTGCTGGCAGATACGATCTACGCCGAGCGCACCGCTGCTATTGACGGGGACGCATCTACCATGAAGCATTCCCAACATCTTAAAGGCGTTCAATACCGGCTTATGGATTCCGTTGGTCGACAGCGTGCGAAACCCCTCGAAATAATCCTTTCCATCGAACATGAAAGCCCAGGTCAGCACCCCTTGCAGATTCACATCTTTGCGAGCAGCCAGATCAAGAGTATGCTTCATTAGAGCAGCTTCGTAGGCTGCGTATGCGCTACTGTTACGGTAACCATTCGCGGGATTTACGCGGGAAGACAACCCCGCAGCTCCTTCTGGGTCGCATTCGCCGATGATGACAGGAAGATTCTGGAATTCTGGAAACTCCGCGATGATGCCAAACCCATCTCGGTTAGTCCGCAGGTTTTGCCCCAAATCCATCTGGGGCCTGCCCCGAGCCCTTCGGCTTTGCTCAGGGTAAACTCCGTCGAGGGGCCTGCCCCGAGCAGAGTCGAGGGGCTGCCCAGCGATGTATTTTGTCCCGCCCTTGGAATGGAATCCAATATAGTCCAGGCGTACACCCTGCCGCCCGGTAACATAGTTCTTTTCTCGCAGACAGTGTTCAAGAAACCGGCGAAGGAATGGTGGAGCTCCAGCCGTATGTGGCCCACCAAGAGATGCCTTCGGGAGAACTTCGTGCAGTGCGTGCTCGGTGTAGTCGAAGAGCTTACAGTATTCTTCGAAGGTTCCCTGCCAGTATCTGATATTGGGCTCATTCCACAATTCCCACAGCCACGTTTTGTCCGCCCCAGCATATCTTTGGGCGCTATGCCGCGCCCACTGTCGCATAAGCTCAGCCCATTTATTGTAGTCCTTCGGCGGATAATAGACCCCATATCCTTCCATCTTGAAAGGATCGCTACTTTTGTACGGCTCCGGCTTGAGGGAAAGGTCCTTTGGCATAAAGCCGATCTCTACTAAGGGCCGGCAGCCAGAACCGATTATAGCGTCCATAATTTCATCCATGATCTTCCAATCATATACAGCGTTACCGGCGGAATCCTCGGTGTAAACATTGGTCGATCCCCATTTCAGCGAAGGTTTCCCATCGCCGCTGGCGAGCAGAAAATGCTGCCGCAGATACACGCGCTCGGGATTTATCTGTGCCAGTGTGGCCATTAACTCCTTCGCGCGAGGCGTTGAAGTGTAATTACATTCGTCATAGCCAAAATACTGCCAGACGTGTCGCAGTGGTTTGCCAGGCTTGGTTGCATCAACAATCACCTCAACAGGCCTGGCTTCTTGCGGCTCAGCCGCATTTTTTGCCACAGAGAGCTCAGAGAACTCTGATGACAGAAGTCGGATACCGGAAGACAGATAATCCGCAACGGTCTTCTGCTCTCTCTCTTCTGTCTTCCGTCCTCTGTCTTCTGTCCTCTGTCTTGTGTCCTCTGTGGCTTTTTTTGCGCCGGCTGAGAAATGGCACAGATTCAAGCAGGCCAATATCACAAAATATTCGCTTCTAATTGTCATTGTCAATGCCTATCAAGAACTCTACGGCTTTTGGGCCGAGGTTTTTTGCGCGGCCTCCTTCGGCAGGGCCCGATCCGGGCGGGGGCTGGGCTTGGCGCGTGGGATTACCGCCACCTTTAGGTCTTTTGCCGGAACCAGATGCCGGTAGAAAAAAGCCTGCATCATATCGTCAGCCGGTACGGCTGGCCGCATGATTTCCCGCCCCTGGATTAGTGCGCGGCCTTCCAGGTGTAGACTGACTGGTTCGGTCGTGGGTGTCGCCGGCACCTTCAGCGTAACCTTAGCCTGGTCCTGGCCGGCGGGGACCTTGCCGCCGCTCAGCGTGAATCCGCTCGGCGCGTCCTTGAGTGTTAGTGTGATCTCATCGGAGAATCCGTCCTTGCGAAGGGCATACACCGTTAGGGCAGCGCTGGCGCCGGCGCGGATGTTGATGCTGGAGGGTACGACCCGCAGCTCGAAATCGGGTTGTGGCGGACTGATGCGCAGGCGGTAGCCGTAGGCCGGGCCGCCTTTGTTTTGCGCATCACCTATGTGAACATAATAGGTCCCGTCGGCAGGCAGGGTGATCGATAGTAGAGAATCGGCGTGGTGCGTGGTCAGCCCCGATCCCTTATCTTCGTGATCATCATTGAACGCCAGTTGCCGGCCGGTGGCCCCTGCCTGCGCAGGGGCGGGGCCTGCCCCCGCGAAAGCGGGGGTCAGCTTGAGCACGGAGTCCAGCGGAGAGTCCAGCCGACGTGCATAGACTTCCGCAACGACCCCTGCTTCGGCAGGGGCTTTAGCCCCGGCCACTGGCCGGGGTACCCCCGCCGGAAGGCGGGGGCTAATATCCCCGCGAAAGCGGGGATCGCCGGCGTGACCTTCGAA
>Ga0299915_10003266_pt1 | contig 11766 bp, 6 predicted proteins | sample RVTome_13_FD_200263 | JGI IMG/M metagenome (GOLD analysis project Ga0299915, IMG submission 200263) | Soil microbial communities from uranium-contaminated site in the Upper Colorado River Basin, Wyoming, United States - RVT92D227 (version 2) ... | reverse complement strand
AAGGCAGGACGGATTAAGCGACGAGACTTTGTGAAGATGATGGGGGTTGGGGCGGCGGCGTTGGCGTCGGGGGCCGGCCGAATGTATGCTGCGGGGAGCGACAAGATTCGCGTCGGGTTGATTGGGTGCGGCGGCAGGGGCAGCCATGACGGGTCGAACTTCCTGAATGCGGGCGAGAACGTTGAGCTTGCGGCGATGGGCGATCTTTTTAAGGACCAGCTCGACAGCGCTCGCAGTATGTTCCAAACGAACCTGCCGGACAAGGTGAAGGTGACGGACGATACGTGCTTTGCGGGGTGGGATGCGTATAAGAAGGTGCTGGCGTGCGATGTCGATGTGGTGATACTTACGACGGCGCCGCATTTTCGGCCTGAGCATTTGCGGGCGGCGGTTGAGGCGGGCAAGCACGTGTTTATGGAGAAGCCGGTGGCGGTGGACCCGGTGGGCGTTCGGTCGGTGATTGAGTCTTCGGAGTTAGCGGACAAGAAGGGTCTGACGATAGTGGCCGGCACGCAGATGCGGCGTATTGCGCATTTGATGGAGGGGGTCAAGCGGATTCAGGACGGCGACATCGGGGAGATTGTCGGGGGGCAGTGTGTTCGGATCGGCGGCGGGATGACGGACTGGGGTCCGAGGCCGCGCCGGCCTGAATGGACGGATATGGAGTGGCAGTTGCGGCGGTGGCTTTTCCTGACGTGGCTCAGCGGGGATTTTATAGCCGAGATGCATGTGCATAATCTGGATATTATGAACTGGGCGATGGGCGCGCACCCGGTGCAGTGCGTCGGGATGGGCGGGCGGCAGGTGCGGACCGGCGCGGAGTACGGCAACGTCTATGACCATTTCGCGGTTGAGTATGAGTATCCGAACGGGGTGCGGATCGAATATATGGGGGCGCAGATTGACCAGGCTACGGACCGGTGCGACCAGCACGTTGTCGGAACGAAAGGCTCGGCGCACCTTGACTTTGCCAATGCGATTATCGAAGGGGCAAAGCCGTTCAAGTACGATGGGCCGGCGTGGAATCCTGAATTGCGGCAGCATGCAGACCAAATCTCGGCGATCCGTGAGGGTAAGCGACTAAACGAGGGCAAGCGGATCGCCGAGAGTTCGTTGACTTCGATAATGGGCAGGATGAGCGCCTATACGGGGCGTGCGTTGAAATGGGACTGGGCGATGAAGGCTTCGCAGCTGGACCTTCGCCCGGCGAAGTATGAGTTCGGCGCGCTTGAGATGGAGCCGGTGGCGATACCCGGGCGGACGCCGCTTGTTTAGTATTACAACGCTACTTGTGCTGCAGATATTGGTTCTACGCGGCCCAAAAGAATCGCGTTTATCGCTTTTAGGCTACCAGCAGGCAGAGGGCCAGCCCCCACAGGCTCGCCCGCCGGCGGCCAGGGCTCGTCGGCGCAAGCGGCCCGCGGACCTGCTGGCAGCCGGTAAGGCGCAAAACGCAAATCCGGATTCGCCAACGTGTCCTTGAAGCCGATTTGATCGTTTATATTCGTCAGGGCTACCGTAACTGCTTATGCAAGAAGAGAATACGCCTGCCGGCAAGATCCAAGTAGCGTTGTAGCATCATTAGGAGTCTATGAAGGTATTAGTTGCAGAGAAGTGCGGCTTCTGCCACGGGGTCAGGAATGCTATCAGTGTGGCGGAGAAGACGCTGGCGGAACAGAGGGGCAAGCGGGCTGTTTATAGTCTTGGTCCTATAATTCACAATAAGGACGAGGTTGAGCGGTTGGCGAAGGCGGGGCTGAGGACGGTTGAGAGCGTAGAGGAGATCGATTCGGGGACGGTTATAATCCGTTCTCACGGGGCGGCTCCGGCCCAGATAGCCAGGCTGAGGGAGAAGGGCCTTACCATTGTCGATGCGACGTGCATATTGGTCAAGAGGGTGCAGCACATAGCAGAGGAGCTTGAAAAGGACGGCTACCAGGTTGTGATTGTGGGGGAGGAGAACCATCCTGAGGTGCAGGCGGTGATGGGCTGCGCGAAGGATGTTGTTGTGATAGCGGATGAGTCGGATTTGGCCAAGCTGCCGGGCAATGCGAGGTTGGGGATTGTGAGCCAGACTACGCAGGGGCCGGAGAATTTCGGTGATATGCTCGGCGCGATAGGGCGGGGGAGCTTCAGCGAGCTGCGAGTCATCAATACACTTTGCCAGGAGGCGATCAAGAGGCAGGAATCGGCGGTGCGGTTGTGCAAGAAGGTTGATGTGATGTTTGTCCTGGGCGGGCTGGAGAGCGCGAATACGCGGCGGCTGGCGGAGCTCTGCAAAAAGCATAATAGTGAAACGTTTTACTTGCAAAATTGGAAAGAACTTGATACAAGGATGGTTTTGGGTAAGAATATGGCGGGCGTTACGGCAGGCGCGTCAACGCCCGACTGGATAATAGATGAATTTGTGAAGAATCTGGAAGCCTTTGACGCCGATTAGCTCGCAGTGGAGCTTGGGATGCTGAGAGAAGGCTTTCGGTGCGCATTTGCTGCGTTGGCAGATGCGTTTTGATGAATGATTGACTAACGGGATTTTGTGCAGTGTTGCACAGGGTCTTGCCGGCGTAAATGTGGGGCGCAGGCGAGCAGCGAACCGAGACTCCACAGAAGGATGTCAGTCTTATGGTAGATAGAAATATTGTCAATAAATTGGGTCTGTCGCAGGAGAAACTTGATGAGCAGCTAAAGGAGCTTTTTAGCGAGAAGGAAGGGGAGTTTCTGGAAGAGGTACTGCAAAGGAAGGTCGATTCGCGATTGCCGGGCACGATTTTGAAGGGGAAGATCGTCTCGCAGATAGGCGGCGACGTTATCGTGGAGGTGGGGCTCAAGAGCGAAGGGGTTGTCGATGCGGGCGAGTTTGACAGGCCTGAGGATATACAGGCGGGCAAGGAAATTATGGTTCTTTTAGAGGACACGGACTCCGAGAGCGGCCTTGTGCTGTTGAGCAAGCGCAAGGCGGACGTTATACGCGGGTGGGAGAATATAATCGAAACGAAAAAGGAGGGCGACGTTGTGACGGGGAGGGTAATACGGCGGATCAAGGGCGGGTTGCTGGTTGATATCGGCGTGCCGGTGTTTCTGCCGGCATCGCAGGTTGACATCAGGAAGCCCGGTGACATCAGCCGGTTCATCGGCAAAGAAGTCGAGTGCAAGATTCTCAAAATTGACGTTGAGGGGCGGAATATCGTCATATCGCGGCGCAAGCTGGTTGAGGAGGAGCGGCGGAGCAGCAAGGAGAGGGTTCTCAATGAAATCGAGGTCGGACAGCGGCGCAAAGGCGTCGTCAAGAATATCGCCGATTTCGGGGTATTCGTGGATTTGGGCGGTTTGGACGGTCTGCTGCATATCTCCGACCTGAGCTGGGGGAGGATATCGCATCCGTCGGAGGTTGTGGATCTTGACCAGGAGATCGAGTGCGTTGTTATCGGCGTGGATAAGGAGCACGAGAAGATTTCCCTGGGGTTGAAGCAGAAGGCGCCCAGTCCGTGGGAGGCGGTTGAGACTCGTTATCCCATAGGGGCGAGGGTGAGAGGTAAAGTCGTCAACGTGATGAACTATGGGGTATTTGTCCGGCTGGAGGACGGCATTGAGGGGCTGGTGCATATCAGCGAGATGAGCTGGACGCGGCGTCTTGCGCATCCGGGGGAGATGGTGAATCTCGGCGACGAGATCGAGGTTGCGGTGCTGAGCGTCAACAAGGAGAAGCAGGAGATATCGCTGGGGCTGAAGCAGACCGAGACGAATCCGTGGGCGGTTGCGTCTCAGAAGTATCCGGTGGGGACGATTGTCAAGACGACGGTTCGCAGCATTACCAATTTTGGCGCGTTCGTGGAGATAGAGCCCGGCATCGATGGTATGGTCCACATTTCGGACCTGAGCTGGACTCGGAAGTACAGCCATCCGAGCGAGGCGCTGCAGAAGGGACAGGAGGTGAGGTGCGTAGTTCTGGATGTGAATGAGGAGAAACGCCGGGTCTCCCTCGGGATAAAGCAGATGACGGAGGACCCGTGGATTCGCGCAATCCCGGAGAAGTACATTCCGGGGCACATCATAAAAGGCAAGGTTGCGAAGCTCACTAATTTCGGGGCGTTTGTTGAGCTCGAGCAGGACTTGGAGGGCCTGCTGCATATTTCGGAGCTTGCGGACCATAAGATTGATAAGCCCCAGGATGTTGTGCAGGTCGGGCAGGAACTTGAGGTCAAGATTCTCAAGGTCGATAGCGAGTCGCGCAAGATAGGTCTGAGCCTTCGGCGCGTCCAGTGGGCGGCGGAAGAGCAAGCAGAGGAGCCGGCTCGTCGTCGTCGTCCTGCGGCGGTTCAGAGCGTTCTTTCCGATAGCGACGTTGAGCGGCTTTCAAAGCCCAAAGGAAAGGCCGGCGCAGAGTCGGCTGGGTCTGAGGCCGCTGAGGGCGGCGAGAAGGGCAAGAAGGCGGGGCGGGCGTCTAAGCGCCAGACTGCTGGGGAGGCTAAGGAGGAAGAAAAAGATAAGGTCGGCGAGAGCAGCGTCAGCGAAGCAGTCGCGGAAGCTGCGGCTGGGGCGAGCGACAGCGCGGAGAAAGAAACGGCCGCGGAGCCGGAACAGGCTCCAGCCGAGGGACATCAGCAGGGCGAGAGCGGCGAGCAAGAAGATAAGGTTGACGGGGCGTAGTATTCTGTAGCACTTTATTTGCCGGGTTGTCATTGCGCGAGCCGCCTAAGGCGGAAGGCGGCTCGCGGCAATCTTATGCTTTCGCGAGATTGAGACTGCTTCGTCGTCCCCAGGGGACTCCTCGCAATGACAGTCTGCGTTTCACCTGATACTGACCATCAACGGCATTGCATAGAATACAGCAAGCAAGATGCTGTTGCCTCAAAGCGATACTACAATCCTTCAACTTCTTGTTTTTTCTCCTTGATATTGGGATCCGGCTGCCATAACTGCCGTCGAAATAAGACGTTATGGTTTGTTTTGAATTTTGAGTTTTGATGATTCGGATTTGTTTAGGATTTGGGATTTAGTGCTTAGGATTTGGTTGCGGCCAGAGGCCGCGCCAGCAAGTCTGGTTCGCGCGCAAACACTGGGACGATGATGTTTTTGGGGATGTATTGCCGCGAGTTAAGATGGGCATGTTGAGATGAGCGGAAAATGTGAGCGGGGGCAAAGTTTTTTTTCGTCGCAATTAGGAGATGATATGTTTGTAAGCCTTTGTGAATTCAAGACTTATAGTTAATTCGGCCTTGGGTGGCCAAGAATTTGGGGAATTTTGCGGAGATTTTGCTTGACGTGGATATGGTGAATTTGGTATAAATAGGCAAAATCGGATATTTGGGTATTGTGGACTGTGGCATCAGGATGCAGTTCGCGTCTCTGGGCGGAGTAGCTATTTACTCCAGGGATGAAGTTGGTGTGGTGTTAAGGCATTTCAACTGACAACTCAGAGCGGGCACCCGCATGGACGGAGGGTGCGAACAGCCGCGTTCGCGTAAAACAAGTTCTTTTCAGGCAAGCACAGGGTTTGGTGAAGATTCTTTGTTGCTTGTTTTGTAGAAGGTTGTTTGAGGCAGGCACAAATAAGTGTTGAGTAGGGGTGGTACGCCTGTCCCGAACGATCAGTGTTTTGGCTCGTTGCCAAGGCACAAAGTGTGTTTTGGCTCGTTGCCAAAGCGATGATGAAAGTGTTTGATTTTAGTGTGATGTATTGAGGAGGAGTAGTATTATGTGTAAAAGATTGTTTCTTTTAGCATCCTTTATTTTGCTCCTTGTCGGTGCGCCGAGCGTGTTCGGTGAACCTATCGGGGTGTTCAACTTCAGCGAAGACGTCGGGACTCTCGAGGATCCAGGCGGTATCGGCGGCACCAGGTATATCGCCACCAACGAGTATCTGATACTCGCCGGCGGTTCGGATATCTGGGGCACGGCGGATCACTTCCACTATGCCTACAACGAGGTTAGCGGCAACGTTCGCTTCGAGCTGAGCCCCGCCTGGGATATCGGCGGCACAAACGACTGGGCAAAGATTGAGACGATGCTTCGTGTTAACCTCGGGGCTGGTTCGGTTGCGTATGCGACTGCGACCCGTCGCGGTGGAAACGATAGCCCGGCATACACGTTGGTTGGCGATTTTGCCGGCGCCCAGATCCGGTCGGTTGAGAATGCCGGCATGTGGGGCGGCACTGAATGGTGGGGCCGCATACCGAGCAAGATCGCGAGTCAGCGCGTAGTCAGCGGCGACTATCAGCTTGTTCAGTCGCTGGTCGATTACGGCGCCGGCGCCGGCTGGGAGAACCTGGACACGCGAATTGTGCCCAGCCTTCCCGACCAGCTTCTTCTTGGTGCTGCGGTAACCTCGCACTCCAACAACTGGCTGGTTCAGGCCCGTGTGGGCAACGTTGCCTATACGCAGAACCCGGACATTGTTGGTGCCAAGACTGCTGGGGCCCCGCTTCCTGAGGTCTGCGGCGATACGCCGGGCTTCTTGATTCGTTCGCTCAGGCCGGTTACGGTGCCTGGCAACTGGGGCTATGCCGGAATGACCGATCTTCTGGACGGCGTGATTGCCGGTACGGAACAGGGCTCGCGCATTGAGGCGTTTGTGAACCTGCACGACAGCGGCGGACGGGGTGAGTTCGGTGACTGGAATGGCTATAACGACCAGACATTCCCGGGAATCGACCCCTATCAGTCGCCTACGACTGACCCTGCCGGCGACCCATTCTGGCCGGATGACGATGATAACTTCGCGACCGAGGTCCTTGCGTGCATCTACCTGACACAGGGTCTGCACATTATCGGGGCCAACAGCGACGACGGGACGATCCTTGAGATCGGCGGCGTCGAGGTCGGCCGCGCGCCCGAGTGGAAGGGCACTTCGAACGTTGACTTCCTGGTCATCGCGCCGGCGACCGGATTCTATAGCCTCCGGGCCCGTTCGATGGAAGGCGGCGGCGGTGCGGCCCTCGAGCTTCATGAGGTTCTGGCCAGCGGCCTTCGCATTCTGTTGGGCGATACTGCCCGCGGCGGCTCGCCGGTCTATGTGCCTGAGCCTGCGACAATAGCTCTTCTGGGCTTCGGCGGACTGGCAATGCTTCGCGTTCGCAGGAAACGCTAATTCCAAGGCGTGAAGTGTGTTGAAAAGTTAATGTGATTCTGCATGCAGCAATCCGAGGCCTGTGGCGGGCTGTTCGTCACGGGCCTCGGTTGAGGTTTTGCCGGCTCGTTGCCGGGGAAGGCGGGCGGCTTTTACGGCCCTGTCGATGCGGAATCGGATTAGCTAAATATTGTGTACTGCCTCATATTTGGAGGAGTATGATTATGAGAAAGTTGATTCTATTAGTTGTTGTGTTTGGTTTGATTGTTAGCCTTTCGGGTGTGGCGTCGGCGTCAATCATCATCAGTGTTGACCGGACTCGCGGCCAGCCTGCTACCGGCACGTCGAATAAGGCCCCCATCGGCCTTTTTGACCAGAATACGAACCCGATAGCGGTCACCTACCTTATGAAGGACGGCAACATCGTCTATTCGGACCGCACCTATCCGTGGATCAATACGCCGGTGGGAATGAAGGGGATGGAGTACGTTCCGACGTTCAACGACGACAAGGCTTCGTCGGAGATTATGGTCAATTATGCTGTGACCATTGGCGAGCCTGCGGTTCTGTGGATGACCTGTGACGACCGCATACCTGCGGAATGGGCAGAGGTTCTTTCCCAGGCTGAGGCGGTTTGGTTAGCCACGCACACCTGGGCTGCTCCCGGGACATTCGTGGACAGCACTATGGATGTGTTCATCCAAGAGAGTGCCACTACGAATCGTAGGATGAGTGTTTGGATGACGACACAGCCGTTGGCTGCCGGGACGTACGTCTTCGGTTTGCAGCCTTCGGGCAAGAACTTCTACACGATCGGGGCTGTTCCCGAGCCGACGACTATAGCCCTGCTGGGCTTTGGCGGACTGGCTCTGCTTCGTCGCAAGAGAAGCTGACGCTTTAACGCGTTTAAGTGTTAACACTCAAACACTGAGTTTGTGTTATTCCGGGGTCTATTCCGAGTCATTCGGGATAGACCCCGGTTGTTTTTTGGAGGTCCGCGTACTTGATGATTGATTACTGTGGGTTGCTCAGCACGGTGGGGGCGATGGGAATATCGAATATCGAACAAGGAAGGTCGAATTACGAAGCCGGGCCGTCCTGCGGAGCAGCGCCAAGCCGGATTTCTCACGATTTGATATCGTCCCAGAGTTCGTCGGCAATCCGGTTGTTCAGTTTCCGAAGGGCCAATTGCGTTTATCGCTTTACCAGCTGCCAGCAGAATCGCAAACCTATAAGCTCTGCTGTCAGCCCTAATGCGATAAACGCTTTCTTACCCGATAGTCTTTTCCCAACAAGTCTTGGGACGATACCAAGATATTAGGCCGCATTTCTGCAAAACGCATGAAATATCCGGGTCAGGGGGCCGGCGGTAGCGACAAGAGGGATTCTTGCGGCCTGTTGAGAATCCACAGGGGCCGGATTCCACGGGAGGAAATACAATTGGCGGGGCCTGGGATTGCTTATTGCAAATACTTGGGGTGGGGGTATAATAGCGGATGTTGTGTATCATAAGGTAATGTCATAATTTGGAGGTTATAGCGATGTTACTTTGGGTTTTCAGGGCGATATTCTGGATTGTCGTGATTGCGGTAATGTTTGTCAGCGTAAGCTCGCCGAAGATATCGGCGGCTGTGGCGTCGGCTAATTTCCAAGCGGTGGTAGTGAGCGGCCTGGGGATGTCGATTTTTGTGTTTTTGTTGGATGTTCTGACGCCTAAGCGAAAGCTCAGCGCGGCGGCCGGGGTATTCTTTGCCGTGCTGGTTGGGCTGCTTATCAGCTTAGTGCTTGCTCCCGTGGTGGATATGGTCAGCGATTCGTACAAGATCGATATGATCCCGGAGACCGTCATGGCGATCAAATATTTATTGGGGATATGCGTCTGCTATCTGACGATCAGCATTGTTATGCGGACGAAGGATGACGTGCGTTTTGTGATTCCCTACGTTGAGTTCGCCAAGCAGACGAAGGGGGCCCGGCCTTTGGTTCTGGATACGTCGGTCATAATTGACGGTCGGATAGCGGATTTGTGCCACAGCAAGCTGTTCGATGCCCCGCTGGTTGTTCCGCGTTTTGTTCTCAACGAGCTGCAGTTGATAGCCGATTCCGCCGACAGGCTCAAGCGCAACCGCGGGCGACGCGGGCTGGATATACTCAACGCGATGCAGACGGACCCGGTTATCGACATTGAGATTAACGACACCGTGCTTGAGGATATGGATGAGGTCAAGGGTGTGGATCAGAAGCTGGTGACGTTCACCAAGAGCTGCAACGGGCGGCTGGCGACGACGGACTACAACCTGAGCAAGGTTGCGCTGGTTCGTGAGGTCGATGTTGTGAATATCAACGACCTTGCGAACTCGCTGAAGGTTGTAGCTCTGCCGGGTGAGGCGATGCAGGTGAAGATCATCAAGCCCGGCGAGGAGGCCGATCAGGGTATCGGTTATCTGGACGACGGGACGATGGTTGTTGTCGAGGGGGGGCGCAACAAGATCGGCAGAGAGCTGCTCATAAGCATTACGAGCTCCCTTCAGACGTCGGCGGGCAAGATGATATTCGGCAAGTTCGAGGAATTTGCGCAACAGGATTCCGGTGGCGGCAACAGGCGACGCCCGTTCGGCAAAAGGCCGGCGGGCAGCGGCGCCAGAGACCAGCAGTAACGCGCAGAGTATTACCGCGGGCGGGATATTGCTGCGGCGAGGTCTATCTGGATTTTACGAGGCACTTGAGGAAGACTGCAACGGCGGATATGGCGCCGAGGGCGAACAGGGGCCAGTAGAAGTGCGACTTATAGTCCAGACTGGCTACATGCGGGCCGGGGGTGCAGAAAGAAACTACGATAACAACGGCGGCCAGAGAAAACAGAAGCCAATCGAGCGGAGAGACCTTAATTGATTTTCCGATGGCGTCGCGGTAGAGAATAGCGGCGGCGAATACGAGCATTGTGAGGGACATGATGATGGGGTAGAGGACGGCGGAGGCCCAGGTGACGGGGATGAGGAAGAGTATGTCCCAGTCCATAATGGAGGCGGGCCAGTCGAGGATGACCTTCAGCCAGACGTAGTAGAAGATGTCCCAGACGGCGAAGATGACCATAAAGTAAGCGAATCGCTGGCGGCGGTTGCGGCCAAAGAGGAAGGCGGCGGCGAGGATTATGGCTATTGTGGCGGCTTCTCTGCCGATCTCGGTCAGGAGCAAATATTTTTGCGCGGGGTCGAAGGCGAGGAGATTCGGCAGGGGGAAGGTGAATCCGGCGGGGTAGAAGATTTCTCGCAGATATACAACGACGGCCGATTCGATATACCCGAAAGCAGCGGCGAAGATGACGATGACGATGAATCTTTTGAATGTTTCTTTGGGTGACTCAAAACACATATTGTGCATACGTCAGCGAGATGCTATAGGTTCTGCAATTCTCTCAGCAGGGTGGGGATGATCTGGTTTTCGGGTACGGTTGCGATCTTTCGGCCTTTGCGATAAATGAAGGCCTTGTTTTTTGCGGCGCAGAGCGCGAGGTCTGCGTCTGCGGCCTCGCCTGGGCCGTTGACTATGCAGCCCATAACGGCGATGCGAAGGGGTTTGTCGACTCGGGGCAGGGCCTTTTTGACGCGGCGCGCCAGCTTGACCACATCGACCTCGGCTCGGGCGCAGGTGGGGCAGACTATCAGTTCGAGCTGCGGCTTTGCGGCTTTGTCAAGGCCGAGCGCCTTTAGAATCTGCTTTGCGATGCGAGCTTCGATGACGGGATTACCTGCGATGCTGACTCTTATGGTGTCGCCGATGCCTTCGGCCAGCAGCGTGCCGATGGCGACAGCAGAGGGTATTTGGGCGTCTTCGGGCAGGCCGGCGTGGGTCAGGCCGACGTGGATTGGGTAGTCGAATGTCTCGGCGATGCGGCGGTTTATCTCGATGGTCCTCAAGGTGTCGCTGCTCTTTGCGCTGAGGACGAGCTGCGTGAAGCTGCGGCTCTCAAAGGTGCGGACGTATTTCCGCATCTCGTTCAGCATCAGTGCGGTGCGTTTGCCCGGAGGGACAGGCTGCTTGTTGAGGTCCCTGATGCTGGCCTCGTTGACGCCGATTCGGATTGCGACTCTGTGCATGTTGGCGGCGTCGATTATTCGGATGATGTCCGCGCGATTTTTGATGTTTCCGGGGTTGAGTCTGATTTTGGCGGCGCCGGCTTCGATTGCTTCAATGGCGCGTGCGGGGCTAAAATGCACGTCGGCGATAAGGGGGATGCTCACTTTCTGCACGATTTTTGCGAGAGCGGCGGTGTCGGCCTGCCTGGGGACGGCGAGCCGGACGAGCCGGCAGCCGGCCTCGGCAAGCTGATTTATCTGCCTTACGCAGCGTGCGACGTCGGTGGTGGGGACCTTGGTCATCGACTGGATGACGATAGGGGCGGCTGAGCCGATCTTTACGGAGCCGACTGTGACTGTCCTGGTTCTTCTTCTCTTGAGCATTAGCTTGATTTTAGCTTGTTGGAGAAGCCGGGGCAAACTAAAATGCTTAGTATGGGGCTGATGCTGATATATCTTGGTGTTGTGCTGGTTGTTGTGTATTTGGGCTGGGGGGCGGTGCTGTATCTTATGCAGGCGCGATTTCTGTATCGGCCGGTGAGGGAGGTTGCCTATACGCCGGATGAGCTGGATATAGATTTTGAAGATGTGGTTTTCAAGAGCGGCGACGGCGTTGAGCTGAAC
>Ga0299915_10003265_pt1 | contig 11767 bp, 5 predicted proteins | sample RVTome_13_FD_200263 | JGI IMG/M metagenome (GOLD analysis project Ga0299915, IMG submission 200263) | Soil microbial communities from uranium-contaminated site in the Upper Colorado River Basin, Wyoming, United States - RVT92D227 (version 2) ... | reverse complement strand
ACCACCCCGATCCGCTGGAGGCCGTCGAACCCGAGAACCGTGTGCCCGAGGCGCGTGTCGCGCGCGCGGTACACCTCACCCATCCCTCCAGCACCGAGCCGCGCGGCAATCTCGTACGGGCCCACCTTCGTGCCGGCGGTCAGCACGAGATTCCTCGCGGACCCTGCCCTGAGCGAAGTCGAGGGGCTCGGGATTTCGCCTGCGGGCTCCCGCTCCGCTCACGCCCACAAAGCGGCTCAATTTCGTACGGGCCGTGGCACGTGCCCGTCGTCAGGGCCACCACCGCCTCCGGCATAAACGTTGAGACGAACTCGCGGAAACCGACATGTTCACCTGGCTCTACCGCCAACATACGGCGACTTCCAAGCAACCGCAACACTCCCGAGCCGTTGTGGGCTGGGCAACCCTGGCATCGCAGGGCGCGCGCCCTCGCCCGCCCTACCAGACCCTTGAGAAAACAGGCCCGCGGCTGTGGGCAGCCGCGCCACAGGGAAAAACAAAGGGGGCCTGAAGGCCCCCTGGGTGTTCGAATGTGGACGGGCCTAGAACGTCAGGCGGACGCCCAACCGGATGGTGCGCGGCGCTTGCCACGCGTTGGCGTGGTTAAACGCTGGGTTGGTCGGCGGCCTGGCCGTGTCGCCCGGCTTGATCGGCGGCAGGAGCGCACCCGTGTCGTAGTCGATCACCTCGTAGTCTTCCACGACGTCGTACTGCATGTTGCGGTTGGTCTCCCCTTGCCGGTTCAGGACGTTGAACACGTCCATCAGGAGGTTGACCTCCATGCCGCCCGTCTTGATCGGGTAGCCGACGTGGAGGTCCGCCTCGTACTCGTCGTCGGTGCGGCCAAACGCGCCGCGGTCCGAGAGGTAGAGCTCCCAGTTCTGGTAGGCGAACGAGTACCCGTACGCGGTAATCGGCACTCCCGAGCGCCAGTACGCCGTGCCACCGAGCGTCAGGCCGAACGGGAAGATGTAGCTGGCGTCCACCTTGAACTGGTGGCGACGGTCGCTGGTCAGGTCCCCAGTGTTGTTGACCTGAAATTCTCCGTAGTCGAACGCGGAGTTGATGTTGGGGTCGAGCTGGCCGGTGGAGGCCTGAAAGGTGCCGTCGTAGTTCCCCTTCAGTGTCGACCACAGGTAGCTGGCCATGACCGACCAGTTGTTGGAGAAGCGCTTCCTCGCGGTCACCTCCACGCCCTGGAACTCGCGTTTCGCCTTCGGCACCGGGAACGCGATCTCGCCCGTGTTGAAGTCGTAGGTGACCTTACCGCTTCCCTCACCCGGGTTGGCGATCTGGTAAATCAGTTCCTGCGTCAGCATGTCCTCGATCACGCGCCCGAGGTTCCGGTTGATGTACTTGACACCCACCACGAAGTCGGGCGCCACCTCGACCTCGCCGCCGAAAATGTACTCCTGCATGTACTGCCCCTTCAGGTTGGGGTCCACCGGCGTGTCGCCACCGGTGATCGTGCAGCGGGAGCGCAACCCCAGCGCGATGACCTCCGGGTCGCAACTGACGTCATTCTTCAGGGGGTCAAAGTATCCGTGGAAGTTGTACTGGAACGCCAGGATCTCGTTCCCGAACGACCGGATCACCATGTCCATCGGGATCGTCTCGTAGAACTTGCCCCACGAGCCGAAGATCTTGGTCTTGCCGTTGGCCTTGGGGTCCCAGATGAAGCCCAGGCGCGGCGCCCAGTTGTCCTTGAGCTCCAGCGCTACCTCCTGCTGGGAGTTGAAGAGCTTTTGGGCCTCCCACCGGATCCCCAGGTTGAAGGTCAGGCCGGAGCCCAGACGCCACGTGTCCTGCAGATAGGCCGCCTGGTTGTCGGTCTTTGTGTCCTGCGTCAGCGGGTTCATGATGTCGGCCGCCGTGAGCTCGAAAGGATCGAGGCCATAACTGTTGACGTAGAAGCGGTGGCGGTAGTAGATGTAGTCGATACCGTCGTTTCCGGTTTTTGCGAATTGATAGATGCGCTGGCCGCCGGAGTTGTAGGTCGCGTTGTCGATGGTGATGTGCTCGTACTCCAGGCCACCCTTGAGCTCGTGGTCGCCACCGAAGTTGGACAGGAAGTACGAGAGGTCGCCGCGGTAGATGTTGCGGCCGAACTTCGACCGTTGCGCGTTTCCGTAGCCGCCGGCGCTGGTGAGAATACCCGCGTCGTTGTAGAGCGGGTGGGTGTAGTCGTACAGGCGAATCTCGTTGAGTCCCGGCCCGCCGGCGATGTTGGTGTCTTTGTGCTGCGCCGCCTGGACGTTGACCACCCAGTTCTGGCCGAGCACGCCCTCGTACTTGAGCGTGGCGTCGGTCGCGCCCGAGTCGATCTTGCGCAGGAAGACCGAAGTCTCCGCGGCCAGTGAGATCCCCGGTGCCGGTCCTTCGAAGGTGCTCGGGTCACCGAATGCCGACACGATGAACGAGTGGCTCTGGGTTGCGCGCCAGGTAAGCTTGCCCGACCAGAGGCTGCTCTTGGTCGTCCCGACGTAGATGGCCCCCGGTGTCGGGAACCCATAGTTCGGGCCGCCGTACGCCGAGAAGTCGCGGAACGCCTTGTTGTCCTCGTCGGTCTTCACGTAGTTGTAGGCGCCAAAGAACCACAGCTTGTCCTTGACCATGAAGCCGCCCACGTCGATCCCGTAGTCGGCGCGCTTGTGGTTGGAGATGACGGAGGACACGCCACCCTTGAACGCGTCGTCGATGGTGCCGCTGCTCAGGTCATCCTGGACGCTCTTGCCCTCGTAGTAACCGAACACGTCGCCGTGGAACTCATTGCCCCCCGACTTGGTGATCACGTTGATGAGGCCGCCAGTAGCGCGACCGTACTCGGCCTGGTAGCCGCCGGTCTTGACCTGGGCCTCCTGGATGAACTCGAAGTTGAGCACCTTGCCCTGGGTGCCGCGCTCGACACCGGTCGTGTTGATGCCGTCAATGAAGTAGCCGTTCTCGGAGCCAGAGGAACCGTACACCGTGACGCCCACGGCGTCCTGGTTCGTGCCCGGCGCCACCAGGAGGACCGACGCGAAGTTGCGCTGCACCGGCAGGTTCATGAAAACCTTCGAGTCAACGTTGGTCCCCACCTCGGTCGAGCGCACGTCGATCGTCGGCGACATGCCGGACACCACGACCTCTTCTTTGAACGCGCTGCGCATGCTCACCTGCAAGGTCACCGTCCGGCCCAGGCCGACGTTGACGTCGGTTTGCTCCTGGGTGGCAAACCCCTGCAGCGTGACGCGTACCGTGTATGTGCCCGGCGGCAGGAACACGAGACGGAAGTGCCCGCCGCTGTCCGAAACGGCAACCTTGGTGCCCTGCAGGCTCGCCGAGTTCGCCTCCACGGTCACGCCGGGCAGCGACTGGCCCTTCTCGTCGCTGATCGTCCCCTCGATCGTGCCGGTCGTCTGGGCAAACACCCCGGCCACCACCAACATCGTGGCTACCACCGCAAGAAACAGCTTGCTGCGCTTCATATTGCCTCCTTCTCTTTAGCTTCCTTTTTCGGCAATTGGTGCAGAGTTACTACACCCGTGGTTCCGAGAGATCCCGGCTGTCTCCTCCTTTCGTTTCTTCCCAGCGGACACACCAATGCCCACGGCTGATGAGGTACGCACACCGTTATTAATTGGAAGAAGTGCACGTTTGTGTCTGTGCAATCGCCGTGCCGGAGTCTCACCCCGCCCCGCCGCGCGTTAGCTGACCTCCTGTACGGACGGCTGGACAGGTCATCCGAAATCACGAATGCTGAGAAAGTTGAGACTGATGTTCAAACGCGGTGCGACGACCTGTTTCCCTCACTCGCGCGCACACGCCAGCCTCCCAACCACAAGCCAGAGTGGGGCGGGCGCCCTCGCCCGCCCGGCGCGCCCGCGCGCGTGAAGCGAGGGCTCCCGCACCGCGAAAAGAAAGAAAAAGCCCCGGTCCGAAGACCGGGGCTTTGAGTTCCGCGTGAGCAAAAACTAGAAGCGAATGCCGAGGGAGACGACGTACGTGCGCGGCAGCTGCAGGTGGCCGAGCGCGTTGGTCGCCGTGGTCGGCGTGATCGCCTTGCCGAAGTTGGGGCCCTTCTGCCAGTTGGCGCCCATCGCCGTGCACTCGCTGGCGGCTGCGCCCTGCGGGCACTCGATCGGCGTGTCGGTGAACGGGTTGAACGCGACCAAGCCCCTGCCGGAGGTCCGCGAGGTGTAGACGGTGGTGTTGCCGCCGACCTGGCCGCTCTCGTTGAACACGTTGGTCACGCGCGGCTCGAGGAAGAACTGGAGCTCGGACCCGAGCGCCGGGATCACGAACGCGTAGGTGAACCCGATATCGGTCCGGGTGATGTCGTCCCAGCGGTAGGCGCCGCGGTCGCTGAAGTAGTAGGTGACGCTCGAGGGCGGTGAGAGGTAGCCGGGGTTCGTCACGTACGGCCGAATGGTGACGGCACCCGTCGCCTCGTACGGGGTCCCCGACGCAAAGGTCTCGATCAAGCTGAACGAGAGCCTGTTGTGCTTGGCGTTGATGATGTCCCACACGCCGAAGAGGCGAACGCGATGGCGCTGGTCGGCCAGCAGATAACCGTCGGGGTTGTACTGGGAGAACGCCTTGTACTCCGGGTACGTTCCGACCGCGGACGCGCCCGGGCCGGAGCCGCCGGTCTCGCCATTGATGTTGCCCTTCAGGGTGGCGTAGGTGTAGTTGCCGCCGACCTGCAGCGAGTCGCCGATGCGGTACTCGCCGGAGATGTTGAACCCGTTGTACTTGCGCGTGAGGTCGCTCGTGTTCTCGAGGTAGAGCATGTCGTAGACGTTGCCGTACGGGTCGGGCTCCGATTTGCCGGTGGTCGTGTCGATCACGTTGTAATAGAAGTCCTTGTAGGTACGGTTGACGTAGTCGAAGCGGAGCGAGCCCCTGGTGCCGAGCCTGGTCGAGGCGCCGATCGTGATCTCCTGGGCGTTGGGCGACTTGAGGGATTCCGGCACCGCCGTGTTGTAGCCGGGCACGGAGGCGTAGACCAGCAGGGCGTTCTGCTCGTCCTGCGTGAGCCCCTGGAACCATGTCAGCACGCCCAAGGCCGTGTCGTTCGCGCTCGTGCAGGTGGCCGCCGTCGGGTGGGTGGGATCGCAGTTGGTGTTGAAGTCGGGACCCTCGTAGAGGTAGGTGAGCGAAGCCGGTGTGCCGCCCGCGGAGATGTCCGCGACGCTGCCCGCGATCGCGGCCACGTACGTCGCGTAGCTCGCGTTGAACAGCCACTTGCCGTCGCCCTTCGGGTCGAAGGTCACGGCGAGGCGCGGGCTGATGTTGGAGTCGTCGGTGATCACCTCGCCGACGCCGTTCGCGCCGTGGTTCTTGTCGTAGCGGACGCCGATGTTGAACGACCAGTTGTTGTTCAGCCGCCACTTGTCGTTGATGAAGACCGAGTCGGTGCGGAAGTTGTTCCCCTCGGTGATGAGGGAAATCGGGGTGTACCCGATGTACGACGAACCAGAGCCGCTGATCATGATCGGGTACGGCGAGCCGTTGGCGTCGAGGACCCCGGGACCGGGCAGCCCGATTTCGGTCCAGCCGACTTCGCCGTCGGAGAGGATGTAGTACCCCGAGCCCGACTGCCAGTTGTTCGACAGGCGCACGTCCTCGAACCGGTCGAAGCCGAGCACGATGTCGTGCGAGCCCATCCCCTCGCTGGAGAGGAACCACGAGGCCTTGAGGAGGTAGTCCTTGTTGTCACGCTTCTCGGTGGAACCCTCGCACACCGCGCAGAAGATCGGCGAGTTGAAGGCCATGTAGGGGAAGAAGTTGTTGACGTCGAGGAACCAGGTGCCCTTGGCGAGGTCGGTGTAGCGCGAGCCCGAGTTCTGGAACTGGAACGTCTTGTTCGAGTACTGGCCCTCGATGAAGAAGTTGTCGGTGAGCACGCCGGTGTAGTTGGCCGCGGTCAGCGTGCGCGGGGTCTGCCGGTCGTAGACGCTCGGGAGGTCCATGGCGCTGTAGTTCGAGACGAGGAACCAGTAGCCGAGGTCGGTGTTGTCCGTCGTGAGGTAGGAGCCGACGATGCGGTGGTTGGGGTTGACGGCGAACGTCAACTTGCCCTCGTAGCGCTGCTGTTCGTTGCCCGTGGGGACGGTGGTTTGCGTGATGCCGAGGTTCCCCGTCAGGCTGGTCTTGACCGTGCGGTACGCGCCAAAGAACCACAGGTGGTCCTTGAAGATGAAGCCGCCGAGGGTGGCTTCGTACGCGCTGTTGACCTTATCGTTGCGCGAAGTGGTCTGGAGCGGCGATTTGGCAGTCCACGAGTCCGAGGTCAGCGTGTCCCGGAGCGAGGCGTGGAACTCGTTGCCGCCTGACTTGGTCAGCATGTTGACGACGCCGCCGGTGAACCGGCCGTACTCGGCCGAGACCCCCGACGTCGTGGTTGTGGTCTCCTGGACCGCGTCCTCGATGTAGAGTCCCGCGGTCGGCGTGCCGCGGACGTTGTCCATGATGGCCACGCCGTTGACGAGGAACTGGTTCTCGTACGACGGGGCGCCCGAGATGATGAGCGCGTTCTGCGCCCCGGGGTTGGCGATGACGCCGGCGGTCAACAGCGCGATGTTTTCGAGGTTCTTGGGTATGGGGAGCTTGTAGACCATCTCCTTGGTGAACGTGGTGGCGGCGGTCCCGGTGCTCGAGATCGTATCGTACGAGCCGGTGACCGTCACCTCCTCGGCGACCTTCGAAGCCGGCATCACGGCGTCCAGCTTGGAGGTCTGCGCGGCGTTGATCTTGATCGAGGTGTCCAGGGTCTGGAACCCCTGCAGCTCGAACCGTACCCTGTACTCGCCCGGCGGCAGGAAGCTCAGAATGTAGTCGCCGTTGGTCGTGGTCACCGCGGTACGGGTGCCCTGCAGGTTGGGCGACGTGGTGCTCACCGTCACCCCCGGGAGGGCGTTCGTGCCGTCCGTGACGTGACCGGAGAGAGTTCCAGTGGGGTACGTCTGGGCGAACAGCGGGAGCGCCACAAACCCCACCAGCAACGCGAGGATCGCAAAACGCTTCATCCTTTCCTCCTTCTGTTGTGAAGATGTGGGTGGTTGAAAACCTGGGCAATCACCCTGTGAACTTCCACCGCGTGTGCTTCCTCGTTTCACCTCCCTTCCGGCCATGCGCGGACTGCCGTGCGTTGCTCTGCGCCCGAGCCGGACACGCTGGCCGGCCCGGTCTTGTGCCTGACCAGCCCCTAAGCAAGGCTGGTGCCAGACGTCCCCAAGCCAGACGCCGTTGCGTAACCGCAACGCAGGAATGTGGTTCTGTGCTAGAAACAGGCTCTTGTGCGGACCGGTGCTGCAGTATTCACTACTTCACAACCGTCCGCCGAGCCGTACGCGGGCGTCGCAAAGGCCCATGAAGTGCCGACCACAAGACCATGTGACGCCGTGTGCGCCTACCGCTGCAAGACAAGAGAAGAATGAGAATGAAGCAGGTCGTAAGTGAGGGGGTGCCCCGCGCCGGTATCATCCCGAGGAGGTCCGAAGGGCCGACGAGGGATCTGGGCAGAGGTTGCCCATGGCGGTGACTCCTCCACCCCGGTCCTTCGTCCTAACCTGCCACGCATGACAGGGCTCGGGGTGACAGGACAATGTGAAGTGCACCGCCGCGGCGGCCGCGCCACGAAAGGCAAGAGGTCGGCCGGGCGCTCTCGCCCACCCGCCCCGTTTGCGCCACCTCAGCCTTTAGGCCTGATCAGCTCCTCGAACGGCGGGTAGCCGTGCAGCGGCTCGAGGTCGAGGTCACGGTGGAGGTAGAGGTCGAAGCGCCTCCCCTGGGCGAAAGACTCGCGCAGCAGCGCGACTGCTCTTTCCTTCTCCCCCAGTTGTGCCGCGATACACGCACGATAGTAGGTGTGCTCGCCGAATAGGTAAGGGCGGGAGATGCGCCGCAGCTCCTCCGAGATCCGAAGTGCCTCCTTGCGATCACCGCAGCGCGCAGCAACCGCCCCGAGGTGACCCTTGAAACCAATGTCGTCCGGATGCTGCGCCGCCAAATCCTCGTAGGCGGATTTCGCCTCCTCCCACCTTTCGGCAAGGAGCAGGCAATAGGCGGGCAGGCGGGGGTTGGCCCCTGACACGACCTCATCAATGGGCCGGCTGCGGTACCAGTCCACGGCCTGGTTCGCGATTCGGAGCGACACCACGCGGTATCCGTGCTCGCGGAGCTCAAGCGCGGCCTCCACCATGACCCCAGCTGGCGTCTCGAAACGGGAAGCCAGGGCCGAGCTCCCTGCGATCACTCGGTCTACCTCCTCCACGCGTCCAAGAGGGGCCAGCGCCCGAACTTCGCACGCACGAAAGAAGAGCTCAAACGGGTACATGGTGTTCCCGCGCCTTGCCTCGGCGAGCTCGCGCTCGTGCTCGCCCAGCATGTGAAGAGCGGAGGTCAGGTACCGGAAGTACCAAAGGCCCCACACCTGAGCCCGACTCGGAATGGGCTCCCAGCCAAGGGGGCGTGTCAAGGCCTCGGCCGCCTCACGAGGGTGGTTGGCAAAAACCGCCTCCACGCCGAGTTGGAAGGCAAACACGGCGCTGGTCGGGGCGAGTCGAACCGCGTCCCGCAGGGCGTTCACCGACTCCTCCCAACGACCGGCGAGCATGGCACGACGAGAGTCCAGCACGCGCCGGTAGATGGGCGTCAGATGCACCCGCTTTTTCTCGAGGACATCGAGATACTCTCCCGCGCCGACGTAGTCGTCCTGGACCCAGCAGAGTCCCAAAAGATAGATCAAGGGCATGACGAAGTCGGGGTCGATTTCCAGCGCCCGGGAAAAATGGTCCGCCGCCCCGGAGTTGTCCACCCCGAAGAGCTCCCGCCCGGTCTGGAATGCCTTGTTCGCCTCGTAGGTGGGCGGTTTCGACTCCCAGCTCAAGAAGTCGAAAGCACTGGTGAGGTAGCGGGCGGCGACGGCGTCCACGATGCGGTGCCGCGCCGTCTCAATCGCCTCCGTCGGCTTTTCCCGCAGTGCGGTCACGGGCTCTATCTCGTAGACCTGCGTGCCGGTGATCGCATCGGCGATCTGCGCCTGAATCAGGATTTCATCCCCCTTCAGGTAGTACACACCCGAGATCACGATCCCGGCTCGCGTCGCCTTGGCGAGCGCCTCCCCGGGTTCTTCCATCGAACCTGCCGTCCTGGCACGGATGCGGTCGAGGTGGAAAACGGTGGTGCTCGGCACGACCCTGACCGCACCCGTTCGCATCACACCCTCGGAGATCCTGTCCGCGGCCATGCGACCGAGGGGGTCGAGCGACCGGTCGCCGGTCCGGTTCTCGAAGATGGCAACCACAGCGAGCGTGGGGTCGAGGGTGCCGGCAGGCTCAATGGCTCGCGCACGCCACCAGAGGAAGGCGCCCGTCGCGACCAACAGCACGGCTGCACTCACGACGGCCAGCCACACCACCCGTTTACGTCGTGCCCTCGCGGCGACCGGCGGCGGCCCATGCACCCACTCGACGGGCGCCACCAGACGGTACCCGCGCTTAGTGATGGTCTCGATGAAGCGAGGGTTGGTCGCGTGGTCGCCGAGGACGTGCCGCAGTTCGGTGATGGATCGGGTGAGCACCGACTCCGCCATAAACTCCTTGGCCCACACCGCCGCGATGATTTCGTCGTTGGATACCACGTCGCCCGCGCGCTGCGCGAGCAGGGCCAGCACATCCATCAGCTTAGGCCGGATGTGGACGACTTCCTTGCCACGCGAGATCCGGTCCAGGCTCGGCTGGATGAGCCATTCGCTGAGACGGAAGTCGCCCACGCTCGCAACCATCCTGCCCCCTGACAAGAACCGCCGTTACTTTCTACCAATATAGAACCCGAATCGTAAACATGCGAGTGCGCGCGAGACGTTGTGGCTACGAACGCTCAGCGGCCGTCCCCGCGCAACGTGGGGCTTTGTGAGTAAGTGGGAAGAGGTGTGATTCAGTGTGCTGGTGTCGACACGTCGCTTCAGTGCGGAAGTCAACTTGCGCGACTCCGGCGAGTCGTCAAGGATGATTGTTGTCCGCGGTCCGAGGTGGGCGCAAGAAGAGCTTGTGAATCGGCAGATGATCCGGAGGCTGGCTGCCTTTGAAACCGTCCGACATGACCAGCGAGCAAATGCAGATGAACTTCCTGCCGCTTGGACGGTGGACGTAGTGGACCAGCGACCGGTCGAGCCAGTTGTAGACGGTCCTGCGGGTCACGTGAGCGCTGGTTGCGGCCTCGCTGACGTTCAGGTGCTCCGTCTCGCGTCCGCAGTAGGGGCAGAAGTACGTGACCATTGCCAAGCCCTCCTTTTCTTGCCAGCACCCTTTTGAATGCCATGGGTCTTGACCACAGACTCGTCCACACCGCTTCACACGTCTTTACGGCTCTAACCGATTCGTCCTACAAAAGCACTACGGTTCCCCTCCATTCACACCCGCGACGCGCTAGAGCCATCCGCGGGTCCAAAGAGGGTGCACAAAAGTCGGTTCGTGCCAACCACCCGTCGATCCAGGACAGAAACTCTGTCCCCGCTCGCTTCGATCGCCAGGGCCTGGCGAGCTTTGCCGTGCGCGTGCAGAACGGCATGGCACCATCCAACGCGTGGGCGCCTGCAGACAGCCTTTCCGGCGCGACGGAGGGGCATCACTACGCGTCCAGTTGGAGGCCGCAGCTCGCCTTGCCAAGGGCGTTGGTTTGGCCCCAGGCAAGTCCTCGCGAAGTGCGCGAAACTTGCCAGAGAAACCGGGGGAGCCTCGGCTTCATGGTGTTCGACCTTCGCACACCTATAAGGTCTGCGGTCGGCCACCTCCCCGGTGCGGTCAGTGTGGACTTTCGCGCGCCAGCTCAGCGACCGCAGCTGGCGCCCACAAGGTCGTTGATCTCCTGAGGCGTGAGCCCGTTCGGGTCAGGCGGCCTCTCGCTCAGGCCGGCGTGGTGCAACACCTCGTGGATCAGGAGCGGCGCCGCGTCGCGTGGGGAAAGCGTTACGAACGCAGGGCACAGCCTGATCTCGCGGCCGCTGACCTCCGTGCGGGCGGCCACGCGTCCTGCGCACGCCCTGCGATCCTTCTCGATGGCTGCTGAGGCGAAACGGGCGCGCGCGAGCAGTTGGAGACCGTCGGCCCCCAGCCTGGTAAACAGGGCCGCGCACGCGCGCCTGTTCCGAATCCTCTCTTGCGCGAGGCGAAACGCGATGCGCAAATGGCTCCGCAAGGGGGCAGGCAGGAAACCGGTCAATTGGGGCGTTGCGGTCAAAGATCGACTGGTGGTCGGTTTCGCCTCCCCGTGATCGTCCGCGGCCGCCGCCACGCCCACCAGGAGGAACGTGCAGCACGCCAACGCGGGAAGCCGCCTGCACCGCGTGCGGGCAACCTCGCGCGAACCGCCGACTGCACCGCCGGGCTCTTGGGACCAAAGAACATCGTGCGGGTCCCGAGCGGTCCGAGGCGGTCGCGGTGTTGCCCGGGCCTGCAGCGACGTTGCGCCGCGCCATCCCGGTTTGCTCATGAGGTCATGATCGGGTTCGGCGCGTTGCAAGCCTTTACGCTACTAATCGTTACACGCTACGGAGGAACTCACCTGTGCTCCATTTGGCCTCCCGCTGCCCTCGCCCACTGTGCGTGTCCCACCAAGGCCTGCGATGAAGGCAAAAGGTGGTGCGCGGCTGAGGGCGGCCGCGCCACTTCCCCCCAGCGGAAGCGTTCTAGACCACTCCCCTTCCGGCTAGAAACTGCAGCTGGCTCTGACGAGGCGGTTGAGCTCCTTGGGGGTGAGGCCCCTCGGGTCGGCAGGCTTTTCG
>Ga0299915_10003264_pt1 | contig 11768 bp, 12 predicted proteins | sample RVTome_13_FD_200263 | JGI IMG/M metagenome (GOLD analysis project Ga0299915, IMG submission 200263) | Soil microbial communities from uranium-contaminated site in the Upper Colorado River Basin, Wyoming, United States - RVT92D227 (version 2) ... | reverse complement strand
GGCCTGACTTACGGTTGGTAGCCCAGCTCACCGCTTCGGCGATAGCGTACCCCAGACCAAAGGCCAAAAGCAGGCTGAGGAAGTCCGGCTTCCCCGGGAGGAGAGCGCGCCAGACGACGCCCAGCGCGGCGCCTGAGACGAGGGCTGCCGCGCCGCCTCGCAGCAACCAGATGGGGCCGACTTCGAACTGGGGCAGCTTGCGCCGGGGAGCGCAGGCCGGGCAGCGGGCGCCGACGTCCGTCATGACAGCACACCTGGGGCAGATAGGGGTCTCGCAGCGGCCACAGGCCAGGTCGGTCTCAGTATTCGGGTGACGGGCGCACTGCATCGGCCAGGATGGCTCTACAGGCGGCAGGCGGCGAGAGCCCGCTGGAGCACGCCGCGCTCCCGGGCCAGGGCCAGCAGCCGCTCTACTGGTTCCATGGGCAGGGGGATATCGCCGGGCCCCCGTTCCTGTGATGCGCCCAGCCCATGATAGTCGCTCCCTCCCAGGGGGAGGAGGCCGAAGCTTTCAGCCACCGCCCGCAGCCGTTCCATCACCTGCGGTTCATAGTCCTGGTAGTAGACTTCCATGCCGATAAGGCCGACCTCCTTCAGGTCGGCCAGCAGTTCTGGCAGATGCTCCAGGTCCCGGGGGTGACCCAGGGTGCAAAGGCCACCCACGGTGTGCAGCAGCTCCACTACCTGGGGGGGACGCAGCCGCTCCCGCTCCACGTAGGCAGGGCCCTTGCGGCTGAGATAAAGCTGGAAGGCCTCGCCCACGGAGGCGACGTGGCTGGCCTCCACTAGGGCCTGCGCTATGTGCGGGCGTCCAACCGTCCCTTCGCCGGCCATCTCCTGGACTCGCTCCCAAGCTACAGGTTTGCCCAACTCCTTCAGCTTCTCCACCATCTTGCGGGCCCGGTTCAGGCGGGTCTCTCGCAAGCGGGTCAGCTCATCCTGAAAAGCTCCGTCTTCCCAGTCGATGAAATGGCCGACGATATGGACCTCGTTGCCGGGCACATCGGTGCTCATCTCCACGCCCGGTATGAGGATCAGGTCTGGGTAGCGGGCAGCCGCCTGGAACGCCTCAGGCAGGCCGTCAGTAGTGTCATGATCCGTAAGGGCCAGGATACGGACGCCGTTGCGATAGGCCAGGTCGACGATCTGGGTAGGGGTAAAGACTCCGTCGGAGAAGGTGCTGTGGGTGTGCAGGTCGGCGCGGCTACGGCTCAAGCTACCTCCCGGTCCAGTCGCTGGATGGAGAGGGCGTGCCCGCTCTCTCGGTCTACCTGCACCAGTACGGAGTTGAAGACGGCTGGGCCCCTCTCCACAGGCGCAAAGCGGGTGGGGAGTTGGGTCAGGAAGCGCTGGATAATCGGTTTGATCTCCATACCCAGGATGGAGTGAAGGGCCCCAACCATGCCCACGTCGGTGACGTAGGCCGTCCCCTTGGGCAGGACGCGACAGTCTGATGTGGGGACGTGGGTATGAGTACCCAGGACGGCGCTGACACGGCCGTCCAGGTAGTAGGCGATGCCGATCTTCTCGCTGGTGGCCTCGGCGTGGATGTCCACGATGATGCAGCGGCAGTCGTGGAGGTGGGCCAGGGCCTCGTCGACGGCGCGGAAGGGGCAGTCCAGGTGCCAGGGCATGAACGTGCGTCCGGCCAGGTTGATAATGGCGATACCGTTGCGGATATAGATGCCCCGGCCGGGGACGTCATTCGGGTAGTTCATGGGACGGAGGATTGGGGCCCCGCTGTCCAGGATGGGATATATCTCTGGATATACCCAGATATGGTTGCCCGAGGTGATGACATCGACGCTGGCTTGGTACAGATCCTCGACAACAGCGGGGGTGAGCCCCCGGCCGCCAGCAGCGTTCTCGCCGTTGGCGATGACCAAGTCGATACCGTAGGAGCGCCGCATCTCCGGCAGGAGGGCGGCCGCCGTGCGTCGCCCTAGCTTCCCGACGATATCGCCGACCATGAGGACGTTCAGCGGCATCTCTCCCTGGGCAGCAGGCCCGCAGACACCGCTGCGAGCCGTGACTTCTTCCATCCCCACTTACTTAGCGTATTCAACGGCTCGCCGCTCCCGGATGACGGTGACCTTGATCTGGCCCGGGTACTCCAGGCTCTGCTGGATCTTCTTGCTGATCTCCTTGGCCATGCGGGCGGCGCCCAGGTCGTCGATCTCTTCCGGCTTGACGATGATGCGGATCTCGCGGCCGGCCTGGATAGCGAAGGACTTCTCCACACCGGAGAAGCTGTTGGCCACCGCTTCCAGGGCCTCCAGCCGCTTGAGATACTGCTCCAGGGACTCGCGGCGGGCGCCGGGCCGACTGCCGCTGATGGCGTCGGCCACGATGGTGATGATCGCTTCCACCGAACCGGGCTCCACCTCTTCGTGGTGGGCCTCGATGCAGTGCACCACGGCCGGTTGGACACCGCAGCGACGGGCCAACTCGGCCCCCAGCGTGGCATGGGTCCCCTCCGTCTCTTGGTCGATGGCCTTCCCCAAGTCATGGAGGAGGCCGCCGCGCCGCGCCACTTCTACGTCAGCGCCCAGCTCGTGAGCGACCATCGCCGCTAGCTTCGCCGTTTCTACGGCGTGCTTGAGCTGGTTCTGGCCATAGCTGTAGCGGTACTTGAGCCGGCCCAGGGTCCGGATGATCTCCGGGTGTAGCCCTGGGCAACCGGCCTCCATGACAGCCTCTTCGCCAGCCGCCTTGATGGCCACCTCCACCTCTTTGCGGGCCTTCTCCACCATCTCCTCGATGCGGGCCGGGTGGATACGGCCGTCGGAAAGAAGCTTAGTAAGGGCGACGCGGGCTATCTCACGGCGCATGGGATCGAAGGTGGAGAGGGTGACAGCGTCCGGCGTATCGTCTATGATCACGTCCACCCCGGTAACATGTTCCAGGGCGCGGATGTTGCGTCCCTCGCGCCCGATGATGCGCCCCTTCATGTCCTCGGAGGGCAGGGGGACTACTGATACAGTGGCTTCAGAGACCACATCGCCAGTGAGCCTCTGCATGGCGATGGCCAGGATCTTGCGGACCCGCTCGTCGGCCTCCTCTTGTGTCTCCTGCTCGATCTCACGCAGGCGACGGTTGGCTTCGTCCCGGATCTCCTGCTCCACCTGGGCCAAGAGTATCTCCTTGGCCTCCCCGGCGGTAAGGTTAGAGACCCGCTCTATCTCCTGCCTACGCTCGCGCTCCATGGCCAGGAGGTTCTGTCTCGCCTCTTCCAGTTCCCGTTCTTTATTAGCGAGGTTACGCTGGCCATGCTCGAGGCCTTCCAGCTTCCGATCGAGGCTCTCTTCTTTTTGGAGGAGGCGCCGCTCTAGGCGCTGGATCTCATTGCGACGCTCCCGCAGTTCGGATTCTGCCTGGTTGCGGAAATGGATAGCCTCTTCCTTGGCCTCAAGTAGTATCTCTTTCCGCTGCCTGTCGGCTCCACTAAGGATCTGATCGGCGCTTCGTTCAGCATCGGCGAGACGCCGCCGAGTAATACGTTGCTGAAGGAATATGCCGCCAGTAACACCGATGAAGACGCCGACAAGGCCGATAATAGCAACAAGGCCTTCCGGCATTTCGCCTCACTTCCTGTGATGGTAAACAAATTGGGATGCATTCGCGATTGTTGAGCTGGTAGATCACCTATTATGATACGGCGCCCTCGATTGAGGTGTCAAGGAAAGCGACAGCCCGCAGCAGCTCCCGCAGGCCAGGATCCATTGACGATCTCTATTTTCCCCTTTAGGACCGTCTAACAACCCTAATCGCCCCGCTTCTAGTCCCAGTGTCCGCTCACGTCACCGGCCGGAGGTTGGACTACCTCTTTCCAGAGGCGGGTCACTGTGGAGCGAACCGTCTCGTAGCCGAAGCCGCGGCGGAGGAGGAAGTCGCCCAGGCGGCGGCGGAAGTCGGCGTAAGGTAGGGTAGCCAGGGAGCGAGCACGACGGGCGGCAGCGCGATAGGCGGCGTCCTCCTCGTCCAAGTCGGCCAAGGACTCCTGTACGATCTGGCGAGCCACGCCCTTTCCGCGCAGTTCCGCGGCGAGGAGACGGCGGCTGCGGGGGCTGACCTGATCCCGGCTCTCCACCCAGGAGCGGGCAAAGGCCTCATCGTCTACCAGCCCCGAGTGGCGCAAGCGGTCGATGCTCTCGTCCACTAGGACGGGGATGGTGCCCCGCCGAGCCAGCCGCTGTCGCAGTTCGGCCTCGCTGCGCGGCCGGAAGGAGAGAAGGCGGAGAGCAGCGGCCATGGCAGCATGCCGCGCCTCGGCCTGGCGCAGCACTTCCAGCCGCGTCTCATTCAGTTCGTCGCCCGGGCGCAGGCCCGCCTGCGCCAGCACCTCCAGGCTCAGGGCCAAGGCGAAACGGCCGTCGATGAAGATGTTGGCCCGCTGGCGGCGGGGCTGCCGCTCAATGCTGGTTATACGCATCAGGCAGTCGGCCGCCCCCGCCACCGGAGAAGGCCGAGGCCCAGCACGGCCAAGACGGCCAAGGCAACACTGAGATGGAGTTGGCCTGGAAGCGATCCAGCAGCGGCACCAGCAGGAGAGCGATTATGGGAACCACCGGAATCCATAGGAGCGACTAAGATTGCATTTTGTTCTTCGAGCCGACTTTCTGCTCCCGCCCCCGCCGCAGGGCCTCCGCCACCCGCCGCGACGCCGTGCCCTTCCATCCGGACCCGCCGATGCGCCGTACTCCCTCCTGACCCACCTCTTCCAACAGTTGGCCTATGGCCTTGCCCAGGACGGGGCACCTCACCTCAGCGGCGATCTCGGCCAGGGGCGCCAGCACGAAAGCCCGCTCGGCCAGGCGAGGATGTGGAACAGTCAGGCCCTCCTCGTCCACGACTCGGTCCTCGTAGAGGAGGATGTCCAGATCGATAGGCCGCGGCCCCTGGGTCGGCCCTCCAGGCCGCCGGCCGATCTCGTGCTCTAGGTTCTGCAAGAAGCGCAGAAGCTGCCGCGGCTGTAACCCCGTTTCGATGCGGCAGGCGGCGTTGTAGAAGGGGGGCTGCTTCAGCCCGCCCACGGGGTCCGTCTCGTACAGGGAGGAGACGGCCTCCAGGCGGGCCATGTGCTTCAGGCCGCGCAAGGCCATACGCAGGTTAGCCTGGCGATTTCCCAGGTTGGAGCCCAGGCCCAGGTAGGCGATGGACATCAGCCTCGATTCTCCGGCTTCGTCCAGCCTCGCGCCACAGCGTCCGCCATCCGCGCCACTCGCGCCATCTCCTTCACGTCGTGCACCCGCACGATGTCCGCTCCATTGGCGATGGCCATGGCCACCGTGGCCGCCGTCCCCTCTAGCCGCTCCTCCACTGGCAGCCCCCCCAGCACCGCGCCGATGGTGGACTTGCGGGATGTGCCGATCAGGATGGGGCGGCCCAGGACGCGCAGCTCCCCCAGCCGTCGCAGCATCTCCAGCGCCTGCTCCTCTGTCCAGCCGAAGTTGAAACCGGGGTCCACGACAACCATCTCTTCGGCCAGGCCCTGTTCCCAGGCGATGCGCAGGCTCTCCACCAGACCAACGGTGATATCGCCGATGACGTCGTGGAAGTCGCGACCCCTCTGGTTATGCATGGCCACCGCCGGTGCGCCGAACTCCGCCGCCACCCGCGCTACATCCGGCTCCCTGCGGAAGCCGTGGATATCGTTGACCATGTGAGCCCCCGCCGCCAGGGCGGCCCGCGCCACCTCCACCTTGTAGGTGTCGATGCTGATGGGGACTGGCACCTCCCTCAGCAGCCGCTCGATCACGGGGACCGTGCGGCGGATCTCTTCCTCAGCGGGCACCGACTCGGCTCCCGGCCGCGTCGACTCTCCTCCCACATCGAGGATATCCGTCCCTTCCTGCACCATACGCACCCCCTGCACAACGGCAGCATTGACATCGTAGGCCAGGCCGTCGCCCGAGAAAGAGTCCGGCGTCACGTTCACGATCCCCATGATGTAGGTGCGGCGTCCCCAGGCGAACTCCCGCCCAGCGATGGTGATGGGCTTCGGGTGAGCTAGGTGGTGCAAAATTTAACCGCCTTAAGACGAATCAGTTTGCATTATACGCGGGTTGGATGCTGGCGCGGCAGGCTGGTGTCACCGCCCCGCGTTGACGCTAACGGAAGCCCTCGCTAACCTGAGAGGCGTAACGGGGAAGGAGAAACGTATGACCCAGGCAACAACCACCGAACTCGACGTCAGCCCGCGGCAAGTGCTGGGGAAGAAGGTAAAAAGGCTGCGATGGCAGGGGCTGACGCCGGCCAATATCTACGGCCACCGTGTGGAGTCCAAGGCGATTCAGGTACCCAGCGAGGAGTTGCGCCGCGTTCTCCAAACAGTCGGTCGTAGCGAGATCATCTACCTGCGCCTGGACGGCGAGGAGCCGCGGCCCGTTTTCATCCGGGCCGTGCAGCGAGACCCCCTTACGGACGGCATCCTACACGTAGACTTCTACCAGATATCCCTCCTGGAAAAGGTTCGGCTGGATGTGCCCCTGCACCTGGTGGGGGAGGCGCCGACTGTGAAGCAGTTCGGCGGCACGCTGCTGCACAGCCTGGACTACGTCACGGTGGAGGCCCTACCTACGGACATCCCCTCGCACATAGAGGTCGACGTCGCCAGTCTGGAGGAGATCGGTCAGACCTTGCATATAAGAGACCTTCCGGTGCCGCCCAACGTCACAGTCTTGACGGACCCCGATCTGGTGGTGGCCAAGGTAGTGGCGCCTGCCGTGGAGCGAGTCGAAGAGGTAGCCGAGGAGGCGAAGGCCATCGCCGAAGCGGAGGCCGCCCCGCAGGAGCGCAAATAGGGAGGCAACACTCCGAAATGGGGAGAGCGATGCCCTCCCCTTTCTATTTAGGAGAGCCAAGGACGCAGCCGAAGATGCTGCGGACGCCCCGCAGGAAGTCGCCCGGCGGAAGGGCGCGGCGCCCCGCTCGCTGGACCAGCAGGACGGCCAGTAGGCCGCTGCCGGTCTGGACGGCGAAGGTCTCGCGGTCTACGCCCAGGGGAAGGTGACGGCGTTGCTCCTCGGTGAGGGGCACCACGGTGCCGGGCTGGCGGCCGCTGTCGCCTTCCAGGGGCCAGGCCTGCCAGATGTGCAGGAGGTCGCCGTCCATGGTGGTGTGGGCCCCCGGCCAGGGGTTGTAGGCCCGGACTTGCCGCCAGATGCGTGTCGCCGGCAGGCCCCAGTCGATGGCACCGTGCTCTTTGCGCAGGAGAGGGGCTTTGGTGGCCTGCGAGTGATCCTGGGGTCTGGGTTGGATATCGCCCCGGAGCCAGCGCGGCAGAGTTTCGGCCAGGAGGTCGGCAGCTAGATGGGAGAGCTTCTCCGTCAAAGAGCCGGTGGTGTCCGTGGGCTCGATGGCCAGGGTGCGCTGGGCCAGGATGGGGCCGGTATCCATACCCTGGTCCATGAGCATGATGGTTACGCCGGTCTCCTCATCGCCGGCCAGGATGGCGGTTGGGATGGGTGAGGCTCCCCGGTGCCGCGGCAGGAGGGAAGGGTGGACGTTGAGGACGCCATGCTGGGGGATCTTCAGTACCTCTTGCCTCAGGATCTGGCCGTAGGCGACGGCCACTATGACTTGAGGCCGGAGGGAGGCTAGATCTGCCAGGGCCTGAGGGTCCCGCAGGGTGGTCGGTTGGCGGACAGGGAGGGCCAGCTCTTGAGCGGTGAGCTTGACGGCCGTGGGCTTTAGGCGGCATCCCCTGCCCGCGGGCTGGTCGGGCTGTGTGTAGACAGCGGTGATCTGGTGGCCATTGGCCACCAGCCGGCGCAGGGAGGGCACCGCGAAGGAGGGGGTGCCCATGAAGGCGATGGCCATGGCCAGTCGCGATTCTATCACGTCAGCCCTTCGCAACGCGAGGGAGCATCTGTGCGTTGTTAAAGTGCTGTGCGGATTCGATCCCGTTTGGCGCGCGGAAGGGTGAGCCGTCTGGTTTTAATCCCGGCGTTGCTCGCCTTGCTGGCCCTGTTCGTTGCCGGCTGCGGGCAAGGGGCCGCCGACGAATGGAAGGCAGCTGACGGGATCGTGATCGTGCTAACGACGCCGCTACAGAGCGTTCCTTTCCCTACTCGCACCGCGACGCCAACGCCCAGCCCAACGCCTACGGCCACGCCCCTCCAGGTGTGCAGCCCCAATCCAGATCCGGCGCCGCCCAGCGTCCTCCAGGTGGAGGAGCCTAAGCCGCAGCAGAAGGTGGGCGTGCCCTTTCACGTCCGTGGCTGGGGTTCCAGTGAGGACTTCGGGCGTGCTGGAGTGGCCATCGCTGTGGTTGACACCCAGCAACAGGTGTTGCAGGTGCTGGAGGTGCCGCCGCAGCCTCGGGCCTATCGAGTAGCTCCCCTTGGGCTGGCGGTAACGGAGTTCACATATCCTTTCGCGGCAGATGTGTCCCTGTCCGACCTGCGAGAGCCCACACCGATCTGCCTCTGGGTCTACCTGGAGACGACGCCGGACGGCAAGCCCAAGGGCGTGCTTCAGGTCCCTGTCCTGGTCTCTCCCTAGGCGCCGCGTACAAGCAGGGAGTCCCCGGGGTGAGCTCCCAGCTCCAGGGCGGCGCTCCCCTGGCGTAAGGCTATCTCCAGGAAGCCGCTGCTTCCGATGAGGGCCAGCAGGCCGGTGCCGTGCCCGTAGGTGGGGCTCAGCCCCCTGATGCGGCGCCCAGCAATCTCCACCACCAGCGGCAGCGGTGGTGGGAGCTGCTCCGCCCGCACATCGGTGATGAGATTGCCGAAGCGGTCGATGTGTATAACACGCCCCAGCAGGGAGCCATCGGGTTGGCTCCTGGCCCGGAAGGGAGGGAGGGCCATGATCTCGCCAACGGGCGGACCAAGCTCGTCCAAGGGGACACCCCGCGAGAGGTGGGCAGCCACGGGCGCGAAGATGTCGCGCCCGTGGAAGGTGGCGCTGACCTGGATTCGGTGAAAGCGCTCATTGGTCAAGAGGTGGGCTGCGGTCCCCGGTGGCAGGGGCACCGGATGAGGCTTCTCCCCAGCCGCCCGGCGGGCCTGATCCGGGAGGGCGGCTGAGAGGATGCCGTTATCGGGCCCGACGAAGGTGCCCACGGGGGTCGCCAGGGCGATGGCCCGCCTCTCGGTGCCTACGCCCGGGTCCACCACTGCGACGTGGATGCTGCCAGACGGGAAGTAGGGGCAGGCGGCGGCCAGCAGAAAGACCCCCTGCTCAATCTGTTGGGGTTCCACCGCATGGGTGATATCCGCAATCACGGCGTCGGGGTTTATGGAGAGGATAACGCCCTTCATAGACGCCACGTAAGGGTCCGAGAGGCCGAAGTCTGTGGTGAGGGTGATGATGTGGGACACAACTGTCAGGGGGCGCGGATATCCTTGGACTTCTCCCAGCTCCACTCACGGACATTGCCGAAGCGGGAACTGGTGTAGAACAGGGTGCCTAGCTTGATCCCCTTGATCTGGTCGCTCACGAAGTAGGTGTAAACGGGGTAGTAGAGGAGCAGACTGGGGACGTCATCGTGGAAAATCTGCTGGAAGGCGTAGTAGAGGGCCTGGCGCTGGTTCATATCGGTAGTGCGGCGGGCCTCCTCCAGCAGCCTGTCGGCTTCATCGCTCACATAGGCAGCCAGGTTGCGGCCGTTATCGGTGATCTGCGAGCTGTGCCAAGCGGGGTAGGGGTCGGGGTCGGGGCCTGGGTCCCAGCCGAAGATAGCGGCCTGGTACTGGCGGGGGATGAGGAAGTCCCGCACCAGGGTGGTGGAGTCCTGGGGGGTAACGCGGACGGCGATGCCCACCTTGGCCAGTTGCTGAGCCACCTCCTGGGCCAGGGCGTTCCGCAGGGGGTCCCGATCCGTTATGAGGGAGATGCTCAGCTCCACGCCCTCCCGCTGTCGGGTCTGGCTTCCTTGCGGGAGGAGCCAGCCCGCCTCTTCCAGCAAGGCGCGCGCGGCCTTGAGGTCGTGGGGGTAGGGCTCTAGCTCAGGGTTGTACGCCCAGGTGCCGGGGACGATAGGCGAGTGGGCGCGGACGGCCCGTCCTTCCAACAGGTTGCCGATGAGAGCATCGATGTCTATGGACTGGGCGATGGCGCTGCGCACCCGGCGATCGTTGAGGGGCGACACGCCGTTATTGAGGTAGAGGACTGTATAAGCGGTGCCTCTGGCGGTGTAGGCTTTGAGTCCCTCGCGGGAGGTGAGGATGTCGAACTCTATCTGGCTGGCGCCAGGGCCCAGGAGGAGCCCTTGAACCTCTCGTCGGGCCAGGGCAGCGGCTGCCGTGGCGGTGTCTGGGTAGAAGCGTAACTCGATCTCGTCCAGTTGAGGTGGGTCTAGGTGGTAAGCAGCGTTGGCCTTGAGGATGGCGTGACTCTGATCGATCTGGACTACTCGAAAGGGGCCGGTGCCCACCGGCGCCTGGTTGAAGGGGTGATCAGGGAGGGATGCGGCAGCTGCTCCCTCCAGCATGTGTTTGGGTAGGATACCTACGGTTGTGAAGGAGAGGAAGGGGGAAAAGGGCTCCGGGAGTTGGCACCGGACGGTGAGTTCCCCCGGTACGGAGCATTTCACCTGGCGCCATAAGGCTGCCTGGTCTGGGTCACCGGGGAGGTTGGGATCAGCCAGCAGGCCATATGTAAACATCACGTCGGCGGCGGAGAAGGGGACGCCGCTTTGCCAGTAGACGTCTGGGCGCAGGTGGAAGGTGTAATTGCGGCCGTCGGGGCTCGCTTCCCAGGACTCGGCCAGGTCCGGCAGGATCTCCCCGGCGGGCCCCAGGCGGGTGAGGCCAGAGAAGACCAGGCTGGCGATGTCACGGTCTACATCGTTGCTGTAGGCGAAGAGGGGGTTGATCCGGGCGGGGCTGCCGACTACGGCTTCCACGTAACGATGGGGCTCCTCCTCATTGGACCCCGTCAACGGCCCGACCAAGACGAATAAGACCGCTCCCAGGACGATGACGCCCACCAGGAGAATAACCAGCGGGGGCCATCCCGGCCCGTGCTCGGCGCTGAACAGGCGACTTCGTCTGGAGGCCATGGACGGTGAGCCGAGGAGTCTAGCGGGCGACGACGCTGAGGGCAGAGATCAGCAAGAAGAGGACGACCAGTCCTATGGTGAACTGAAAGAGGGTCTTCTCCAGGCCGCGTCTGGTCCGCACGAAGGACCCGCTCTGTAGGCCGCCCATACCCTCCCCACGCACCTGAAGAAGGATGATGGCGACAAGGGCTATCGAGACGAGGATCTCGGCTATGGCCAGGTAGTCTTCCAGTTTCATCGTGTCTTAGCTGGGATCGAGCTATTCGTCCAGGGCGCTGGCGAGGCTCTCTTCGGCTTCCTGGGGTGTCGCTCTCATATGGTTGCGCTCATAGTAGATGCGCATCAAGGCCTGAGCCAGCTTCTTGGAGTCGTGGTGATAGCGGTTCTCCTCGCTGACCGCGTCGGCCGTGACCAATCGTATCCCATTGCTGAGGGCCGCGTCTACCCTTACCGGATGGGAGCGGGCCGCCCTGGGAATAGTGTCGGAGAGGTTATCGTTGGCCAGGACGTAATGGACGAGGTTCTTGCCGATGTGCTCTTCGATGGCGGCCACATGGCCGGCCACGCTGAAGCCGTCGGTCTCGCCGGGCTGGGTGGCGACATTGCAGACGTAGACCTTGACGGCAGGCGAGGCGACAAGGGAGCGGCGGATCCCCTCCACCAGGAGGTTGGGGAGGACGCTGGTATAGAGGCTGCCCGGACCGAGGACGATCATGTCCGCCTCCAGGAGGGCGCGCACGGCCTCGGGGTGGGCTGGGGGGCT
>Ga0299915_10003263_pt1 | contig 11774 bp, 10 predicted proteins | sample RVTome_13_FD_200263 | JGI IMG/M metagenome (GOLD analysis project Ga0299915, IMG submission 200263) | Soil microbial communities from uranium-contaminated site in the Upper Colorado River Basin, Wyoming, United States - RVT92D227 (version 2) ... | reverse complement strand
CCACGGTTTCTATCATCCAACATTCTCTGACATTGACTTGGTAATCTATGGAGGAAACAATCTTGATAGACTTCGGAAGACACTGCACGAATTTTACGCATCTGACTCTGCAGTGTTGAAGAATGAATTTGAGACCGATCAATCAGTCAAAGGCAAGATCTGGCGGTTCCGCAACCTCAGCCAAAAGGAATACGTTTGGCACCAACGAAGAAAATTAACCTACGCCCTGTTTCGGGACCGGAAAAGCGGACGGACAATAAAAACAGAGTTTGAACCAGTGAAGAACTGGAATGAAATCAACAACGAATACGACTCCAAAACAAGAATCATCTCTAAAGGATGGACCCACATTCTGGCAAAGGTAATCAACGATCCTGAATCCCCATTCATACCATCCGTCTACACAATTGAACCGCAAGAAATCTGTGAAGGGCCAAGAGAAGCAATCGAGACCAAACGAATCGTCTCGTTTATGGAAGAGTTCCGGATGCAAGCGAAACGGGGAGAAATCGTCGATGTCAGGGGCAACCTCGAAAAAATATCGGCTCCAACCGGACCTTTCTTTCAAATTGCTCTGACCTATTGTCCAAGGTACTATGAGCAGGTTTTGAAGGTTAAGAACTGAAACTTCTATACCGGTACCATGTAGTCTGAAGGTTTGTTTCCTATCAGGAGTCTGAGGTACTCCCGGTTCTGTTTCATGTTTGTGACTTTTTCAACTTTGCCTTGTGCAATTATTGAATCGCCGTTTCGGGCTTGGTCGCAGAATCTTCCGCGGAAAGAAGCAATTTCTTCTATTTGCGCGTTCTTCGAGCCATCTAATACTCTTGCGTCCTTAAGAACATACGTGCAGGGTGTGAAAATAGATTCTGAGTCATCCGCGACTATGGCTTTGACCTTTGCGTAACCGATGTTTTTGTATTGTACATCGCCGTATTTCTCGTGAATTTCGTTCCAATCCTTTACGAAACGAACGAAGTAATCAGTCCCCGCAAACTTGCCTTGATAAACCTTCTTCGATTCAGTTCGAACAAACTCTTTGAAACTCATGACCGTGTCCTTCGAACGGAAACCGAACAGACCTTTCAATTCACCCACACTGTAAGGCTTGAAGCGTGAACCAGGCTCCTTCAACAATTCCCGCAAACCAGAATAGACTCTTCGACAATTGTCAGAACCATACACGATTGGATCCACATCCGATCCCGTCTCATGAAGACCCGCAAGGATTGACCCCGAAATCCCAAACGCGTTCCACGGAACGTTTGACTTTTCCTTGAGGTTTTCCACGAGGCGCACTGCCCTCTCCTCAAGCAGGTCAGAATTCTCAGAGGTTCTAAGCTGGGACAGTTTTCTAGTGGGATCGTAACGTTTCCTGATGTCCATCTTGGGTACTTCGCAAACTGTCTCGTCAAAGACAGGGCTGTAAACAACATATTTGGGGAATTTCGATTTCAACAGCTTGTATCTTTCCGAAAAAGAGTAGACTTTTCCATAAGCCACTCCATATTTCTTTCTTTCTCCTTTCTCGTCGGGAAAATAGCGGATGAAGGCAACTATCCGGCCCGGAGGATGAACAAGGCCTTTGACGTCAAAAAACAAGTTTTCAGAAGTCTGAACGAAATCGCCTTCACGCGCCTTCATTTCAAGCATCTGCCAACTATCGAACCTGAGAACATCACGCAAGCTTATTTCAGTTTTTCAGCCAACCCTGACCTTTCAAGGCTGTATAAGACTGGAACCGCAATTAGCGTCGTCAACAGAAAAGCGATTATCCTTTCAAACGGGTAAATGAACATCACACCGTACCATACCACAGGCGGAAACGGAGGAAAATACCATGCAGCAATCGCACTTCCGGCAATGTGGTCCGAAAGCACACCAACGAGCGCCGCCACCGCGATGCCAGCCACTGACCTTCTTGTATCATAGACGCCCCGGGTCGGCTCCTCAATGTAGGCGATCGATGAGAAAGCGACTATCATGGCAATGATGTGAAACCATGTGTACGCGAGAACCTCTCGCCCAACTGGGTTGGCGTAAAAAATCAACAGGAAAACAAGAATAATCACTCCGGCAACGTGTCCTCGTCTCGATCTTGTTAACCCCGCAGAAACTGCGCCTACTGAAGGTGGGATGATGGTCAAGAATCCAAATATAGCACCGGCCGGGTTCAGAACAACGCCTACCACAGACCCTACAAGAACTGCTAACCCACCAAAGAAAGGTCCCAACAGAATCCCAATCAAAGGACCGCCAATCACTCCAAGGGTTATCTGACCGCTCACCCCGATCGTTATCGTGAAAGGAAATACGCTTAACAATGCCTGTAAAGCAGCGAAAACAGCGACCAAAGCGACTTCAGTAGCAGTTATCTTCAACAGAGCACCCTGTGTAGATTACTAACTTCCCGTGTAATCTCTTACACAACGTTAATAAAAGTTTCCAAGAGAAGTCTAGCCTCAAGGAAGCCGCGAAAATGAATCGTTCAGACAAGGCAAAGAACATTGCACAATGCCTCCAACTGGCAATTCTACTCGAGGCCAGTGCCCACAAGCCCGGCAACGTCAACGTTGTCACTGATTTTGAGAACACACGGTACGAGCATTTTCTTGCTTCCGCCGTCGCCGTAGCACCTTCACTGAAATCCGGAGCTCGCAAGGGAATTGCCGTTTCCGACGGAAAAATAGACATAGCCGAAGTCGGAGTTGGAAAGATCATCAAGAACTGCGTTACTGAAACAGCATCGTGGCAACACGGTGGAAACACGCTTCTCGGGACCATTATTCTGCTTTCGCCGATGGCGGTAGCAGCAGGAATGGTCTTCAAAAACGAAGGTTTTGCTGTCGGCAACCTAAGAGAGAACCTGAAACTAGTGACCTCGTCAACGACGCCGAAGGATGCAGTGGACGTTTATGATGCCATTGAAATCGCCAACCCCAGCGCGCTCGGAAAGGCTCCAGACCTTGATGTCAACGACCCTGCCTCAAAGATTAGAATACTCCACGAGAAGGTATCGCTGTACGAAGTCTTCAAGATAGCCGAACCTTATGACACAATCTGTTCAGAATACGTAAACAACTACCACGTAACCTTCGACCTTGCCTACCCCGCTCTGTCGAAACACCTCGACCAAACATCAGACCCAAGCTCAGCAACGATACAGACTTTCCTAGAGGTTCTCGCAAAAGTTCCAGACACGTTCATCGCCAGAAAAACCAACATTCAAAAGGCACGCGAAGTTTCACTAAGAGCTAAAGAAGTTGTGGAAGTCGGCGGAGTCGAAACCCCTGCTGGAAAAAAAGCTCTTAACAAACTTGACAAGGAACTGAGAAAGCAAAGCAATCTCTTGAACCCGGGGACAACGGCCGACATAATCGCGGCAGCATTGGCCATAAAGGTTCTTGACGGATACAGGCCGTAAATCATGCCTGCATTGTTCGTTAGGATTCTTTCTTGTTCGGCATCCCTACGCTACATTTGTATTTCAAACCTAGTTAGCTTAAAAAGCTCAATTAGGCTCTTAGAAGGATGTTGAAACCAAGACGGAAAAAGTTGAGTCGTGTATTAGTAATGACTGAGAGTCGAAGGCTGCGGGTGGTCTTGCTGACCGGGCGTACGATAGAGCAAGGCGTGGGAAGAGAGTTCGGAAAATCCTCAGAAGAATACGCAGAGAGCGCGTCAGTCTGTTTCATAGATTCCGAGGACTTGCATGCGCTAGGAATAAAGGAAGATTCTAACGTCTCCCTTTCAACGGCCTTCGGCTCAATCATCCTGAGAGCTGCCAAGTCTCCGCGCGGACCCCACAAGGGTGTGGTTTTCGTTCCCTACGGGCCGTGGGCAAACGTCATTGTTGACCCGTCAACCGACAGTATCGGTATGCCTTCCCTGAAAGGGATCCCGGCAGAAATTGAACCCGCAGAGAAAAAGCGAGTGCTCAAGTTGAAAGAGTTGCTTACAGAGAAGTTTGGAGACGTCTAAAATGCCAGTAATCAGTGCGGTGACCTGCCCTGTGTGTGGCTGCCTTTGCGACGACATAGAGCTTACTGTCAAGAGGGGAGTGATAACAAAGGTCAAGAACGGCTGTTCAATGTCCGAAGCCAAATTCTTCGGTTACCACAGTAGTCATAGACCTTTGAAGCCGCTGTTGAAGAAAAACGGCAAGCTCATCCCAGTGCCACTAGAGGAAGCAATTGCTGTGGCGGCCAAGATGTTGTGTGACGCAAGCTACCCGTTGCTCTACGGTTGGAGCAACACAAGCTGCGAAGCCATGCGCGTGGGCATTGAACTCGCCGAACAGGTCGGGGGAGTCCTCGACAACACTTCAACAGTGTGCCACGGACCGTCTGCACTGGGTATACAAGACGTTGGACTGCCAACTTGCACACTTGGACAGGTCAGACATCGCGCAGACCTCATCATCTATTGGGGAAGCAACCCTTGGAGTTCGCATCCGCGCCACATAGAAAGGTACACAGATTTCTCAGAAGGCAAATTCGAGAAGAGCGAATGGAAAGATTACCTCAACAGAACCAAAGCTGCCGTTGCCAGAAAAAAGGTTGACAGCACGCTGAGACGAATACAACAAGCACAGAAAAAAGTTGTGTCACCATCGGAAAAAGGACCATGCCCCGCGATTTTGAAGGAGGGGAGGAAACTTGTGGTCGTAGATGTAAGAAAGACAAGAACCGCAGATGTCGCAGACTATTTCATCCAAGTTGAACCCAACAGGGACTACGAACTCCTCGAGGCTTTTAGGGCGCTGATCCGAGATCAAGAACTCGAGGTTGACGAAGTCGCGGGAGTCCGCGTCGAATACCTCGAAGAAGTGGCAGACGCGATGGTACGATGCAATTTCGGAGTGATATTCTTCGGCCTCGGTCTGACCATGAGCAAAGGTAAGGCTCGAAACGTCGACGTTGCGATATCCTTGACAAGAGACTTGAACACGCGGACAAAGTTCGCCATAATGCCCATGCGGGGGCACTTCAACGTCACGGGCGCAGACACGGTTTTCACGTGGCAGACAGGCTACCCGTACGCAGTTGACTTTTCTATGGGCTATCCGCGGTATAATCCAGGAGAAACCTCTGCCGTGGACGTGCTCATGCGGAAAGAGACCGACGCTGCCCTTGTCGTTGCTTCTGACCCTGTCTCAAATTTTCCTAACGTAGCGGTCCAACATTTGGTCAGGAACCCGTTGATCGTGATAGACCCACACCTGAACCCAACGAGTCAGATGGCTGACGTGGTATTCCCAGCGGCCTTCGTGGGCATAGAAACCCCGGGAACAGCGTATCGCATGGATCACGTACCGTTGTCACTGAAGAAAATCGTCAACCCACCGCGCGGCGTAATCTCCGATGAAGCAATATTGAACATGATACTCACAGAAGTGCGCAGGATAAAGAGAACCTCGGCAAAGGAGGCGGCGTAGACGGAACTGCTCGTGAAAAACGGTTTCGTGTACGATCCCCTGAACGGCATCGACGGTCAAAAAATGGACATTGCAGTCAAAGATGGAAAAATCGTTGAAAGAGTTGACGAACGCAGGGCAACCGTGGTCGATGCTTCAGGAATGATAGTCATGCCCGGAGGCGTGGACATCCACACCCACATCGCAGGGTCCGAGGTCAACACCGGAAGAATGCTGAGGCCAGAAGACCATTTCAGAGACTTCGAAACCAAGACCTCGGTCACACGGTCTGGAGTAGGCCGCTCGATTCCCTCCACTTTCACGACCGGCTACCGGTACTCGCGAATGGGGTACACGACGATAATGAACCCCTCAATGCCTCCTCTTGAAGCTAAACACACACATGAAGAGCTGAACGATACTCCAATGGTTGACAAGGCCTCGTATCCGCTTGTAGGTGACTGGTGGTTCGTGCTCGAATACCTTGCACAAGATGACTTTGAAGAGTGTGCAAAGCACGTTGCATGGATCATGGATTCGACGAGGGGCTACGCCATTAAAGTCGTCAACCCAGGCGGGCTGGAGGCTTGGGGTTTCGGCCACAACGTGAAGAGCCTCGACGACCAAGTTCCTAACTTCTGCATCACCCCGCGCGAGATAATTCGGGGACTTTGTAAGGTAAACTCGCTTCTGAAGCTGCCCCACACGATTCATCTCCACACAAACAACCTGGGAAAACCCGGCAACTACCTCACCGCGTTAGAGACGATGAAGAGCGTCGAAGATCTCGCCTGTAAAGACAAGCCTGTAATTCATGTGACCCATTGCCAGTTCTCTGCGTTCAAAGGCGACGACTGGAGAACGCTGGAATCCGGCGCAGAAGATATCGCCAGATACGTTAACGCCCACTCACATGTCACGTTGGACATGGGACAGATCATATTTACCGACACAACCACGATGACTGCTGACGGTCCATTCCAGTATGACCTCTACGGTCTCACTGGAAACAAGTGGGTGAACCATGATGTCGAAACGGAGACGAGCGCAGGAATCGTTCCCTTCCGTTATCGTCGCAAGAGCTTCGTCCACGCGGTCCAATGGTCAATCGGGCTGGAACTTGCACTGTTGATCAAGGACCCATGGAAAATCTTTTTGACCACGGACCATCCCAACGCGGGTCCATTCACCGCCTACCCGAAGATAATAGCTTGGCTCATGAGCAAGAAGGCAAGAGAAGCTAGCATGAAGAGGATCAACCCGCGGGCCAGGAATCAGAGTCTACTTTCTTCCATAGAGCGCGAGTTAAGCTTCTACGAGATTGCGATAAAGACACGGGCCGGACAAGCCAAAGCCTTGGGACTCAAGAATAAAGGTCACCTGGGAGTAGGCGCAGACGCCGACATAGCCGTTTACGACGTCAACCCTGAAAAGACCGATCCTTCAAGGAAATACAGGAGCGTGAGGAAGGCTTTCAGGAAAGCTGCATATACGATCAAAGGGGGAGAAATCGTTTCGCGAAACGGTGAAATCGTTAGACACGTTGACGGCTCGACGATGTGGCTTGACGTGAAAATCTCAGAACCCGCAGAAGTGACGGACGATTTGAAGAAACGTTTCAAAGAGTATTGGACGGTAGAGTTTGAAAATTACCCAGTTGCCAGTGAATGTCTGAAAGTTTCAAACCCGATTCCTGTGGAGGCCACAGTCTAGTTGATCAGGCTCCAACCTGCGAAGACGTTAAAGTTTCCAGTTATCGCAGAATGCATAAGCCCCGATCTTTTCCAAGGTAAAAAGGCAAGTGAAATCGGCGACATGAAAGCCTGGGAAGGCAACAAGCAGAGAAAGCTATCCGACCTGTTCAGAATCGAAAATTCAAACGACGCTCACCCACCGAGTTCATTTGAAATAGCGATTGAGGGTGACGTAAGCAAAGTCCGACGGATAGGGTCCAAAATGAAGCAAGGCACAATTACAATCCGCGGAAACGTTGGTATGCACTTAGGCGAAGAAATGGCAAGCGGCAAAATTGTTGTTCATGGAAACGCAGGCGCATGGGCTGGGTCAATGATGAAGGGAGGCACAATCGAGATACACGGCAACGCTGGAGACTACTTGGCCGCGCCCTACCGTGGCAGCACAAAAGGCATGCACGGTGGAAGAATAGACGTCGAGGGAAACGTGGGAAACGAAGCGGGGGCCTACATGAAAGCAGGTCTCATAAGAATCAACGGAGACGCGGGCCAGTTCGTTGGCTTGCGAATGCACAACGGCACAATCTACGTGAAAGGCGACTGCGATGAAAGACCTGGCGCCTGCATGACTGACGGCAAAATCATCGTTGACGGAAAGCTACAATCTATTCTACCCACTTTCACAGTGGACAGCATTAGACCAAGAGTCAGAATCGAAGAGAACGAAACAGCTCAGGGTCCCTTCTACCTTTTTCTCGGAGATCTTGCAGAGAGTGGAAAAGGCAAGCTTTATGTTTCAAAGCAGAAGAATCCACAACTAGGCTCTTACGAAAAGTTTCTGTGAGGAAAGAAGGACTTGAAGGATGCCTTGAGCGTAAACCGTCTAGCGTGGCGGCTTCTGGAAGTAATAATTCGGAACGCCGATTTGTATGCGGTGAAAGTACAAAAAATACGGAAAGGAGCAACTGTAATAGATGCCGGCATCGACGCAAAGGGCGGTTTTCAAGCTGGCAGACTGATAACCGAAATATGCATGGGTGGACTAGGAAATGCCCGAATACTATGCAAACAGTACGGCAGTCTTGAACTGCCATCGATTTTCGTCTACACGGATCATCCCTCAATCGCAACCTTGGGCTCCCAGTTTGCAGGTTGGAACATAAAGGGAGAATCGTTTTCGGCAATCGGCTCTGGGCCTGCTCGAGCTCTGGCCTTGAGACCTGGAAAAATCTATGAAGAAATCGGGTACAAAGATACGAGCGACAGAGCTATTATCATATTGGAAACGGAGAAATTTCCGTCTGCAGACTTGATCCAACGAATCAGCAAAGATTGCCACGTCAAACCGGAGAAACTAGCAGTCATTTTGACCCCAACAAACAGCTTGGTGGGCGCCATTCAAATTGCGGGAAGAGTCCTTGAAACCGGAATCCACAAACTCAGAAAAGTTGGACTAGACTCCAAAACGATTCTCAGTGCTTGGGGATGCGCACCCATCCCGACGCTTCACCCCGAGTTTGCGACGGCAATGGCAAGGACAAACGACGCCATTCTCTACGGCGGAACAGCCTTTTACACTGTCAAGTTTGAAGACGAAAACAAACTGAAGGAGATAGTGGAAAGTGCTCCATCCAGCGCGTCAAAAACCTTCGGAACGCCTTTCATAGAAATCTTCAAAGCAGCAAAGTATGACTTCTACAAGATAGATCCGAACCTCTTCGCACCGGCAGTAGTCGTCGTCAATAACGCGAAGACTGGTCACGTGTTCCGAGCAGGGCAAATTATGCCGGATATTCTGGAGAAATCATTCGGATACGAAAAGTAGACTACTGCTTCAAGTTTAGATTAGACTTATTCAGGCTTGACTCTAAGATTCTTGCGAGCGAATAGCCGATTGGAATCGTGTAGAGTGCCAAGGTTAGGTTGAATATTGTCACCAAAGGAAGAGAAGCGAGTATTTGTGGCTCGTTGAAACCGTATCCAATTGGAGGCGGAAAACGGAGCAGTGAATAGTTGACGATGTCCATGAAAATGGTCCTGAATACTATGCCTGAAGTAGTATACAAGCCGGCGACGACGGTCTCATGCGCCGCGAAATGTTTCTTCAGGACTATTCTGGTCAGGCCTATGCCTAAGAGCATGCTGAGCACGGCAGCCAAGTTGTACATTGGTCCGGTCGGAAGGGCTCCTGGGAAAAAGGCAAACAACGCAACAGTGTTTACGACTGCAATTAAAACTCCTACTGCTGCGCCAAAAAGAAGAAAGGCCGTCACGATCGGTATCTCCCAGATCTGGTATATCAGGTACGGTGCGTACGGTGCTGGAATCTTTATCGGCGACAGGTTGAGAGCAATTGCCAAGGCGGCGAAAACAACTATCGCGGCCAGAGTCTTTGTGTTCAAGGCATCCACCTGGGTTTTGCCAGAACGTATGATAGGGGTCTTTATTTAAGAGTAGCTACTCACGAAGGGGTACGGCAGCTAGAGCTTGAAACATAAATATCCCTCATGTGTAACTGCTAATGGGAAGAATCTTTGTCTGAAACACTGAAACTCTCCTCGGCAGACATCAAAGCGTGGCTTGAACGTGAGACGGGGTCGATCTTTAACCCAGTTCATATAAGAGCCCAGAAACTTGTGGAGGAAATGGGCAAGTCCGTCAATAGTCTTGCCGAAACCTCAAAGATGCTTTTGGACAACAGCGCTAAAGAAATTGAAAAGAGAAACATGAAGACCTACGGTAGGGCAAGAGCACTTAACAAGTTGGCAAAACTGTGGACCGACAGAACTCGCCAACTCAAAGTTCCTGAAAAAGTTACGTATGAAAGCTTCAGCGCCCTCGTTCAAGACACGCAAAAGGCGTTCACGGTGACTGAACTCGACATTAGGAATTATTTTCCTCGAATCTCACCGTTCTTCATTCTTGACAGACGGAAATTCCAAACGATATTTGAAAAAGCGAAGTTCTTGTGGAAGGAAATGGACAGCTTTCAAACAAAGGAATACGTGAAAACCAAGACTTTGGAGGAAACTTTTCAGCTGATCGACAAACTCATTGTGTTAGAGGGACAGTTCAAGGAACTCAACGTTCACAAGACGAAAGTGGGAAGCGACAAAGTGGTTCTCGAAAGAGAAATCGCAGAGACGCATCGAAAAATCTCAGAACTGAAGACAAAAGGCGGCGTGGGTCAACTGAACCAGACTGGAGGAGAAATAGAATCGCTGACAGTGGAAACAAAACACAACCTGCAACATCTTCAAAAGCCATTCATTAAGCTTCAAGCGCTCGCCACTCATGGTTCAGGAAGCGGTCTGACGCCTGAGGAGTTCACGAAGCTCGGGCAATATTTGGAGAATCCGTTCGAGGCGCTCTCGACCGAAGAAATGGGTTATCCATTGCTTAAACAAATACTCGAGAAACTGCGGCGAAGTATCGCTGAAGACAAGCTAAAGCTGAAATCGGAAAAGGTCCGCAAAGCGGAGCATGCCATAAACAACATCATGAACAACGATTCGTTGGCGACGTTGCATAAGCAAAGCAGAGAAGCGAGCGCTCGAAAAGCACAACTGTCAACGTCGGAAGAAGTCGCGGTCACACAACGAGATTTAACGAAGCTCTGTGAGCACGTTGACAACTTGACGCGAAAGAAAGGAGTTCTGGAAACAGAGGAATTCACGATCAATCGGAACTGTAAAGAGACTGCTGAGAAAATCCGTAGTGTCAAGAGCGAAATAGAGAAGAACGTATTTAGTTTCATGATGAAGAAGATCATAGTTGCTTGAAGCGAGGCCGAAGGTGTTGCTGAGTGGTCTCGAATATATCGTGAAAAGAGCGATGGAAACGACGGTCGACGACTTTGTTGAAGTAGTGGACCAAGCGTCACGTATATTCCCGGGAGAAGATTGGGCGATAGGATGTCTCAACATTCTTGGGAAACACGTCAAGATAGAGCCTTCAGGCGAAGCAGTGATAATCTCCGATCTACATGGCGACCTAGAAAGCCTAGTTCTGATTCTTCAACAGAGCGGAATTCTCCGGAGAATGCGCGAGCACAAGAATACTTCACTAATTTTCCTTGGAGACTATGGAGATCGCGGAGAATTCTCTGCAGAAGTCTACTATACGGTTCTGCAGCTGAAACTTCAATACTCCGCACAAATCGTTCTAATGCGCGGAAACCATGAAGGGCCAAGCGATATTCTTGCATCTCCACACGATCTGCCAACTCAGTTTCATGCCAGATTCGGAAAAGAATGGGAGACCGCATACAACAAGATAATCGGGCTTTTTCCGTGTTTCTACAATTCAGTTTCCATGGAAAAACGTTATTTGATGGTTCATGGAGGTCTGCCCGAGCGTGCCCGCACTATCAACGATTTTGCGTACGCACATGAAACTCATCCTAAACAAACGTTTTTTGAGGAGCTATTGTGGAGCGATCCCCTGGAGTCGTTTCAAGGCGTGTATCCATCGCCAAGAGGCGCAGGGAAACTCTTTGGCAAAGACATCACAGACAAGGTTTTGAAAGCTCTCGACGTCCAAATACTCATTAGAGGACATGAACCATGCAGCGACGGGTTCCAGATAAATCATGAAGGCAAAATCCTGACTCTTTTCTCAAGGAAAGGCGAACCTTATTACAACGCGCAAGGAGCCTATTTGGA
>Ga0299915_10003262_pt1 | contig 11775 bp, 12 predicted proteins | sample RVTome_13_FD_200263 | JGI IMG/M metagenome (GOLD analysis project Ga0299915, IMG submission 200263) | Soil microbial communities from uranium-contaminated site in the Upper Colorado River Basin, Wyoming, United States - RVT92D227 (version 2) ... | reverse complement strand
CCTTGTCCTTCGAGACGAGCAGCCAGGTGGTGTCGAAGTGCCGCAGGCAGGCGGGGGCGGCCTTGCCGGGGCGGATGGGCATGTGGCCCGGGCGGCCGGCGTAGGCCTTGAACATATCGGGGAAGTAGTGGCGCAGCGCGCAGATGGCGACGTACTTGTCGTAGCAGCGCTCCAGGCGCTCCGCCAACAGGTCGATCGCCTTCGCCGGCTCCCGCATGATCTTGCCGTGCGAGGGGACGAGGACGGCGGGCTTCGCCTCCTTGATGCGGTCGAAGCTCGCGGCGAGCTGCGGACGGGAGCCCAGGAAGCCGTGGTAGTCGGTCGTCACGGTGCCTTTCTGGAGGCTGTGGAGGTCCCAGACCTGCCCGTGGTCATAGATGGCGTCGCCGCAGAAGACCGTTCGCTGGCCATCGGCGTCCACGACGTAGCTCATGCTGCCGTCGGTGTGGCCTGGGGTGGCGAGGGCGGTGATCTTGGCCGGCCCCCAGGCGAAGGACTCATTGTCCGCGTAGCTGGCGTCGACGCGGACGGGCTCGACGAGGACGAGGCGGAAGGGATGAAAGTCGATCAGGCCCCAGCGGCTTTTCGCGTCGTTCCAGTAGGCGGCCACATTGACGAAGTGGGCCAGTTCTGCCGCGGGCGCGCCGATGCGGGTGGCGCGGTCGAGCCGCCAGGCGCCGCACGCCTGGTCACGATGATGATGCGTGAGGGCCACGGCCTCGACGGACTCGACGCCGAGGCCTTTCAGCGCATCGAGCACGCTTCCATCGCCGAGGTCGAAGAGCAGCGCCTTTTCGCCCTCATGCAGGATCCCCACATTGATATGCCCGCGAAACACCGCCAGATGCTCGCTCAGCCTCACCAGTTTTTCAGCCATGACATGCTTCCTGTTCGGAAGGGGATGAATCGAGGAATGGATGGTTGGCAGACCTCCATCCAAGCGTCCAAGCGTGCCACATCCTACCCGAGTCTCCTGCCCGCCGCAACCGCGCCGACCTTGACAGTTGTGGCGTGCCCCAGTAGAATGCACCCGGGGCGCGGGTTCTCGACAGGCCCAACCGACTTGGAGATGGTAGCCTCCCGCCATTCTCCGCAGTGCTCCGCTTCGATCATGTGACCTTGTTTCTCGTCCCCCGTGGGCTATCCTATAGGCGTGGCGATACGAGGAGCGAACCGGATGGATCCGAAGAGCCATGCTGCCATGCACGACTTCGCCGCCCGCGTCCGCGCCCGCATCCCCGACGCCCGCATCTGGGCCTTCGGCTCCCGCGTCCGCGGAGACCACGGCGAGTTCTCCGACCTCGACCTCTGCGTCGTGGCGCCCGGCCTCGACGCGGCCGCGGACCGCTACATCATGGACTGTGCCTGGGACGCCGGCTTCGCCAACGACGTCGTCATCACCACGGTAACATACTCCCTTCGGGAGTTCGAGGAAGGCCCCTGCTCCGCAAGCCCCCTGGTTCACACCATCCTGCACGAAGGGCTGCCCGTGTGAACGAGGACACGCGAGCCCTTGTGCAGTATCGCCTTGAGCAGGCGGAGCGCTGCCTCGGGAGTTCCAAGACGCTCTTGGACGGTGGCGACCTGCCTGGTTCCGTGAACCGCTCGTACTATGCCATGTTCTACGCCGTCCTTGCCCTCCTGGCGAGGGAAGGCACGGGGACATCGAAACACGCGGGCGCAGTGGCCCTCTTCGGCCGCGAATTCATCAGGAAGGGCATATTCCCTGAGCGCTTCGGGCGTTGGATGCGCGCGGCATTCGACCTGCGGCTTCGCGCCGATTACCGCGAGTTCTTCACCATCACTCAGGACCAGGCCCAGGAGGCGCTGTCACACGCCACCGAGTTCCTCGCCGCCATCCGCCAGGAGCTTGAGGCAACGGATAAGTAAGGCGTCCCCGGAATTGCAGGGACAAGATGAAGGTCTTCCTCAGCTACTCCAGTTCAGACAAGCAGTTGGCGGGCGAGATCAAGAAACACATCGAAGGCGGCGGCCATACTGTCTTCCTCGCGCATGAGGACATCGAGCCGTCAACCGACTGGCAGGAGAGAATCCTCGCGGAGCTGCGGGGTTGTGATGCCTTCCTTCCATTGTTGACTGAGCACTTCTACAAATCGGCGTGGGTCGACCAGGAGACCGGAGTGGCAGTGGCCTACGGCAAACTTGTCGTGCCTCTCAAGCTGAGTGTAGATCCGCGCGGCTTCATCCGACGAATCCAGGCGCTGCGGATCGACCCCGAGGATATCCCTCAGTCGTGCAGGGAGTTGGCAGAAGTCCTGGGGAGACGCGGAGCGGCGCGAGGAACTCCGTACCAGGCTTTGCTGGATGCCTTTGTGGGGCAGTGGCTCCTCACCTATGGCCCGCCAGGGAAGACCGGTCGTGAGCGTGTTATGGTAGACAGCAGCGGCGGGTACTTCGCAGACGGGAAGCGGAAGTTCGCCCTGCGTGTGATGGACTATGAGGAGTCGAGCGCTACCTGGACGGTGGCCAAGGTTGACCTCACCGGCAAGGAGTACCACAGGGAACACCTGCGGGTCGAGAGCGCGGATCTCATTGCAGGACATAAGGACGGGAATCCGAATCACAGACTGGAGTACAGACGGCAGGCGCACAACCGGCAGCGGCGCCGAGCAACAATCAGGTACTCTGGAGAGTGACGCCAATCCTCTCAACGGAGGGAGAGGGAGTCGGGTGTAGCGCGGTGTCAGATCCTCTCTTCTCAATCATTGCTCGCCACGAACGTCAGGTGTGAGGTTGGCATCGTGCACTCTTGGCTGGCGGGGACGCGGGGCGGGGGCGGCGGGGTGGCATCGCGGCAGGGCGCGGCGCCTGTGGGTTGACGTTGCCGATGGGGTGGTTCATAGGAGCATTGGCATTTCCGCCCAAGCTCCCAAGGATGATCCGCCAGCAGTCCCCCCAAGAGCGACTTGACTTGCCCTCCGGGCATCACTAAGAGAGTCGGGTGAGAGTCGGAGAGTCGGGTGTCAAATCTTCTTTTTTCAATTATCGCTCGCCACGAACGCCCAATGTGAGGTCGGCATCCTGCGCTCTTGGCTGGCGGGGCCGCGGGGCGGGGGCCGGCTGGAGGCGCGAGGTCGGGTGTTCATCCGCCCTCGCCTTTCTTGCTGACACGCTTGCGGGGTTCAGACCTCGGCCTCAGGCCGAAGAAGCGAGCGAACCGGCTGGCAGCTACTCGCCGGCGGAAGTAGGCGAGCAACTCGTCCTGACTCATGCCGCGCGTCTCGGCGTAGATTCTCTCCTGAATGCGTCGCTTCATCTCGACGCAATCAAAGCCCTTCACTGGAGCGGTCGGCTTGCTCATCTTCTGCCTCCAGGGTCTTGACCACATCAGCAGGCGTGAGAACCACGACCATGCCGTAGCCGTGGGCGAGGTTGACGCCGTTGAACGCCCTGACGCGCGCCGGGTTGACCAGATGGCGGAAGTTCCAGGAGGCCACGACGTCGGCGCGAGCCACCGTGGCTTGAGCCACATGCATGGCATCGTCGGCGTACCTGGCCGACACCACACCCGCCGCCAGGTAAGCGGCTTGCAGGGCGATGGCCTCCGCGGAGAGGGAGAGGCGCTCGGCGCGCGCTTGCATGATCTGCTCCAGGAGTGCCTGGACCTCCTCGCGGGCGTCCGCGATCTCGGCCGCCAGGGTTTCCGAGATCAAAGGAACCACGGCGCCGCTGAGAATGGCGGCAACGAGCTTCCGCGACGGCTCGGCGAATTCCGGGTCGAAGGGGCCGCCCACAGCGGAGGCATCCAGATACGCTCTCATGCGCTTCATCAGCCCGCCTCACCTATTCTGGACCAGGGTCTCTGCTGCGGTCGGCGCTCCTGCCCGCATCGGCCCATGTCACTCCTGCAACGGCTTCTCGACCGCTACATGTTATCGCCGTTGACCGTGGAACGCAAGGATGATCCGCCACCAGTCCTCCCAAGAGCGACTTGACTTGCCCTCCGGGCATCACTAAGATCCGATGGTGGGGAGACTCGGCAGCAGATGAGGCAGGCTCCCGATGGCAGATGAGGTCCGTCCGTCCGCGAGCCGCCGCATGCCGGTGACGGCGTTCCTTTACCCGGCTATCGGCCTGCTGGCGGTGGGCAACGCGGTGTTCCTGCTCCTGTGGCTGCTCAGCCCGATCGCGGGGGGGCCGTCGCACGGGGGCGGCGGGGAGCAGATTCAGGTGCGAAGCGGCCATCGCGTGCTCAAGGTCGCCGAGGGCATGGGCGGCGAAAGCCCGAGCCTGGATGTCGAGAGGCGCCTGCCGAGCGAGCAGTTCGAGGAACTGTCGAAGACGCTCGCCTCGCTGACGCAATCAACCCGCAGCGGCGAGCAGGCCGAGGAGTTCTTCAAGTCCGACGCGGGGCGAGGGGCGCAGCCGGCCGTCACGCTGTCGTTCCCGCGCAGCGGCGTGGGCACGGAGACGGTCGAGGTCTACGCGATTGACGACCAGCGCCACCTCTGTTACGCCCGCCTGGCGCGGACGGGGCAGGCGCTGGCGATCCGGCTCGACGACTATCTGAAGGCGGCGTCGGCGCTTTCGCGTCTCGCGGGGGGCGCGGCGGGGAGTTTTCCCCTGCCCCGCCTCGCCGTCCTCGGCGAGCCGCTCCGCGAGAAGCTCGCGAAGCTCAAGCAGCCGCTCCTCGTGACCACCGTGTCGGTGGACCCGCGGCAGTATCTCGTGCGGATGCTGAGCAACCCCATCCTCGGGCCAACCACCCTCAAGCTGCAAGCACTTGATACTGCGACGGTTATGGCCACGGTCCAGCTCCCGGACGACCAGGCGAAGGTCCGCGGCCTGGCCGAGGCGATGGCCCGGGCCTCCGCCAACGTGAAGGTGCGACACCTCGATTTCGCCACCGACGCGGCCGCGCTGAAGGAGTTCGCCCGTTCGATCCAGCGCGAGCCTGGCGACGTGGAGGACTCGCTTGTCCTCCAGCGCGGCGACCGCGTGCGGGTGATCCGCAACGTGGACATGCTGGTGCGCGGCTCGGGCGGCTCGACGTCGGCGGCGCGGTTCGAGGGGGAGGGCGTGGCGGCGCAGGCGCTGGACGAGCTTCTCGCCGAGCGCGGGCTGGTCTGCTTCGCCGAGGGCCACGGCGAGCGGCGCATCGGCGACCGCAGCGGGGAGGGCTTCAGCCAGATCGCCGACCAGGTGAGCGCCCGCGGCTTCCGCACCGCCGCCCTCGATCTCGCCGCCAAGGCGATCCCGGCCGACTGCCAGGTGCTCGTCATCGCGGGGCCGCGGAAGCCCTTCGGCCCCGAGCTCGAGAAGGCCATCCAGGACTACCTGGAGGCGGGCGGCCGCCTCGCCCTCATGCTCGACCCGCCCGACGGCGAGATGGTGTTGGCCGAGGCGCTCAAGCGCTGGGGCGTCGCCGTGCCGGAGCCGAAGAAGGTGCTGGAGATCAAGGGCAGCTTCAGCCAGCCCATGGTGATCGAGTTGAGGCTGAACGGCGAGTTGGACTTCGTCGGCAAGTGGGCGCGCGAGGCGGCCATCTATTTCACCGCCTGCGGCCTCGCGGTGGGCGCGCCTGCCGAGGGGGTCGCGTGCGAAGCCCTCTGCGTGGCCAGGCCCGTGACGACGGAGGAGAGCGCGAAGTCGACCTGTCTGCTCGCGGGCGTTCGGCCGAAGGCCGGGGGGAAGGGGCCGAAGCTGCTCGTCTACGGCGATGCGGACGCCTTCACCAACCAGATCATCCGCCAGGTGCCGAACAACATCCAGCTCCTCATCGACTCTCTGGGCTGGCTGGCCGAGTAGGCCCGCGCCCGTCGGGCGCGGGATGCCAGATGCCAGATTCCAAATGCCAGATTATTGACCTCTGCATAAGTAATGCAACTCTCGGATTGAGGGCGATGCGGCTCGCGCAGCCCACGAAGTGGGCGAGCCAGTCGTAGCCCAGAGCCTGCCCTGAGCGAAGCCGAAGGGGCGACCGAAGGGAGCCCTGGGAAACCGGGCCCCCACGCATGAGCCCCTGAAAGGGGCGATATGCCCTTCTGAATCGCCTCCATTCGGGGGCTCCCCTGGGGGTGTGAGCTACCCAGGGCTCCCTTCGGTCGCCCTGGGCTACGCTCGGTCGCCCCCATTCGGGGGCTACATGCGTTGCATTACTTATGCAGAAGTCAATAGGGAAGGAGGCCCCGCTCCGCGGGAGTTGCGAGTTCCGAGTTGCGGGTTCTGAAACCCGCAATCCGGCTTCCTCCCGTTCTGCCCTGCCGATTGCCAACTGCCGACTGCCTCCTGGCGACTGCCTTCCTCTTCCTCCCCTACTGTTTCGCCGCGTTCGCCTCGGGGTCGGGCTCTTCCTTTGCCTCCTTGGGCGGCGCAGGCTCGGGACGGGAGGGGATCAGGATGCGGCGTCCCACGCGCAGGCGGCGCTCGGTGAGGCCGGGGTTCGCCTCGAGGATCCGCTGCCAGTAGCGGGTCGTGCCGTAGAACTGGCGCGAGATGCCCGAGAGCGTGTCGCCCGGCTGAACCACGTAGTAGCGCGGGCCGGAAGGCTCGGAGAGCGTCGGAGACGCGGGAGGTGCGGCCGGCGTGTTGCGGGGCGGCTGCGGGTCGGCCGCCTTCTCGGCCTCTCGGGGGCGAGGAGGGGGAACGGGCGTCGCCGCGCGCGGCTCGGGCTCGGCCTCCTCGCCGCGCCACTCGCCCTGCACGCGGGTGAACGACTGAAGCTGCCAGACGCCATCGACCCGTGCGAAATGGTATTCCGCCTTGACCCTGGCCGCGGGATACTCGACGCGGAATCGCGCCGTCGGATGCTCAGGCCCCGCGGCGTCGGCCACCGTGGCCTGGCGGACCTGCGGGACCTCGCTGCCGCGGTCGGGGTCGATCATCCTGTGGAACATCCCTGCGAACTGCTCGAGGGGCACCTTGTCGCGGAAGCTCGCGGGCAGACCCTCGTAGGCGCTCTGAACCGCATCGCCCACGGTAGCGACGCTGCTGGCAGGCGGCGGCGACTCCGAGCTCCTGAACGGCCACACGCGCGCCCACCAGAGCAGGATGCCGACGATGAGTGCAGGGATGAGGAAGCGCAGGGGCGATCGCCTTCTTCGGCTCATAGTGCCTCCAGGGTGCTCAGAACGCCGCACGGTGCCTGAGACCTCGGGGGGATTCTAACCCGCCGTGGGCGTCCTGTCAATACCAAACATTGTGGACGGGGAAACTTTCTGTGCAGCCGGTAGGGGGGATGGCGTTCGCTGCACAGAATCGTGGAGAGCCCGTCCAGGGGCCCGAAATCGCGGGCGGCCTGAACGGGCTCTGCGTCCAAACATGAGAAAAGCCGGGGCTGCGACCCGACTTTTCTCCCGGCCACCGACCCGATGACCGTCGCCCTTAAGGGCCTTCTTCCAACCACCCATAGTATAGCACGGGAACCTTAACCCCCGATTAACCCAAGATTAATCCTCGTTAATTTTTACGATTTTTTTTCATCCCGCCCCCTCGCTCCCCTTCGGCCACCGCGCGCGGGGCTCGTATGGCGTCGCAACACGAATGCCCACAACGCCTTCTGTGCTATGGCCCTGGTGGAAAGCCTCTTGTGTCCCGACTCTACTCGGCGTCGTCGGGGATGTCGATCGGGTGCCGGCCCCACTTCTTGACGAAGCGCACGAGGTCGCAGATGCCCTCGGGCGAGACGCCGACATAGGTCTCGCCGCCGATGGCAAGCTCGAAGCCGCCGCCCGGGGCGGCCAGGCGGATGGCCTCGATGGCCTTCCGGCGGGTCTCGGGCGTCATCCGGCCAGGGGCGTAGAAGTCCCAGCAGCGGAGACCGCCGAAGATGTGGACCTTGCCCTTCATGTCGCGGACGGCGTTCTCCAGCTTGCTGTAACCACCGATGTCCATTGCAGTTAGCTTCACTTCGTCCGCGAGGATCCTGAAGTGCTGGTCGTTGGGGCCGTCGGTGTGGAGGTGGAAGCCGGTGGCCTGGTGTCGCTCGCGGAGTTGGCGGTAGTAGGGCATCTCGAAGCGGCGGAACATCTCGGCCGAGATCTGCGAGATATTGTCGTCGCAGAGCCCCACGGACCCTCGCTTCAGGGGCCGGCCGTAGAGCTTGTCGAAGTAGTCGGAGTAGGTGCAGAAGGCCTGCCAACACTTGCCGAGGAAGCGGTGGAGGAGGTCGGGCTCCGTGTACATCATCTCGTAGACCTTCGTCGGGCTCATCAAAGCGCAGGCGCACGACAGGGGCGGGTGGATGCCGATGGCGGGCTTGTCGTTGAGACGGAGCTTCACCCCCATCTTGCGCGCCGTCTCGTTGAACCGCTCGTGGTTGCGGAAGTAGTCCTTCAGTCGCGGGTTGGTCGCGGGGTCGGGGATGGTGAGGCGCTCGATATCAGCGGCGTCGTGGACCATGTGCTCGATGCGGGGCGAGGTGTCCTCGGGGCGGGCGACCTCGGCGCCGAAGACGATGGCCTCGCCCAACGGCCCGACGTCGCAGCCCAGGCTGGTGGGCGTCGAGCTATCGGCCCGAAGGGTCTCGTACTGCCACTCGATGCCCTTGAGCTGCACCTCAGGCTGCATCTCGGGCGTGGCGTAGTACTCGTGGATGCGGCAGCCGAAGAGCCAGCAATAGTAGCTGGCCCCGATGCTGAAGCACACGGGCACGCGGTCGGGCTCCTGGAACGAAGCCGCAATCCGCAGCCGCTCCCAGCGCTCCTTGCGGTCGGCCTCATACCGGCTCACATCGAGAAGCAAGGCATGGCCTCCTCTGCGCCATTCGGCCCATCGGCCCTATGGGACAGATGGGACCGATGGGACGCGTGGCCGGCCACCCCGACGGTCGCGCGCCCGCTCGGCGGCTCTACTGCTTCTGCCGCTTGAGGATGACCAGGAACTGGGGGCGCTTGGTCTCGAAGTCGGTGGGACGTTCGTTCCGTGGCGTGGCGACGCACCACTTGAGGGTGTCGCCCTCCAGCGCGCAGATGCCCAGGTACGTGCGGGCCCTGCCGCGCGCGTTCGTCTCCGTGCCGTCCATCTGCATGGGCTTGCCTGCGCTGATCTTATAGGTTCCTTCACTCATCGGCAGGGCCTGGCCATCGAGCCTCTTGGCATCGACGTGGTCGCCCTTGATCATCAGCTCCAGGTGCACCGGCCCGCGGTCGGGCGTCTCGCCCTTCCCCTCCACCGTGAAGCCTCGCCACACCCCGTCCAGCTTCGGCACGGCCTCGTCCTTCTTGTCGGCCTCACCGGCTGCCTCGGCGACGGCCGCCGCGATTGCCACAAGGGCCATCGCCAAGCACCACACCGCGGCTCGTTCGATCGTGCGCATGTCTGTTGCTCCAGTTGGTCTTGGGTGTGCTTACAATGCCCACTTGAGTTCGAGCTTCTTGCGGTTCAGCGCGCAGTCTCTGAGGTAGAGATTGATGAGGCTCTGGTAAGGCATGCCCAATTCCTCCGCAAGGGCCTTGAAGTAGGCCACCGTGGCCTTGTCCACCCGGATCGTGACGGGCTGCTTGAGGTGTTTGGTGTACGGGTTCCTCTCGCCTTTCATCTTCGAGAAGTCGTAGTGGTTTCTCATCGTCTTACCTCCAGTATTCACTGGCTTCCTCATTGTTGGCTTTTCGCGAGACTGTAGCATCGTTACAGAGTCCTCGCTCCGAAGGAGCGACAGGATATTGCCGGCGGCGTAAGCCGCCGGACAGGCGCCGAGGCAGGTCCCAGCCCCAACGGGGCGGAAGACACTGCGCGTCCTTCCGCCCCGTTGGGGCTGGGCCCTGGTGGGTCCGCCATCCGGCGGCTTACGCCGCCGGCAACACCCTGCCGTCCCGTTGGGACTGGGCCAGCCGGCCAGGAATCCGGTCCCGGAGCCGGGCAGCAAGCTCTGTAACGATGCTACAGTCTCCGGAAATGAGGTATAATATGGGCGGCGGAACAGCAAAGGTCAGGAGGATCGAGAATGCCAGTGCGCGTGGAACTCGAGCTGCCGGACGGCGCTTTCTCTGCCCTGAGGGCCACGCCCGATCAGTTCGTGCGTGAGCTGCTCCTGGCCGCGGCCGTGAAGTGGTACGAGACGGAACAGCTCTCGCAGTCAAAGGCTGCGGAGATAGCGGGGGTGAGCCGCCGTGAGTTCATCGATGCGCTGGCCCGCTACAAGGTCCCCATCTTCCAGACCACTCCCGAGGAACTGGAAGCTGAGGTGAAGCGTGGGTAGGGTCTGGGTGGTCAACGCATCCCCACTGATTCTGCTGGGAAGTATCGGCCGCATCGACCTGCTGCCTCGTCTGTGCGGTGAGCTCATCATCCCCGGGGGTGTAGCTGATGAGGTCGAGAACGGTCCCGCCTCTGACCCCGCTCGGATCTGGGTTCAGGAGCACGGTCGTCCGTTTGTGCGCCCTGTTGACGCCGTTGTGCCGATCGTAGCTGCCTGGGATCTTGGGCTCGGGGAAAGCCAAGTGCTCTCTCTGTGTCACGGGGAACCGGAGCGGGAAGCCATCCTTGACGACAGGCCCGCGCGGCGTTGCGCCGCGGGCCTCGCCATACCAGTGAGAGGGACGCTTGCGGTGATCGTCCTGGCCAGACAAGAGGGGCTGATCCCCTTGGCTCGCCCTCTCTTCGTGGAACTCCTGAGCAGGGGCCTCCGTGCCACTCCCGGCGTTGTCGACCGAGCGATACGGCTCGCGGGTGAGTAGGCAGAGAATCCCTCTGGGAGACTGGATCCGCGCGGCGCTCCATCCGCTGTCGCGCAGTGCGTGTCCTGCTCTCGTCGCAAGGAGCGGCCGCTCTCACAGGGACGCCGCGGGGTCCTTCTTGCGGCGCTCGAGCTCTTTCTTGTAGAACTCGGCGGCGGCCTCGAGGGCCTCCTTCTCATCGTCGGTCCCGAGCTTGAGGGCGGCCTCGGCCGCCTTGGCCGCCGTGGCCACGTGGCCCATCTCGTAGTGGACGCGGGCGAGGGCCGCCAGCGCCTTGGCGTCCTTCCGCCCCGATTTCTCGTAGGCCTGCCTGGCCAGCTCAAGGGCCTTCGGGAGGTCGCGCTGCGCGAAGTCGGACGAGGTGGAGAGCTCCATCGCGGCCTCGACCGGGTCGTCGCTCACAGCCGGCCCGGCGGCGACGAGCTTCGCGATCTGCTGGTCCAGGCCCGACATCGGGTGGCCGTGCCAGGCCACCTTCCCCTTGCGGTCGATGAGAAACGCGTGCGGGATGCCGCCAATGCCTTGCATGTAATCCGCGTGGGTCTTCCCCGCGTCGAGGCCCACGTGGTACTTCATGGGCATGGTCTTGATGAAGCCGGTTACGGTGGCCTCTTCCTCCCGCGTGATGCCGCAGAGGATGACGCCCTTCTTCTCGTATTCCTCGTAGAGCTTGTTGAGGTGGGGGATGGACTGGCGGCAGGGGCCGCACCAGGTGGCCCAGAACTCGACGACGACCACCTTCCCCTTCACGTTGCTGGCCGAGACGGGGGTGTTGGCCACCCACTTCTTCACGGTGATGGGGGGCATGGGGTCGCCCACGTCGAGCGCCCGCGCGGCGGGCGCGGCGAGCAGCAGGGCGGCCAGGGCCGTCACGACGCCTCCACGGCTTGTTCGGGTCATCGCCTCGTCTCCCTTCTCCTATGTTTCTGGGGCGGCTTCCACGCAGGGGTGGCCTGTATTTTGCCACCCGCGCGGGCGGAATGCAAGCGATTTGTGGGAAGGAAGACGGGCACGGCTTGTCTGCCGCGAGCGGAAGGATTATGATGCGGGGGCCGCTGAGCGTCTAAATAGGTCGTCACGATCTTCGGTCAATTTTCTGTTCACGCCTTGGCCTCCCTCACCCTGCGGCTGCGGGGCT
>Ga0299915_10003261_pt1 | contig 11776 bp, 11 predicted proteins | sample RVTome_13_FD_200263 | JGI IMG/M metagenome (GOLD analysis project Ga0299915, IMG submission 200263) | Soil microbial communities from uranium-contaminated site in the Upper Colorado River Basin, Wyoming, United States - RVT92D227 (version 2) ... | reverse complement strand
GTTGGATTTCGGGGAAAGGTTTTTTTTCTCTTGACCCGCCAATCCTTGCCATTTCGTTTTTCTTTTTCATATGGCAAGTGCCTCATTTCTGGCTTTTCCTTTTAAATTTTGGTAGGGATTACGAGAAAGCGGGACTGCCTTCGCTGACCAGAATATTGACATCGGCACAGCTCAAGAGGATTACCTTCATATGGATCTTGGCAACGGCTGTCACCTGTATGATGATCCCTCTGTTTGGCATGGTAGAATCTCATGCCATCCATGGAGGTTTATGGATGGCTGCGTTTGGGTTGATATGGAAATCTTATAGATCTCTCATCGCGAGGGGCCATCAATTCTCTTTGCCCATCCATTTCAAAACCATCAATGCCTATGCTTTGCTGGTGATCCTTTTGCTCACTCTGGATAATCTATTGCACTAACGGAAGGCCGTTTTTCAGATTTTCTCTTGACAGACTTACGACCCATCCCATATAGATAATGAAGTATGAAAAAGAAAATCGCTCTTTTTATTTTTATTGTCCTCCTTCTCATTCTCTCCATCGTTGCTTACTATGGTTATCGGTTTCAGACAACATCTCTCTTCTATTCCGTCTTTCCAATCTTCAGCTGGGTATCCGTGGACCAACCCATCCTGTTTAATCATATCCACCATAAGGAGGCAGTCAAATTGAATTGTTCTTTCTGCCACCGCTATGTAGAAAGGTATCGCGCGGCGGGGATTCCAAACATCGAACTCTGCAGGGCCTGCCATGCAAGTGATGCGATCAGTAAGAGACCTGAAGCATTAAAAGTGGTCGAATATGTAAGGGCAAATAAGGAAATATCGTGGAATCGCATGTATGAGCTTCCTAAACATGTTGCCTTTCCGCACTGGGTTCACATCCAACAGGGTGTGGACTGCTCCGTCTGCCATGGTCTCATAGGCATAAAGGAAAGACCGATCAAAATGGTGGATAGGAATTATATGGAGTGGTGCATGAACTGTCACAGAAAGAGAGGTGCGAGTAACGATTGCTATACTTGCCACTCCAGCTGAACGCAGAGGGCATAGAGCAGAGCGCATAGCGTGAACCATAAACCGTAAAGGGTAAGGCGCAAGGGGTTAGGAGTTACTCCTTACGCTTTACGCCTCACGACTTACGATAATGAAAATTAGTCGAAGAAATCTACTCAAAATGATTGGGGCAGCCACCTGTGGGATGGCCCTGCCGGGTGAGCTCCTTCATGCCCTGCCCAAAGAAGGGGAATGGATTCCCTATGAGGAGTATTGGTCAACGGGTGTCTGCCTCCAGTGTCCCAGTGGTTGTGGTCTTCGAATTCGTTCAGTCAATCACTGGCCCGTCAAATTGGAAGGGATCAAAGACTATCCCATGAATAAAGGACGGCTCTGTCCTAAAGGCCAGTCCGGGCTTCAGGTCCTTTACGATCCTGACCGAATCCGCCATCCATTAAAAAGAAAGGGGAAACGTGGGGAAGAAAACTGGGAAAAGATTTCCTGGAACGAGGCCATTCAACTCATCACTCAAAGACTGAAAACACTTCGGCAGGAGGGGAAGCCCCACCAACTAGCGGTGTTGGGTGGAAGATATCGGGGCCATATGGCCGAATTAATGGCACGGTTCATGGAAGCCTACGGTTCTCCCAATCATCTTGGAAATCCTGCCAGGGGTTCGGAAGGCATTCTGAAAGGCCATTTCTTCACGATGGGTGTAAAAGAATTTTTAGCCATTCACTGGGAAGAAGTGAATTACGTTCTTTCCTTCGGAGCCAGCCTTCTGGAGGCATCAAGGCCTTCTATGAGGAACCTCTGGGGTTATGGATTTCTTAGAAGAGGAAGACCGGGTGTCAGGGGAAAAATGGTTCAGATTGAACCGAGATTCTCTGTCACCGCTTCAAAGGCAGACCAGTGGATTCCCATTCAGCCTGGTACGGATGGAGCATTGGCTCTGGGAATAGCCCACTGGATCATTAAAGAGAAAAAATACGATCGCCAATTTATCGATCGCTATACATTTGGATTTGAGAATTGGAAAGACAGTGAGGGAAAGTCCCATATAGGTTTTAAGACCCTTGTGCTCAACGAGTACTCACCCAAGCAGGTATCTTCATTAACCGGTGTCCCTGAAGAAGTGATGATTCAGATCGCCCAGGAATTTTCATCCCATCAACCCTCTATTGCCATCACCGGCAGAGGGGTGGGCATGCAGACCAATGGGACTTATTCGCAGATGGCTGTGGATAGTCTTAATGCGCTCGTCGGGTCAATGGATCATCGAGGAGGCCTCCTTCTTCAAAAAAAGCCTCCCTATCAAAAATGGCCTGCACTTCAAAAAGACGGAATTGCAGAAAAAGGTATTTCCCAACCTCGAGTGGATGGTGCTGGAAGCCTTCTTTTTCCCTTTGCTGGAGAACTTCCTTCTGCACTTCCCGAGAGTATTCAGAAAGGGAACCCCTACCCTATTGATACACTTTTCCTCTATTATACCAATCCGCTCTTCAGCCTTCCTGAACCTGAACAACTTCGCAATGCATTGGAAAAGATTCCTTTCATTGTCAGTTTCTCCCCCTTTATAGATGAGACCACGATGCTCTCCGATCTTGTTCTCCCTGATGGAACCTATTTTGAACGCTGGCAGGATGATCCGGTGGAGCCAGGATTGGGTTTCCCGATGTTTGGATTGCGGAGCCCTACCCTGGATAAACCTCTTTACGATGCTCGCAACACGGGAGATGTCATTATCGATATAGCCAAAGGAATTGGCGGAAGTGTTGGCAAATCATTCCCCTGGAAAGATTTTCAAGGAGCCCTGAAGGAGGCGATCAGAGGGGTTTTTGCAGCAAAGCGGGGTTCCATCCAGACCAAAGATTTTGATGAGTTCTGGAAGACTTTAATTGACCGAGGCGGTTGGTGGGATCCTGCATATCCTTTTGGGGAGTGGCGGAAAAAATTTAACACGCCATCAGGAAAGTTTGAATTCTACTCTTTAGTGCTGGAACGAGGCTTGAAGGAAGTATCGAAGAAAAGTTCGAAAGGATTGGATCAGATCCTACAAAAAATGAGGGTGGAGGCGAGGGGAGACAAAGTCTTCCTCCCTCACTTTGAAAAACCGAGATGGGTTGGAGAGGAAAAAGAGTATCCCTTCCTTCTCATCGACTATAAACTGATGACCACAGCAGAAGGGAGAGGAGCAAATCAGCCGTTTCTCCAAGAAATATTCGGTCCCCATATGAAAGAAAAATGGGACTCCTGGGTGGAGATCAATCCTGAAACGGCACAAAAGATGGGGATCAAAGACGGGGATCTTGTCTGGGTGGAATCAAAAGGGGGGAAGTTGAAATCGAAGGCGAGACTCTTCCCTGGAACGCATCCAAACTGTATCCAAATTCCCTATGGACAAGGACACAAGGCTTATGGCCGCTGGGCAAAAGGGAGAGGAATCAATCCAAACGACCTGCTCGTGAGAGAATATGACTATTTAGGTGGATTTGTCTCCTACTTCTCAACGAGGGTGAAGGTGTATAAGGCAAAAATTTGAGATGGGGGAATGGGGAGATAGGGAGATTGGGAGAATGGACAAGAAACTGATTCGAACACATCATGACTTAGAGGTATATCAAACAGCCTTTGATTTGGCTATGAAGATATTTCAGAAAAGTAAATCTTTTCCAAAGGAAGAACGCTATTCCCTGACCGACCAGGTACGCCGTTCGTCACGATCAGTCTGTACAAATCTGGCGGAAGCCTGGCGTAAGAGACGCTATGAAGCCTCGTTCCTTAGTAAGCTAAGTGACGCAGAAGCAGAAGCTTCTGAGACTCAGGTTTGGTTAGAGTTTGCAGTACAGTGCGGGTATTTGGAAGTTGAAGTTGGGCAAGAACTATCCGCCTCTTACGATAATATCTTGGGCAAGATTGTTACCTTGATCAATAATCCGCAACCGTGGCTACTACCCGGAGCAAAGCGTCGTTAAATTATTGGGGAGGTTGGGAGATGGGGTCTTCCCTATTTCCCAACCTCCCCAATATGAAAACTATGGACACAAAAAGTAATTACCGCTGGGGAATGGTGATCGATTTGGATAAATGCACAGGCTGTCAGGCTTGTGTGGTGGCTTGCCGCCAGGAGAATAATATCTCCTTTGCAGGAGAGAAAGAGGCCAAACTGGGAAGGGCAAAATTCTGGATGAATCTCATTCATGAGGTCAAAGGAAGTTATCCCAACATGGAGATGCGCTTCATCCCTATGCCCTGTATGCAGTGTGATAAACCGCCCTGCACCAAAGTCTGTCCCGTCGACGCTACTCACATTAACACGGAAGGAATCGTAGAGCAGGTCTATCCCCGCTGCATTGGGGTTCGAATGTGTATCTCCAACTGTCCTTATACCGTCCGTTATTTCAACTGGCATGAACCTTCCTGGCCAGAAGAGTACAAGAAAGGGTTGAATCCAGATGTCTATCCAAGAAAAAAGGGGATTACTGAGAAGTGCAATTTCTGCATTCAAAGGATTCGAAGGGCAAAGATGGTGGCTAAGAAGGAGAATCGGAAAATAAGAGAGGGTGAAGCAGTCCCTGCCTGTGTCGAAACTTGTCCGAGCGAAGCTCTCTATTTTGGCGATCTCAATGACCCGAAAAGCCAGGTCTCGAGGCTCTCCAAAAGCCGCCGTGCCTTCAGATTAATGGAAGAATTGGGGACTGAGCCAAAAGTCTTCTATCTCAAGGAAGGGGAATGGTATGACGGATAACGAAGCCATTGCCAAAAAGTATCATAGAATCATTGCCCCCATGACCCAAGCGGGATGGCCGTTCTGGCTTGTGACAACCCTCCTCTCAGCCATCGTCCTTTGGTCTGTCTTCGCCTTCAGTTGGCAATACTATTGGGGGCTGGGTGAGACCGGCATGGGGCATCCCGTCTCATGGGCCCTCTATCTCGTCAACTTCGTCTTCTTTATCGGGATCAGCCATGCCGGTGCATTGGTCTCAGCCGTCTTGAGGATTACTCATGCTCGATGGGGAACCCCCTTCGGCCGAGCCGCTGAGGCGGTAACGGTTTTTGCTTTAGCCGCCGGCCCGACGAATATCCTTTTCGACTTGGGCCGGGGGATTCGATTCTACTGGGTGGCGATTCATGCACAGTTTAAGTCTCCACTCCTCTGGGACTTCACCTGCATCATGACCTATTTCACTGTCAGCATTATCTTCCTTTACGTCCTCATGGTACCCGATATTGCACTCCTCAGGGATCGGTTTCCCGGCAGGCGCTGGCTTTACAACCCATTCTCCCTCGACTGGACTGGAACAGAAAAGCAATGGTTGATTCTGGGTAAGATCATCGGTTTTCTCTGCATCGCTGTCATCCCCATTGCGGTGAGCGTCCACACAGTGGTCTCCTGGGTCTTCGGGATGCAAACCCAACCCATGTGGCATAGCACCATCTTCGCTCCCTATTTTGTGACAGGAGCCATCTATTCGGGAATTGCAACGATCATTATTGTGACCGTTGTCCTCAGGAAGGTGTACCATTTAGAAGATTATCTGAAACCCTATCACTTCAACAATATGGGGTTGCTGCTGCTGACCTTCACGCTCCTTTGGGCCTATTTCACATTTGCCGAGCACCTGACCGTGGGCTACGGAGGAGGTTCCGAGGAGTTGGCCGTTCTGTGGAGCAAACTGACGGGAAAATTTGCTCCTCTCTTCTGGTTGATGGTGACTCTCTGTTTCGTAATTCCCTTCCCCCTACTGGTATTCAAACGCTCCATTTCCGGTCTCTTAGTCTCTTCTATCTCTATTGTCATTGGAATGTGGTTGGAGCGTTTCCTCATCATTATCCCTTCCTTCGTAGAGCCCCGTCTCCCCTACCCTCGTGGTGCTTACACGCCTTCATGGGTGGAATGGTCCATGACAGCGGGTCTTTCTGCCGGCTTCACCCTGGCCTTTGTCCTTTTCTCAAAATTCTTCCCTGTCGTCTCGATCTGGGAGACGGAAAAAGAAGACCGCGAAAAAAACAAGTCTAAAAGTCAACCTTTCGACTCCCCGGCCTGAAGGCCAGGGCTTGCCCTTCGGCCCGAGCGTTCGACTGAGCTCACGCCGAAGTCTCAGGTCGAGGGCTCAGGGTTGACCCTGAGCGGCGCTTCCTTACCCCACCTCAAAAAGCGGTGCTTGGCGCCGCCGAACGGGTCATAATTTTACTTTGCAGGCACCCCCAACTTCGGTGTTGAGTACTTCCTGTAATCGCTATTTTCCAAAATCTCGCCTCAATGCAACATTCCAAATGGTAATCAACGGGACGAATCCTGGGCCTTGGTCTGTTTTTCATATCGAAGCCCTTTGGAGGGGAAACATCTTGGCAAGATATTCTCAGATAAGAACTTGAACTTGTTGATCGCTTCAATAAACCTAATAATAGATGCGCCTAGATTCTCTTGACGGTAATAACCACATTGTGGTAGAATTTAAATCCAGTAGCCAGGGGCCTTTTTGCCACCTTCTAACTTTTTCGGTCTGAGTTTTGGGCAACGCAACTGGGATGGTCAGGAGATGGTCCGAGGTTTGGAATGAGCGGTGGGTTCGGTCATTGTTTTAGCAGGAAATATAGGGGCGTGAATAGAATTAGCGGCTGCACCGGAAGTTGGCGGACCGAGCTTACTGAGCTGTAATTGAAAATCAAATTTCGAGGAGGGTCTTATGATAAGAAAAAATAAATGGATCATCTTCGGAGCCGTGCTTTGGGCTGTTACGCTGTTTTTGTTCAGTCCGTCATCGGCTATCGACATGAGCGAAGGCAAATGGGAACATACCGTGGAGGTAAAGATGGAAGGTATGCCAGGGGCTCCTGTTATGCCCTTTACCACCACCCAATGTATGACCAAGAAGGACCTTGTTCCTTGCGAAAGGAACTGTACGATCGATGAAGAAAAGATCACGGGCAATAAGATAGTTTGGAAGAAAAAGTGCATCGAGAAAAGTTCGGTAACTGAGAGTGAAGGTGAAATCACCTACAACGGGACTACCTATTCGGGGACCATGAAGACAAAAATCACGGAGAAGCGCGGACAGGTGATGAACTCGACAATGAAGATGAAGGGCCGCCGTATCGGGGACTGCAATTAGAGCATTTGTGAAAGATTTGATGTCTGTGCTGACGGAGTGGGAGTACGAATGGAGAAAGATGAGTTTTCAAGGATTCGTCATCATTTGGGGAAAACTCAAAGCCAATTAGCACGGTTGTTAGGTACGTCTTCCAAAGCCATTCAGAGTTTCGAGCAGGGCTGGAGAAACGTTCCCGTGCACACGGAACGCCAGTTGCTTCTGCTTCTGGTCCTGAAGAGTTCTCATGGCAAAAAGCCGAAGCCCTGTTGGGTGATACGTAAGTGCCCTCCCAAGACCAAGCAGGACTGTCCGGCGTGGGAATTTAGAGCCGGCCATATTTGCTGGTTTATCAACGGAACATCTTGCCGAGGAGAGGTGCAGGAAAGCTGGACCAAGAAAATGAAAATATGCCGTCGGTGCCAAGTATTTCGGTCTATGTTGCCTGTTTTCCCAAGAGCCTTCTGAGGATCTAAACCCAAAACGCTCCTGAAAGGTTCGAGCTATAGAGTTATAGGAACTTAAGTTGGGAGAGGGCATGCTCTTAAGCGACAAGAGAAATCTCGGGGTTCGATTTGAATATTGAATTTCAAACGAAGGAGACTATTGCCTGGACATTCCCCTCGGGAAAAAACTCGGGTGCCGGTGCTGATCTTGGGCCTCAGACAATGAGAGGCTGGGTCCCGAAGGAGGAACGGGAATAGAAAAGACCAGAAAAGGAGATGGAACATGAAGCAAAGTCTTTGGATCATCACGATGATTGTCTGTGTTCTGGGATCAGCGGTGGCCTTCGCCGATTGTGTCGACGGTGTCCGGAAGGGAACACCGTCGGAGGTAGCGTATTTTCAAAAGGTGCAGGCAGCCCTGAAAGAGGTATTGCCGCCCGCTCCTGCTGGATGGACGTTCACCCCGATGCGGGACGGAACTCTCGGCAGTCCATGCAAGGGGACACCGGAAGGAGGATTTTCAATCACAGTCGAAGCCAAATACACATACCGCCCTTCGAAGGAAGAGGCTGACCGGCTGAACGCAGAGAGCAGGAAAATCCAGAATGAGATCGACGCACTGGAGAAACTTCCCCCTGAGCTAACCAAAGAGCGAAATGACTTCATGGCCAAATACAGCGAGAAGACCCGCGCTGCCCGCCAGGCAGAACAGGAGGGAAACAAGGGACTTGCCCGCAGTCTCTATGCGGAACGGGAAGCCTTTGGAAGGCAGGCTAACGATGTAAGGGATAAACACCTGGCAAGCGTAAAGCCAAAGACGGATGAACTCCGCAAGAGCCAACAAGGCCTATTTTCCGGACCCCAGGAGGTGGTGATGAGAGTCTCGGCTAATGAGAGCTATCCTGAGAAACCCACCCCCGGGCACGAATCCGAGATCACTGTGGGCAAAGTGCCTGGGCCGCGGTCCCCGGGCCTAAAGGTGCATGGTGTGCGCACGGTCGTGAAAGGCCCTACTCCAAAGCGCGAAGAGATCATGTCTTTGGTGGACAAGGCGAAAATGGAGCGGGTGCTCCAATAAGATATCGTAGCCATGCTTCGATCATGGCGGCATTCGGAGTTTTAGGTTTATGCTGGACTTGGGATTCTCCCCCGGAGAAGAGAGGGTAGGGTACGGTAATGTAATATCGAATATCGGTATATCCGAAAATTCCTTTTGTTTTGGAAACGTTATGGTTTTGAGCGAAACCAATGAGTCGAAAAGGAGACCCGCTATGATTATGCTTACCTCACGAAATCGCCTTTCACTCCGTCGAGCGCTCGTCCTGACCGTTTTGACCCTTACTCTGGTGGCTCCGCCACCCGGGGCATACGCCTTCACCTTGCTGGCGCCGAAGGGCCAGAAGGCCATCCTGGAATACACCATCGACATCGAGGGCAAAGCCAGTGGCACGAACAACAATTACCAATCCCAGCAATGGTCGACGCGCCGCTCACTCGTCGTCAGGGCCACGCTGATTGCCCAGCAGCCGAGCATCCAGGATCCGGGTGATCCGGGTGGACCCCATAGAGCCGCGAGTCGCCCGAAGAACGAGGCGTTCCAGCCCTCGCCCGAGATGGCGGCATTCATGGCCGAGTTGGAGAAGTGCGGCGAGGACATGTCCTGTCGGATGCGGGTGACGCAGAAGTGGAGGCAGAATCCAAAGGTCCAGGCCGATATGCAGAAGGCGAAGAAGGCGGGTGAGTCGTTGGGCAAGGGTTCGCCGCGCTACCAGTTCTGGATCGCCGACCGGAAGACCCCGGCCACCGGAACGGTCAAGATGGAGGTGCAGCGGGATCAGCTCTTCAAGACCGCAGTAGACGAACGAGAGACCTGTCGCGAAGCCGCGGAGTTGAAGCTCGAAGAGCTGATGCGCGGCGTACAATGGCCCGCAACGATCAAGATCGACGCGCAGGATCGCACTTACGCCGCGAACTTCGGCAGCCCGGGCAATACGTTTACGGCCAAGATTGATTGTGTGAGCCTCGACGGCCGGAAGCGAAGCGAGCAGCACACGACAAGTGGTAGAAAATTCCTCCCCGAGAAATACCAAAAAGCCACGCCCGACGAGATCGAGGTCTTCCGGGGCGACACGGACGCGGCCACGGGCGACCGGCAGCTGGCGCACGGCAAGAAGGTGCTCACCGGCCTCTACGGTACCCTGGTGGGCGACGTGCCGATGACCGCCATAGTGACGGTGCGGTGGTCGTTGGCGCTGCTGAAGGACTAAGAGCCTGTCCGCAATTTGGTTCGTTTCGCTCGCCAACTTCAGGGGCCGAGGGGCTTAGGGAAGGAAACAACTTCGGGCCCTTTGTCCCTTGACCCCTTGAAATGCTTGGCCAAGCCGAAGTCCATCACCTTGGCCCGGCAGTCCCTGGCCAGCATGATTTTGGCACCACCGAAGCGGTATTTTCGCCGGACGGACATCCTACCGGATGGCCAGCGATTCCTGGTCGCCGAAAAGACAGAACCCTCGATCTCTCTTTCCCAGATCAACATCGTCACGAACTGGTTCGAGGAACTGAAAGCGCGCGTCCCAACCGGCAAGCAGTGAGCTCAGGACCGCAAACGCATTGGGAATAAACTTGGCGCCATGCACAATCGGCTGTTCCCGCGTCAAGTAGCATTTGCGTTTGAGGCGCTCTGAAAATCTGATATTCTGATAAAAACGTATTAAGAGGAAAAAACGCGAACCCGGCCGAGGGATAAGGGAAGCTCACGCTGAGTATCGATCTCCTCGGAGATTGTCGGCGACCGAGGCATCACGAAATTTCTCTGACATCCTGAATCGGGCTCTGTACGGCGGCGACCTGGTCAACGGAACCGAGGCGTCGAACGTGCTCTTCTTCCAGCCAGTAATGCCCGTGCCGGTCGGTAAAGATATGATCCTCATCACCCGGCCCGTATTTCCCTTGGTGACCAACGTCGATCCGGTTCTATCGGGCACTGACGTGGCCTTTCAGCACAAGACGGGCCTGGGAAACATTCAACTGTTCACAGCGGTAGCACCGAAAAAGAGAGATGGACTCATCTATAGAGGTGTACTCCTCACCCAACTTACCTACTGGCTTTCTGTCGCTTCAGATTTTGTCCCCACAATCCCGGGGTAGCCGGATCTAATAGAAGGATCGGTCCGGGGGTGTGGATTTCTGCTATAGATCTTCTGTTTTCATACCATCGAAAATGTTTCGGTATGATTCTCAACTATTCAATTGGAGTTCCTGATTTCCACCCGTAATCGTTGACCCCCAGAATCGTTCAAGACCAAGATTTGTAGGTGTAACTCTCAAGAGTTATCTCCCCAAGTTTTCAGAAGTCAACCCAAATCCCCTAATTCATACTGGAGAATTCCCACCAGGGCAATAGTAGCGGTCTCGGTCCTCAAAATCCGCTGACCCAGTTTAACCGGGATAAATCCCTTCTCCTTTGCCAACTTCACTTCTTGCTCGGTAAAACCTCCTTCCGGACCGACCATGACATAGACCTTTGATGGATGATAAGTCTTAAATCCCCCCTCCCCCCCTTTTTCAAAGGGGGGATTCAATAGGAAATATTTTTTCAGAACATCTCTGAGGCTTTCACCCTTCTTCTCCCAGAGAAGAATCTTTAATCCATCTCCCCTGCAATCCTCCAAGACCTCTTGAAATGGGCGGCATTCTCCTACCCAAGGCACCTTTGCCCTTCTCGATTGTTGGACCGCTTTAATAGCAATGTGCTGCCAACGATGAGCTTTCTTCTGTTTTGCATCCCTTTCCTTTAGAGAGATGGACCTTTCGGATTGAAAAGGTAGGATGGCTGAGACACCCAGTTCCGTCGCCTTCTGGATGATCAGCTCCATCCTTTCCTTTTCTGGAAGGGCTTGAAGAAGAACGATCTCCAAAGATGATTCGGTAGGTGAAGGGAAGGCTTCAAAGATGAGAATGGAGGCTTCTCCTTTGGAGAGACGAAGGACTCTTCCTCTGAGGTCATCCCCTCGGGAGTCAGTGAGGGTCACGATGCTCCCCGCACGACCACCTTGAAAACGAAGGGCCTCCAAAGGAGGCCCTTTCATCAGAACTTCTTTACCAATTTCAACTTTCCGGTCGAGAATGATCCTATCCATTGCAGGAGGATTTTCCTTTTTTCTTCTTTTTCTCCTCTTTAGCCTCTTCTCCGCCTCCCTCAAATTCCTTGATTTTCTTCCCCAGTTCTCGAAGTTTTTCAT
>Ga0299915_10003260_pt1 | contig 11780 bp, 12 predicted proteins | sample RVTome_13_FD_200263 | JGI IMG/M metagenome (GOLD analysis project Ga0299915, IMG submission 200263) | Soil microbial communities from uranium-contaminated site in the Upper Colorado River Basin, Wyoming, United States - RVT92D227 (version 2) ... | reverse complement strand
CAATCATGTCCGGATGAGGAATCATCGAGCTAGCTTGTGGTGATGCTAACGAGTTTCATTTGTCCCGTGCCTCCCTCGACGACGAACTCCTCGACTAGCCCGATGCCAGATGCGTAGAACTTCTGCTCGGCGACGTCCTTCTCGAGCGGCGTCCAATCCTTCGTCTGCAGGCAGTTGACATAGGATCCATAGGGAACGGTGACCGTTACATCGAGGGCGAGAACCTCTGCCATATCCTCAGCCTCACCCTTGTAGTATTCTTGCCGGTACTCATCACCTATCTTCGGTTCGGCTAGCATCACGATTCCCGGCTTCGCGCCATCAACTCCTGCTTCCCATGAACCTTCAGTGCTGACAACGACACCGTTCGCCAGCTCCTTTGAATCCTCCCCGAAGTACCAGACATTGCCGTCGTTATCCTGAGAGTACCAGTCGTATGTCTCCTCCACGAGATCGCCCGTAAGCCAGACTCGGTCCCAAACCACGACACAGGCGACTCCCATGATCACCTTAGTGTCATTGGTCACCGTCATCTCGTTCCTCTCGGGCCCGTCCTCAGAGACACCCTCGTAGAGGAAGGTCGTGCCAGGCACAAGGGGGAAGTAGGGGTTGTCAATGGGCCCTGAGAAGTTCTGAGGGTCTATCACAGGATCATACGATGTTCCCTCAGAGCCGATAAGCCCCGTCAAATACGCTCCGAGAACGATGGCAGCGATTGTGACAGCACAAATTGACACCACAACTAGCCTCTTCATTGTCTAGATTCCCCGTCGTCCGCTACTCACGTGGATGTTCCACGTTAGAGAAATAACCGTCCCCGCACATGGCTCTGAACTCAAACGATGCCGGTTGTGAGACGCTACTTGACCGTCTCGAGCTGGCTGATGATGTTCCAGATCAGCGTCCTTCCGTGGAGCGGTATGTTGGGGTCGTTCGCGAGCTCGTCGAGAATCATTACCGCGCTGGCGCTCCTAATGTCCAGGGCTTCGCTCTTTTGCATCAAGCGTTCCTTGGCGTCGGTCGCCCCGCGCCTGATGTTCCTGGGGACAGAGGTGTCCTCAGCAAGCTGGTCCAGCACCTCCATGATCTGCCTCAACCTTGTTTCCATGTCCGCCATACTTGCCACCTCTAGATTGACGTGTGAAGCCTATGCTTCCAGGCCTCCTACTTCTTAGGCTCCTCTTCTTCCTCGCGGATCTTGCCTCTTTCCTTGAAGGTCGTGACCACCATGAAGGTCTTCGTCTCCTTCACGCCGTCTATGTCGGCGACGTCGTCCACGATAAACTTCTTCAAGGCAGCATAGCTGGGGAAGCGCGCCTTCGCGATGATGTCGGTATCCCCCGTGACTAGGAAAACATCCTCGATGTGCTCGGAAGCGGCGATCTTCTTCGCGACAGAATCAGAACCCTTGGTGTCGATTTTGAACGTTACTAACGCAGTGACCTGCTCGTCCCCATAGTACGATGAGATGACTTCCTCGTACTCCTTCTTGTCCTTCTCTTCCATGTCAGCGCCCTCCTTCGAGCGTCCGTTCCGCGTCTACTGTCCCATAGGTGGTGATAGAAGCCTGCGGATGAACCGGAGGGCGTCGGAAGGCCGGTCCCTGTTAGAGGTTGGTCCTGGTCCGCCCAGATGGTCAGAGCCTCGCACCCTCGAATTCCTCTTGAAGGTCTATCACGACTTGCTCGAGGATCTCTTCAAGGGTGCCACCGCGGTATTCGCGCAATCCGCCGAGGTCACTTTGTACTCTAGCCACATATGTCGAGTTGCTCTTCAGAAACTCCACGTTGCACAAGGGCTCTTCCATCTACGTTCACCTGTTGAGGCCTTGGGCACCACCCCAGGCCATGGGTTGCACGAGCCGCGCTATATATGCCCTGATATATAGAGCTTTCTTAATCGGTGTTCGGTTGCAAGGGCCTAGCCAGACACATCCAGACGTGGCAGGTTGCGCAGCCTTTCCGGAGGCTGTTCACCGGCCGTGCTAGATTCAGACAAGGGTTAAATATCGACCCCGCCCTGCGTTCCTTCGATGAGCTCGGCACACCAGCGCGCAATCATCATAATTAGCTGATTCTCGATACCATTGCCGAGCCTGTGATAGAGTCCTATTGGAGGGATCTGTTGCGATGACAAGGTACTATCCGGAACCCGATGGGAAGTCCTTCCCGCAGATGGAGCAGGAGATGCTCCTTCAGTGGGAGCGAGAGCAGCTGCTCTCAAAGATGAAGGACCGGATGGAAGGAGGGCAGCCCCTTGTGTTCTGCGAGGGTCCTCCGACCGCCAACGCGAGGCCCCTCATAGGACACGCGCTCACGCGCGCGGTCAAGGATGCGTTCCTCAGGTATCATGTGATGAACGGCCGGAAGATTGTGCCCTACATCGGAGGATGGGACTGCCACGGCCTGCCCGTGGAGTTGGAGGTGGAGCGCGCGCTCGGGATCCAGAGCAAAGAGGGCATCGAGAAATTGGGCGTTGACAAGTTCAATCAGCTCTGTCGCGAGAGCGTCCTCAAGTACAAGGCCGATTGGGAGACGATGAGCAAGCGGATAGGGTACATGATCGACTACGAGAACGCCTACCTGACGATGTCCAGAGATTACGTTGAGAGCGTATGGTGGTCTCTCAAGCAGCTGCACGAGAAAGGGCTCCTGGTGAAGGACCACAAGGTTTTGCCATACTGCCCCCGCTGCGGGACCACACTGAGCACACACGAGGTAGCGCTGGGATTCCGCGAGACGGAGGGCAGGTCTGTCATTGTCAAGTTCAAACTGGCAGGGTCGGACATGGCTCTCATGGTCTGGACGGCGACCCCTTGGGCGCTGGTGGGAAACGCCCTGATTGCGGTCGATAGGGACGCGACCTACGCGGTCCTAGAGCAGTCCGGTCAGAAGCTAGTGGTCGCCGAAGACAAGGCCGGGTTCGTAGCTCCAGGTGCAAAGATCGTCGGAAGAGTGAGTGGCTCAGAGCTGTTGGGGAAGTCTTACGAGCCGCTCTTCAGGTATCATGATTATTCAGCCAATGGCTGGAAGGTCGTGCACTCTTCGGAAGTCGCTCACGAGGAGGGGACTGGCGCGATGAGTGTGTCACCAGCCTACGGCTCAGTCGACTATGATCTCGGAATCGCGGAAGGAGTCGAGGTCTTCGACCCAATAGGAGCCGACGGGCGATTCACTGCATTGGTTCCGGAGCTGAAGGGCGTGTTCGCCAAGGACGCGGATTCCGAGATAATGCGCATGCTTGAATCCAAGGGCGCATTGTTCGGATGGGGTCTGATCAAGCAGTCGTACCCGTTCTGTTGGAGGTGCGATACCGCCCTGATCTACAAGGCCATCGATTCGTGGTTCGTCAAGGTCCAGGCCTCGAAACAGCGCATCATCGAGCTGAATGAGCAGGTCCACTGGGTCCCGGAAGCGTTCAAGCACGGCCGGTTCGGCAACTTCCTGGCCGACGCGAAGGATTGGGCGATCAGCAGGAGCCGGTACTGGGGAATCCCGCTGCCGGTCTGGCGCTGTTCGTCCAGTCACGAAGTCTGTATTGGGGGCTATGAGGACCTTGCCAAGTTGGCTAAGACACCGATCTCTGGGCAGTTCGACCCGCACAGACCCTCGGTGGATGCCGTTGAGATCGCCTGCCCCGAATGCGGGAAGCCGATGCGGAGGGAGGACTTCGTCGTGGACTGCTGGTACGACTCTGGCTGCGCTCCCTTCGCGCAATATCACTATCCCTACGAGAACATGGAGGAGTTCGACACTCACCAGTCGGTCGACTTCATCGCTGAGGACATCGACCAGACTCGCGGATGGTTCTACACTCAGCTCGCTTTGGGCACGCTGCTCTTCGACAAGCCCGCCTACAGATCGGTCCTGGTTCTCGGGCAGGTCCTCGACCGACAGGGGAAGAAGATGACCCCGGCATCGGACACAGTCGTGTACCCTGACACTGTGTTTTCGAGCGTTGGGGCGGATGCGACTCGACTCCTTTTCCTAGGGTCCCCTGTCTGGCAGAGCATCCAATTCTCTGAGGAGCGCGTGCGAGAGGAGATGGTCGGGACGCTGAACACGCTCCTGAATGTGTACGCGTTTTTCGCGTCAAACGCCAACGCCTACGGGTTCAGGGCAGGGAATGAGTACAGCAGGACGCACGACCTCGACAGATGGATCATGTCCAGACTGCATTCGACTACAAAGGAGGCCAGGGAAGGCTTCGACGTGCTCGAAGTCCATCGGGCGGTGCGCGCACTCGAAGCGTTCATTGTTGACCTGAGCAACTGGTATGTCAGGCGATCTAGGAGACGCTTCTGGCTGGAGAACGATCCGCTGGACAGATACTCTGCTCATTGCACTCTCTACGACTGCCTGGTCGGACTGTCGAAGCTCATGGCGCCAATGGCGCCGTTCTTCGCTGATTGGATGTACCGCAGTCTGAAGGGCCCCCTCGAGAGCGTCCACTTGGAGAAATATCCCGAGGTCGACGATGATGTCATCAACGGGGTGCTCGAGAGGCAGATATCGCTCGTCGGGACAGCTGTGATGGCGGGAAGGCTCGCGAGGCAGAAGGTAAACGCGAAGCTTAGGCAGCCACTCCCAGCGGTCGTGATAGCGGTCGATTCCGACAGGGCCTGGACCCTGCGTAGGTTCGAGAAGATGATAGCCGAGGAGCTCAACGTGAAGCGGGTGGAGGTACTGGAGAGCAGGGAGAAGATGATCCAGTACGCGGTGCACCCGAACCTCAAGGCACTCGGGCCCAAGCTGAAAGAAGGCTCCTCCGAAGTCGCGATGTTGCTTTCGAAGGTGAACGAGAACGAGCTTGTGAAGCACCTGAGGAACAAGGGTAAGATAAGACTGGGCGGGTTCACACTCTCAGAAGAGGACGTCTTGGTGACCGAGAAGGAGAAGCCTGGGTACTCCCACGCCAGCATCGGAGACGTCCACGTGTATGTGGCCCTGGAGGTCACACAGAACCTGAAGCTCGAAGGCCTCTCGAGGGAGGTCATCAGGCGCATACAGCACATGCGAAAGGAACAGAAGCTCGAGTTCGAGGACCCGGTCACGATCGAGTACCACGGTCATCCGGACATCGAGTTAGCCATATCGTCGCACAGGGAACACATAATGCGCGAGACGCATGCCAAGTCAGTGACGAAGACGGATGCCCCAGATAGCGCTCAGAAGTGGTCCATAAACAAGTTGTCGCTGGAACTCTCTGTCAGGCGGAGTGCACCTTGACCTCGCGCTTGGTCGGGTCCAAGTTCTTCTCCATGTAGTAAGCGTTCCTCGCGGTGCCGTAGAAATCCTGGAGTGTTGCCTTCACTTCGTAGCCCTTGCCCAAGTAAAGGGCGATTGCCGCTTCGTTCGTCGCCTCGACCTCGAGCGAGTACTTCTGAGCCCCTTGGATCCGGAAGCCTTTCTCGCACTCCTCTAGCAGCTTCGAGCCAATCCCCTTTCTCCTGACCTCCTTGCGCACTGCGATGCTCGCGATCTTACCCTCTCTCATCAGCTCGGAGACGATGCACATGGCGGAGCCCAAGATGTCTTGGCCCTCAAGCGCGGCCAACACGAAAGTGTCATCCCTTTCCACGAAAGCTCGGACTATCTCCGCGCTGAACCTCTCCGCGCCGAAGCATTCTTCTTCGATGCTCATGAGGGCAGGCATGTCGATTTCGTCTGCTTGTCGGATGATCACGGCCAGCCCTACCGTCAGAGCTGGATAAGTCCGTTGCGCCTATGCGAAGGGCTTATATGCGGTATGTCTCTTCGGCATCTGGATGCTGTCAATCAGGGAAGTCCTCTCCAAAGACCAGGTCGGGAAGAAGGTCGGTGTGAGGGGCTGGATATATCGGACCAGGAGCAGCGGAGGGATAGTGTTCGCGGTCCTCCGCGACTCGACGGGCCTAGTCCAAGTCACTATCAAGAAGGGTGCAGTCCCGGATGCGGATTTCGAGAGCGCGGCCAAGGCCGGGATCGAGTCGTCTGTGGAAATAGAAGGAGAGGTCGCCGAGGACAAGCGCGCCCCCGGAGGTTACGAGGTCCGGGCGAGCAGGTTCAAGCTGATCGGCATGTCCGAGGCGTTTCCGATTACAGAGTACCAGAGCACCGAGTTGCTTCTCGATTTGAGACATCTTTGGATCAGGTCTAGGGAGCAGACGGCCGTCGCGAAGATCAAAGCCTCGCTCGTGCGCGGGGGACGAGAATGGTTCCATGACAACGGCTATGTCGAGGTCAACCCACCGATAGTCACAGGCGTGTGTCCAGAGGACAGCACGACGCTCTTCCAGTTGAAGTACTTCGACAGGATCGCTTACCTCTCTCAAAGCGCCCAGTTCTACCTTGAGTCGTTGATATTCTCACTCGAGAAGGTCTACGCGATCACGCCCTCCTTTAGAGCCGAGAAATCGAGGACGCCCAGGCACCTTGCTGAGTACTGGCACATGGAGATGGAAGCGGCTTGGGTCGACAACGAAGGCAACATGAAGGTCCAGGAGGAACTCGTGTCTGCTATGGTGCGGAACGCGGTTGAGGAGTGCTCTGAGGAGCTGAAGCTCCTAAAAAGGGACCCCGCCAAGCTGAGGAAGATCGAGCCGCCATTCGACCGGATGAAGTACGAGGAGGCTATGGAGTACCTCCAGAAGAAGGGACACGATGTCTCCTGGGGAAGCGATCTCGGGGCGGTCGAGGAGCGCACACTGACGATAGACCGAGAAGTCCCGATGTTCGTGGTGAACTATCCAAAGGAGCTGAAGCCATTCTATATGAAGGAGAATCCTGAGGACACCAGGACGTACAAGAACAGCGATCTGCTGGCTCCCGAGGGCTTCGGAGAGATCATCGGCGGCAGCGAGAGGGAGACGGACAACGCGCTCATCATCGAGCGCCTCAGGGAGAAGGGCGAGGGCCTGGACAACTATCAGTGGTACCTTGACCTGAGGAAATATGGCTCCGTCCCGCATTCGGGGTTCGGCCTGGGCATAGAGCGCATAGTGACATGGGTCTGCAGTTTGGAGCACATAAGGGACGCTATTCCATACCCGAGGACCGTGGCCAGAGTGTATCCTTGAGCGTAGTCCTTTCAGAATGATCTTTCAAGCTTGTTTGGCATTCCGAGACGCTTTCAGTTTCTCGTTCATATTTGCGAGCGACTCTAGTTGCCTCCTGACTTTCCTCGCCCTCTTGAGCACTATGGAGCGCTTCTTGTCAGGTTCGACCGCACTCTCTTCCATCAACTCGAGTTCCCTTATCCCTTCGTCTAGAGCTCTCAGCGCATCTTCAACACGACTTCGAAGAGGTGCATCTCGCGTTTCTCGGAGGTTCACATGAACGCCGTACTCACCGAAGAATCGGACTAGCCCGTCTATTGTCATGAGGAAGCCTTCCCCCAGTTTCTTTTCACTGGCAGCTAGCTGCTGATCCTTCTCGCTCCGCCTGAAGAGCCCCATCACACCGCCTATCCCTCGGTCATCCTAGAGCAGTATTCCGCGTAGATGTCGACGGCCTTCGCGACCTCCCTGACATCGACCCATTCGTCGTTGCAGTGGCAGATGTTCGGGTCGCCAGGCCCGCATACCATCAGCACCTTGTTAGTGTCCTTGAACATGACCATCTCGGTCGCGTAAGGAACCGACGTGATCTTCGCTTTGGAGCCGATGGTGTTCTTCAGAGTCTGAACGGCAGGTAGTTTGGAGTCGGTTCCGACTGGGTCCAGCTCGTGGAGTATCTTGATCTTGTATCCGTCTCTGCCCATCCGATCTCGGAGCAGCTTGAGCACGGACCGCGTGTCCAAGTGAGGCGGGTAGCGAATGTCTATCTCGACTTCGCATTCGTCGGGGATGACATTGATTCGTGTGCCTCCTTTGATGGTATCGACACACATCGTCATGACCGCGGTCGGATTCTTGGGGATTCGCTGGAGATCCTTCGTCTTCGCCAGCAGCGCCATCATCTTCGTTATGGCGTTGTCTCCAAGAATGGGCATGCTAGCGTGGGCGGCGACCCCCTTGGTCGAAAGGGCTAGATGCAGCAATCCCTTCTCTTGTACGACGATCTCGAACCCTGTGGGCTCGGTGACGACTATCGCAGGGGCTTTCTTGAGTGCCGGGTCCTTGGCTGCGGCTCCAGCGCCTATCATCGTCGTCTCTTCGTCCGTCGTGAAGCAGAGCGCGAATGGCACATTGGCGGCGACCATCTCCGGGGCTGCGAGGAGCATCGCGGCGCATCCCGCCTTCATGTCGCAGGCGCCCCTTCCGTAAAGCCTCCAGTCCTCGAACTCACCATCATCGTGCATCCAGCCTGTGCCATGGGGCACAGTGTCCAAGTGGCCTGACAACGCGACACCACCCTTGCCGAACTGAGCGACTATCGCGGGATGCTTCTTATCACCGTAGTATCTGGGCTTCAGACCGAGCTTCTTCAGCCTAGTGGAAACATAATCCACAATCGGTCCTGAATCATCTTCAGATGTGCTCTTCAGGAGCACTAGGTCTGTGAGGACTTCCTTCGCCTTCTCCTTCAACCGCTCACCGCCGTTTCGAGTCCTTTGCGATCCTCTCGGCTATTCGGACCATCAGCTTGGAGGTGTTCTCCATGTCCTTGATGCTGGCGCACTCGGTCGGCGAGTGCGTGTACCTCATGGGTATCCCGAGAGGCATCATAAGCGAGCCGAAGTCCTGCATCGCAGCGCCGTCCGTCGCTCCTCCGCCAGTGCCATACTGGAGCGGTATCTTTCCCTCCTTCGCGACTTGCTCTATCATCTTCCTGAGCTTCGGGGACGCAATCGCCTCGTTGTCGAACATCCGGAGCGCCGGGCCCTCGCCTATGAGGACCTTCTCGAAGACATCGCCCATCTGGGGCGCGTCCGTCGTGGTCATAGTGTCGACGGCGATCACATAGTCAGGGCGCAGGTTGAACCCGACAACCTTCGCTCCCTTGAGTCCGATCTCCTCCTGAACGCTCCACACGAAAGTGATCCTCAGCGGCAGCTTGCGATCTTTCAGCTTCTCGAGAACCTCGAGCAGTATCGCGCATCCAGCGCGGTCGTCTACGCCACGCGCGCACACGAGGTCGGATGTGATGTATGATATGTCCTTCTTGAACACCATCGGGTCGAGCACGCGGATGCCGAGGCGCTCCGTCTCCTTCTTGGTCCTGGTGCCGACATCTACTCGCACATCCTGCCAGACAACGACCTTCTTTCTGTCATCGGCATCGGTCATCAGATGAGGTGGCTTGAGCCCAAGAACGCCAGTGACGATGCCTTTCTGGGTCTTGATCTCGACAACCCTCCCGACGAGCGTGCGGTCGTCGATCCCTCCTACCTTTCGTATCCGGATGGAGCCATCGCCGTCGATCTTCGACACGATCAGGCCAAGCTCATCCATGTGCGCGACGAACAGCACATGAGGTCCGGAGTTGCCCACGGTGGTCATCAGGTCGCCGATGTTGTCCTCTTGCGTCTTGAGGCCCATGGCCTCGACTCTCTCTCGGATGTTGTCCCTGATGTCGTCTTCGAACCCGGACACGCCGGGAATTCTGATCATCTCTTCCATTGCCTGCTTCAGTCCCATTCTATCCCCTCCTAACAAACGGTGGTTTGACTATCGTGGCCGCAGCCACGGCCTCTCTTATCTTGATGCTGACCCGCGTTCCAATCGCGAACATCTCACGGGGCACGTACCCCATCGCGATGCCCTTCTTCAATACCGGCGACAATGTCCCGCTGGTCACAGTGCCTATCTTACTCCCTTCGTGAACGATGTCATAGCCATGTCGCGGAACCCCTCTGTCCTCCACGAGCATGGAGACGAGGACGTCGTACTTGCCCTCGGCCTTCTGCTGCACCATTGCCTGCTTGCCTATGAAGTCATGGTTCCAGTCAATGACCCAACCTGGACCCGTCTGAACGGATGTCTGTGAACCGTCGAAATCCGTCCCTGAGAGGAGCAACCCCTTCTCGAGCCTCAGCGTGTCTCTCGCGCCCAGTCCAATCGGCTTCAGCCCCAAGGGTCCGCCCTTGTCGAGGACTTCCTTCCAAACCGCGACAGCATCAGCATTCTCGCAGACTATCTCGAATCCGTCCTCGCCAGTATATCCAGTCCTGGAGACGAAGGCGTTGATCCCTGGGCCATCCAAATGTGCCCGTCCGTGGAACAGGTCGGTGACCGTCTTTGTCCTGTCGGTGGCGATCTTGTCCAACTTGTAGAATCCGCCCCAGAAACCCTTGAGCGTTGAAAGGTCAGCTGATGTGAGGGCTCGCATGACTTCCTTGGCGACGGGCCCCTGAACGGCTATGCACGCAAGATCCGTGGACATGTTGTGAAGTTCTGGCCCGTGCATGTGCCCACGGACCCACTTCTCCATCTTCTGGGTCGTGGCCGCGTTTGGCACCATGAAGAACTCGTCGTCGTCCAGCACAGTGACTATGGTGTCGTCAAGTATCCTGCCCTGGTCGTCGCATATGTGCGCGTAGACACACCTGCCGACCGGCTGCGTGGTGACGTCGTTGGTGCAAAGCGTGTTCACGAGGTCCGCGGCGCCTCTACCATGAATCAGGAAATCCCCCATGTGGGAGACGTCGAAGGCCCCAGCCTTGGTGCGGACGGTCATGTGCTCGTCGATTATGCTCGTGTACTGGATGGGCATGTCCCATCCGGCAAACCAGACCATCTTCGCGCCGAGCTTGACATGCTCCTCATGAATCGGCGTCTTGTGCATGGGGCCTGCATGAGTTCACCCCTCCAAAAAACCTGCCGACGTAAGCACGCTCTCCGAGGACGAAAACACTATTGCTCGAGTTAGGGGCGGTTCTACCGGTATTGGTCGATCAGCTGCGAGAAATCCCGCTCGAGGTTCACGCTCATGGTCGGCTGCTCGATGACCTCGACATTTCTTTCGAGCAGCGCGAGCTCTTTCTCGCTGAACGCGCTGGGGCTGATGGGTATGAGCACCGTCGAGCGGCTCTGCATGACCTGCTCGTTGATGTGTTCGGCGAATCTGAGCACTTGCTGGAATCCGTTGTTGATCACGAGGTACTCGAGCCCGTCTATGAGCACGAGACAGCGCTTGTAGCGCTCTATGAACGAGGAGATCACTGTCGCGAGCGTTCCGATGCTCGTGGGGTTGTGGTGGTCCTTCCCCGGCGTGTGACTGAGCCACAGTATTCGCGAATCTCTGAAGTCGAAGATCTCCTTAACCTTGTCGGGGAACTGCCTCGTCACGCACAGCCCGGGAATCTGGTCCGAGATGTTCGATTCGAACAGCTTGTAGGCGAGGAAAGGCTTGCGCTCTCTGACAATATAGCACAACCCCTCTTCGATTCGGATTAGCTCAATGGCTGGCCTTTCATTGTTAGGAATTAGCCAACCCTCCCTGACGAAGGCATCACGGATGCCGCGGTATTTATACATTCTGACCTAATTAACACTACCCAGTGTGTCGTTTGACCCCACTCACTTTTTGAGCATATCTCGCACACGTGCCTCTAGCACTTTTGCAGGGATGTCGAGCAGAGTTATCACAGTGGTTTTGCCGGAGATGCCGGGCCCGCTCTTCTTTGCACTGACAATGCCCAGCATGTCCAAATCCTTCATCAGAGTCCAGAAGGCTGTGTGCGCCCTCGGCTTCTCGTCGTACTCCTCGCACGCGACCTTGTAGGCGCCTTCCGCGTCGCCGGTGGTTATATACGCCTTGCCCCTGGAAGCCCGGGCGATGCCTAGGAGGGCGAGCTTCTGGTGATTATCAAGTCCGATAAGCTTGGACTCGGTGATTGAGCTGTAAGCCTCCGCCTTC
>Ga0299915_10003256_pt1 | contig 11784 bp, 10 predicted proteins | sample RVTome_13_FD_200263 | JGI IMG/M metagenome (GOLD analysis project Ga0299915, IMG submission 200263) | Soil microbial communities from uranium-contaminated site in the Upper Colorado River Basin, Wyoming, United States - RVT92D227 (version 2) ... | reverse complement strand
ATCTCCGATGATGAGAGAGGTTTTTTCTCCCCGGTAGGCCACTGCCTGGGGGGCTTCACCAATGGAGGAGAATTGAAAGATCTGGCATCGTTGGCCAATGGTTGTACCCTCCCGGATGACGACATGGGGTCCAATCCTTGTTCCCTCTCCGATCAAGACATCTTTTTCAATGACAGAGTAAGGACCAATTTCAACGCCCCCATTGATTTCAGCCTTTGGATCGACGATCGCTGTGGGATGGATCATTTCTCCTCCCCCATCATGGCGAGGAGTTCAGCCTCAGCCACTAATTTCCCATCAACAAATCCCTTTCCCTTGAACCCCCATATCGACTGGCGCTGGCGGGTGACCTCGAGCTCAAGACGGAGTTGATCTCCGGGAATGACCGGTTTTCTGAACCGGACATTATCGATTCCCAAAAAAAAGACCGGTTTCTTCTGATTTCCTTCCGCTGGCATGGATTTGAAGGCGAGGATGCCAGCTGTCTGAGCCATGGCCTCCACAATCAGGACTCCAGGCATAATCGGCCGGTCGGGAAAATGGCCAGGGAAGAAAGGTTCGTTATAGGTGACGTTCTTGATACCGACGATCCGCTTTCCAGGCTCCAGTTCGACAATGCGGTCGACCAGCAAGAAAGGGTAGGCATGAGGAAGTATGCTCATGATCTCTCTGATTTCAATCATTTACTTCTCCTTTTCCTCAGAAGAGAAAAGTTCTTCCATCTTTTTTAAACGCTTCTCGATTTCATTGAGGGTCTTCTTCATCTCCGGTAGCTTCGACCAAACGGCAATGGTACGGAGATACTCACGGTGAGGCAGGGCCGGAGTCCCTGTGTATCCTTGATTGGCGGGTAGATTAAACCCGACTCCAGATTGAGCGCCCACCATGACATTGTCTCCGATTTCGACGTGGTCCACCACTCCTACCTGGCCAGCGAGGATGACATTGCTTCCGATCTTTGTCGAACCCGCAATGCCAACCTGGGCGACGATGATGGAGTCCTCGCCGATCTCAACATTATGGGCGATCTGAACGAGGTTGTCGATCTTGACCCCTCTGCGAATGATTGTCTTACCCAGCGCCCCCCGGTCGATGGTCGTATTGGCACCAATCTCAACATCGTCCTCAATTTCAACGCTTCCCACCTGGGGAATTTTCACATTCTTCTTGCCATCCTTCACAAATCCGAACCCATCCGCTCCAATGACCACACCACTATGCAGGGTGACCCTCTTGCCGATCATTGAACCCGTATAAATAGAGACATTGGAGTGAAGAACGGAATCTTCCCCAATGGTAGAGCTTTCCCCCACATAGACGCCCGGGTAGAGGGTGACGCGGTCTTCGATCCGGCATCGGTCCCCGATATAGACATAAGGGTAGATGGTGAGATCTTTTCCCAATTGGGCGGTAGGGCTAACCCGGGCAACTGGATCGATTCCCCCGGGTTGGTAAGGCTGGTCAAAGAAGAGGGAGGTGATCTTTACAAAGGCGAGCTGAGGATTGGCTACACAGATCAGAGGTTTACCAGCAGTCGTCACCTCTTTTGAGACGATGATAGCCGAAGCCCCAGTGGTTTCCAGTTTTCGAAGATATTTAGGAGTTGCGATAAAGGTAATTTGACCAGGTTGGGCCTCATCGAGGGATGCGACTCCGGAGATTTCGACTTCTCCATCTCCGGACACAACCCCACCCACATAATCCGCCAACTCACGCAGTTTCTTTTTCATCATCCTGACCTACTTTAGAACATCCGTCCGGTTATCAGACTAATGATCTTGATATTCCTTATGTTCTGATGACCTGATACCCTGATACCCTGATCTCCTGATCTCCTGATATCCTTCTTTTACTTCTTCTGTGTATCGTAGATTTTAATCACTCGATCGGTGATATCGATGGTCTTGTTGGAAAAAAGGACGATGTTCTCATTCAACTCCACGATCATCGTATAAGCCTCGTCTGCTCCCAATTTCTGAATGGTTTTGACCAGTCCGACGGAGATATTTCGCTCCATCTCCATCTTTTTCTGATTGATTTCATTTTGGGTGTCCTCCTGCCATCGCTGGAATTCCCGGACTTTGTTCTGAAAATCCTTCTCTTTGTTTGCGCGGACATCCGGATTGAGCATCGGGGCCTGTTTTTCGAGAGATTCCTTTATCGTCTGAAGCTCTTTCTGCTTCTCAGCAAAGAGGCGCTGAGATTTCTCGACCTCTTTGAGCATAACCTTTTTTGCCTCTTTTCCTGCGTTGGATTCATTGACTGCTCTCTGGATATCGACGACGCCGATCTTTAAACCGTCGGCTAACACCGGACCGACCCATCCCAACAGCAAGGCGATCCCGATAGCCGTCACAATTTTCTTGCTGATCATGTTCTTTTCTCCTTTTCTTGTGAATTTAATCGTTGGACCTTCGGGTCCGTTCCTCTTGAACCGCGCAAGAGAATTAATAAACAGTCCCTGCGGTAAAATCAAAGACCTTGTTTTTCTCTCCCGGCTTAGGATTGAGATTGAATCCCAGATCGATATGAATGGGACCGAAGGGTGAAAACCAGCGTATCCCTGCACCTGCGCCCATTTTCAGGGGGGTAATGTCTTTGAACTTATCGAAACCTTTTCCAACATCCCAGAAAATCGCTCCCCTCAATCCAATTTCCCGGGAAATGGGGAAGATCAGTTCAGATTGGAAGGCCACCATTTTCTTCGCTCCCAGAGGCTCTTCGTTCTGGTCGAAGGGACCAGCCATTCCGTATTCGAACCCCCTGACCGTCGTGAGGCCGCCAACAAAGAACTTTTCATAGATGGGAACTTCTTTGCCCCCATAAGGTGAAACGAGCCCCATCTTTCCCCGAAGGTTGAGTACGGTGTTCAGGGGAAGAGGAAAATACCAGCTGGTATCGGCCGTCACCTTCACAAAATAGTTGTCTCCTCCAAGGATGCCGCCTGCATTCTGAATCAAGATGCCGTGTCGAGCTCCCCGTGAGGGATTGAAATAGTCATTCCGAGTGTCCATGGATAAACTGAAGGAGATGGCACTGGTCAACTTATTTCCTTGCTGTTCTCGGATATATCGGGAAGCATCAATACTGACATTTTTAATGTCAATTCTTTCGAGTTTGTAAGTTGCATCAGCACGGATCGTTTCCGTGAGTTCTTTCCCAACCCGTAAATTCCCTCCCGTGATCTTCGAAGTATAGGTATCAAATTCTCGGTTTTCATTGTATAGATCGATTCCTGCCGAATAGGTTGTTCCTAAAAAATAGGGATCCGTGAAGCTCAACTTGAGATCGCGGGTCTCCCCTCCGAGTCGAAAGTTTAATATCGCATGGTAACCCAGACCAAATAGGTTCCGGTCTGAGATGGAAGCGGAGCCAACCACATTTTCAAGGGAACTGTAACCAAGCCCGAAGGTGAGGGCACCCGTGGGAGCCTCTTCTACTTTAACCTCGAGATTGGTTTTTTCCTCCGAACTTCCCCGGCTGGTGTTAAACTCCACCTCTTTGAAGAACCCCGTTCTTTTCAGGCGGTCCCGACTCTTGCTGATTCCAGTGGCGCTGTAAAGTTCCCCTTCGGCGATCTGAAGCTCCCGGCGAATGACTTTGTCGCGAGTCTTCGTATTTCCCACAATTTGAATCTTCTCGAAAGAGACCTGTTTCTTCTTTTCGATCTCGAAGGTGAGATGAACAGAGAGGGTTTTGGGGTCAGGTTTGGTAGCCGGTGAAACCTCTGCATTGGCATAGCCCTGATTGGCAAATTTTTCAGTGAGGGCATTGACATCCTTCCGAATAGCGGAGTTACTGTAAATATGATTTCGTTTGATTTTAATAATCCGGAAAAGATCCTCTCTCGAGGTGAGAACATCGCCCGTGAAGTCGATCTCTCCAAAACGATATTGAGGGCCTTCTTCAATCTGGACCTCGATCTGAATCTTTTTGGGATCGCGAAGATCGGTCTTGGGTTCGGTGATATTGACATCGAGATAGCCCTGGTCAATATAGTAGGCCGTCAGAAGCTGAATGTCATTCTTGAGGATATCTTCGTCAAGAATACCGGTCTTGGTGATGATGGAGAGGATATTTTTCTGCTTCGTCTGCATGATCTTTTTCAACTGAGAGGATTTGATCTTTTTATTTCCCTTGAAGACAATTTTTTTGATATGTCCTTTGAGACCCTCTCTGATCCGAAAGGTGATGACGACTTCATTGGTTTCCAGGTAGTCGACCTTGTCCTCCACATTCACCCCATAATACCCCTTGGAAAAATAGAGCCTTCGAATCAGCTCGGCATTCTCCTTCACCTTTTCGAGGTTGAGAATGGAGCGGGTGGTCAGGGTCATTTTTTCCTTGATGTCGTCGTACTTCACTTTTTGATTCCCGGTAACCAAGACGTCTTTGATGGAGGGTTTCTCCATTACAATAAAAATGATCTCTCTCCCCCTGGGGGTTGTTTTGATATCGATCTGAACATCCGAGAAAAAGCCCAGGCCGAAGATGGATCGGAGATCTTCACGAACCTGCTCGGTGGAGAAAGGACCTCCTTCACGGCTCTTCACCGCTCCCCGGACAACACCTTCTTCTGTTTTGACATTTCCAAGAACGGTGATTTTATAGATGATCTCCTCTGATCCATTGCTTATCCCAATCGAGAAGAGAAGCAGGATGAGGGTCATCAAGATTAATTTTCTCGTCATCATTTTGTCCTTGTCGGCCCTTTCTTCAAGTTAATTTCCATCTTCAATATCAAATCCTCCCTTTTTTGTAAATAGGATATTCTTTAACCGATGGCTTTCCCATCGATCAAGTGAATCTGCCGGGGCAATTGGGCAGCGAGTTGCAGATTGTGGGTGACGATAATGAGCGTGACGCCCTTAATCTGATTGAGCTCCTGGAGAAGGGCGAAAACCGATTCCCCGGTTTGGGTATCGAGATTTCCTGTAGGCTCATCGGCCAGAAGGATTTTTGGCTCTAAAACCAGAGCCCGTGCGACCGCCACCCGCTGTTGTTCTCCGCCCGAGAGTTCTCCCGGCTTATGAGTCATTCTTTCTTTTAACCCAACCTGTGAAAGGATGACCTCGGCCCGATCAGAAGCCTCCCTCTCTGAGAGACCCTGAATGAGACAGGGCATCATCGTATTTTCAAGCGCATTGAATTCCGGGAGGAGATGATGAAACTGAAAAACAAATCCGATCTCCCGATTTCTAAAAAGTGCAAGCTCCTTTTCATTCAGAGCAAAGATGTCTCGGCCCCCCCAAAGGACCTTCCCGGAAGTTGGCCGGTCAAGAGTTCCCAGGATATGGAGCAGGGTGGTCTTCCCGACACCGGAAGCGCCCACAATCGAAGTCCTTTCACCTTCCAAAAGGGTGAGATCTATCTCCTTAAGGACTTCTATTTTTTTTGCCCCGTTTCCAAAGGACTTGGAGAGCTGCTGGACCTGGATCAATTCCTTCAAACCATGGCCTCCTTTGCCCTTTCCACTCTCTCCTGCGTGAGAATCTCTCTCATCTGGGTGAGGCGTTTCGAGGAGATCTCTTTGGCTACGGCTTGAAGTTTCGGAAACCGGTGGAGGAGTCGATCAAAATCCTCTTTTGACAACTTCAGCAAGTTCGATGGCTGGGTTGTCCTGGCAAAAGCCATTCGTGGGGTATTGAGAAGCACCCCGATTTCTCCGAAAAGATGACCACTTCCCAATCGGCCCAGAACGACCTTTTTCCCGCGACGGTCTTGAGTAAAGATCTCCACCTCCCCGTTTTGAATCATATAGAGACATCCGGAAGGTTCTCCCCCCTTAAAGATGAAAGTTTCTTCAGGGAAGGCCAGGGGGTGAAACCGATTTAAAACCTCCTCTCTCTCTGGCAGGGTGAAAGAGGAGAACAAGGGGGAAAGAGCCAGCAGGAGGTCTAAGACCCGTTTTTTCAAAATGTCTTGAAGGACATCTTTGACGCGGGGATAAATTTTAATGATCCCATCCAGTTCATCCCGGGAGATCTCCAGGATATCGCATTCGGTAAGGGCCTTCACATTGGCATGCCTTTTCTGGTCGATGAATAAACCAAATTCTCCAAAGCAATTTCCCTCTCCAAGATTTCGAATCCATATCTCTCGTCCTTCCGGGTTTTGTTTATAGATTCCCACTTCTCCCTGGCAGATGATCATGAGAGAATCTCCCGCATCCCCGTCCCGGCAGATCATGGTATCCCTGGAATAAGTTTTCGACTGGATGCGATCGAGCACGGAATAGAGCTCTTGTTCATTCAGATCGGAGAAGAGGGGGATAGGAGGCAGGGGACGAGGGGGCGTCAATCTACGACTCTTCTCTGTGTAGAGCTGGGCCAGCCGTGCGTTAACCCCTTTGGCAGAAGGATCGATCCTTAAGGCCATTTTGTTAACCGAGATCGCCTGAAGAAGAAATCCATCGCTGGCATAAGACTCAGCCACTTTCTGATATTCCAAAACGGCTTCCTTCTTTTGACCTAATCGCTCCATCAATTCAGCCGCTTTCACCCGGGATCGAAGGTCCTCCGGGGCCTGTGCACAGTGTTTTTGAAAATGTTCTAAGGCCTTTTTTAATTCTCCCCGGGAGAGAGCAAAATGGGCCTCCTCCTTATATAAGACCTTTTTCTTATTCATATCGCAATGCCTCGGCCGGGTCGAGCCTGGAGGCTCTCCAGGAAGGATAGAGGGTTGCGAGAAGACTGATAAAAATAGCAGTGATGACGATGAGTGCGACATCGAGGGGGTTGACCTGGGAAGGGAATTTGTCGATATAATAGACATCGCTCGAAAGAATTTTGAACCCGAAGAGGTTCTCAACAAAACCAATGATCTTTTCAAGATTGAAAGCTGCGGCCAGCCCCAAGAGTGTTCCGAGGATCGTTCCCACCAGACCGATGACGCCTCCCTCGATGATAAAGATCCTCAGAATTCCCCGGGAAGGGGCTCCCATCGATTTCAGAATGGCAATGTCCTTATTCTTTTCCATCACCACCATGATGAGTGTGGAGATGATGTTGAAAGCGGCAACCAGGACAATCAGAACGAGGATGATGAACATGGCGATTTTCTCAAGCCTGAGAGCGGAGAAGAGATTTCGGTTCATCTCCATCCAGTCTTTGGTCCAGAAGGGAAATCCCATCTTCTTTCGGATCTCTTTCCCGATCTCATTCGCTTTATAGATGTTCTCTGTTTTGATCTCGATCCCCGTAACGCGGGCTTCCATGGCAAAGAACTTCTGGGCACTTTCGAGAGAAACGTAAGCCATCGTATTATCGTATTCGTACATCCCGGAATAAAAGATTCCCCTGACACGAAATCGTTTCATCTTGGGCATCATTCCCATGGGGGTCATGGTGCCAAGAGGGGAGATCACCTGAATGGGATCATCGATATTGACAGAGAGATGTTTTGCCAGCTCCACCCCGAGGATGATGCTTGGGAGATCCTTCTCCTTCTCTTCCTTCAGGTCCTCGAGACGTCCCGCTTTCAGATTTCGGGCCAACTCTGTCACTTTTCCGACACGGTCCGGGTCGATCCCTTTGAGAACCACCCCTGACGTTCCCGAATCGGAAGAGAGCATCACCTGGCTGAAGATAAAAGGGGCGGCTGAAATGACGCCCTTCACCCCTTCCACTTCCTTCAAGGCTTTTTCGTAATCATCCATTCCCTTTTCACTGGCCTTGAGCAAGACGAGGTGGGCCTGAGTGCCCAGGATCTTTTCTTTCAAGGTCTTTTCAAAACCACTCATCACGGACAGGACGACGATGAGGGCCATCACGCCCAGCATCACTCCTGCAATGGAGATGACCGTGATGATGGAGATAAAGGTCTGTTTACGCTTTGCCTTGAGGTATCTCAGACCGATGAACCACTCATATCGCATGGATACATACCAAACGCCCCTCACCCTTCCCCTCTCCCCTCAGGGGAGAGGGATGGGGTGAGGGGGGATTATTTCTCCGGTCGCAACAAAGGGAAGAGGATGACATCCCGGATGGAGGTTGAATCCGTCAGGAGCATGACCCAGCGATCGATTCCAATCCCCTCACCTGCTGTGGGTGGCATCCCGAATTCGAGAGCAAGAAGAAAATCCTCATCGAGGAGAAAGGAAGCATCCGTTTCCTCTGCCCTCTCCTTTACCTGCTGGAAGAAACGTTCCCGTTGATCCAGTGGATCATTTAACTCAGAAAAGCCATTGGCGATCTCCCGGCCGGCAATGAAAAGCTCAAAGCGGTCCACCACTTCCGGATCCTCTTCGTTCCTGCGGGAGAGGGGTGAGACCTCGGTCGGATAATGGGTAATGAAAGTGGGTTGCAGAAGGTTGGGCTCGACCAGCTCCTTGAAGAGATCAGCCAGAACCCTTCCATGAGAGGTCCCTTTTTTCATTTCTAAATGGAGGCCTTTGGCGACATCAATGGCTTTGGAAGGCTCTTTTAAGATGGCAGGATCACATTTTCCAACCTCTATGAGGGAATCTTTAAAACGGATCTTTCTCCAGGGAGGGGAGAAGTCGATCTCTTGCCCACCGTAATGGAGGAGAAGATGGCCATGGATCTCTTTGACCATCGAGCCGAGGAGTTCCTCGGTCATCTCCATCATCTCTAAATAGGTGGCATAACTCTGATAAAATTCGAGCATGGTAAATTCGGGGTTATGCAGCGTAGAGATCCCTTCATTCCGAAAACTCCGGTTGATCTCATAGATCCGCTCCAATCCCCCGACCACAAGTCGTTTGAGGTAAAGCTCAGGCGCCACCCTCATAAAGAGATTCATATCGAGGGCGTTGTGATGGGTTTTGAAAGGTTTGGCCGTTGCCCCTCCGGGAATGGGATGGAGCATGGGAGTTTCCACTTCACAGAAGCCGCGCCGGTTAAAAAACTCGCGGATTCTCTGGATGACCAGAGTTCGTGTGAGGAAGACCTCTTTTACCTTTGGGTTGGCGATCAGATCGAGATAGCGCTGGCGATAACGGATCTCTATGTCAGTGAGGCCATGCCATTTCTCCGGCAAGGGACGGAGCGACTTAACCAGGAGACGAAATTTCTTTACCTGAAGGGTAAGTTCCCCGGTTTTTGTCCTGAAGGGTTTTCCCTCCAATCCAATAAAGTCTCCAATATCGACCTTCTTAAAAAATTGGAACGGTTCTTCCCCTACGGCATCCTTTTGAATATAAGCCTGGATCCTTCCGTTTCGATCTTTAACCTGAATAAAACTGGCCTTACCGAAGTTCCGAATAGCCAGGATCCTTCCGGCAAGGCAGAAGGTCTCTTGGATTGATTTGAAATCCTCCTCTGAAGTGGAGCCAAATCTTTCTAAAATCTCCCTGGAGGTATGAGTCACCCGGAAATCGTTGGGGTAGGGGTTGACTCCTTCCTCTCTCAAGGCTTCCAGTTTTCGGATTCTCTGCTGTACCAATTCACTTGCTTCATCCATCACTCTTTACCGTATTTTTCCAATCAAAAATGAATGTAAGATTCAAGATTTATCCCATTTGAGATCAAGTGTTCTAATTAACCCATTTTCCTATCTCCGTCAAGAAAAAAGGCCGTCCGAAAGAGAATCTCAAATTGCAAATTTCAGATTTCAAATTGTAAAATGACTGCCACCGATAGTGAGAATCAATTTAAGGCTGCTTCTAATAATGTCATTCCGGCGGAAGCCGGAATCCAGGGTTCCCGGTGAAAACCGGGATCCAGCTTTTAAGCTTTTGAGATAGTTCCCGACTTTCGTCGGGACGACGTCTGGATGCCGGATCAAGCCTGCCTGCGCGAAGCCGCTTCGGCATAGGCAGGTCCGGCATGACGGAAAAAGTGCATTTATAAACAGACTCTAATCAGGTAGAATTAAACTTTTAGGTAGCCAGAAGGTTCAGGGAAGTATCTTTTGAATTACGCCGATAAGATCATAGGGGAGTGCCCGGGTGATTCGGGCCTCTACCCAGTCACCGGGTCGGGCCTCCCCGTTGAGAAAGACAGACCCATCAATCTCAGGGGCCTGCGTTTGAATTCTTCCTTTTAGATCCCCGCGTTGACGGTCCTGTCCCTCCACCAGAACCTCCATGCTTTGCCCCACCCGTCTTTTATTATTTTTAAGCGATATTCCCTTCTGAACCTTCATCAAGGTTTTCAACCGTTCTTCCTTGATCTCCTCCGGAACAGGACGGGATAGCCGGGAGGCAGGCGTTCCTTCTTCAGGTGAATATTTAAAAGCCCCGAGGTGATCGAACCGAATCTCTTGAACGAAATCCAGAAGGACTTTAAATTGACTTTCTCTTTCTCCAGGAAATCCTACGATCAAGGAAGTTCGAAGGGATACCTCCGGGATGAAATTTCGGATTTTCCGGATCAGACCTCGAATCTCTATCCCATTCGATCTACGGCCCATCCGCTTCAGCATTTCGTCATCAATGTGTTGAAGGGGGAGGTCGAGATAGGAACAGATTTTTTCCTCCTGGGCGATGAGATTGAGTAGACCTTCTGTAAAATATTCTGCCTTCGGATAGGAATAGAGCATCCGGATCCATCGCAGCCCATCGATCTTTACCAGGCGTCTGAGGAGTTTCTCCAGAGAAGTTCCATCCTCGAGATCTTCTCCATAGGCGGTCGTATCCTGGGCAATCAGGATGAGTTCTTTCACGCCTTGATCCGTCAACCTCTCGGTCTCTTTAATTATGGATCGAATCCTTCTGCTTCGGTAAGCCCCTCTAATCTTTGGGACCGTACAGAAGGTGCAGGACTTGGAACAACCCTCTGCAATCTTTAGATAAGCGGTCGAAGAAGGAGTGGAGAGGATCCTGGGCGTTTCCTCGTTATAAAGAAAGGAATGGCCGGAAAGGAAGCTTTTTCTCCGACCTTTCTGGGAGATGATTTTAGAAATCTTCTGGAAGGACCCTGTACCCACGAAAAGGTCCACCTCGGGCAATTCCTTTTCCAGGATTGTACCGTATCGCTGGGGAAGGCAGCCGGAGACAATAAGGAGACGGCAGCGGCCCTCTCTTCTATGGGGCGTAAGCTTAAGGATAGTATCGATCGCCTCCTGGGTAGCATCCTCAATAAAGGAGCATGTATTGACTATGATGATCTGAGCTTCCGAAGGATCGGTGGTCAGAGAGTACCCCTCTTTTGAAAGGAGACCGAGAATCACTTCGGAATCGACCAGATTTTTTGGACAACCCAGACTGACAAGACAGACCGTTTCTTTCATGGCAATTTATTATACCTGACAGAAGTCGAATGTCCAATTGCTTAGGAAATAAACCTATTATCTCCCTCTCCCTTGGAGACTGTGTCGTAATCGCAAGCAAAGGGAGAGAGGCAGTCAGGTTCCAAAGCTTTAGAATGCGGGTCTTTTAGATTATGGAAAATTGTCACTTGTATAAAATTGAATGTTTTCATACGCTTGGAACAACTGAATCCGAATGGCTAAAGGTTACCGCTCTAAATCTTTTCCACCCGACCGCCTCTCCCCTTTTTCAAAAAGTCGGTTTTTTCATATTACGACACAGTCTCTTGGTGGAAGAGGGTGGGAGTGAGGGGGAAAACGATTTATCCACCCCCACATTCATCCTCCCCCCTGCCTTCGCCGAAGCGCCTGCCCGCCGCACGAGGCTCTGGGAGGCGGGGCTTCGCGCAGGCAGGCATTAAGGGGGAGGATAATACTTGGAAATTTTCATTGTTCAAGAGGGACAAACCCATTATGGAGGGATTGTCTCTTTAATCAATCTTTGTTTTGTCCTTTAAAAAAGTTGCAAAATAAATTACAAATAATACGAATGATATCGAATTTCACGAA
>Ga0299915_10003255_pt1 | contig 11790 bp, 7 predicted proteins | sample RVTome_13_FD_200263 | JGI IMG/M metagenome (GOLD analysis project Ga0299915, IMG submission 200263) | Soil microbial communities from uranium-contaminated site in the Upper Colorado River Basin, Wyoming, United States - RVT92D227 (version 2) ... | reverse complement strand
AGTATCGAGGCGACAAAGAAGAGGATCAAGGAATGGCCCTATTCAAGAAAAGTCCTTCTCCCTCATCCCGGGGAAGGTTATGAGGCTCCGTATCCCGGCGAGGTCTTTCGCCAGCCCGAGCTTCTCGCGACCCTGAAAAAGCTCGTCGAGACGGAGCAGAAGGCGCTCGCCAAGGGGAAGAGCCGGAAGGAAGCCATATACGCCGCCTACGATCGCTTCTACAAAGGAGACATCGGCGCGGAATTCGCGCGAGGCTGTCGGGAACAGGGCGGATTGATCACCGCTCTGGACCTGGCAAATTGGAGGGTCTATCTCGAAGAGCCGGTCGTGACCAGCTACAAGGGGATCGACGTCTACAAATTGAACTGCTGGGTCCAGGGTCCGGTGATGCTGCAGGCGCTCAACATCCTGGAAAACTTCGATCTTCAGGTGATGGGGTACAACAGCGCCCGATACATCCACGCTCTCTACCAGGCGATGAGTCTGGCCTTCGCGGATAGGGATTTTTATTACGGAGACCCCTATTTCCCGCCCGAAGAGCCGGTCCAGGGGCTCCTCTCCAAGGCGTACGCCAAGGAGCGGCTCAAGCTCATCGATTGGGAGAAGAACGACCGTTCTATCAAGCCGGGAGATCCCTATCCTTTCGAGGGAAAAACGAATCCGTTCCTCGCTCTCCTGGAGAAATGGTATTCGGCCGGGAACGGCCGGAAAGAAAATCTGACGCTCGGCGAAGAAAAGGACATCACCCGGAGCTTTTTCCTGGGGACCACGTCGGTCCAGGCGGCCGATGAAGAAGGCTGGATCGTGTCCATGACGCCGAGCGGCGGCTGGATACCCGCCTGCCTGGCCGGGACGACCGGGATCGGGATGAGCCAGCGCATGCAGAGTTTCGTCCTGAACGAAGAGGAGAACCCTTTCAACGTCGTCAGCCCGGGAAAGCGGCCGCGGGCCACGTTGACGCCTGGCTTGGCTATGAAAGAAGGCAAACCCTATCTTTCTTTTGCCGTCCAGGGAGGCGACACGCAGGACCAGAACCTCCTTCAATTCTTCCTGAACATGGTCGAATTCGGCATGAACGTCCAGGAGGCCTGCGAGGCCGCCAACATCACGAGCTATCAAATGAGGAGCTCGTTCAGCGAACATGATTTCCTCCCCGGCAGCATGGACCTGAACGACCAAGTGCCGGAGTGGGTCCGGAGAAAGCTTGTCCAAATGGGCTATAAGCTGAACTTCGAGAGATACACCTCGGGCCCCATCAACGCCATCTTTTTCGATAGAGAACACGGCACGTTCTGGGGGGGGAGCTCGAACTACGGGGAGGACTACGGGATCGCCTGGTAGCGCGGATTGACACGCTGGCCCACGGGTGAGATGATTTTTATTACCGACGATGAAAACCATGTTCGGCCGCCTGACGAAGGATCCGCCCTCCGTCCTGTTCTATGCCTCTCTCTTGGCGGGCAACCTACTCTTTGCCGGAGGAAAAGCAGCGGCGGCACTGACGCTTCTTCTGCTTCTGACCAACGGGATTCTAAGGGGTTCGACGGGCGCTCTTATAGAAAACGATTCGGCCGTGGTCTCCTTGACGGTCCGGTCCCTTCTCAGCCTTGGCTTGTTTCCCTTTGCCTGGCTGGTCTGTCGCGGGCTGGCGGGCAGGGCGGCGTTGCCGGCGCTGGCGGTCCTTCTCGGGATCGGATTTCTATTTTCAATCGTCCGGAAATCGCCCGGGAATGAAGCGGCCGACAAGGACAAGCGCTGGATCGTCATCGCCTTTCTCCTGGTGACGGCCCTGGCCTGGTATCCTTTCTCCAGGATCGGTTTTCCGGTCGATAGGAATTACGCTTATCGCGCTTATTTCAGTTCGGATTATCTCAAGCACTTCTCGGTGGTCGAGTCGCTTAATCAGACCGGCCTGCCCCCAGCAAATCTTTATTTCCAAGGCGAGGCCCTGCATTATTATTGGCTCCCTTATGCCACGCCGGCCTTTGTGGCCTTTTTTACCGGCTCCACGGCCGGGTCCATGTTCGCTTTTTCCTTCACCGTCAATTTCCTCTTTCTTCTTCTGTTGCTCCTTTCGGTGGCGAAGACGTGCGGGCGGCGCGGGTGGGCGCCTTATCTCGCCGCGCTGATGGTCTTGGCTCCCAGCCTCGAGGGTTTCTACCTCTGGGCGGTCCGGGCGCGTTTTTCATGGACCGGTTATTTCCGGATCGGACGCGATTTCAACATCGACGGCTTGACGCGCTGGCTCTGGAACCTGCCGCAGATCGACACCCTGTTGAGGGCTCTGCTCTTCACCCCGCAGCATCTGCTCAGCCTGGCCTTTCTGCTGCTGTTCTTGTACCTTTTGTCTCAAAAGCGAGAGCGGCCGTGGGCGTTGTCTCTCTGCTTGGCTTCGAGCCTGGCGTCCAGCTTTTTCGTCGGCGGCATCCTCCTCATCTCCTGGAGCTTGTACGCGGCGGCCCGGGAGGGTGCGAAGCTCATCCGCCGCCGTCAAACCCTCAAGGCCTTCCTCACGATCCTGGCGCGGCATTTCGCTCTGCCTATTATTGTCCTGGGCCTTTCGCTCGCCCTGAAAATGGTCTCATCGAGCGGCAGCGGGATCATGCTCAAGCCCGTGAAGCCGGGTGAGGCCATGGTCCTGCTGGGTTTGAACCTCGGACTGCTGACCCTAGGCGGAGCGGCCGGGCTCCTGGCGTCGCGTTTTCAGGGAAGGGCTTTCCATGCCCTGCTCCTGGCCGTTTCCCTGGCCGTCATCCTGACCGTCCGGATCGCCAACTTTGAATCCGATGTGTCGCTCAAGGCCGGGTTGGTGGCCATTCTTGTTCTGGCGCTCCTGACCTGCCGGCTGGGTGAGGCCCCGCGGGCCGGGAGGCTTGCCCTCCCTCTGGCGCTGCTGGTCATCCTGCCGGGCCTATGGACCCTGACTCTGGACGTCCGGAATTCGTCCGATGTCCGGAACCGACGCTTCACCAGCTATGTCCCCTTTGAGGAGATGCGGATGCTGGATTGGGTCCGAGAGAACATCCCGGCCACACGGACCATCCAGGATTTCCCAGAGGCCAGGACCTGGAACCTTTCGGCCATACCAGCTTTTTCGGGAAAACAGATGGCCGTCGGCGACCGTATGCACGGCCGGATCTTCCAGGTGCGTCCGGACCTTTACGAACGGCGGGTCGAGGACCTGCGCCGGGCCCTGGAGGGCCTTCCGGCCACACGAAACGACCTGAGACGCCTGGGGGTGGATTATCTCTTCTGGGGGGATGACGAGAGGCGCTATTTCAAGTTCGATCCCGATCTGCCGGTAGTGAACCGCATCGGTTCGACCGTACTTTATTCCATGGCTAAGCTATAATGGAAAACCTGACCTGGAGAGCCCGATCGGCCGTGGCCTGGAAAAAGGGGGTTGGTTTGGCCCTGGTCCTGGTCGTCGCCGCCGTGCTTCGGTCGCAGCACATCAAGGCCGATCCCCCCTACATCTTGCTTAATCTTTCGGCGAGCGCCGGGATCTATTTTGACGAGGGGATCTACTGCCACAACGCCCGGAACAAGGTCCTTTTCGGATAATGGATCACGGACGAGTGGAACCCGCTGGTCTACAACGCGCCCCTGACCCTGATCTATTATCTCGGATTCAGGCTGTTCGGCGTATCCATCGTCACGGTCAAGGCCGTCAGCATCATCTTCAGTCTGTTGGGGATTCTCCTCTTCCATGCCGGCCTGCGGCGATACCTGGGGTCCGGCCGTTCTCTGGCCCTGACCGCCCTCTTCGCGTTTGACTATTACGGGCTGATGTATAACCGCATAGGCCTGCTCGAGAATTTTTCCGCGCTCTGCTTCCTGCTCTGCTTTTATCTCTTCATCCGGTCTGAGGAGAGGCGCTGGCCGGCCTTTTTCCTGGGCCTGAGCGCGGCCGTTACCGCCCTCTCCAAGTATTTGTTCGTCTATTTTATAATCTCGACCCTGCTGGCCGTCGCCTTTAGGGCCTGGCGGCGCTCCGACGCCCGTTCTTTTATCGTCTTCCTGGCCGGCGGGTTCACGGCGTGGCTGCCCTGGTTCTTCGGCATCTACCTGCCCTTCCGGTCGACCTTCAGAAAGATCGGCTTGGGCTGGGAGATGCTCGCTTTTCCCCGCTCCATCCATCAAGCCTGGAGCAACCTGTTGCACAACCCTTTGCCTCGCTATCTCCAGTTGATGCCGGTCGTGGGCTTCCTCCTGGTCCTTTTCGTGGCTTGGACGCTCCTGAAGCTCGGACGGACCCGGATCCGTCGGCCCAAGGACCTGACCATTTTTATCTTCCTTTGGGTCGTCGGAGGGGTCTGCTCCCTGGGAGTCCTGAATTATCAGCCCCAGCGCTATTATCTGCCCATAATGCCCGCTCTTTACCTGGCCGTCTCGATTTTGATCAGGGACCGGGACTTGATCCGTTCTAAACGCCGCCTGTTCTGGCCGCTGGCCATCCTCCCGGCGGTCCTGTTCTTCTTGTTCTTGCGGTTCGTTGCGACCGGACACTGGATCTTCCTGGGTTTTCCCCTGGTTTTACGCCTCCTCATTTTCCTTTCCTTGACGGGAGTCATGATGTTCATCGCCACCGCAAACGCGGCATGGAAGACAGCCATCGAGGCGGCCGTCTTTGTCGTGATGCTGGGCAGTTCGCTGTATCTCTATGACACCCACTTCTATCGAAAACCGACCTATAATCTGGAGGACGCCTCGCGTTTCATGGAAACGCTGCCCGCCGGTTCGGTGATCATGGGACAGGAGGCGCCCAGGCTGGCCTTGGGGACGCGTTTCAAGACCATCCTGGCCTACGACAAATGGTTTAACGACAAGGATCCCTTCAAGCGCTTCGCCCCGACCCATATTCTCTTCTTGGACAAGTTCCACAATGCCGAAAGGGACTGGATTCGGCATAGATACCCCGACGTGTCCGCCTCCCTCCGCTTCATCCGCAGATTCCGGGTCTGGGACACGACCGTCTCCCTGTATCGGGTGCAGCGATAACGTCCGGATCTTCCTGCGCCTGCGTTTAAGCCGTATCCTGTCCGGCCGCCTGTGAAATTGCTTTCACCTCCTCACGTCCTATCGGCAATTTTGGGTTTCGGCCTCTGTTTTGGTATAATGATTTTTTTCTCAGGGATCGTATTGCTCTGAACATAGTGATGAGACACTGAAATGGGCGCGCGAAAGATCGTCGTTGGGCTGGGTTTTGTTCTTATCATGGCGGCCGCTGCTTTTCCACAGGACGAACTCGGCGACCCCATCCCATTCAGTTTCGGAGGGACGGCCGGGCGCGTGATCGTTCGTTCGGTTCCATCCGGCAGCGTCGTCATCCTGCAGATGATGGGAGGGGAGACCCGGCTGTGCCCGGCGGCGGGCGGGGAGAACCTTTTTCCCAAAGTCCAGGTGTTCAAGGATCGTTTTTTCGTGATGTGGGCCCATTACGAAAAAGGAGAAACAGGACTCGGGATCTACGACTCCCGGACCGCCGATGGCCGCATCATCCTCCTGCCGGGCCTGTCGTTCGTTTCGTCTCCGACGATGGTCCTCCAGGGACGAAGCCCGCGCGGGGTCATGATCCTGGGGAACTCATCCAATAACGACGACATTTTTTTCCTCAACCTTTTCGATTGCGGCCTGACCAACCTGACCCGTACCCCCGCTTCCGAAAAATGGTTCGCTGTCCAGCCCGCGGCCGGCGGTCTCCTGGTTTCCACGGCGACGCTCTGGGAGAAGGTCCTGTATGACTTGAACCTGCGGACCATCCAGGTTAAGGTCCGCGAACGCTCGATCCTCAAGCCTCGAACCCAAGCCCTGGAAAAGACCGTAAGGGCCGATGAAACCGATTGTGCCCCGGACAACACGTATATCGCCTTTGGCGACAGCATCACCTGGGGAATGATGCGCATGAACGGTCTGGAAGGGTATTATCATCCGGAGTTGGCCTATCCGGAACGCATGAGGGCCTTGTTGGTAGCCATCTACGGCCCGGCCTATCCCATCAACCTCGGAGTGCCGGGGGAGGACGCCTACGGCGGCACCTTGCGCGTCGATAAGGACCTTGACGGCCACCCCGGTCTATATTTCCTCCTGATGCTGGGAACGAACGATTGCTTCTCCGGGAAGTCCTCCATCGACAGCATCATGGAAAATATCGCCTATATCATCGACAGCGCCCGCTCCAGGCGAATGAGGGTCATCGTTTCAACCATCCCGCCGCGCAAGGACACGTTCGGCGATTTGAGATATGTTCGCAGGCGCATTGCCAATCTCAACGACCATATCGGCATGCTCGCGTCCGATAAGAGCATCGGGTTCATCGACACTCACAAGGCTTTCATGGACTACGATCCGCCGGACGGCTGGATGTCCCTTCTGGAGGACACGGGTGGAAACCACCCCAGCCCCGCGGGTCAAATGGTAATCGCCCACCTTTTCGCCGATTGCCTGGCCGCATTTTCGCCCAGGATTCCCTCGGGCATCGAAAGGTCCTCCGGCAAAGATCTCTCCCTGAAAAGGATCAGCTGGGAGCCTTGTTGCGAATCCGATTTTGCCTTTTCCAGGCTGGAGTTCGGTCCGGCGGTCCAGAAGATGACAGGCACGGCCACGACGACCGGGAGCTCGTTCAACTTTTCCGACTTGCCTTTCCGGGACATCTTTTTCAGGATCCAGACCGCCGACAAGGCCGGTCACTACAGCCCCTTCACGGTAATCTACATCTTCGCGGACCGGGTCCACATCGATCGTCAGCGTCCGTCCGGGGAATAAGGGAGATCCAGGTCGCGTTGAACCATGAATAAAACGCTTAGAGCAGCCGGTCTCGTTGCGGGCTTCACGGCCGAACTGATCCTGGCCTTGGCCGGATGCCGCGCTCCCGGCCCGGGGAAGGTCCTCGAAACTCCGTTTCCCGTCGTCGACCAGGCCGGAAACGCGAGGGAATACCGGCTCTTCCTTCCCGATGTAAAGAGGGGGCGGCTTCCCCTTTTGGTCTATTTCCATGGCGTGATCTCTCCCTGTTTCAAGAGGATCCCTTCACTCAAGAGCTATACCGGCAGTCCCGTAGAGGAGACCGGCCTGGTCGCCTTCTGCCGGTCCCGCGGCATCGCCCTGCTGGTCCCCCGGGCCAAATACGAATATACGTTCCTGAACTGCCCCTCCGTCGGTTGGTTGACCTCCAAGGAGATCGACGGCGTTGAAAAGATCATCGACACGGTGGCCGCCCGCTTCGATATCGACGGCCGGAGGATCTATCTGGCCGGGATCTCCGCCGGGGCGGTGTTCAGCCATTTTTTGGCCAACCGGCGCCCCCGCTTCTACAGCGCGATCGTTTCCCACTCCCAGGCTTACGTCAGCGAGGGGGGAGAGGTGCTGAAACCCGCTGAAAAAGGACCGCGGTTCGGGATCGTCTTTTGCTACAATAACGGCGATTATAAACAGCTCGTCCAATTCTGTATCGATTCAGAAAGGATCTACCGCGGGGAAGGTTACCGGACGGCCCTGCTTCCGGACCTTCCACCCAAAGGCCATGCCTGGTCGTCCCGGAACAACGAGCGTTTCTGGAAACTGCTGCTCCGGCTGGGACAAAGATAGTAGCCCAAAACTGAGGTAGATATGAAAAACAACCGACGCACGGCTTTGATCGTTTTGGCGATGGTCCTCGTAGGGATCGCTGTAGTCATCGGATCGGTTTTCCTGGCCGGACGAAAAGCCCGGTTCCGGAGCGGAGAGGCGGAGCGGGTATCGCCGGTCCTGAAGCCCGCCGATCTCAGCGATCGGAGCTTCTTCCTTGCCGATGGCCGGTACTTGCTGCGTCTCGGCCCGGGACAGCCGAACCTGCGCTGGAAGCTCGACCGCCCCGCTCGCGGCCGCTTGCAGGTCACCTTCTACGCGTACGCGGATAAGAAGGCGAAACTCCCTCCCTTCAGGTTCGTCGTGACCGCTTCCGGGAGCGGCGGACAGGAGCATACGCTGGTCCGCGAGACCCTGAGGGAAAGATCTTCCGGGACTCTCGAAAGCCGCCATGACGTCGAAGTATCCCTGCCCGCCGGCGCGGAGATCGAATTCGGAGCGTCCATCGAAGCGGACGTCGCCGGGGCGGGGGCGGTCGTAAACGCAGGCATCACGGTCCCGCGCATCGTGACGGCCTCGACGGCCCCCTCGCCCAGTTCCTTGCTGATCATCAGCATCGACGCCTTGCGCAGCGATTACCTCGGCGTCTACCGCACGCTCTCCGGACACCCGCCGAACCGGAGCTTTTCACCGGAGCTCGACCGGTTCGCGGAAAACGCCGTAGTTTTCCGAAACGCCAGGACGGTCGAAGCCGCCACGTGGCCGGCTCTCTCCGCTTTGCATCTTTCAAAATACCCATACCAACATGGGGTGACTCAAAACCGGACATATCTCGAGATGACGGGGGGGTCGATCGGCACGCTGATGCGCGGCCTTGGCTTTGATACGCTTTCGATCACGGCCAACGCCTATCCCCTGAACATCCCAGGGTTCGAGGATAAGCACCATTTCTTCAAAGACGACGCCAAGATCCTCGATTTCGCCCGGAAAAGACTTTCGGAGCCGGCCGATGCCCCCTTCTTCCATTGGTACCACTTGTGGGGGTGCCATGACAATTACGCCCCGCCGCAATGGGTCATGAAGATCATTGAACAGAAGAATCCGGGCTACATCTACCGGAGGTATAAGACCAACGATATGATGCTCGGGCGGGTGCCTTGCGGTCCCGAGGACATCGCGGCCGTCCGCCGCCTCTATGGCGGCGCGCTCTATTATGTCGATTCGCTCCTCAAAAAGTTCTTCGATGACCTCAAACGGAGGGGATCATGGGACGAAACGCTGATCATCGTCACGGCCGACCATGGAGAAGAACTCTATGACCATCACAAGTTCTTCTATCACAGTCCGTCCCTCTACGACTCTGCCCTGAGAATTCCGCTCCTTATCAAGTTCCCGGGCCAGAGAGGGAAGCGAGTGGTCGACGAAAATGTTTCCCTCATCGACATCCTCCCCACGATCCATCATTATTATGCCGGTCTCCCGGACCCCGGCCGTTTCTCGGGGCTCTCGCTGTTGGAACTTCTGAACGGCCGTCGGGAGCCGTTCCGCGAACGTGTCCTCTATGCCGAAGCCGACGATTCGAAGATCGCCGCCGCCGTCAAGGGCGAATACAAGCTGATCTATAATCCTTCCGGAAGGATATCTTACACTCACGTGGGATTACCATTCCCCTTCGAAACGATGGAATTTTACGACCTGCGGCGGGACTTTGGAGAAACTCGTAATCTGGCAGGCCGCAACCATCCGGTCCTTCGTCAATTGCTCAGCGAAGCCGACCGGTTCCTCCATGCCGCAGCGACCCGGAAAAAGGAGGGGAACAAAGGGAAGATCGAACTCAACGAGGAACAGAAAAAAAGAGCCGACGAGGACCTGCGCAGTCTCGGGTATATCCGATGAAGCATGAGAGGTAAGAACCCCATCGGCAATATGAGGGGCCGTTCCCGTTATAGACTGTTTTTGATATACTGCATCATGGGACCCGGGGCTTGGGAGGGGCCGCTTGAAAGAGAAACGAGATGAATAAAAGAAAGAGGATCGTTTGGATCGCACTGGGTGCGGTCGCGATCGCCTGCCTGGTGTTTTTTGCGGTTCGGATGATCTCCCGCCAGGGCGGAGGCCGGACGGCGCGCGTCTATGTAATCGGTTTAGACGGCGCCACCTGGGACATCCTCGATCCCTTGATCGAGCAGGACAAGCTCCCGGTCTTCAAGAAGCTGAAAGAGAACGGGGCATGGTCACGGCTGCGGACGTTCGATCCAACGTTGTCGGCCGTAGTTTGGACCAGCATCGCGACCGGAAAAAGCATGCTCAAGCATGGGATCGTCGACTGGGTCTTCGTTAATAAGCAGAAGATCCAGGTTCCATATTCCAGCTCAGAAAAACGGACGCCTTCGATCTGGGAGATAATGGACGAAAAGGGCCGGCGAAGCGTCGTCCTGGGTTGGTTCGTCACCGATCCGCCGGACGCCGTCAAGGGCGTCATGGTTTCGGATTCGTTCGCTCCGACCCTGTTCCGGAACTTCTCCCGCAAAGAGGGCCCCCGGGACTTCTCGGATACGGTCTATCCAAGGACCGAGTTCAAGGAACTCTTTGAATATTTCAGCCGCGTCGAGCGGGAGGGCGCTCTCAGGTACCCACGACTCGTTCGCGAAATGGGGATTCCCGACTATCTCCTCCAATACCGGGAGCGTTACGATGAAGACACCGGCAGGGTCCCCATCCTCGGCGCTTGGAACTCGTTCCTGGTCTACAACCGTATCGAGGACCTCCTCGTAGACCGCTACCTGGAGAAGAACGATTACGACCTGTTCCTGGCCTACTACCGGTTCCCCGACGTTTTCTATCACTTCGGGACACTATTCCTGGACAAGGAATACCATGACCGCATTGACGCTTTGATCGAAAACCGAGAACCGTCCGCGGAGGACCTGGCGGAATTTAATCTCAAGATGGCCGATGTCTCCCTGCCTTTGCTGAAGGATAAGGAGGTCTTGCTGGAAAAGATATACGACAGGGCGGTCAAAGAGAACGCCTATCTCATCATCGCTTCCGACCACGGCTTCCGGCTGACCTCCAAGGGCTACAACCATTACGGACTTCCTTCGGGGACGCCGCCGCCGGACGGCATCCTGATGATGCTGGGGCCGGACGTAAAACGCAACGCCGAGGTCCAAGCCACGGTTTACGACATTACCCCCTCGATCCTTTATCTCACCGGCCTGCCCGTAGGCCGGGACATGGACGGACGGCCGCTCCTGGAGGCGTTCACTTCCAAACGGCCGGTCCGGACCACGGTTTATACCAAAATGAAACACCTGCCCGGGAAGGAAGATGCCGACCGCGACCGGAAGAAGATCGAGGAATTGAAGTCCCTGGGCTACATCAAGTGACGCTCAGGCCGTTCTCTCTTTTTCCGGCCTCGTGCTGAAAAAGCCCGCGGCGAGGTAGGACAGCGCCGCCAGCACAAGCACTACGGTGAAATTCCAGTTGATGGAGACGATCACGGCCACGATCGAACCGAGGACCGTGGCGAACGAGTTCGCCCCCCACGCCCAGCCGATCATGGTCTTGTCCTTTTCTCCCAAACGCCGGATGCCCTCGGGGAAGAAAGCTCCCATGAAGAACCCGGCCAGGGATATCAGCACAAAGGAAAACAGGACGCGCCACGGGAACCCCAGGAACAGCAGGCGGTCGAGAAGAGCGAACAGGACCAGGCCGTAGATCGCGAGGAGCGCTGCCAGGAAGAGCGCGAAGGCAGGGATCATTCGCTTTCCAAGCGGACGAAAGAGGCGTTCCGTCAGAAGGCTCCCGACGCCGGAGGAGACCAGAAGGGAGAAAATAATGATCGAGATCGAGATGGCGGGACTGCCGAGGAAGAGCTGGAAGATCTTGATGAAAATGATCTCGACCATGATGAAGGCCAGGCCGATGAAGAAGAAATAGAAGACGAGCGGCTTCTGGCCGGCGTCCGACCGTCTCCGCCGCAGGGGCAGGAAGATGAAAAAGAACGAAAAGAGCAGGGACAGGACAAGGATGGACAGGTAGACGGAATTGGAATAAGTGATAGCGTAACGAACGACTCTTTCCGCCATGCCCCGAACCTGGAGGTTCCGGAAGCGGAATTGGCCGATGCGGTTCGGCTGGTTGAAATAAGGGGAGTTGTCGTAGACCGGCGCGATGTTGACCGACGATTTCCTCACAGTCCCGTCCAGGTCGGCCATCATG
>Ga0299915_10003253_pt1 | contig 11794 bp, 11 predicted proteins | sample RVTome_13_FD_200263 | JGI IMG/M metagenome (GOLD analysis project Ga0299915, IMG submission 200263) | Soil microbial communities from uranium-contaminated site in the Upper Colorado River Basin, Wyoming, United States - RVT92D227 (version 2) ... | reverse complement strand
GTGGCGGTCAGGGGTTTTGTGATTGGGATCGGTGTACCCTTCACCCCAATTTCCCTGGCCACCGATGGTCGCGGCAATTGGAATCCAGACGGCGTTCGAGGGTTTATCCGAACAATCCAGATCGGTTTCGGTCAGAGAAACACCCTCTTTCTGCTCGGGGTAGAATTTGAAGAGATATTGACGATTGGGCTCGTCGCCTTTCGTACACATTGTGACATGGACCCGGCCGTTGCCATCCAGAGGGTCTTGTACCTTGAGCAGGTTGCCCTTGGGATCCCTGGGCAGGTATTTTCCGTTAGGCTCCGGCCACATGTTCTTGTAAACCATTTGGCTGGTTCCCTCTGTCACGAAGCGCGAGTGAATAGCTGCGTGCGGGGAACCGTCAAGCGCCTTGGACAAGTTGGGGTCATGACACCCAGAACAGACCTTCATTCCTACATAGGTGGCGGCTGCGCTGGGACGGCCCGACAAGGTTATCGTCACACCGGAGACTGTTGCGCCGGCTTTAACCGGGGTGGACTTTAGGGTCTCACTGTCCAAATATGCTTTGGAAGGTGCGGTTGCGTACAAGTACACATTGCCGGGGGCCACTCGTTCGAGTTTGAAGGAACCGTCTTTGGAGGTGGTTGCAGTGATCTTCTGCCCCCCAACGGCAACCTTGACCCCTGCGACACCCTTGCCGTCTAAGTCCAACACTTTACCAAGCACCATAGCAGATTGTGCATTCGCCTGATCAATCGCTATGATCAAGCATGACAACATCAACAGTAATAGAAATTTTTTCATTTACAACCTCCCTTTCGAGTCTGGCGTATTTGAAACTTATATACAAAGAAAAGGAGAGTTCTCATTCCTCTCCTCATTTCTTCAAAAAATGATGATCTCAGAAGATGGGAGGAAGGTGAATCCAAGAACCATCCTCTGAGAGCATCCCGAATTGCCTAACTGAAAATTAGTTTAATGCAATTCACATTCCAAATGTAATATTAATAATATTAATAAAATCAAGTCGTTAGAGAAAGCACAAAAACAGCCTGGGAAGAAATCGTTACTGAAAGGTAATCATATTTGGGAAAAGTTTCTAACCATTCGATTAGCATAAATATTTTAGAGGTTACGAGTTTGTAACAATTATCATAAGAAGTTAACAATAACCATCTCCCAATTCATTATTGTGAATGGGAAGGATGGCATTTAGTTCTAATTTTTTTCGAATACTGTCGAATACTGTTGAAAGTTCATTAAGTTGAAAAGATGAGTTTTTTTGATCCAGGGATTTTAAACCCGATCTGCTGGAGATTTTGATCTGGCATTAAAATTGCTTTTTTAAAAAATAAAGAGAAGAGATAAAGTTTTACAAATGGAAAAGGAGGGATAGATGGTTAACCAACCTGGTAGGATGATCTCAGTGTTGTTGATCATTACGTTGTGTCTATTGGCGGCCTCAGTTTTTGCCAGTCCAAAAGCTATAATACAAAAATGGGAGGTTTTAAACCCGGAAGGTGTGATCAAGATCGAACCCATGAAAATCAATCCTCATCCATCCACCCTTGAAGGAAAGACCATCATGCTCCGCTGGAATGGAAAACATAATGGAGACAAATTCCTGGAAAGGGTAGGGGAGTTGCTAAAGGAGAGAGTGAAAGATGTGAGGGTGATCAAGTCGTGGGAAGTAGCCCCCGAAACCGTTGATCCCATTGCCGGAAGTCAGGAGAGAAGTCAGGAATTTGCGAAAGCGATTGCGAAATTTAAACCGGACATTGTCATTGGGGCCCAATCCGACTGAGGGGCCTGTACATCATGGCTGGTCGTTGACCAGCTCAATCTTGAGAAAATGGGCATTCCAACTGTAACGATTTCAAGCAGTGAATTTGTGGGATTGGCTAAAGATACGGCAGTAGGGCAGGGCGCTGCTGACCTGAGCTTTGTGCTTGTTCCCCACCCCATGGGAATGATACCCATTGAGGAGATTAGAAAGAAGGCAGACCTGGTCTTTCCTGAGATTCTGAAGATGGCAACGGAATGGAAACCCGAAGCCAAACTGCCACCCATGAAACCAGTCTATCCAGCAGGGAGACTGAAATTGAAAGGGTCAGTAGAAGAAATCAATAAAATCTTTTTCGAGAAGGGTCTTTCATTAGGTCTTCCGATCCTTCCTCCGACTCCTAGTCGTGTCGCAAAAATATTGAAGGGGACAAGCCGAAAACCCGATGAACTGTTAGGAATGGTTCCCCCGAGGATGGGAGCCCTCACCGTGGAGCTGGTTGCAATTCACGCCGCCATGGCAGGATGCAAGCCTGAATATATGCCCGTCTTGATTGCTGCGTTGGAGGCCCTTCTCGATCCAAAGGCGAACTGGCGTGGATTGACAACGACCACTGCCACAAGCGCCATCCTTGTAATCGTGAATGGACCGATCATCTATGAGATTGGATTGGCATCCCGCCAGGGTGCTGCAGGGTCAGGCCACCAAGCGAATGCGTCGATCGGATATGCTATCAATTTGATTGCTGATATCGTCGGGGGATCGAAACCACCCTCTCCGGATAAGTCCCTCCTTGGGGGTCCTGGAGATTTTGTCTGCTGGATTTTCGGGGAGAATCAGTTAGCCCTCCCACCAGGCTGGGAGCCTTATCATGTGGATAGAGGATTTAAGAAGACGGATAGTGTGGTGACGGCCATGGGTGTTTATCCTCCTGTCGATAATATCGATCACTGGAGTATCACGCCCGAGGAGCATATCAAATGGTGGGCCAATCTCGTAACCCCTATGTTAAGCATTGGCGGGCCCTGCTGGATTTCTCAGATGGATCAACCCCATATTGTAGCCGTTGGCCCTGAGCATACACAGCTCCTATCGGGTGCGGGCTGGACAAAAGATGTGTTCAGAAAAGCCTTTTGGGAAAAAGGACGCATTCCATTCTCTGCATGGCCAAAGGGTTGCCCGAACGTTGATCTTCTGGTGAAGAAGTTTGGTCCGGTGAATGCAGATACTCCGATACCGATGACATTAAGACCCGAGGAGTTTCACATTGTGATTGCAGGAGGGGCGGGAAAACATTCCCACTTTTTCCCGCCTTTCCCCGGATGTTTTCCGGTTAGCAGACCAATAAAAAAGTGAAAAATACTTTTAAAAAAATAATTCTAATCCTGATATCCATCTTTGGTATGCTGATCATGTTCGGATGGCTTTTCCATCCTGTGACGGCAGCAGATAAGCCTCCGGTAAAAAGAGATCCATTACTGCGCATAAGGCTTCCGGTTCCAAAAGATATCGGCCTAAAGAGTTATCTTGGAATTTCCGGTAATGGGTATTTCAAAATTCCCCAGATTAAAGCCAGTACAGTTATCGTCGAAATCTTCAGCCTCTATTGCCCGGTTTGCCAGGCCACTGCGCCAGAGGTCAATGCCCTCTATCAGATGATCGAGCAGGTTCCGGACCTGAAAGAGAGAATCAAAATGATCGGGATTGGGGCAGGAAATACAGTCCTTGAAGTCAACACATTTAAGGAAAAATATAAAATCCCCTTTCCTCTCTTTCCAGATGAAGAATTTAAAATCCACAAAGAGCTGGGAGAGGTCCGAACACCATACTTTTTCATAGTAAAAATCACAAGAGATCGAACCCTTGAGGTGGTCTATTCCAAGGAGGGCGCCTTTGGAGAGGCAGAGACATTTCTCCAGCAGGTTCTAAAAACTTCGGGACTAAAATAACCTCGGTAGAAATTTCAGTCATTGTATCTCGAAACCGAGTCGAGGCATCGAACTCCCCCAAGCACCCGCCGTCATATCTCGATTTCAAGGTCTTTGATCTTTTCCCAGAGAGTCTTTCTTGAGATCCCGAGCATTTCAGCGGCCTGGCCTTTTTTCCCTTTTGTTTTCTCGAGGACGCTCTGGATATACTCTTTTTCAAAGAGATTGACAGCAGTAGCAAGAGGTTTTGATCCTTGAATCTTTTCGCAGAGGTCGTGGATCGGTGTTGTTTGACCGCAGACCTCTTCCGGGAGGTCATACGCCTGAATGACTTTCCCCTTGATCAAAGCAACCGCTCGCTCCAGCATATTCTCCAATTCCCTAATATTTCCCGGGAAAGCATATTTTAAGAGAATGGTTTTTGCTTCCTCTGACAATCCTGTGATCTCTTTCCCCATTTTCCGGGAAAATTTATTGATAAAATGGTCAGCTAACAGAAGGATATCCTCGCGCCTTTCTCTTAACGAGGGCAGGGGGATCGGAACGACATTCAAGCGGTAGTAGAGATCCTCTCGGAAAGAGCCTTTGCGAATCTCTTCTTTTAAGTCTCTCTGGGTTGCGCAAATCAAGCGCACATTCACAGACAACGTCTCATTTCCACCCACTCTCTCAAATTGTCTTTCCTGAAGGACCCGGAGGAGTTTTACCTGAACGGCCAGAGAGATATCTCCTATCTCATCAAGAAAAAGCGTTCCTCCGTCTGCGATCTCGAACCGTCCCTTTCTCTGTTTCAATGCCCCGGTAAAGGCCCCTTTTTCGTGTCCGAAAAGCTCGGTTTCGAGCAAGGTTTCCGGAAGGGCGGCACAGTTCACTTTTACAAAGGGACTGTTTTTCCTGAGGCTTCGCAAGTGGATTGCATTGGCAGCCACTTCTTTCCCTGTCCCGCTTTCCCCATGGATGAGGACGGTAGCGTCGGTTTGTGCAACCGTCTCAATCAGATCATAAACTTTCAGCATATGAGGACTCTTTCCCACAAGCCCTTCGAGACCGTACCGCTCCTCTACTCTCTTGCGGAGAGAGATATTTTCCTCTTCCAATTGTTTCATTCGAAGAAGCCTCTTAATGATCAGAAGGAGCTCATCCATGGCGAAGGGTTTGGTCAAATAATCGCTCGCTCCCTCTTTCATGGCTGTCACGGCCGAATCGATGGAGCCATAGGCCGTGATCATGATCACCTGGGTTTCAGGGCCAATTGTTTTGGCCTCCTTGAGGACTTGAATGCCATCCACATCGGGAAGTTTCAGATCTGTGATGAGAATGTCCACAGGGTTCTCTCTGAGAAGGGTCAGCCCCTTTTCTCCGGTTTCAGCCGAGGTGACCTTGTAACCATCGGCCACCAGTGCGTCCTGAATTGTGATTCTCATCAAAGGTTCGTCGTCTATAACCATGACTCTTGAAACATTACCCATAAAACAGATCCTTTCTATACCCTATGCGCTTTTTAATTTCTTTGGAAGCGGAAGCTGAATTTCGACGGTCGTTCCTTTTCCTTCCTGACTGGACAGTTGAATCGTACCTCCATGCCGTTCGACAATTCCTTGAGTGATCCAGAGTCCGAGACCTGTTCCGGTTCCCTCCCCTTTTGTTGTAAAGAAGGGATCAAAAACCTTTTGTAGGGCATCTTCCGAAATTCCTTTTCCCGTGTCCGATATCGTCATGATGATCCGCTCATCCAGAGGCTTTGCATCTATCTTTAACACCCCTCCTTCTTCCATGGCCTGGATTGCATTTAGGAAAATATTGACAAAAACCTGTGACATCTGGTTTGTATCCATTTCAATGGGGGGTAGGTCATATAAAATGTCTTTGCTTACCTCAATACGGTTTTTTCGAATTGGATAATCAAGAAGGGAAAGGCTCTTTTCGACGATGGAGTTGAGATCCGTTGGGGACCGCTCAAGCTTAGGCGGGCGGGCATACTCCAGAAGGTTGGTTACCGTTTTTTGAATTCGTTTGATCCCGTCCTCCATGAGCTGGAGGTATTCCTGTTGTTTTTCAGGAGACTGGCTCCCTTTCTTAAAATGGTAAATACAATTGAGAAGCCCCCCCAAGGGATTGTTGATTTCATGTGCGACTCCTGCTGTCAACTTTCCAATAGCAACCATTTTTTCGGTCAGAAGAAGGTTACGTTGTGTTTTTTCTCTCTCCCTTTCATCTTCTTTAATCCTTTTCAGTAGCCGGTAGAAGCTTCTCCGAAGTTTTCCGATTTCATCCTGACTGGTTCCAGAAAATGAGGGGGGATCTTCCCCTGGCTTCGTTTCATCCATCTCTTTTGTAAGTGATTTTAAGGGATTGGTAATGAACCCAAAAAGAAAGGCAATGACCCCAGTGGCAAGCAAGATGAAGAAGCCGGTGTAAAGGAAATATTTGAATGCCAATGAGGAGCTCTCTTTTTTTAAGTTTTCGAGAGAGACCCCGATTCTTAATGTTCCCCAGCGCTTGGTTGAAATAGCCAGGGGGGTAGAAATATCGAGCACGTTGTCCTTGGGGTATTGAAGAAGGGTATTCCATGAAGCCAGAACCTGTTTCGTTATTTCATCCTGGTATGAATTCCCCACTTCGACCATGGAGTTGTGGGCAATAACTTTTCCCTTCGGGTCAAGAATCATCGCGTAGATAATATTAAGATCTTTTCTCTGCATCAGGTCGGAGATATAATTGTCAAGTAAGCCACCTTCCTCAACAAGACCAGTCTCTTCATAGAGCATGGTATTGGTGCAAGAGATAGCAAGCGATTCCACGAGGGCCCTACCTTCTCTGATAATCGTATCCTGCAAGAGTTGCTTTTCTCTCGAAATATTCCAGTAGGCCAGAGCGGACATCGTGGCTATGATGAGAATGGAAAGATAGAGGGTAAATTTTCCTTGGAGCGTAAGGAGCGGATTATTGATCTTCATTCCCTGACCAGGCCTTTCATCCCATGCTCTTTTTCCACTGCCTGGAGAATCCTCTTAATTGAATCGTAATCAGAATCGGTAACCTCTGTGAATCCATATTTAAATTCTTCGTCCCATTGGGCCATCTTTTTTTGATGGATTGGATTTTGTGGATCAAGTTTCAGCAGGGCTGCCCTCACCGATTGAACCATCTCTGCAGGAGCATCTTTTCGGACAACAATCGGAACCGTTGTAATGGGATCCGTGGAGAAGATAAACCGAAGTCCCTCTTTTTGATATTTGTAGGCAACGATATCCTTAACCGCACCCGCATCAAACTCACCCTTAAGAACCGCATTCACCACTGAGTCGTGATGCCTGAGAAAGGAGTAATGTTTTAAATCTTTCAAGCGGATATTTGCCTTCAGCAGGTAGTATTCGGGAAGAATATGACTCGCTGTTGACCAGGCCTGACCAAAGGCAAAACTCTTCCCCTTGAGGTCCTTGAGGTCCTGAAGGGGACTGTCCCTTCGGACGATAATCATTCCGCGATAATAAGGCTTTCCATCCTTGTTCAAGGCACGGAGAATGGGTTTTACCCCGTATTTCTCTTTTGCCTTGAGGTAGGAGACAGGTCCACAGGATGCGATAACGATTTCTCCGCTTCCGAGTCGCTCAATCGTATCCTCATAGACCCGTGACAATTTAATCTCAAACTTGTAAGGAGTGGATTCATTCAGGTAATCGATAAAAGGCTGATAGAGCTGATACATAATGCGAGGGTTATACTTGGGACAAAAGCCAAAAGGGATGATCTGATTAGAATAAGCTGGAGGGGAAAGAGAAAAGAAAAAATAAGATATAAGAATAAATAATAGACCAAAGATATATCTTTTCTTGGCTTTTATCAATTTTCTTCCCCCATAAAATCTAAACCATATTAACTCAATATTATAAAGATTTCATTAATTCTGAAAGGAATGAATCTGATTTTAACATGTATCAATCATCGACGGTTTTGTCGAGATTCTAAAAACTTTATCGAAAATTTATAATGGCTTGATATTAAAAAAATTTTTAAGATCTGGTGTAAGGTACAACCGACATCATTGTCGAGAGTCCTGGATATTTCAAATAGATTTCAAAACCTTCCAATATCTATCAACTCATTGTAATTGATCAACTTTTAGTCTCCTTCCCAATGTGTTTCAAACTCTGGCATTAAAGTTGCTTTCTTTAAAATCAAGTTTAACACATAGAGGTTCCGATGTTGAGTAGACACAAGTTATTACTTCTTATCCCTGCAATTCTTCTCATTCCCATTCTTCTTGGGATGACCCCCGTAAACATGGCTCATAAATTAGGGAGCGGGGGTCCATTCACTCACTGCAAGCAAGTCCAATGGAGCAATCACTGTCCATTCCAATCTATCACTTCTCATGACGACCCTATCATCCTAAATCTAAACTTAACTCCACTGGATCAGGAATCAACTTCTACATTTGATATCCAGCCCCTGGACGATCCTGATTCCATTCATTCCAATATCTTCTTCAATCCTGTTCCTCTTCGCTGTTAATTTCTATCCGCAGTAACCCGTCTATTCAATTCATCTCTTTCGCGAAATAACCAAGGCAAGAAATTCTATCGACCGGTGTCTCCTCAGAGGTCAAGAAACACACACTGAGGATGCTGAAATCCAGGAGAAAGGAGGTGATTTCTATGAAAAAGACCATCATCATTGGGTTGAGTATGGTTCTTGGACTGGCCCTGGTGACTACTGTCGCTCTGGCCTGGGGTCCCGGATTCGGACCTCGATTTGGCCGTGGCTTTGGAGGACCGGCGTTCGGTTCCCCGCCCATCCCAGATTTGACAGCAGAACAATCTGCACAGATCCAGGCTTTGCGGGAGGACTTTCTGAAAGAGACTGAACCTCTCCAGAAAGAACTTTACACGAAGGGTCAAGAGCTCCGGCAACTCTGGTCTATTCCGAATGTTGACCCGGCTGCTATCAAGGTCAAACAGGGCGAGATCTCAGATCTCCGATCCGAGCTTCAGGAGAAAGCAACCAATTTGAGGCTTGAGATCCGCAAGATCCTCACACCGGAACAGCTGGCGCAGTTACCTGCTGCTGGCATGGGCGTCGGTCCTGGCATGGGGTTTGGCCCTATGATGGGCCCCAGAGGCCGCTGGTAATCGAATAGGTGGGGCGAGGAAATATCCGCCCCACCTATTTAATCCAGGAGAAAAAAATGAAATCCAAATTGCAGCACGAAATCTTCATTATGCTCATACTTTCTTTACTCACTCTGCTCGGCATTCAGATGTCAGAGGCCCAGGAGCGGTTTCCTAAATTGGATAGGCCAAGCTTGAGGATGGACAGTCAGGGGCGTTGCTGGGAATCACCTTCCTTTGCCCTTACGGAAGAGCAGATCAGGTTGCTCGAGAACCTTCAACGCGCCTACCAGAGAGAATTAGCGCCAAAATACAGGGACCTTATTACATTAAGACTTGAGTTGCAATATTACGTCTCAGACAAAAACATCAAACCTCGGGATATTATGGAACGACATAAGAGATTGCTCGCCCTTCAAACGGAACTTGAAAGCCTCTCTTTTTCATACCAGATGAAGGCCCGTTCCATATTGACAAAAGAGCAACTGGACAGACTTCCTCAGGACTGTTTACTCGATATGGAAATAGGATATGGAACAGGGATGGGAATAGGCAGAGGTTCTCGAAGGGGGCAACGCTGGTGATGTAAGAGATGCCGTATATATTTAGATGAATTGGACCACGTTTTCCAGGTCGTTAAAATCCATGATACATATCATTCCAGGCTGTTCTTGGATATTCAATGGTAAATAGGATAAAATAATGCAAATGACTCCAGTCATTTCATCAGATACGTTTCGAAAAACGGAAAAGAATACAGAATTTATGTTTTGAGGAGGGTTTGAAAATGGGAAAGGCTATGTTTTGGACAGGAATGCTGATTGTTCTTACATTGTGGATGCCAATCGTTAGTTTCTCTCAGGTCGAACCGTCGGTCCAGGTTGCTATCGACACCTTCAAATCCCAGGTTCGCTTGCCACCGGGGACGGAGATTAAATTTTTAGAGAAAAAAGAGAGTCCGATTCTGGATTTCTTTGCTGTCAAATTGCTCATTGTCCTTCCTGACAAAGAGATGCCTGCGATCGTTTATGTGGACAAAACAGGAGAGAAGGTCTTTCTGGGAAATCTCTTCATCAAGGGAGAGAACGTGACCATGAAAGAGGCTGGTCCCCCCAGGCCTAAAAAGATAGATATTGGGCTTCTGGAGATGGAAAAATCCCCATTTATTGGAAATAAAGGAGCCAAGGTAACCATTGTTGAGTTTTCAAATTTTCAGTGTCCCTACTGCATGGATTCATGGTCAAAGTTCATGGGATTGATGAAGCGGTATCCGCAAGATTTTAAGTACATATTCAAACATTTCCCATTTCAAACACAGGGAAAGACCTTTGAACTTTCTGAGATGGCAGCCGCAGCCCAGGAAGTAAATAAGGAGGCTTTCTGGATTGTTCATGATTTCTTTTTCACTAAAGAGGGTCAGGATGTTTCCAATCTGGAGAAAGGGGCTGTGAAGAAGAAGGTTGAGGAACTTTTAAAGGGGAAAGGATACGATGTTCGAATCTTTCAATCTGCTCTTGAGACAGGCAGGGCGAAAAACAGAGTCCTTGAAGATATCGCTTTGGCAAATAAATTTCGATTGACATCGACTCCCACAAAGATTGTAAACGGGGATATAATTATAGGTCTAACCCCCGATAGTACCTTGGAACGATATTTGGGGAAATAGGGAAACGCTATCAAATTCCCCTCACCCTTCCCCTCTCCCCAGTGGGGAGAGGGAGGAGATGGTAGGAAAGGAGAAATTATGGGACTTGTAGTGGCAGAGAATATCACCAAGATTTACAGTGTTTTGGCAACAAAGGTAAGCAAAGATTACAAGGTTGGGGAGATTGCGATAAGGGCATTGAATGAGGTGAGTTTTGAAATTGACCCCGCCTCCTTTGTCTCCTTTGTCGGCCCCTCGGGGAGCGGAAAGACAACGCTTCTCAATTTGATCGGATGCCTTGATAAGCCTACGGAAGGTAAATTAGAGGTTGCAGGCACGGATGTGCTGCACCTTGACCGCAAGCAGAGCGCTTCGTTCCGGGGGAATAATCTCGGGTTCATCTTTCAGGATTTCAATCTCATCCCTGTACTCACCGTTTTTGAAAATATCGAATACCCCCTTCTCATGGTTCAGAATATTCCCGGAGGAGAGAGGAAGAAAAGGATCATGGCACTCCTGGAGGCGGTTGGGATGACTGAGCAAAAGGACAAATACCCTGACCAGATCTCAGGTGGACAGAAACAAAGGGTGGCCATTGCGAGGGCTCTGATCACAAATCCCAAACTGGTCCTGGCCGATGAACCGACCGCAAATCTCGACCATAAGACTGCATTTCTGGTCCTTGAGTCGATGAAAAAGATGAGGAATGAGTTCCAGACTACCTTCATCTTTTCCACCCATGACCAGAAGATCGTGGGTGAAGCGGAGATTATCTACAGTTTGGAGGATGGAGAACTGGTTGGAAAACAGGCCAAAGGAGGAAAGAAAAATGGGTAATCTATTTAAAATCGCTTTCAGGAATCTCCTGAGATATAAGAGAAGGACGCTGCTTACAGCCTCTCTTGTGACGATCGGGGTTGTTTTTGTTCTCCTCTTCATTTCGATAAGCGGTTCTTTCAAGAACATGATGGTCGGACAGATGACTGACTCGATGTTGGGGCATCTGGAGGTTCACAGGAAGGGTTATTTGGCCTCCATAGATAACCTTCCCCTCAATCTCAACCTCAAACTGCAAGCTTATCAGAAATTGGAAGGAATTCTTAAACAGCAGCTTGAAGTAGAAGCCTTCTCTCCACGGATAAAATTCGGAGGGATGTTCAGCACCTTTGTGGAAACAACCAACATCAGGCTCAATGGGGTCTATCCGGACCTGGAATTCAAGACGGTCCCCCTCCTTCCATCGAGGCTTACAAATGGCACAAAAAAGACTCTTGAAAAAGGGGAGATCTGGATTCCTGAGCTTATGTCGAAAAGCATGAAAGTGAATATAGGCGATACGGTAGTC
>Ga0299915_10003251_pt1 | contig 11803 bp, 18 predicted proteins | sample RVTome_13_FD_200263 | JGI IMG/M metagenome (GOLD analysis project Ga0299915, IMG submission 200263) | Soil microbial communities from uranium-contaminated site in the Upper Colorado River Basin, Wyoming, United States - RVT92D227 (version 2) ... | reverse complement strand
TAACTCCTGGAGTGAATCTATTTGGCATGTTTCAAAAACCTTAAAAGAAAGGTATGTCAATCGTGGTGCAACCACAGTTTGGGCCATCAGTCGTATCTACGCGCCTCCATCAACCACTTGGGCGGGCAAGGTAAATTATTTTATGGGTAAAATCGAGAGCACTCCCAATTTTGTCCTCGACCTGTAATGGTGGTATAATATGCCTGCCTGCTGGGGTGGTGAAATTGGTAGACATAGCCCGCCTAAATTTGGGCTGGTGCTGAAATTGGCAGACAGGCAGGTTTTAGGAACCTGTGGCAGTAATGCCGTGGAGGTTCGATTCCTCTCCAGCCCACAAATTTTTGGCGGGTCCCGAAAGGGGTGGAGGTTCGCTTGTCCTGAGCTTGCCGAAGGGAGTCCTCTCCTCGGCACAAATCTTTTTTTATAGGCTTCTTTAAGAAACTCTTCTAACTTGAATTTCTCCGTGCTATGAGTTATAATATCGCCCGATGAAAAGATTTTGGCGAAAACCCTCACGGATAGTTCTTATTATTTTGGCTATCATTCTAATTTTCCTAGGCCTTCGTTTCTTTGGGCCCTTAAAGCCTGAAAAACCAGCCCCGCCAGAAGTTTCGGTTGTCCAGCCGGAAATAAATACAGTTAGTGCCTCGGGTAAAGTTGAGGCCAAAGATGTTGCTAATTTAACGTTTCAAACTTCAGGACAGTTAGCCTGGGTGGGAATCAAGGAAGGTGAAACGGTTAAAAAATGGCAAACCATTGCTTCGCTAGATAAAAGAGAGCTGGAGAAAGACCTCAAGAAGAAACTTCTAGCTTATATGAACGAAAGATGGGACTTTGAACAGTCACAAGATGATTATAATGTCGAAGGCAGGCAATTGGAAAAGGTAATTTTAAGTGATGCAGAGAAAAGAATTTTAGAAAAAGCTCAGTTTGACTTGGATAGTGCAGTTTTGGATGTTGAGATTAAAGATTTAACCAATAAACTTGCTACCCTCGTTTCCCCAATCGAAGGGATTTTGGCTCATATCGACACTCCAATTGCTGGCGTTAATATTACTCCAGCGACCGCCAATTTCACGATTATTGACCCTGCTTCAGTCTATTTTAAGACCAGCGTTGATGAGGCAGACATCAGTAAGGTTCAGGTTGGACAAGAGGCTAAAGTCACTTTAGATAGTTATCCTGATGAAGTGTTTGGGGGTAAAGTCCAGAGGATTGATTTTGTCGCCAGCCCTACCGCCGGCGGTGGGACCGCTTTTGGGGTCGTTATTTCGCTACCTGAAAACACAAATTTTAAATTCAAAGTAGGCATGAACGGCGACGCTGAAATTAGCGTAAAATAGCCATATGGTTCTTCTAAAGCTTGAAAATATCTCAAAGACCTTTTCGACAGACGGAACTCCTTTAAGGATATTAGACAAGATAAACCTTGAGATAAAAAAGGGTGAATTTGTCGCCATTATGGGGCCATCTGGCAGCGGTAAATCGACTTTAATGTACATTATGGGACTTCTGGACACGCCCACCGAAGGCAAGGTTTATCTGGAGGACAAAAATGTTTCGGGGCTCTCGGAGGAAGAACTGGCCAAAGTCAGAAATCAAAAAATTGGTTTTGTTTTTCAAACTTACAATCTCCTGGCAAGAACTTCGGCTCTTGCCAATATTTTTCTCCCCATCATTTATTCTAATATTTCACGAAAAGTTGGAGAAAAAACAGCCCTAGATTTATTGGAAAAGGTTGGACTTTTAGCCAGAAAAGACCATTTCCCAAACCAATTATCCGGAGGCGAGCAACAACGGATTGCAATTGCGCGAGCACTCGTGACTAAACCATCTTTAATTTTGGCTGATGAACCCACCGGCAATCTTGATTCTCGCTCCGGCAAGGAAATCATGGAAATCTTAAAAAAACTTCACAAAGAGGGAAATACGATTGTTATTGTCACCCACGATGCGACTGTCGCCAAATACGCTCAAAAGATTATCCGTATTCAAGATGGAAAGATTATCTGAAACCGTCAAGTTAGCTTCAACCGCTCTGCGGGCGAATAAACTTCGTTCAATTCTAACGATGCTTGGAGTTATTATTGGGGTAACTTCCGTTATTCTTCTTACCTCAATTGGTAGTGGTTTACAGAATTATCTTAATGAACAATTCGAGACATTAGGCGCCAACACCCTCATTGTCATGCCAGGCAATTTTGGTGGAGAAGGCGGTGGGCTAGAGGGCATGACTGGCGCACCCAACTTCCAAGGCTCCAAATTAACACTTGCTCATGTTCGAGACCTGGAGAAGCTTGGCGCGCCAATTGAGACAGCTGCCCCTGTTTTCGAATTATCCGCTAAAGCTACCTATCAAAAAGCATCTTCCATTCTTACCTTAATTGGGACAACAGACCAATACTCGAAAGTCAGAAAATTTAATATCGAGCAGGGGAGAGGGCTGTCCCGTCCAGATTTAGACTCAGCTCGCCGGGTGGCGGTCATCGGGCCGTCATTGGCGGAAAAACTTTTTGGCACCAGTAATCCAATCGGCCAACAAATAACGATTAGCCAAAGGAAATTTGAAGTCATTGGTGTGGCGGAAAAATACGGCAGCATGTTGGGAATCGATGTTGACAAAACGGCCTATATTCCCATCACCACCGCCCAAAAGGTCATCGGCTTTGAAAATTTAATGCAAATAATGATTAAGGTAGACAAGAAGGAAAACATCGACCAGGCCAAAAAAATAACCGAGGATTATTTTTTACGAAAAATGACCAAGGATGACTTTTCTGTTTTGGATCAAAGACAAATATTAAACACCATTAACCAAATTTTAGGCGTTCTGACTTTAGCTTTAGGGGGAATTGCGGCAATTTCCCTCATTGTTGGCGGAATTGGTATTATGAACATCATGCTTGTTTCCGTGACCGAAAGGACACGGGAAATTGGCCTCAGGAAGGCAGTTGGAGCCACCCCTAAAGCGATTTTAACCCAGTTTTTGGTAGAAGCGGTTATTCTTTCTTGTGGAGGCGGTTTAATCGGGGTTATCCTCGGTGGAAGTCTAAGTTTGACCTTGGGAAAATTTATTCCAACGGCCATTACTTTTTGGTCGGTTCTATTGGCTTTTGGGGTTTCAGTGCTGGTCGGGATTATTTTTGGTGTTGCTCCGGCCCTACGGGCCTCTCGACTCAATCCGATTGCCGCTCTCAGATACGAGTAAAAGAATTGACAGAGAAGAGAATTAGGGTATAATTTGTTTTAAATGGCTGAAGAACAAGCGCCAATCCCTTACGCAGTCACGCCGAAGAAAAAGTTTCCTGCCACTTTGATACTGATTATTATTATCGTTCTTTTGGGTTTCGCGGTGATTTTTCTTCTCCAATCAGGCCGTTTAAGCCAAAAGACGCCTCCCACCACAACGCCGACTGTTCAGGTTACACCCACACCAGAGATAATACCCACATTGGCAATCACCCCCACACCTCTGACTACACCCACCACAACCGTTGATGACGACAACAAACTCATCAAGCAGGCCATCCTTAACAAACTGGGGTTGACCGAAAGCCAAGCGGTCGTCACCATCAGTCAAAATACCGGCCAGTACGCCAAAGGGGGAGTGAAAGAAATTGAGGCGGTCGGCGGAGGATATTTCCTGGCCGCTAAAGTCGGTGGAAATTGGGTGACTGTTTACGACGGCCAAGCCAATCCCACCTGCGTCCAACTTGCCCCCTATAATTTTCCCACGGACATGGTGCCAGAGTGTTTAGATAGCAGCGGCAAAGTTGTTAAACGATAAAGATTAAAATGACTGAAGGAACAGCAATTAAGGAATACCAATTCCCTTTAAAAGAACCTGGCGTGGAAATGACAAAACTGTCTCAGGGATCGCTTGTTCGATTTGAAAAATCCAACCCCGGGGAAATTGCTTTCGGTTTCATACAAAATGAGAATGGAATAATAGCCAGAAGAGTAGAGGGTAAAATATACGGTCTTCCTGCCTATATCTCTTCTGAAAAGTTTGAGGTTTTTCGGGGAAAGCCACGGACAGTTCATCCTAATGAAAGGTTTGGCGCAGGCCGAGTAGTAAAGAGCAAAAAATAACCCGATAATGAAAATCTTGTTTTTGGGAACTTCGGCGGGATGGCCGCTACCGCGCTTAGGCTGCCACTGCGAAATCTGTACTTCCAAGGACCCCAAAGATAAAAGACTCAGACCAGTTATCTTAATTAACGACTCTATTCTGGTTGACGCTGGCCCCGATATCTATCACCAACTCTTACGAATTCCTAATTACCAATTACTAATTTCTAAAATTAAGGCTTTAATTTTAACCCATGCTCATCCCGACCACATCTTGGGCTTCGGCGATTTAACTCATATTTATAATCTTGGGGAGAAGCCTAAACTTTACGCCACTCAAGAAACTCTGGTTGGTCTTCGCCAAATTCACAAATACCCACTTGACCCTTTTTTGCCTCAAGTCATCCGTCCGCCTGAGGTTTTCGAAGCAAACAAAGTAAAATTTACCTTTATTCCCGTGGAGCATAATCATTTTCCGACCTGGGGACTGAAAATGAAGGGTGATAGACTGGCAGTTTACTTACCAGATTTGAAAAGACTCCTCCCTAGTCAGGAGAAAATCTGCCGCGATGTAAATCTTTTAATCCTCGATGGTTCCTCTTTAGGAAAAGAGGGGCAAACCAGAACCCACGAAAATATTCTTGAAGGAGTTAAGTTAGGTAAAAAACTTAAGGCCAAAGAGATTTATTTTACTCACCTTGGCCACAAAACAGGCAAACATGAAGACTTAGAGAAATTCGTCCAAAAGGAGGGCGGCAAAAACTTCCATGTTGCTTATGATGGCTTAGAGCTGAGGCTCTAAACATCACAAGGTTCTGACGACAAAGTCGGCAGGTTCTTACAATGGGCTTGAATTAATCTTTTAATTTGTTAGACTTAAGTTATGAGAAAACTTCTGCCTATTGTATGTTTCCTTGGATTCTTCTCAATTGCTACATTGCTAAATTGTTACATTGTTACAAACGCCCAAACTTCTGATTATCAAAAAGCTTATCAAGATTACATCTCCAGCTTAAATCTCTATCGCGACAGCCATTTTAAGTATCAGACTGCTAAAAATGAGTATCTTGCCTACCGAACTCTCAATGCCGAGACAAAAGCTTTCGAGGCAACGCGTGAAATGCTCCAAAAACGAGACGAGGGACTGCAAAGTTATCTTCGCGCCCTCCGCTTAAGATTGGAAGAAACTACTGCCATCACAAACTACAAAGAAAATCTTTCTTATCTTAAACTCGACAGCGAAATCGGCTGGTTGTCAATTCATAAAGATTCAATTCGTGGTGCAAGCTCAATTGAAGACTTAATAAACATTTCTTCTCAGCTTGAAGAGAAATATCCCAGTCTTGAACTTCTTGCCTATCAGACACTCGGAATAATCATTTCCGCCAGAGAAAATTCTTTAAGAGAGAGAGTTTCGACTCAAACAGAAAAAATCGCTGAGAAAATTAACCAGATGAAAAGTGAAGGCGAAAATGTGGAGAAACTTCAAAGGTGGATGGCGGAAGCGAAAAAGAAAATCTCTACATCTTCTGAAAAACAAACAGAGGCTGAGTTGAAAATCAAAGAGATTGAAGTAAATGATAGCAGCAAACTAAGTTCGTTTAATGAAGCGCAAATGTCTTATGAGCAGTCTAATCAATACTTAAAAGAAGCGGTTTCGTACCTTATTGAAATAGTCGAAGAGGTAAAATATGGTCAATAAACATTTAATTGGTAGAATTTTAATGTTTTTACTGCTTTTCTTGGTTTTAATTGGAGGATTGCTGCTCGTTTTTGAAGTTAAAAAGAAAAATCCAGAAACAACTTCGGCACCGTCAGGTGAAATTCCAACTCCTCAAACGACCCAAATCGGGTCCGAGTCGCGTTGGGCCACTGATTCCGCGGTTTTAGAAATCGAGAGTAATGTTAAGAGCATTTCACAAGATATTGACGCTGTTGAACTTAAAGAAAGCAAACTTTTACCGCCAACTCTTGATATGGAAGTTAAATTTTAGGGGCTTGTACTGAGCGAAGTCGAAGTATTGATTTTCGGGAAAACTTCGGTTAGAATGAACTCATGGACAATTCCCATGTACCCCTGGCACAAAAAATTCGCCCCAAAACCCTAAAAGAATTTGTTGGCCAGAAACATCTCGTTGGCAAGGAGGGAATTTTAAGAAAGTTAATCGAGTCCGACCAACTAACTTCGCTTATTTTCTGGGGACCGCCGGGGTCGGGAAAAACAACTTTGGCCGAAATTATCGCTCATGCCACCAAATCTTATTTTATCTCTCGTTCAGCTGTGACCACTACTTTGGCCGATGTGCGCAAGGCTGTTGAGGAAGCCAGAGAAAGACTGAGTGCCTACAACCAAAGAACCATTTTCTTTTTAGATGAAATTCATCGTTTCAATAAAGCCCAACAGGATGCTTTTTTGCCTCATGTGGAAAATGGCACGATTACCCTAATCGGCGCCACCACCGAAAATCCCTCTTTTGAAGTTATTGGGCCGCTTCTTTCCCGCTGTCGCGTTTTAGTTCTTTACCCATTAGGAAAAAAGGAAATTCAACAGATTATAAAAAGGGGGCTCGTCGAACTTAAACTTCAACTTGAAAAAGACGCCGAAGATTTTCTTATCGAAGCCTCCAGCGGCGATGCCAGAATTACTCTGAATGTTCTGGAAATCACTTCAAAGCTAAAGTCTTCTTCCCATCGTCCCCATACACTCCTTATTTCCCTAGCTGATATTGAACAGGCTTTCCAGAAAAAAGCTTTAATTTACGATAAAGCCGGTGAGGAGCATTACAACACAATTAGCTCATATATTAAGAGTATGAGGGCTAGTAATGTTGATGCCGCCCTCTATTATTTAGCCCGGATGGTGGAAGCAGGTGAGGACCCATTGTTTATCGCAAGGCGTATGGTTGTATTTGCCAGTGAAGATGTCGCCTCTCCCACTGCCTTAGTTGTTGCCAATTCAGTTTTTCAAGCTTGTCAATTTATTGGTTATCCTGAATGTCAGGAAAACCTTGCTGCAGGTACTGTATATCTTGCCAAAGCCCCCAAAGACCGTTCTTCTTATAATGCTTATATGGAAGCTCTTGAAGATGTAAAAAGATATGGCAATTTACCAATTCCCCTTAATCTAAGAAACGCCCCCACCAAACTAATGAAAGATTTAGGTTACGGCCATGGATATGAGGCCTATCCAGGCAAAAATGCATCCCTTCTTCCCGATAAACTGAAAGGCAAGAAATACTACACGTCAAAAAATTAGATGGATCGCGAAACTTTTGAAAAACTGGTCCAAGAGGCTTTAAATGAACTTCCGGAAGAGTTTCAGGAAAAGCTGGAAAATGTGGCGGTGGTGGTAGAAGAGTGGCCAACACCAGAGCAATTAGTTTCAGTTGGCATCGGACCACCAAGGACTCTTTTTGGCCTCTATCATGGTGTACCTAAAGTAAAAAGGGGTAGCTTTTATTCGGCTTTACCTGATAAAATTACGATATTCGCCGGTCCGATTCTGGCCACCAGCCCAACTCCAGAAGCGGCCAAAGCCCGCGTGAAACAAGTCGTTCAGCACGAAATCGCCCATCATTTCGGTTTCAGCGAGGCTAAAATCAGAGCATCAGAAAAAAGATGAAAATTAAGACTTTGGTGTTGGGCCAGTTGGCGACAAATTGCTATCTTGTTTATGATGAGAAAAAACAGGAAACAATTATTATTGACCCGGCTGATGAAGGCACTTTTATTATTCAAACAATTCTCGATTTAAAACTGAAACCAAAACTGATTATCGCCACCCACGCGCATTTTGACCATATTCTGGCGGTAACTGAACTGAAACTTGCTCTTAATATCCCTTTCTTGATGCACAAAAACGACCTTCCGCTCTTAAAACGCCTGGGCCGCTCAACGAAATTTTTTACCGGACTTGAGGCCGACCCAATTCCAAAAGTTGATAAGTTCATAAAAGAAGATGACGAAATTTCTTTTGGGAAGGAAAAATTATCGGTCATTGAAACTCCGGGTCATACTCCGGGAGGAATTTCGCTTTTCAGTTCGGGAGTCCTTTTCTCCGGCGATACCCTTTTTAAAAACGGGGTTGGTCGAACTGACTTTTCATACGCTTCACGCGAACAAATAATTTCCTCAATCAAGGCTAAATTATTTCACCTTCCTGATAAGACACAAGTTTATCCAGGTCATGGAGAGGAAACAACGATTTTAGCCGAAAAACAGAGTCTGAAAATTTGATAAAATAAGCAGAGCTTGTTGCTTTGCAATAAAGAAAATGGAAGTTTTTGAGGCAATTAAAAAAAGAAGGGCGATTCGCGATTTTGATAGCTCAAAGCAGGTGACCGAGGAACAAATTCAGCAGATTCTTGAAGCAGGAAGACTGGCCCCTTCAGCTCATAATCTCCAAGATTGGTATTTTGTTGTTGTCCGTGATAAAAAGTTAAAAGAAAAATGGTGGAGGCCGCTGCAGGCCAAGTTTTTGTCGGCGGAGCTTCAATAGTCATTGTTGTTTGCGCTGATTTGCGTTTGGCTAAAACTCACTCCACCAGGAATGGTGAGGATTTCTTTATGCTTCAGGATACGGCCATTGCCACGACCCAAATGTGGCTGGCTCTGACCGAAATGGGTCTTGGCGCCTGTTGGGTAGGCGCCTTTAACGAGGAGGAAGTAAAGAAAGTTCTTAGTCTTGAAGATTATCTTCGCCCGGTCGCTCTTTTGCCTGTAGGTTATCCCGCCGAAGAACCCTCACCAAAACCAAGAAGAAATCTTAAAGAGGTCTCAAAAGTCATTTAAGTAAAGAGGCCTCTTGACACCTGCCTTCTTCCTTATTATACTGAATCTAACTACCAAAGAAAACCCAAACACAGAAAGAAAATGAAGAAGATAAAATGAACAGTACCGAAACAAAGAGAGGAAAAGTAGACCCTTTTGGGCTGAAAATAAAGCCTCAACGAGAAAATCTCCCTTATTGGATGCAGAGGGGGCCTTGGGATACTAATTCACATTTTTTTTGGCTCTCAGAAAACATTCTGGGTCTCTTTCATGAACATGATCCTAATGCCACAGCCTTGAACCAAAAGGAAAACGCTGCTCTTCAATTGGCTATCGAACTTTTCAAAAGAGCAGAGATCAGAAATCAGAAAGAAGTAAAATCTAGTAGACAACTTCAGGGGACAGGAGAGCCTTGTATAGTTGAAGGGATAGAGGCATATAAACAAATAAAATGGGCAATGGGAAACCCTGAAGATCGGGTTGTTAACGAAATGTTATCTGTTGGTTTAGAGGTTTTGCAATCCATAAGCTCTCACACACCTCTTCGAGAAATCCCCGATGATAAAGTTCAAAAAGTAAAAGGCTTTTTTAGATCGGCTTCTGACTATGCTTTTGAGAAAATGTCGGCAAAACATAGAGCATCTAAAGAGGCCCAATCTTGGTAAGAAATAATGAAGACCGGAACTGCCAGCTTACCACTTCACTGGGGACAGCACTAGCTTTAAAAAGATTTCGGCTTATTCGTCTGCGGCGGTAAAGACGGCACTCCTTACCCGGTTGATCGTCAAACCTACAACAGTTCAATTTTTTTCCTACGTGAAGCAGTAAAAAAGGCAAAATTAGGATATTGGGAAAAGATGAATGCTTTAAGAAGACTAGCAATTTAGCCTGAGTTTATGATAAAATATTGAAAATGGCAAGATTTGCAAAAGACAAACAAACTTTGGGTTTTCGAACCTCTGACTTTTTTAAGGGTAAAACCGCTGCCGCCAAGAGCCAGCCTCGTTCCCAAAGAGCCTACCTCGCCGATAGGCGGGTCCGTTACACCCAACACAAAGGTTAATATGGCAAAATCAATACTAGCCAGAACAGAAACTGGCGAAATTCAACTTACCATCACCATTCCTGCCAGTGAAATTCAGAAAGCCTATGATGAGGCTTTTGATGCCACCGCTCGGGAGACTCAATTGCCTGGCTTTCGTAAAGGCATGGCTCCCAAAAAACTGGTTGAAGAAAAAACAGACAAAACCAAAATCTATGAACAAGTTTTGCAGAAAATTGTTCCTCAAGCCTACCTTGAAGCTGTCAAGGAGCACAAAATCTCCCCCGTTATTCCCCCTAAAGTCGAACTTTTAAAGGCTAAAGAAGGGGAAGATTGGGAAGTAAGAGCAACGACCTGCGAAAAACCAAAGGTCCAGCTGGGCGACTATAAAGAGGAGATTAGAAAGGCCTTGTCACCAACGAAAATTTGGACACCGGAAAACAAGCAGGAAACTGACGAAAAGAAAGAGACAACGGAGGATGAAAAGACACAAAAGGTGATAGGGGTATTGCTCCAAACCGCAAAAGTCGACCTACCTAACCTTTTAGTCGAAGACGAGCTGGCTAGAACTCTATCTAATTTACTAAGCCAAACTGAAAAATTGGGTTTAACCATTGACCAATACCTATCATCCATCGGAAAAACTGTCGAGGAACTCCGTGGGGAATATCGCACTAAAATCGAAAATGACCTAAAACTGCAATTTATTTTAAATGCCGTTATTGACGAAGAAAAAATTAATGTTGAGGATAAAGAAGTTGATGCACTAATCGAGGCCTCGGGGGACGAGAAGATAAAACAAGACCTTAACAGCCCTCTTAACCGCGCTTATCTTCAGGGAATACTGGCCAGACGGAAGGCACTTGACTTTTTAGGGAAAATTTAGTATCTTGGCGGTAGCTTTCCATGAGCGCAAAAGGACAGAATTTAAAACAAAAAAGGGTTCGCGACAATAACTTGGTCGAAGTTCTGCGTGGTTTCGGCAGCGACACAACTAAGGGTCTAAGTGAAGACTTCTTGGGTAAAATCCCCAAAGATATCTTTGAACAGTTCGGCCTGCATCCCAGAGCCGGAAGCGATAATTCTCGCCCTAGTGAGCAAACTTTTTTTGAAGAAAGAGAAGAACTCCAACGCAGACTCAGGCAGGGAGAAGTTAGGCGCCGCGAGGAACGAGTCGTCTTCACCGCCAAAGAACAGGAAACCAAAACTAAAGTCGCCATCCTACTTGAGGAAGTCAAAAAATTAGCCAGTTCCATCCAAACTTTGGAACAGAAGGTGGAAGTAGCCGCCGTTCAGGCACCAGTCGAGCCCGGTATTTACCATATTAACTTTTTCGAGAAATTGATTTCTTTTATCCGGTCTTTATCTCAAAAAGTAGAAGATGCCAGCCTTTGGGTCGCCTCTTCCAATACCAAAGCAAGAAAACGTTCCTTCTATTGGGGCCAGGTACAAAAATCCGGCAGTAAATTCATGCTCTCCCAAGAACGCTACATGGCGACGCAAGCTGGATAAGTTTGTCTTCTCTTGAAATTTCCTCTTTATTTCGTTAAAATTGACTTATTGGGCGTATAGCTCAGTTGGCTAGAGCGTCACATTGACATTGTGAAGGTCTCAGGTTCAAGTCCTGATGCGCCCACAAATGGCAGAAAAAATGGAACCAAAAGACCAAATTCATCGTCCTAGGGCTAAAATGATGTTCGACAATTTTCTCGGGGGAATTTCCTGGAGCATTGGCGCCTTTGTAGGAGCCACCATTTTTGTTGGCCTTATCGGCCTTATCTTTTCAAAAATTAACCTTGTCCCTATTATTGGGTCATGGGTGGCCCAGATTATTGAAGTGAGCAGGCAATACGGTATAAAATAACCCAGATGAACTCAGAAAATCTTCAAACTCTAAGACATTCTTGCGCACACGTTTTG
>Ga0299915_10003250_pt1 | contig 11803 bp, 11 predicted proteins | sample RVTome_13_FD_200263 | JGI IMG/M metagenome (GOLD analysis project Ga0299915, IMG submission 200263) | Soil microbial communities from uranium-contaminated site in the Upper Colorado River Basin, Wyoming, United States - RVT92D227 (version 2) ... | reverse complement strand
ACCACTAAACCGGGAACGGGTTGACCGACACCATCCACAGAACGTGATAAAACTTTTTCAATAAAGAAAATTTCTGTTGGCAAAATCCTATGTATTCTATAACAAATCTCTTCCATTCATTGCCGGATGAATGCATCCAAACATAAAGGAGAGAAAAGCAAGGCAGAGATTATTTTTTCTCCTGCCTCTCCAATTCCTTCTTGAGCCCTTCAACCTTTTCTTTGAATTCATCCGTAACCCTCTTAGACTGAATATGGTCGGTGATGATGTGAGGAGTCATCAAAAGGACCAACTCTCTTTTCTTATCCCCGTAGTCATGAGTGCCAAAAAGAGCCCCTAAGATAGGAATTTTGCTCAGGAGTGGAATACCCCCTTTATTCCTTTTTCTTTCATCATCGATCAGTCCCCCGATGACAATCGTCTGCCCTTCCAACACCGAAAGAACTGTCTTGGCTGTCGTTTTATTGAAAAATGGAACATTCGTACGATCAAAAACATCTTTCACACTTGCAGTGCTTTTTTCGACCAAGATCTCCAATGTGATTAAACCCCCATCGCTAATACGCGGCGTAACGGTGAGAATAATGCCAACATCTTTGTATTCAATCGTGCCTTCCACCACACCAATGGTGGAGGTTGAGGTCGTCGTGAAAGTATTGGTTAAGATGGGTTCTGAAGTCCCAATTTGAATTTTGGCTTCCTTATTATTGGAGGCAAGAATGTGAGGCGAGGAGATCACGTTCAACCGGTTATCGGCTGCCGCTGCACTGACTGCGGCGGAGACTCTTCCCCCGAGTTCCACAATAGAATACCTAATGCCGGACTGGGAAACTGCTGAAGCAGCCAGAGCAAACGGGTCGGTAGGAGGTCTTGCCTGCACAACGACCTCCTGGGCATTAGGAGGTGAGGTACTTGAGAGGAATCTCGCCCATTCAATCCCGTATTTGATCGAATCGTCAAGGGTGATATCCGCGAGGAAAGTTTCGATTAATACCTGTTTGGGATAGATATCAAGCTTTTTGATGGTTTCGGCAATGCTTTTATAATCTCGTGCAAAGGCCCGGATGACCAGCGCATTGTTTGTCTCATCAACTGCGATATTGATTTCCCCTTCTGGAACCGCCCCTGCCTCAGGCGCGGCTGGAGTTGTGGTAGCTGCAGGGGGTATGGGTTTCACCCCTCTGGGGGCGGGTTCGGCCACTTTTTGTTTGAACTCCTCTTTCTTCTCCTTGCCACCCATAAAGACTTGTTTCAAGACCTCGGCGAGATCCTTCGCCTTCATATTCTGGACAAAATAGACGAACACGCTGTATTTCGTCCCTTCCATAGGTATTTTATCAAGCTCTTTCAGCCACCCCTCCACCTTATCAAAAATGCCTGGAATAGAACTGACTGCTAAAAGAGAGTTGATTCTGGCAATGGGTGTAAACGTGATGCCAACCCCTCTTCCTGATTTTGTAGAGACCTCGAATGAAGCAAAAATCCGTTCCATCTCTTTGGCGACTTCAGTCACGTCGGCATTGAGGATGGGATAGATGCGCACCCGCATATCGGTGAAGATATCGAGATCGAACAGATTGATGATATCGAGAGATTTTTTAACATTCGAAGCCAGATCGCCGATGATGATAATGTTATGAGGGGGATGTTCTATGATATCGGCTCCATCCGACAAGAAGGGCTTGATGATCTTTGAAACCTCTGTAGCTGGAATATACTTCAGCGGGACGATTTGAATGATGTATCTTTCGTCGGAAGGAAATTTGCCGGGCTCCCTGGGGGACAAGGTGGAAGGCGGAACGGACAACTTTTTTGCGTCGGTTAACGGAATAATTTCATAGAGGTTGTCCTTCTTAACGGCAGTGGCTCCATTTAATTGAAGAATAGACTGAAAAATTGGAAAAACATCTTCAGCCGAAACACGGCCTAACGTATTGATATTGACCACCCCTCTAACCTTTGGATCAACGATATAATTGATCTTCAGGATCTCTGCCATGACCCGGATCACTTCATAGAGATCTGCATTATCGAAGTTAAAGACGACTCCACCACCTTTCGGCACAGGGGGCGGCATCACAGGGGGAGAAGATGGAGGGGGGGAGGTTGGAGCAGGGGATGACGCTATGGGTGGAGTAGATGCTACAGGCTTTGTAGGTTTTGGAGTCGGCGTTGTAACCTGAGCCAGGGATGAGGATGAAGTTTGCGGGGTGGTCAAGGGTTGCTGTTGCCCTTCTGACGGCTTCCTAACCTCTTCAGGTTTTACATCCTTTTTCTTGATGGCATCCTCCCGGGGGCTATCCTTTGAGGTTGCCTTCATTCCGGAACAACTCATCAGCCCGATTATTAATAAAAGAACGATCGTTCTTATCCAGACATTTTCTAACCTTCTCATTTTCTCATAACCCCCTTCTTCATTGACCTCCAGATCCTTGAGTAACGGGTGTGGAGGGTACCATCGGCGGTATCGCTGGTGTTGCCGAACCCGGTGATGGAGTAAAAGGGACCCTCCCTCTTCTGATGTTTGGCATGGGAGATGTTGGTGCCACGGGAGATGTGGGTGTTGCAGGCATAGTGGGTATGGGTGGGATAATTCTCCCAGGAACTTCCCCTACAGGTCTTCCTACTCCTGGACTCGTTAAAGTCTGGGAGGAGGGAGAGAGGGTAGCGGGTGAGGTGGGCGCCGTGGGAGGAGAAACGCTCACAACCGCTGCTGGCTTGCTCTCTGTTTTAACATAAGTCCTCTTCTTCGGTATCCTCGGGTCATGAAGGAGGACCTCAAATGAATCCTCTCCTGCTGCCATCATAATGCGGTCCGATAAAATCTTAGACACCTTATATTCCCCTACAGACTCCCCTATTTTTAAGGTGGTCGTTTCCCTCTGACCTTTTTGAAGGGGTTTGCCTGGTGTAGAAACAGTGGCCGATTGATAATCTCCAACAATGGTTATCCCATATAAAACAATTTGAGGACGAATCAGGGGTTTTTTGTTTTCCCCCGTGGTTATGGGTGGGGTTACCGGAAACTCCTTTCTTTCCGGTGAGAAGATATTCTTATCTGCAATACCAACGTAGGTTTTGATTGAGGTCGTCTCCTCCTGGTCTTTTGTGATAGGATAGGGTTCTGATTTTTTCTCCTGTTTCTTTGTCATCTCCTTCTCGGGAAGCGCCTCTATGGGCCGATTCCATGTTTCATAATTTTTAAAAATAAGGAGGACAAAAACCAAAGCCAAGAAAAGGCTGATCATTCCATATCTTAATGACATTTATCCTTCCCTCCCTTTTTCTTTTATTTTAGGGCCTTTCATCCATCCGGAGATCACAATGCTTCCCTGCATATTATTGGGCATCCGAATATTGATGACAACAAGGTCCATCTCTGGGATCATTAGCTCTTTTTCATGATGCTCAATATCGTAAATGAATTGCCCAATGCTGAGCAGGCTGTTGGTGGGGCTGAAGTCAATGTGGATTGAAACTCTTCGATAAATGTCCATTTCCTTGGGCTCAAGAATTCTGAAACTCCGGATGGCAATTCCATTCTTTTCCGAAAGACGTTTGATGATCTCCTGGAGACTGGCTGCTCCAAGTTGGGGAGTCTCGCCGGAAAGAAGTTTCTGTTGGATTCCTTCAACCTGCTTGAGGGCCAGATCAAGTTCCTCTTCGACTGTTTTTCTGTTCCGGATGTACTCTTCATACTTTGATAAGGCCTTCCTCTTCAGGGCGATCTCCTCTTCTGTTTTTCTCTTCGTCTCAATAAGGGGGAGAATCCCATAAACAAAGAGGAATATCAAAATGGTAATTCCAATAATCCCCCAGAACACTTTTTTCTGAGAGAAATTTGATCGTTCGAATAAAGGCCACTTTTTCACAGCCTCTCCCCCCTCCCCTCCAGCCTCATTTTGATTTTAAATCGTTCCCTCTCCTTCTCAATACCTTCCCGCCTTTCCTTCTCTTTTGTAACGGGAGCTGAGAATTCCACTTTTTCAAAGAGGGGAGATTTATCCAGAAGAGGAATTAAATCGGAGGCAGAATCTGCAAATCCGCTGATTTCAATCTCCTTGCCAGTATATTTAACATTCCAAACCCAGACCGCAGGGGGCAAAAGGCGTGTCATTTCTTCAAGAATCACTAATTTGCCGATCTCCGCTGACTTGATTTTATTGAATTCTAAAATCTCTTTATTCAATGCCTCCTTCTGTTTTTGCAATTTCTCAACCGCTTCAACCTCCGGTCTTCTCTTTTTTACCTCGCTGTTGACCTCTTTTAACCCCTTATCAAATCGGACGAAAACACCTAAGACCCATGTGAAACAGAGAACCAATGTGAGGAAAGCGAGTGTGATGAAAATGGGTTTACCTATCTCTTTCCTTTTTTTCCTCATCTCTGCGGGGAGGAGGTTGAGATCGAAAGGGGTTCGAGTCAAGCTTTTCAAAGGAATGCCCATAGAAGGATAAATTTTATAGAGGAGAGACTCCCCGCTCTTCCATTTGAGGCGACTCATGGGAGGAGGAAGAACCTCCTGGACCTGTCCTGTTTCTCTGAGTGACGGAAACATTTTCTCAGTGGCATCTAATCCGTAGATGTAGAACGTGGGTTTGGGGATGGAATCCCCTTTTAATGAAGATCGGTTAAACCTTTGAATCATTCTTGATTCCCTGCCCTCTGCAGAGGAGGAAAAATGGAAACTCTCTTTCCAGTCTTTTCCTTGGATGAGATTCATCTCCCAAAAAGGTTCGGTCACATCAATCAGCACCGAGTTTTCGTTCTCCTTTGCTCCTCCATTAAAAAAGAAGAGATTGAGCGCTGCAGTGGAGGGAATCTGGATGGAGATGGGTTGAATGCCAATCTTTTTGAGTAGCAACAGATAAGGATCCAAATCCGCTTTTTTAACAAATACCGTTAAAAGATGAATGGCATCCGTTTCCTCTTTGAGCAAACAATAATCGAAATGGACCTCCTCTTTTTCAAATGGAATGTATTTGGGCATCTCATATTCCAGGACCTTTCGCAAATTATCTTTGGTAGAAATGGGAAGGGAGATGAACCGGGCAATCGCTTTCTCCCTGGGAACAGAAATAGAAATTCGCTCGTGGCTTAATTGGTTTTTGGAAAAGAAAGCAGTGATCAGATTGAGGATCTGACTCTCCCATTCTTCCCTCTGGCTCTCCGAAGGAATGGGATGGATCCCATAGTCAACCACGGTCACCCTTCCGAGGGACTTCTTTAAAGAGATCAGGATGAGATGGTTTTGTCTGAAGTCAATGCCAACGCCGGTTTCGAACATCATGCCTCGATATCTTCCTCCCCCGAGAGAAGCGGGGGGAGTCAGGTCAAAATATTTTATCCACCCATTGAATTACTTTGTATCCATTCTTCTCTCTCAATTCAATCCTGACAATCGTCTTTACCCCCCGGAGGGAGTTCCCATCCTGGGTTTTCGCCCTCGCTTCAATAGTAAAATATCTTGAGGGCGATGAAAAGACTAAAAAACTTCCCACTGCTCCGATGATCGGAGCAAGTTCCGGAACCCTCTGGATAAGGTCCCCCGAGTTTTGAAATCTTTTTTCTTCACGCGCTTTTGTAATCCGCTGGGAGATCTCGTTTGGAATACCTAGGAAGGCACTGAGCACAGGGGGCATGGCGCTGTTGATATCAACCTGTTCACCCATGGCATAGATGGAGAAGATGTTTTTCAGCCCAGGCCTCCCGTTTTTTCCATAGAAGAGTTCAGGCGTAATTCCACGCACAAGAAGAAGCTCTTCAATGGTATCCAGATTCCCGTTCTTGCATTTATAAGGCTCTTTGAGAGATTGATAATAATCATTCTCCGCCCCATTCATCCTATAGAAGTCATCCGGATCTCTCCAGTCCATGATGGAATCAACGATGATGCTTAGGGTGTCACTTTCGAGACCTAAATTTCCGATGATCCTTCGAAGGGTTGATTCGGAGACGATATTGATATTGACCTTCCCTCCCTCGCTCATGACCCGAACCTCGCAACTCCCCTGATCGAAAGGGAGAAGGTAGGCCCTTCCGTCCGTGACCCATTCCTTCTTCTCCGCCGGAACCTCCTCTTCTTCCAGGGGTTTTCTCAGTTGCTGGATCCTGGAGTCAAACTTGTAAATCAACTCTGTCACGGCCCGCTGGATCCCTCCCTGGGCCATGGCATAGAGATTGAATTCCTCTTTGTAATGTCGGGTCATTTGAATCTCTGTTCTCATGGCAAAACAAAACTCCATGACGACCACAGAAAGAATCGCCATCACCCAGAGCACCATGATCAGAGCCACACCCTTTGAATTTTGAATTTCTCTCGCTCCTTCCTTCATGGGGTTCTCGGTACAACCCTCGGCCTCATCCCGGGTGGAATGCTCTTCACTGCTTCAAACTGGCGAGCCGGCAGAGAGACCACCGTTGAAAAGGCGATCTCATTTTCTTTTTCCTTCTTACTTTCCTGGGGATTGGCAGAATAATGAAAGGTCATTCGAATCGCTTTTGGAAGGGCCTTCTCATCTTTTCCACTCCACTCCTCTATCCATTCCTCAGATCGGTTATTCTGAGGGTCTTCTTCGCGGAGATATTCAAAACGGATAGTGGAAATCCCTTCAAAAAGAGAGGTTCCTTCATCTTCTTTAAACCCTTCTTCAAAAAAATCTTTCATCAGGACTCGTTGTTCGTAAAAGACCAGCTGCCCCGCTTCCTTTCCCCCTTCTTTAAACTGATAAAAGACATAGACCAGCCCTTCAGCCTGCTTCGCCTTGAGCGGAAAGGTCGTGACAAATTTTATGGAGGCCGCTTTTCCATCAAAAGCAAGATAATCTTCTCCGGCACTTCGGGACTTGACTTTGTAGGGCCAGGCTGATTTGATCTGCCGGGAGATCAGTTGGGAAAGAACCCGCGTCTTCTGATATTCTTCCTGAAGGGCTTCTCCTCTTTCCCAGGAAGAGAAACCCAGGCGGAAAACCCCGAAGATGATGAGGACGATGAGACCAAGGATCGTCATCGTAACCGTCACCTCAAGAAGGGTGAATCCCTGCTTCATCCCTTGAAGAGGAAAGAGGAGATTAACTCTTCTCTTCGGGTTTGACCGTTTGATAAGACTCAACACGGATTGACTTCTCCTTAAGACCAGATTTCCAGATGATCTGGATATCCATGTGAAAGAGCTCAACCGGAGGCTTGGGGTCTATGGCCTGTCCCTCCGGTAGGAGGTTGACTTTCTTCGTCACCACTTGCCAACGGAAGAGGTCATCAAATTTCCCCTCCTCCACTTCCTCTTTGAGGGTGGGTTTGAGAGCGATCTCTTCCAATTTTAAGCGACCATAATTAACTGCCTTGATATATTCTCCCGAGGTCTTTCCAAGGCGGAGGCCGCCTGAAAAAAGCTCCATGATCACGGTCAGCCCCATCCCCAGGATGGCAAGGGCAATCACCACTTCTACGATTGTAAATCCTTGCTGTCTCTTCATCCGTTTCTTTCTGTCTTGACCTTGCAGTTGCATAAAAATTATTTTGTCTTAACTAAACCCTCACAATCTTCACCATTCCTGTCAAAAAATGGACATGGATCCTGTAACCCGGATGCCCCTCACTTACCAGGAGGATTGTACCTCCGTTCGAAGTTCCGTTAGGATAGAATTCAATCGTGGGAAACTCAGAAAAGTCTTGGAGAGGTGGGATCTTCACTTCCTCCATATGGACCCCTTCCGGCAGGGAATACTTCTTTAGGACTCCCTTTTCTTCTTTCTTCTCAACTTCTTTCTTCTCAACTTCTTCCTTCTCAACCTCTTCCTTCTTCTCTGTTGATCCTGATGATTGAACTCTGACCTCTCTCAATGCCGAATCAAAAATGATCTGAAAAACCTGGTCTTTATAGACCGATTCGCTTCGGCAATAGCGTAGTATGGCGGAAATTTTCTGAGCCGAACCTTTCAACTCCGCCTTCGTTAAGGAACGGGAAAGATAGGGGACAACCAAAGAGACCGAAAAAGCGAAAAGCACCAGAACAACAATGATCTCAATAAAGGTGAAACCCCTGTTTTTCATTTTCCGATATCCTTCCAGCTCACAACGTCTTCATTCTCACCCTCTCCACCGGCCACACCATCCAGGCCAAAAGAGAGGAGGTCATAATCACCATTCTCTCCCGGGGACTTATAGGAGTAAGCTCTGCCCCATGGGTCCATGGGGATCTCCTTGGGGAGATAAGGACCGTTCCATTTCTCCAAACCAGACGCTTTCTCTCGAAGGACCTTCAACCCCTCCTCAGTCGTCGGATACCTTCCCACATCAAGGCGAAAAGTATCCAGAGCTGTGCCAAAGAGCTCGATCTGGGCCTTTGCTGTTTTTTGTTTTGCCATCGAGAGCCTTCCGAATAACTTCGGGCCCACCAGGGCTGCCATCATGCCGATGATGATAATGACGATCATGATCTCAATGAGGGTGAATCCACGCTCATTCCATCTGGTTTCTTTTTTCATCTTTTCTCCTACGGTCGGTCCTTTAAAAAGGGATCTCATTGATGCTGAAGATGGCTAACAGCATTGAAATGACGATAAAGCCCACAATCGTTCCCATCACCAGGATAATCATAGGTTCCAGTAATGAGACAAAACGTTTCATGGCGGTCTGGACATTCTCCTCATAGGTTTCAGCCACCCTAATCAGCATCTCGTCGAGTTTTCCTGTTTCTTCTCCCACACCGATCATGTGGATGGCAAGGGGAGGAAAGATATCGGTCTCCTGCAGAGATTTGGAGATCCCCTTCCCTTCCTTCAACCGGTCATGAATATGGCCGATGGATCTTGAAACCACGCGATTTTGGGAAACCTCCCTTACCAGATTGAGGGCGGGGAGAATTGAGACACCACTTTGCAGCAATGTCCCGAGAGTCCTTGAGAAACGAGCCACTTCGAGTTTCTTGATGAGATCTCCGATGGCCGCCCGCTTCAACTTAAACTGGTCCCACTGGAACCTTCCCTCTTCCTGTTGAGTATACATTTTAAATCCAAAGATGATCAAAACCAATATCCCGAGCCCTATCCACCAATAATCCTGGACGAGCCTGCTGGTCGAAAGCATGATTTGAGTCGCCAGAGGGATCGCCTGCCCCATATCAGAGAAAATCTTCGCAAACCTCGGAATGACAAAAGTGAGTAGAACAATGATGGAAATGCCGCTGACCCCGGTGAGAATCAGGGGATAGATCATGACTGAGATCAGGTGGTCCCGGATCTCCTTATTGCTCTGGAGATAGCGTACCAGCCGGGAGAGAATCACCTCAAGGAAACCTCCGGATTCTCCGGCTCTAATCATATTGATATAGAGTTTCGGGAAGACACGAGGGTGATAGCTCAATGCCTCGGACAGCGAGCTCCCTCCCTCGACTTTCTTCAGGACATCGATCACCGTCTCTTTCATCCTCCTGTCCTCGGTCAGGGAACCAAGGATTTGGAAACTCCGATCAATAGGCAGGCCTGCTGAAACCAGGGTGGAAAGTTCCTGGGTAAAGATAAGCAGGTCTTTTATTCCCACTTTCCGGAGCCGGAGGGAAGACCAATGAAGTCCTGCCTCCTTTTTCTCAGCCGAGAGGATCCGGATGGGAATATAGCCTAACTGGTGAAGGTGCTGGACGATGGTCTCCTCATCCTTCCCTTCCATCAGACCTTCGACCGTCTGTCCATTGAGGGTGGTTGCTTTGTAAGAAAATTCCATTTATTTTGGCAAGCCTTTCAATCTAAAATCCTCAATCTGAAATTTTAAATTTTTTATAAAGCCTCCTCTACCTGGGTCACCCTCAGGACTTCAGGGATGGTAGTGATCCCCTGTCTGACCTTAAGCCATCCGTCCTCTCTCAGTGTCCTCATGCCATTTTTCCGCGCCATTTCCTTGATGATGTTGGAGTCCTTTTTCTCCAGGATCAGTCTCTGGATCTCATCAGTGACTTTTAGAAACTCAAAAATGCCTGTCCGACCAAAATACCCTGTAAAAGAACATTTCGCACATCCATTCACCTGAATGATCTTCCAATCCCCTGATCCAATAGTACTCTTCTCTATCTCCTGGCGGATGGCGGGTTCTGGTTCATAAGGTTCCCGGCAGAAGGGACAGGCTACCCTTACCAATCGCTGGGCCAGAATGCCGATGATCGTGGAAGAGAGAAGGTAGTCTTCTACTCCGATATCAATGAGGCGTGTAATGGCGCTTGGAGCATCATTCGTATGAAGGGTGCTGAAGACGAGATGGCCGGTCAGGGAGGAGTGGATGGCAATCTCAGCCGTCTCTGCATCACGGACCTCCCCGATAAGGATCACATCCGGGTCCTGCCGGACAATGGAGCGGAGGGCATTGGCAAAGGTGAGGCCGATGGTTGGCTTCACCTGCATCTGGTTAACTCCTCTCAATTGATATTCCACAGGGTCTTCCACAGTGATGATCTTTCTTTCCGGAAAGTTGATCTTTTCAAGGGCACAGTACAGTGTCGTCGTCTTTCCGCTTCCTGTAGGACCGGTTACCAGGATCATCCCATGAGGTCTCTGGATAAGCTCGTCAAAGTCCCTTAAAACGTCCTTAGGAAATCCCAACCTCTCAATGTCGAGCAGGATGCTGCCCTTGTCCAGAATTCGCAAAACGATGCTCTCACCGTGGATGGTGGGGATGGAAGAAACCCTGAAATCAATCTCTTTCCCCTTCACACGAAGCAGGATTCGCCCATCCTGGGGGAGACGTCTCTCCGCAATATTCATTTTCGTCATGATCTTGATCCGGGAGACGATCGCGGGTTGAAGGCGTTTCGGCGGAGAATCCACATCGTGGAGCACTCCGTCAATCCGATACCGAACCCTGAACTGCTCTTCAAAAGGTTCAAAATGGATGTCGCTCGCCCTCATTTCAATCGCTCGGGTGATGATCAGATTAACCAGGCGGATGACCGGAGCTTCGGAAGCCATATCCCGGAGGTGGTGAATATCTTCTTCGTCCTCAGATCGATATTCCGGAATACTGTCAATATCCTCGATAATCTTCTCCATGGAGGCAATCCCGGTTCCATAAGATCGTTCGATCGCTCCCAGGATTTCGGTCTCTGTTCCTGCGAGGACAGTGACATTGCAGCCCGTTGCCAGACGGATGGCATCCACCGTGTAAAAATCAAGTGGGTTGCCCATGATGACGGTCAACTCCTTATCTGTTAGGCGAGCCGGAATGAACTTCGATCCCTTCATGAATGGAATCGAGAGGTGATTGATGAGAAGCGCTTCCTGAGGATAATCATCCTTTTTGGCAAAAGGAACCCCGAAAAATTCTTCAAGAGCCGATCTAAACTGCTCATCGGTCAGAATTCCCGAGTTGACAAGCTCCTCCAAAACAGGAAAATTTTCCGTTTCCTGCGAAGGAGAAACCATCTTTTCCAGGACCTCTTTCTTGACCCATCCTTTTTCAATCAGAAAAGAAGTAATCCGGGCATGAATATTTTCCATCTTCGGTTTCCCACAGTCCTTTTATTCCATGGAAGGGGTTGATCTTCCCCTGATATAACATTGGCTGTCTTTAAGACTGGTAGGTTCCTTCCATTAATATTAATTTAATCAAAAATTTAAATATTTTGCAAGTTTATTAGGGTCTGAATGTAAAACAAGGACGCTCTCTTTAATGAAGAGTTAGAAAGGCGGAGAGGAGTGGGAGTAAAAACGAAGTTAGAGCAACCGTCCATTTTTCACTAAATTTGGGAAAGACCTTCAGAAATTTCTTGACAAAATTTTCCGTCAGGAATAGAAAAATAGGTAGTGAAGTGGGTTAT